>Ga0181520_10008736_pt1 | contig 14273 bp, 8 predicted proteins | sample PEATcosm2014_Bin_29_FD_132451 | JGI IMG/M metagenome (GOLD analysis project Ga0181520, IMG submission 132451) | Peatland microbial communities from MTU Mesocosm Facility, Houghton, MI, USA - PEATcosm2014_Bin02_30_metaG | ecosystem: Environmental > Terrestrial > Soil > Wetlands > Peat | place... | reverse complement strand
GGGCTACGTCAGCCACCGGCAAGATGGCAGGGCTTTTCTCTATAGTGCCCGCATCGGAGAAGGCGAAGCCCGCCGGTCGGAGGTTCGTCAGGTATTGCAACGCTTTTTTGGAAACTCGAGGGAGCGGCTTCTTCTCTCATTGCTGGGCGACGACGAAGTCACTCCTGAAGAATTGAACCATCTGAAAGAACTGATTGCCCAAACGCCAGATCATGGCTCGGAGGAGTCGTAAATGGCGCCGATACTGCACGCTTTTTCGCTCCTGTCTGCCGCGGCAGTGAGCGGCCTCGCTTCCGCGATTTGGGAGGGCTCCATTCTGGCGCTATGCGTGTTCGGGTGCTTGAGGCTCTTTCCCCGGCTGAGCGCTGCGTCCAGATCTCTTGTCTGGATCATCGTCTTCCTGCTGCTTATGCTGCTGCATATTGTGCCCGCAATTCGCGCAGGCGGCGGCGCTGCGATGCAGGAACATGCATCGACTTTCTATATCGACTTGCGCTGGAGTCTTGCAATCGCCGCGCTATGGGCGGTGCTTTCAGTCTGGAAAAGTACGCAGCTGATTCTGAGCGCGATGAGTCTGCACCGCGTAGCGTGCTGCGCAAGTCTCTTGCCGTCCAATCCGGCCCTGCAAGCACTGCTTCAGGAGCGAGACGACGCTGACAGAAGCACTTATCCTGTGGAGCTTTACACGTCCGTCGAAGTCGAGCGGCCGTGTGTCGTCGGTTTCCTTCGCCCGCGAATTCTTATTCCTCACGCACTTCTGCACAAGCTCTCGGCCCTCGAGTTAAGGCAAGTGGTTCTGCACGAGATGGAACATCTGCACCGCGGCGACGTTTGGACCAACTTGTTGCAGAAGATCGGCATGGCGCTTTTCCCGCTGAATCCGGTGCTGTTTTGGGTGGATGGGCGTGTTTGCGCAGAACGCGAGCTAGCCTGCGACGATCGAGTGCTAAGATCGAGCGGCGCACGCAAGGAATACGCCACCTGCCTGACTCGCATGGCTGAATATGCGCTGGTTCGCCGCAGCGTCTCCCTGGTGCTGGGGGCGTGGGAGCGGCAGTCGGAACTGGTGCATCGCGTGCGCCGTCTACTGCGCGGGCCGAGCCAGTCGATGAGCAGCCGGCAAGCAGCGTTGGTCACAGGCTGCGTGCTTTGCGGGGTGTTAAGCGGCGCCATGGCCTTGGCCCACAGCCCGCAGTTGATCAGCTTTGTTCCGCTTGCTGAATCAGAAACGCACTCGCACGGCACGCAAGCAACAGCGGTGGGGTTCAGCCAACCCGAATTCGTCAAGTCATCGGCCGCGCCGCAACTGGTCAAGGCCGTAACACACCAACAGCCGGTTCAAAAAGCAGTCAGGGCCAAGCTGATACGAAAGCCGGTCCCAAGGCGGAATGTGCAACAGCACTTCGTGCAGGACCAGGCACAGTGGATCGTGCTGACTGAATGGAGCGTCAGCGACGCACCGCCACGTGTCGTATACGCCGTTGAGCAAAGCAATCGGCAGTCGTATGCCGCTCTTGCAACGCCCATGGGCTGGCTGATCGTTCAGATCTAAACGCGCACGGGCGCAAACGCGCCGCGATCAACTTCAATACCGAATCGTCAACAAGGAGAAAAGAGATCATGCTTCGATCAACTAATCAATTAGTAGTGTGGGCAAAGAAGATCGCCGCACCAGCAGCTATGGCCGCAGCGTTCGCACTGGGAGCAGCGCTCTTCGCCGGACACGGCAGCGTGCGCGCCGCATCGGCCATCGACGACAACAGCGTAGCGGCCCTTACCTCGCTGGACAACGCAATGGAAGCGGTTGCGGCACGAGTAACTCCTGCCGTGGTCAATGTGGCCGTGACCTCGAGGGGTACAGGCGAGACCGCAGCTTTCAGCGGCCAGATGCAAGGCTTGCCGCCTGGATTACAACAGTTTTTTGGGCCGATGGGGCAGCAACCTTCGCAACCTCAAATCGAACATGGAGTGGGAAGCGGAATCATCATCTCACCGGACGGATACATTGTCACCAACAGTCACGTAGTGGACGGCGCAACAAGCATCAAGGTCACGCTGAACGACCGCCGCGTTCTGAGCGCCAAGCTGATTGGCGTGGATAAGCTGACCGACCTGGCCGTGGTAAAAGTGGACGCCAGTAATCTTCCGAACATCGCCTGGGGGGACTCGACCAAACTGCACCCAGGCCAGACTGTGCTCGCATTTGGCAGCCCATTCGGATATTTTCAGTTTTCCGTTACGCGGGGAATCGTCAGCGCGGTCAACCGGCCGAATCCTTACTCGGACGATCCGCGCAAACCGGGCAGCTACATTCAGACCGATGCCGCCATCAATCCGGGCAACTCCGGTGGCGCACTGGTGAATGCGCATGGTGAACTGGTGGGGATCAACACCTTCATCATCTCCAACAGCGGCTCGTTCGCGGGGGCAGGATTTGCAATTCCCTCGCAGATTGCGCGCGCCACGGCCGAGCAGTTGATCCAGCATGGCAAGGTCGAGCATGGCTACCTGGGCATCAGCATGAACGACGTGACTCCCGACAACGCCCATTTCTTCAACCTGACGGATGCGGCCGGCGCGATTGTTGCGCAGGTTACGCCGGACTCCCCGGCCAGCCGCGGGGGCGTGCAAACTGGAGACGTGATTACGAAGCTCAACGGAGAGACAATCGCAAACGGAAGCGCGCTGCAAATTGCAGTAAGCCAGATGGCTCCGGGAACGAAGATCGCGCTAGGCGTGATGCGGGACCGCAAGCCGGTCACGTTGAGCCTTACCGTCGGTCAATTCCACGGCAATTCTGAAGTGGCCCAGAACGACGGCCCCGATGGCGCGCAGAGCGGCAGGCTGGGACTCGCGGTAAGCGACCTGACGCCCGATGCCCGGCAACAGATCAACGCGCCTGACCAGGTTCATGGTGTGGTGGTTGAAAGTGTCAACCCGGCCAGCCCCGCTGACGAAGCAGGTATCCAGCCTGGAGACGTCATCATGGAAGTCAACCGCAAGCCGGAGCAGTCCGCCAGCCAATTCGCAAGTGAGATGCGCCAGAACCGCGACAAGGAGCTTTTGCTGCTGGTCTGGTCGAAAGGCAATGCGAGCTACCGCACGATTCATCCCGAGCAGGACGAGCCAAGAGGATAGACAAGCTCGATATCGACGCCAAAGGAATGCCGTCCTTCCAGGTGACTCTCAATATGAGGAGCCACCTGGTTGGACGGAATTCAGAACCACAACCGCGTATCCTCCCATCGGCCGCGATTGGGCTTTTCCGGTCTGCGCGGCGACCTGAGCGAAATCTAGCTCAGGTGAAGATGATCTGCGCGCCGGCGGCCTTCTCGTAGAACTGGCCCACAGAGATGATCCCGTCAACTTCTTCGCAGAAGTCGTCTTTCATAAGGTGGAACATATCCACTGTTGCCTTGCAGGCGTAGATCTCGCATCCGGCGTCATGGATCATGGTGATGAATTCGCCGATGGGAGGAATGTCGAGTTTTTCGATTTCCTTTTTCATCATCGAAGTGGCGAAGGCGGACATGCCGGGAATTGCGCCCAGGAGGGTGGGCATATGCATTCCGGGATTGCCCACGGTGGCAACCTTGAGGCTGTTCATGCGCTTCTTGATGATGGCGTCGAGGCCGAAGAAGGTAAAGAAGAGCGAAGCTTCAATGCCCTCCATGCGCGCGCCATTGGCCATGATGAGGCCGGGGTAGACGCCTTCCAGTGACCCGTGGGAGACGATGATCGATACCTTTTGAATGGGTTCTGCTGCTTGTGTCATTGCGCCGCGCTCCTTAAATGCAACCTTTGGGTTTGGGTAGTCCTGCGATTTTTGCCGCGCGTTTCGCAGGGCCTTTGGGGAAGAGCGCGTAGAGGGTCTTGGTATCGACGCCGCTCTCTTTGGTGAGGCGGCGAATGCTCGGCGCGTCGCCATCCTTTTCAAAAACCGTCCGCATGAAATTGATGACCGCCCAATGCTGGGGAGTCAGCTCAGCGATTCCGTCCTGGGCGGCGAGTTCCCGCGCCAGGTCTTCGCTCCAATCGACGCGATTGGCCAGGTTTCCGTCGGCATCCAGTTCAAGCGTCTTTCCTGCAAAGTTCATTGTTGCCATGTTTCACCTCTGAAGTGTTTTGTGCCATCTGCACCGGGGCCGTGCTGCTCACGGCAGCACGCGCTTTCCGGCCATCGACATTGCAGCCTGAATCGGCAGCTTGACTCCCCGCAGCAGCAGATTCCAATAGACCCATCGGAACATCATCTTACCGTAGTGGTTGATGCGGCTCTCGCCGAGCAATTTGAAGGGACCGATGCCAGGTAGCGGGAACTCGCCCGGAAGCGGCTCGGTGTCGTAGTTGAAGTCGATGAGCAGGCCCTTGCCGAAGCCGGATTCGATGAAGCAGTTGGCGTGGCCGTCAAAACTGGCGGCAGCAGGCCGGCCCTGAATGTGCTCCATGATGTTCTCGAAGAGAATCTCCGACTGGAAGTGCGCCACCGAGCCGGCTTTGGACGTGGGCAGATTGGAAGCATCACCCAGGACGAAGACGCCTGGAAGGCCATCGGCCTCAAGGGTGTGCTTGTTGGTTGGGACGAAGTTCAACTCGTTGCCGAGGCCGCTGCGAGCGATGCATGCGTCGCCCATGTTGGTGGGAACAGAAACCAGCACGTCATAGCTGACCTCGGTTTCGTCCCAGGCCACGATCTTCTTCTCCTGGCTGTCGACGCGGGCAATGTCAAAATCGGGCGTTACCGTGATGCCCTTGCGGACAAGGAAGTCGCCGAGTACCCGGTTGCATGTGGGCTTGGTAAACGCGCCTGAAAGCGGCGTGACCAGATGCAGATCAACCTTGTCGCGGATGCCGCGGCGGGCGAAGTATTCATCGGCGAGGAACAGGAATTCGAGCGGGGCAACGGGACACTTGATAGGCATCTCGGCGATGCTCACGACCAGCTTGCCACCTTGCCATCCTTTGAAAAACTGGCCGAGCTTATCGGCGCCGCTGGGGGTGTAGAAATCGAACTTGCTGCGGCCCCATTCCTCATCAACGAGGCCCTCAATCTGCTCGGGATGAATATCGGTACCAGTGGCGATGATGAGGCAGTCGCAGCGGAGCGGCTCGCCGTTCGCAAGCATGACAGTTTTCTTCTCGGCGTCAATGCGGTCAATGCCAGAGAGGATGAAGTTTATGCGGCCAGGCAGAAATTGGCGCCGCGGCTTGACGATGTCGCTCATCCGGTAGATTCCAAAGGGAACGAAGAGAAAGCCGGGCTGGTAATAATGCTCTTCGGTACCGTCCACCACGGTAATTCGCCAGTCCCCTGCGCTGAGGGCGGAGGCGAGCTTGTTGGCCATGATGGTTCCGGCGGTGCCCCCGCCGAGGATGAGCATTTCCCGCATATCGATACCTCTTTGCCGTGTTCTCTACTTCAATAAAGCCATGGAGGAGCCAAAGCGTTACACGAACGGGAGAATTTTTCTTCCCTGTCTTGCCGTCTGAAAAGCTACGCGAAGCACCAACTGTCAGGGAATTCTCGAACATCTGGCTGGTTATCGCTGTGCCGGGGACCACGGCTATCATACCGGCGCATGGCAATACCGCCGTCCGGAGCGAAACGGCGAAATCTGGCTCTCTTCGGGCGCCGCTTCGAATGTGAAGCTCAGTCTTGCCCGGCAAAGTTCTCTTGCTCGCAATCTTTCTGGAGCGCTCGCACCTGCCGAGCACTGCGCCCATTCGAAATCCGGTTTGGCAACACTCCTGCGGTTCGGTACAATCCGAGTGAATCCATGCTCAAGACAAACAAGCCGGACGGGACAGCGGGCATCCTATCGAGCAATGCCGGGTACGATGCAGCGTACGCTGACTTTGCTCGGCGCTATCCCGCCTATGCCGGTACCGTTGCGCTTGACCGATTGCGTGCCACCGAATACCGCCGGCTCGACGAACTCGGCCAGGTGTATCTCGATTACACTGGCGGCTCTCTTTTCGCTGAGTCTCAAATCGAAGAGCACATGGGTTTATTGCGCTCTGGCGTTTTTGGCAATCCACACTCCAACAACCCAACCTCCGCCGCGATGACCGTGCATCTTGAAAGAACCCGCCGGTCGGTGTTGAGCTATTTCAGAGCAAGCGCGGAAGAATACATCCTCGCCTTCACACCCAACGCATCAGGAGGGCTCAAGCTTATTGGGGAGTCCTTTCCATTTACCCCGAAAGGCCGCTTGCTGCTCACCTTCGACAACCATAATTCGGTGAATGGAATTCGCGAGTTCGCGCGCGCGAAAGGTGCGAAGATCGATTATGCGCCGTTGGCGGCGCCAGCGTTACGACTTGATCGGGAGCGGCTGGAGACGCTGCTCAGTGAGGCCGACCCGGCCAGCGAGAATCTTTTTGCCTTTCCAGCTCAGTCGAATGTTTCCGGCGTGAAGCATCCCTTGGAATTGGTAACGGCGGCGCAAGACAAGGGATGGAGAGTGCTATTGGATGCCGCTGCTTTCGTGCCGACCAATCCCCTCGATCTAAGCATCGTGCAGCCGGATTTTGTTGTCGTCTCGTTTTACAAGATGTTCGGCTATCCCACGGGAGTGGGAGCGCTCCTTATCCGCAGATCGGCATTTGAAAAGCTCCAACGGCCTTGGTTTGCCGGCGGTACGGTTAACTTCGCATCGGTTCAGGCACAAGCACATGTGCTGGCGGCTGGCGAGGCAGCCTTTGAGGATGGCACCCTCAACTACCTCGCCATTCCTGCCGTCGAGATCGGATTGCGCCACCTGCAGGCGATCGGGATGGACATCATCGGCGACCGGGTGCGCTGCCTGACAGGATGGATGCTTGACGAATTGCTGGCAATGCGCCACAGCAACGGCCATCCGCAGGTACGCATCTACGGGCCTGCAACGACCGAAGCTCGCGGCGGAACGGTGACGCTGAACCTTTATGATCCTGACCAGCACTTGCTGGATTATCGCCGTTTGGAAGAGTTGGCCGGCGAGGAAGGCATTTCGCTGCGCACTGGCTGCTTCTGCAACCCTGGCGCTGGAGAAGCAGCCGAGGGATTGACCGAGGAAGACATGCTGGCCGCTCTCACCCTGGGTAGAGACGTGAATTTGTTAAGCTTTCTGAAATTGATGCAGGGCCGGGGCCACAAGAGCGCCGGGGCCATTCGCGCATCTATCGGCTTGGCGAGCAACTTCGCCGATGTGTGGCGCTTTGTGCGATTCGTGCAAGGATTCCGCGATCAGACAAAGCTCACCATCGGAGATGTGAGCTTCGATATTAATTCGTGCCGTGTAATTCGTGACGGCAGTTAAGGTGGCGCTTTAGCCTTCTGGTAAGCAAGGGCAATTCTTTCTTAATTGGCAAGAGGTATGGCCAACAAGCGCTTGATTCGAGCGAGGGATGAACGCTCGCCGAATCCCCTCCTGTGGTTCTTGGGAACCACTGCCTATGCATCTCCAAATTCTGGACACCTCGATTGCAGCGACGTATATTCTCGTCAGTGCAACTTACCTTCGTCGTGCGGCTTCCGGCGACGTATCATCGGTACTGACTACCTCGCTCAGGGGCAGCGGCTTGGGACAGGAGCCTTGATGACCGCGGAATTGATTCATCGTCTACACTTTGCCTTCACCGTGACATTCCACTATCTCTTTCCCCAGCTCACTATGGGTCTGGCCCTGCTCATCGTGGTGCTCAAGTCTGTCGCCCTCAAGACCGGAAGCGAGCAGTGGGACCGAGCCGCCCGCTTCTGGGGCCGCATATTCGGCATCAACTTTGTCTTCGGCGTGGTGACCGGCATCCCCATGGAGTTCGAGTTCGGCACCAATTGGGCTCGCTTCTCACAACTCTCAGGCGGCGTCATAGGCCAGCCACTTGCGATGGAAGGCGTATTCAGTTTCTTCCTTGAGTCTGCTTTCCTGGGCTTGTTTCTCTACGGTGAAAAGCGCATCTCCAAATGGATGCATTGGTTCTCGGCCGTCATGGTCTTTATCGGATCGTGGATCTCAGGGTTCTTTATCATCGTCACCGACGCCTGGATGCAGCACCCTGTGGCGTTTGACCGTCTGCCCAATGGCCAGTTTCAGGTGCTCAGCTTCTGGCAGTTGCTTCTCAATCCCTGGGGATTGCTCCAATATGCGCATAACATGACCGGCGCGGTCGTCACGGGCTCCTTTGTCATGGCTGCCGTGGGCGCGTTCTATCTCCTTGAAGGGCGGATGATGGGCTACGCTCGTATCTTCCTCAAGGTCGGCGTCATCGCAGGCCTCATAGCATCCATCGTCATCATCTTTCCCACGGGCGATCTGCATGGAAAGTACGTTGCGCGCAACCAGCCAGCCGCGATCGCCGCAATGGAGGGCCTCTTCAAGACGGAAGATGGCGCGGGGATGGTGCTCATCGGCCAACCAAATGAGGAGACTGGCCAGATCGACAATCCCATCGTCGTCAACGACGCGCTGAGCTTCCTTATCTATGGAACCACCAAGGCGGAAGTGAAAGGCCTCGACCAGATTCCTCACGACCAATGGCCTACCGCCCTGCCGCTGCTCTTCTATGCCTACCACATCATGGCCGGCCTGGGAACCTGGTTTGTACTGCTGATGATCGTTTCAGCCTTTCTGCTTTGGCGCCAGCGGCTCTACCAATCGCGCCTGGTGCTGTGGGCGCTGCTGCTCAGCTTTCCCCTGCCATATATCGCCAACACTGCCGGCTGGATGACCGCCGAACTCGGCCGCCAGCCCTGGCTCATCTATGGCCTCATGCGTACAAGCGAGGGCTATTCGAACACCGTCTCGGCCAGCAACGGCCTGTTCACTCTGCTGGGCTTCATGGGCATTTACTCGCTGCTGGGACTTTTGTTCACTGTTCTCATTTACCGTGAGATCAGCTGCGGCCCGGAACCAAAGCCCATCCTCGCCGATGCGTCGATCACCAACTAACGATCACAGCTCTCCTGAAGGAAAAGGAAATTCGCCATGATGGGATTTATCTGGTTCTGGCTGGTTGCCGTAATGATCGTGGGTTACGTCGTGCTCGACGGATTCGACCTCGGCGTAGGCGTTCTCCACCTCTTCCTCGCCCGCAACGAAGCCGAGCGGAAGGCTACCCTCGCAAGCATTGGCCCTGTGTGGGACGGCAATGAGGTCTGGCTCCTGGCTGGCGGTGGCACGCTCTATTTCGCCTTTCCGCTGCTCTATGCCTCAGCATTCAGCGGCTTCTATCTTCCCCTGATGATCGTGCTCTGGCTACTGATCCTGCGCGGCGTAAGTCTTGAGCTGCGCAATCACATCGACGTCGGCGTCTGGCGCGCGCTGCTCGACGGACTATTCGGCGTGGCCAGCGCTCTGCTCACCATCTTCTTCGGCGCTGCGCTGGCCAACGTCCTGCGCGGCGTTCCGCTCCAGGTTGACGGCTACTTCTTCCTGCCCCTTTGGACCAATTGGCAGCCCGGTCCGCACCCCGGAATCCTGGATTGGTATACGGTCATCGGAGGCCTGCTTGCATTGGTCGCACTTACGCTCCACGGCGCTCTCTGGCTCACCATCAAGACCTCGGGAGAACTGGCACAGCGCGCCCGCGGCATTGTCACTCCGCTCTGGTTCATGCTGGCGGCTCTTACGGTTATCAGCCTCGTCGCCACCATCGCCGTGCGTCCGGCCAGCTTGGACAACTACTTCAGCTACCCAGTGACCTTCGTTGTTCCAGTAGGAGTTATCGCCTCAATGGCCGGCGTCTGGCTCCTCAATCGCGGAGCCCAACCGGTCAAGGCATTTCTTTCTTCCTGCCTCTACCTGTTCTTCATGCTGGCCGGGGCCTGCTGGGGACTTTATCCAACACTGCTACCCGCAACCACCGGAACCGATCGCGATATCACCCTCAGCCGCGCCATCTCCGGCCCGCACACGCTCGCTGTCGGACTGGTCTGGTGGGGCTTCGGCATGGCACTGGCAATCGGCTACGTGGTCTTCGTCTACGGCAAATTCCGCGGCAAGGCGGACCTCAACACTGAAGCACACTGATTGCCCTGTTCAGACCGATTGAGAGCGATCAAGGGGTGTCGTCTAATCTATTGAATCAACAAGTACCTATCGGAAAGCGTTGGGCGCTGGCCGGGATCAAACCGGCGCAAACGGTGTGGAACAGGGCAGATGCGGAGCCGGTAACAACATTCAAACAAGAATTGCTTGCAATCGCAGTGTTTCGCGGCTAGCATTGGTTCACCTATCGGGACAAACGAGCTTGCAAGATCCCCCAGCCGGCCTTCCAGTTCGGTCTTGATCGCGTAGATTGCTGGAATCGTCGGACGCGACTGTGGCGCCGCTGGGAACCAAACCCACTGCAGCCTCTACCGGCACATGGACAGGCGACGTATCTTGGTGCGCCTGTCGGAAATCGAAGTTCTCCCGGAGCCGCATCTTTGGTCTCCGGAAGACCGAGCTGTACTGCCCGGGCAAATGCCGGCCGCGATCGTGGTCCACTGCCCATTGGCAGAAGACTAAGCTCTCGCGGGCCATGCCTGGTGAGAGGCCAATCATGTTCGCCAGGACTCGCCCTTTCCTTTCATGCGCAATGAATTGTAACGAAATGCACTTCCGCGGAAGCCGGGCTAAGGCTTTGGGAGCGTTGATGCATGGGCTGGTTCTGCCGATTGTCGCGGGTTTTGCACTTTGCAGTTCGGCCTTGGCGCAGACCGCCCATTACAGCGCGGGGTTTACCGTGGTGCCCACCAGCGTGCTTTCGGGGCCTTTCGGGGTGGCCGTGGATGGCAGCGGCAATGTCTATATCGCCGACACCGATAATAAACGGGTGCTCAAGGAGACGTGGCTGGGCAACGGGAATTACACGGAGAGCGTGGTGACCACTTCCGCCCTGGTTTCGCCCAAGGCAGTGGCCGTTGATGCCAACGGCGCCGTCTATGTGGCCGACACCGCCACCACCGCCGAACCCACGAGCAGCCGAGTCTTGAAGGAGAGTCCGTCGGTCAGCGGCGGGGTAACCACCTATGCAGAGAGCATCGTGGCAAGCAATGCCGTCAACGGCTTGCTCTATCCCAGTTCGCTCGCGGTGGATAAGAACCTGGCAGTCTATATTGTTTCTTTTGGCACCAACTGGGCGCTGAAGATGACGCCCAACGGAAGCGGTGGCTATACCAGCAGCAATATCAGCCAGAGCCCGGGCCAACTCTGGGGCATCGCCGTGGACGCCAATCTCAACGTCTACCTATCCGACTACAGCGCGGGCATCGCTTACGAGGTACCGTGGACAGGCAGCGCATATGGCGCCGGTGCCGCGATTCAAGACAGCCTGAGCCACCCCACGGCGCTGGCAGTCGATGCCAGCGGCAATGTCTATATCGCCGACTCCGGCAATAACCGGATCTGGAAAGATACGCCGACAGCTACGGCAGGAACATTCACCGGGAGCGCCTTGTTGAGTGAGCTGAACAACCCTTACGGCGTGGCGTCGGATGCGAGCGGCAATCTGGTCATCGCCGATACCGACAGCAACCTGGTGATGAGAGAGACACAGGCGGGCGTGAACTTCGGCCAAGTCGCCGTCCCCAGTGCCGTTCCTGTTCCCGTTCAGGCGAGTTTGACCTTTACCTTCGATAGCGGCGGCACGATCAGCGCTCCGGTTGTGAGCACCCAAGGCGACCCGAAGATGGATTTTACGGATTCGAGCCTGGGAAGCTGCAACACCAATGGAACCACCCACGCCTACAACGCCGGCGACACCTGCACGGTGATTCCCCAGTTCGTGCCCAGCTACTCAGGAACCCGCTATGGCGCCGTTGTGCTGCTCAATAGCTCGGGCGCCACCATCGCCACTGCTTACATGCAAGGCACCGGCCTGGCTCCGCAGATCACCTTCTCGCCGGGCACGCAGACAATGCTATCGAACACTTTCCCTCACCCGCTGGGGGTGATGGTGGACAGCGCCAGCAACGTATTCGTGGTCGATCCCCTCTTGGGAAACGTGCACGAGTTGCTGTCTAGAGGCGGCTACACCACGGTCAACACGCTGCCCTACGTCAACTATCCATCGGGAGGGGCGCTGGATGGCGCGGGAAACGCCTTCATTGCGACAGCGCAGGATGGGGTCGCAGAGATCCAGACCAGCAGTACACCCAACGCTGTTTTGGATTTGCAAAACGGCACGACCTCCAATGACCCAGCTGCCGTGGCCGTGGATGGCAACGGCAATCTATTCGTCACCGATTACATCGGCAATACCGTCCGCGAGATTCCGGCAGCGGACGGCTACCAAACCATCAGCACTGTGGCCAGCGGCTTCTCGTATCCCGCTGGCGTAGCGGTGGACGGCAGCGGCAATATTTTCGTCGTCGAGGCCCTCAGCCATTCCTTGAAAGAAATTGCGGCGGTCAATGGAGTCATCCCCGCCACCTCGCCTACCATTGTCACGCTGATGACTGGCTTCGATTCCTCAGACCCCGGCGTGGCTGTGGATGGTAACGGCAACGTCTACGTCGCCGCCGGCGATAACACGATCTACGAGCTTCTGGCGGCGGATGGCTTCAAAACCACCAAGACCTTGAGCAATTCGACGAGCAGCACCCTTGTCACCAATAACGACTATTCCATTGCCGTGGCCGTGGACGGGCGCAGCAACGTCATTGTCGGCTTGTTGAACCAAAGTGCGCTAATAGGCACGTACAGCGAAGTCAGCGAGTTGGACTTCGCCGATGCCCCCACCCTCAACTTCCCTGACACAATTGAGAACACAAGCAGCAGTGAGCAGACGGTGACCGTGACCAACTCCGGCAATGCCCCGCTGATCTTCTCAGGAATATCAGGTGCGTATTCTTTTACGCCCGATACGTCTGCCGAGAGCACTTGCCAAACGGGCGCGTCCAACGCGATCGCACCAAGCGAAAGCTGCACGCTCTCTTTCGCCTTCACACCTATCCAATATGAGGATGTGAGCTCCCAGCTGATCTTGACAGACAACGCTTTGAACGCGACCGCCGCTACCCAGTCCATCACCCTGAAAGGTACTGGCCAATGGGCGCAGACCATCACCTTTAACCCCACTCCGCCGGCGACCGTCGTGGGTACGAACCTCCTCAATTTGTTCCCCTCCGGTGGAGGTTCCAATAATCCGGTCATCTTAACCGTGGTCTCGGGGCCGGGATCGATTGACGGCAACACGCTGAACTTTTCAGATCCGGGCACCGTGGTGGTAGCCGCCAACCAGGCGGGCAACAACTACGGCTACGCCGCAGCGCCCACCGTGACCGTCAGCATCACCTTTTCGCAGTACCAACAGACCATCGTCTTTACCGCGCCTGCGTCGCCGGTAACCTATGGCACCGCGCCGGTCACGCTTTCAGCCTCGACGATCAATCTGCCAGCCACAACGAACGATCTGCCGGTAACTTTCAGCGTGCAGTCGGGCCCGGGATCGACGACAGGCAGCACCCTGAGCTTCACTGGCGCTGGGAAGGTGGTGGTGGCCGCAAACCAGGCTGGCAACAGCTACTACCAGGCAGCCGCGCAGATCACGCAAAGTGTTGTGGTGAACCCGGCGATGCTGACGGTGACCGTGTTCTCGCCGACGATTTTTTATGGAGCTCCGCTTCCCACTTATTCGGCAATCGTCACCGGCTATGTGAACAGTGACACCAGCACTGTGGTAAACGGCGCGCCCACTTTCACCACTGCGCCGCTCGCGCCCAGCGCAGTGGGCTCGTATCCCATCACCATAGGCAATGGGACGCTGGCCGCCGCCAACTATTCCTTCTCGCTGGTCAACGGCAAACTGTACATTATTAAGTCGCCAGCGAGTTTCGTCCCCAGTACGACAACTGTGCCTAGCGGGGAGGCGGGATCGATTCCCCTGACCTTCTCCGGGCAATACTCCGGTGCGGGAATCGCGCCGCCCAGCGGCACGGCCAATTATCAGATAACGAACCCTTCAAGCGCATTGGTGGCTTCTGGCTCACTGAAGCTGATGGCTGGCACTATCACCATCCCTGTGCCCAATACGCTGGCAAGCGGCAGCTACACCGTCTCGGTCAACTATCTTGGCGATAGCAACTATGACGCCGTCTCGGCACCGGTCTTCCTGAAGGTATCTCCGCCATTACCACAGCAGACCATCACCTTCACGCCGCCCAGCGCGCCGGTCACTTATGGGAACTCGCCGATCACGCTGAAGGCTTCGGCCAGTTCCAGACTAGCTGTCACCTTCAGCCTGGTCTCAGGACCGGCAACGCTCTCCGGCAGCACATTGACCATTACGGGTGCGGGTACGGTAAAAGT
>Ga0181520_10008734_pt1 | contig 14274 bp, 14 predicted proteins | sample PEATcosm2014_Bin_29_FD_132451 | JGI IMG/M metagenome (GOLD analysis project Ga0181520, IMG submission 132451) | Peatland microbial communities from MTU Mesocosm Facility, Houghton, MI, USA - PEATcosm2014_Bin02_30_metaG | ecosystem: Environmental > Terrestrial > Soil > Wetlands > Peat | place... | reverse complement strand
TTCTTGAAGGGAAAAAGAAGAACGAATCCTTTGGTATGAGCCAAAGATAATCTCCGATGATGCTTTTTTCCGCGATCGATTGGATCTGCCCGTCCAAAACAGCATCGCCCCCTTGGACTGATATCGATGAGATCCTTATAAAGGAAGACCTCAAAAAAAGCAGACCTGTCAGAGAGATCAGAAAAAGCGCGAGGATCGACAAGAGCCATGCCCGCAAAATCTTTTTTTTGCGCAGAACTCGGCGTTTTGACGAGCGCAATGAGCTCTTCATTCTATCTTGTCTTTTCCAAAGTAAGGGACAAGGACTTTCGGGATACGGATCGACCCGTCCGCTTGTTGGAAATTTTCGATCAGAGAGACGAGGATGCGCGGCGTCGGTATGGCTGTGGCATTGAGAGAATGCGCATAGCGGAGCTTGCCGTCGCTATCCTTGTAGCGGATGTTCAAACGGCGGGTTTGAAAATCATGAAAATATGATGCCGAGCCGATCTCGCGATATTTGTTCTCTTTTGGAACCCAGAGCTCGACATCGTATTTCTTGACCTGACCGAGTCCTAGGTCGCCGCCGCAATTGATGACAGTATGGTACGGTATGCCCAGGGTCTCTATGAACTCTTCTGTATTGCGATTTAATTCTTCGTGGAAAGAGACCGAGACTTCATGATCGGCAGAACAGAGTATGAGCTGTTCGAATTTAAAGAATTCATGGACACGTATGAGGCCTTTTATGTCTTTTGAATGGGCGCCTGCTTCGCGGCGATAGCATGGAGAAAAGCCGAGATATCTCTTTGGCAAGTCTTTCATCTCGAGCACTTCATCGGCATGCATGCCCATGAGCGGCACTTCGGCGGTTCCAACCAGATAATCGCTATCCTGCGTCTTGTAGAGGTCATCTTCGCCTGCCGGCAGATAGCCGGTCCCATACATCGTCAATTTTCTGACTATCACAGGAGGAATTATAGGCATAAAATTCTTTTCGGAGAAGAATCTCATCGCATATTGCCAAATGGCAAAAGACAACCTTGCTCCATCACCGGTTAAAAAATATCCTCGAAAGCCGTGCACCTTTGCGCCGCGCTCAAAGTCGACCATATTGTGTTTCGTCATCAATTCGACATGATCTTTCGGCTCGAAATCGAATTTTGTCTTTTCGCCCCAGCATTTGTATTCTCTGTTATCCGCATCCGTATTCCCTTCTGGCACGCTCATATCCGGGATGTTCGGCACGCGCAACATGAGATTCTGCCAATCCTTCATCGCTTCTTTTAATTCGTTTTCTTCTTTTTCTACGGCCGATTTGACCGTCTTCATCGATCCGATGAGCTTTTGCCTTTCGTCCGGCGATTTTGCGCTGGCGATCGCATCATTGGCGGCGTTTTGCTCGGCGCGCTTGCTCTCTATGGACGACAAAAGCGCCTTCCTCTTTTCATCTATGGCTACCAAAGCATCGAGATCTATATCGACGTGCTTCTTCTTTGCACCGGCAGCCACAAGATCCTTGTTTTCACGTATGAATTTTATATCTAGCATGATGCGGTAATTATAAGGCAAAAAGCGGAAAGTGGAAAGTGGATTGGCATAGCATTTCATGCCGTCTTGCGGCGTCGCGTTCAGGCCATGCGGAATCTCCAAGCATCTGCTTCCTCACCTCGCGAGGTCTCCTATGACTTTAGCTTTTCTTTATAACTTTTTTAACTTTTCTTAATAGTTTTTTGATATTGTTTTGGGATGTCGTATAAAAAAGATCATGATGAATGGGACAAATTCTCCAGAAAATTTGAGGATATTGTTCAAAGCAAAATCGACCATGCGGCCAACCAAAGACATCTCTCACAAATAAAAACTATGCACAAAATTTTCGAACTAAACAGAGAAGAATGGCCAGAGCTTTTGTTGCAGATAAACGATCCACCGAAACGGCTCTATTGCATAGGAACTCCGCCGCCGCAAAAAGCCGTCTATTTGACGGTAATCGGCTCGCGTACGCCGACTGATTATGGATGCGATTGCGTTCATAATCTCGTGACCGGCCTTGCCGGCTACCCGATCGTGATCGTCTCCGGTTTGGCGACTGGCATTGACGGATTCGCTCACGAAGCGGCGCTCGAGGCCGGTCTAAAGACGATATCTTTCCCTGGCTCAGGATTAGATAGAAATGTCCTATACCCGCCAGAGCATCATGATTTGGCCGATAGGATAGTCAATGCCGGAGGATGTCTTCTATCCGAGTTCGAGCATAACCAGATCGGCTATTATTACATATTTCCCCAGCGCAATCGGCTGATGGCCGGCATTTCAAGAGCGACTCTCATCATCGAAGGAAGGATCAAGAGCGGCAGTTTGATCACGACAAAACAGGCATTTGACTACAATCGTTCTGTATTGGCTGTGCCCGGCTCTATCTATAATCCGCTTTCCGCCGGACCGAATATGCTCCTTCATACTCCTTCTGCCCTGGCAGTAAGCTCTTCAAAAGACATATTGGAGGAGCTAGGATTCGAAGCAATCGAACCAGTGCCAAAAATCTCTCCGGAGCGCTTGGCCGCCCTCGACCCATCATCGCGTCAAATAATCCAAGCCCTTGAAACCGGATCCATGAACAAAGACAACCTCTGCCGCGAATTGAGCTTGCCCATGGTAGAACTCAATCCGTTAGTTTCTTTTTTGGAGATAGACGGCCTCGTCAAAACGAATGGCAATGTGGTTAGGAGGGCTAGATAAAGATTATCAGAATTTGCCAAACAATCCATCATCGTGCAATACTTACGCACGACACTATATATATGAAGCTCGTCATCGTAGAAAGCCCATCGAAAGCAAAAACGATCTCCAAATACCTTGGAAAAGATTTTCGCGTGCTCGCTTCCGTTGGTCATGTGCGAGATTTGCCGAAATCGAATCGAAAAGCGATAGATATAGATGGCGGCTTTGTCCCGCATTATGAGGTCGTAGCTAAAAAAGAGCCGATCATAGCCGACATAAAAAGGGAGGCGGCCAAAGCAGACGAGATACTCCTCGCGACAGACCCAGACCGCGAAGGCGAAGCGATCGCTTGGCATATTTCTGAATTGCTTATGAAAAATGAGAAAAGCATTTCCTCTTCAAAGATAAAAAGGGTTACCTATCATGAAATCACAAAAGAGGCCGTGCTCGATGCTATCGAACATCCGCGAGACATAGATCAGAACTTGCGAAAAGCCCAAGAAGCGCGGCGCGTGCTCGACCGCCTGGTGGGATATGATCTGTCCGGCTTGATATGGAAGAAGGTACGATATGGTCTTTCCGCCGGTCGCGTTCAATCGCCGGCGCTCCGCATAATAATGGAACGCGAGCGAGAGATACGCGCATTCAAGCCGGAGGATTATTGGACCATCGCCGGAAAGTTCAAAACCATGAACAAGGCGGATCTGACGCTGACATGCACCGAAGAGCCGCGCAACAAGGATGAAGTCGAGCGCATACTAGATGTTGCCAGAAATAATCCTTGGAAAATTTCAGATATAGAAGAGAGCGAGCAAAAACGCCAGCCGCGCGCGCCTTTCATCACTTCTACCCTTCAACAAACCGCTAGCTCGCGCCTAGGATTTTCTCCGTCGAGAACCATGGGCATCGCGCAAAAATTGTATGAATCCGGCTTTATCACCTATATGCGCACCGATTCAACCAATCTCAGCAAACAAGCCCTCGGAGCTATCGCTTCAACCATCGAGAAAAAATATGGCAAGGAATATCTCCAATTCAGGACATATTCAGCAAAGAGCAAGAATGCCCAAGAAGCGCATGAGGCCATACGCCCTTCCCATTTTGAAAAGGAATCGGCGGGGCATAATGACGAGCAAAAGAAGCTCTATCGGCTCATTTGGTCTCGTGCCGTAGCTTCGCAGATGGCAGACGCTAGGGTGGCAAGGACAAAGATAGCGGCGAATGTAAAAGAAGTCGAGAATGGAAAAATCCCCGACTTCGTTGCCTCTGGCTCGCGCATCATCTATGACGGATGGCTAAAAGCCGACCCCGAATCGACGGGCGAAGAGATCGATTTGCCAAAATGCGGCAAGGGAGAAAAGCTCGACCTCGTATCCATAGATTCTCTGGCCAAACAAACCCAGCCGCCGGCGCGATACACCGAAGCAGGTCTGATCAAAGAACTGGAAAAAAGGGGCATCGGCCGACCTTCTACTTATGCCAGCATAACAAAGACGATAGAGGACCGCGGCTATGTGGAAAAAGAGGGCCGTTCGCTCCGGCCGACCGATACCGGCGACGTCGTGTCTTCTTTTCTTGAAGAGAATTTCCCTACTTATATCAGCGACACTTTTACTGCAGAGATGGAAAACGAATTGGATGAGATAGCCGACGGCAAACGCACTTATGAAAAGACCCTGTCTGATTTCTATGATCCTTTTTCAAAAGAAGTGAGATCGAAAGACAAGCTGGCCAAAGCGACCGATCTCGGCGTCGCAGACGCAAAATACAGATGCCCGAAATGCGGCAGCCCTATGCAGATAAAGCTGGGCCGCGGCGGCAAATTCCTGTCTTGTTCGCGCTATCCGGATTGTGATGGCGCGCTTTCCATCGACGGTATGGAATACAAAAAAGACGAGCCGATCGGCACCGATCCGGCCACAGGATTGCCGATCTTTGTGCTCAATGGAAGATTCGGGCCATATGTACAGCTCGGTATAAAATTGCCAAAAGTGAAGAAGGCCAGAAAATCAAAAAAGAAAGACGGAGTTAAAACGGTAAAAAACAAGAAAGCTGTTGATTTTATTGATGAAAAAAAAGGGGGAGAATCGCCGCTCGCCGAACCAGTCGCTCCTGTACCAGTCAAACCAAAAATGGCTTCGATACCAAAAACCATCGACCCATCAAAGATAACAGTCGCGGATGCTTTGAGGTATTTGAGCTTGCCACGCTCGCTCGGCATTGACCCGGCGACCGGCAAGGAAATAAAAGCTTCTATCGGCAGATTCGGGCCATATATCGTCCGTGATGGTGATTTCCGCTCGCTAAAAGGAACCGACAATCCATACGACATCACCCTTTCGCGCGCCATCGAATTGCTTGCGATAGCCAAAAAACCGAGAGGTTTCGTAAAGAAAAATAAGAATATTTAGTCGCTGGATTTCTCATATATATGTGCACATCGCCCATTGAATTCAAGCCCATCTATTGACACATCTACTTTAATCTGATAACATAGAATTCGGTCAAACAGTTCTTCGAACTCTCAAAAGAGAGCCAAAATAAAAAAAGATAAAGGAAAACTATGAAAGAAAAGATACTCTTTGTCGATGACAACGAGTCGTTGCTGGAGCTTGCGAACAATGTTCTGTCAAAAAGCGGATATGAATGCAAGACAGCGGCAAATGGTCTGGAAGCCATAAAAGCAATCGAAAACGGCTTCAAACCTGATCTGGTGATCACTGACGTTGTCATGCCTGTCTTGAATGGTCTCGGACTGGCAAATCAACTTCGATTAATGGGAATGATGGTGCCGATCATATTCATTTCGGGTCATCTAGGGTCTCATAAATCAGAGGATCTCGAGCAATTCAGCAATTATATAATCGGCAAGCCATTCGAGATTCTGGCGTTGACGAACATCGTCGCAGAAGTCCTCGAAAAAGCAAAATCGCAACCATGCGTTGCGAGTTGATTATTTTGCTCTATTCATCAAGCCGCTTCACCTCATGTGTTGCGGCTTTTTTCTTGCATGATCAAAAGACGCGCATTGATTAAACCGCCTACCCAATGAAGCGACAATGCAAAAATTCACGATATCTGAAATATATGGTCTTGGCTAAACCGAGAAATCCTTCAACGAATACAGATCTGAATTATCGTCTTCATTTTTTTCCTTCGGCGAGCGGTCGTCTATCGGTGCAGAATCTGAAACCTTATCTTTGTCGCCGGCAACAATGCCCGTAGCCGCAGAGCTTTCCGATTGCACATTCCCCTCTTTGCCCTTGTTCAAAAGCTCCAAAATCGTGCGTACGTCAGAGTTGGAGAAGAAGTCGATCATTATTTTTCCGCCATTCTGCCTTTTTTCTATGTAGACTTTTGTGCCGAGTGATCCTGCCAGCATATTCTCGAGCTCTTCCAATTCCGGATCGTTCTTGTCTTTCCTCCTTGCGCGGTCTTGTGCGATTCGTCGGGCGAACATCTCGGCTTCTCGGACATTTATTTTGTTCGTTGTAATCTCCTTGAAAAGGACTGCTTGCTCTTCCGGTCGATCTACGAGCATCAAAAGCGGACGAGTATGCCCTTCTGAGATATGTCCGGCGGAAACAGAATCGAGCATGTGCGCAGGCAAAGCCAAGATGCGCAAAGTATTCGAAACATATTCGCGGCTCTTGCCTATTTTTTCGGCGACTTGGGCATGACGCATGCCGAATTCCTTTATCAAGCGATCGAAGGCGCGCGCGCGGTCGACGGCGTTTATGTCCTCGCGTTGCAGGTTTTCTATGATGGCAAGCTCGAGCTTTATCCTATCTGAATCTTCGGAAGTCCTCACCAGAGCAGGAACTCTGGCCAGTCCGGCGATCTTTGAAGCGCGCAACCTCCTCTCGCCAGAGATCAATTCATAATCGACGATCAGTCCGTCCGGATGCGCAGTTTCTCGACGAGTCACTACGAGCGGCTGAAGGATGCCGTACATACGGATCGACTCGGCAAGATCCTTTAGCTTTGCCTCGTCGAAATCGCGTCTTGGTTGAAAAGGATTCGGGCTTATCTTTTCCACTTCTATCCAAAAAATCGAGTCAGCGAAATATTTATTTTTTTGTGGAGGCATACGAATATTATAATTCAGAAAGCTAAAAGTTGAAAGTAAATAAATGGAACAACAAAAATTAGATAAATCATCGAATTATAGTCATCATCCAATTTAGATAGAAAGGACTAAAATATGGCTTACAGAGACACCCTCGTCAATATCGACTTAAAAATCTCAGCTACCGGAAAAATATTCTGGGAATATGAAACGTATCAGCACCGGAATTGCTTTAAAAGAGATGAATGAAATTTCAAGCCGCACCTATTGTGTGGCTTTTCTTTTTTGAGGCATTTTACAATGTATGTACATTGTAAATATCGGTAATCTATCAATGCTCCTTTCTATGCTATGAGACTTTTTTGGTTTTTAGACAAAAAATCCTACGCAAACATCATATATTTTTGTTATGTGATCTGTACTATACTTGAATCATCATGAAGCCGTTTTTGAAGATTTCCATCATCGTCTTGCCTGTCCTTATTTTTCTTGCCCTATGCTTGGCGCTGATAATGCAACGGTCAAATCACTCTTCCTCCGTTGGCACGACGGAGATGAAAATTAAATCAAAGCAAACGATGGCTATTGCTCCCTCCGCTTCAACTATCATAGTAATGATCGGCGGCGATATCATGCTCGATCGAGGGAATCGGGCTTTTGGCGAAACGAATGGATACGATTCTCTGTTCGCCGGCATTGCCCCATTATTTCATAGCGCGGATATCTCTATCGCCAATCTGGAAGGTTCTATCACCGATTATCCTTCGAAGACATTTCTCTCTGATAGCTCATTTGGAAAAGACCTAATTTTTACCTTTGCTACGAGCACGGCGCCGGTTTTAAAGCGAGCTGGATTGACCGCAGTGAGCTTGGCAAATAATCACACGGGTAATTTTGGCATAGACGGCATCGATCAAACGCATCATTGGCTGGAATAAGCCGGCGTCGAATGGTTCGGCGACCCTTCGAATATCGGTCCAGTAAGCGGATCGACGAGCCAAAGCATGTTTACATCGACAAGCGAAACCATAACTGGCGCCAGTTCTACAGCCGACATCATCTGTAAAAAAGGCATTTGCCTTGCTTTTGTCGGTTATCACGAATTCGAGCCGGGATTTGACCGTATCCTTGCGGATGTTCATCGCCTCTCGTCTCTGGGATATCCTGTCATAGTAATGGCTCATTGGGGCGACGAATACGCTTCGACTTCCCCTCTACGAGTCAAGGAAAAAGCCAGAGAGCTCGTTGCGGCTGGCGCTTTTGCGATCATTGGAGCGCATCCGCATGTCATCGAGGATCGCGAGTGGATCGGCGATGTCCCCGTGGTCTACTCGCTCGGAAATCTGGTTTTTGACCAATATTTTTCGCCGCAAGTCATGACAGGAAATATCGTCGAGCTCACTGTCTCTGCTATGCCTCCAGAAAGCGACGGGAATCTGGAGATACTGGCTCCGCCAAAATCTGCTCATATCGACGATGTCCGTCTATATACGATATCAAACGCTTCACACGTAGGTCCGGTCGAAGTGGGCAGTCCAATCGAGTTTCCAAGGATGGATTGAAGAAATCATTATAAATTTGATTTCCTTGAAAAAAATTGCTAGAATTTTTCTGAAAAAGCCGGGATGGCGGAACTGGCAGACGCACACGACTCAAAATCGTGCGGAGCAATCCATGGGAGTTCGATTCTCCCTCCCGGCACAACCAAGGCCGACGCGGATGCCTCATAAATCCGCACCAAGTAGGATATAATTTGATAGCTATGACAATTGAGGAACTCGAGTCAAAACTTGAAGGAGGAGCGGAGACCCAGACATTCGAAGTCAAGGGTCCTTACGACTGGGATGTTAAATCATTGGCAAAAGATATCTTAGCCATGTCGAATGTTCAAGAAGGGGGCGATCTCGTAATCGGAATTGAAGATGGATCTTTCAAACGTCATGGTGTTACTGCAGCCCAAAAAGCAACCTATAATGAAGATATTATGAAGGATCAGATGGCCGCTTACGCAGATCCCCATGTCGACTTTCATGTTTCGTTGGTGATTGATGATGCGAAAAAAGAATATATTGTTATCACGGTATTGCCGTTTGAAGAGATACCAGTGATATGCAGAAAAGATGGTTCAGATACCAAGAGAGGCTGTGTATACTATCGAAATAAGAGCGGTCGTGTCCAAAGTGCACCAGTCTCAAGCTCGTATGACATGCGCGAGATTATTACCAGTGCAACGGCCAAGATGATGAAACGATTGACTCGCATGGGACTTAATACAGGAGAGAATATCAGTATGGAAATGCGCGTGAGAGAAAAATTGGATAAGGAAATTAAAGACCTATGAAAAAGGAACTTCTAGAAAAAATAAAATCTCGCGGATATTGGAGGATAAATTTCCAACCTTTAGTTGATGAGATGAAATTGAAATCACTCGGTGATTGTCGTTCTCTTGTTGAAAAGAATCATGTACAACTTCGAGGATGGAATTATCCTCACTATCCTCGGCGTAAAGGTGATGATACCGATTTGTCGCCTGGCGCTAACTATTACGAGGGTTGGATCGAATGGTACGATCACATAGAATTTTGGCGCATGTACCAAAGCGGTCAGTATTTGCACTATCGTGCGCTCAATGACGATTGGGCTGAGCGCAACGGCTGGGATATTGTAGCAAACCAGACCATTAAACCCGGCGAACAATTGAGTATCGTTGGGGCTACTTACCTGATAACAGAAATATTCCAATTTCTTTCGAGGTTGGCACAAGCAGGTATTTACGATGAAGGTGTGCGAGTAAATATATCCCTACGGAATACGAAAGGTAGAGGTCTATCGCTCAATGATCTATCGCGGGGGCCCCTTTGGGAAGAATACAATACGACCGCGGAAGAAATTCCATTTTCTGAACAGTACTCTAAAGAGGCATTAATCACAAAGCCCCAAGAACTAGCTCTTGACACGATAGTATTTTTCTTCGATAGATTTGGCTGGCATAGACCTAATATAGAGGTAATAAAGAAGGATCAGGATGATCTCTTGAACAGGAGGTGGTTCTAATCGATCAAGAGTTTCTTATCCCTCAGCACTATCCCGCTCTTTATACACGACAACACCTCCCTCTTCTGTAACACCGTCCCGTGTTTCAGCATATGCTTAGCGAAGATCTTGATGCTGACATCTTTGTGCTTTTTCGATTGCTTCAGGTCGAGGCCGAGCACCCCTGTCTGGAAGAGCGCATACCGCGCCACCTCTTCCTGTAGCTTGTGCTTGAGCTCACTTTTGTCTAGACTCATTTTGTCGATGATGGGGAGCATCTCGTCGATGAGAATAGTTTCGCTGACTGACTCATTCGGGCAGTCTCTATCTTTCACCTTTGTGCATCGGTAGTATATGTGGGCGTTGAAGCCGCCGTCTTTCAGCTCTTTGATCTTTTCCTCGGCCGTGATACCCGATCCGCAATAGGCACAGTGAAACATTCTCGTGAAGGCGAACTCCCGGCCGTAAGCTTTCTTTTTCTCCACTTTGATCTTTTCCTGCACGGCGTCAAAAAGTTCTTTTGATATGATCGGCGTATGCTTTCCGGTATACCACTCGCCGCTGTCGACGGGATACTCGAATACGCCGTAGTAGAAGGTCATACGGAGCATGCGGTAGATATTGCCGAGAGTGATGTATTTGCCGTTCTTGTTCTTGAAGTCGATTTCCTTGAGCCATCGATATATCCTTCTGCCTGAGTAATTTTCATACGCTACTTTCTCGAACATCTGCTTTACCACCGGTGCGCGTAAAGGGTCTACGATCACCTGACACTTCTCGTCCTTGTTCTTGCTGTTGAGGTATCCCGTCGGCGCTACCGATGGCCGCAGTCCCATGGCCGCTCTCGCTCGCAATCCTCGTCTCACGTTTATGACTTTGTTATCGTTCTCCAATTTCGCCTGCGACCCTAATATCATCAGCATGAACTTGTCATTCGGCGTGTTCATGAACTTTTGTCCATACGTGCGTATCTCGACAAGCCTTTTCTGATCCATGAGGTCGACGATCCTGCCGAGGTCGCCTGCGTTACGAGCGATACGGTCAGGTGCCCATGTCAAGATTCCGTTGAACTTGCCTTGTTTCAGCTCTTCGACGATCTCATTGAATACCGGCCTCTGCCCAGCCTCTTTGGCCGAATGAGACTCCTTTTTCCTGATCGCTATCTCCAGTCCGTCATTCGCTGCCATCTTCTCCATCTCCGCTATCTGGCTATCGATGGACAGTACCTGCTTGTCCTCTTGCTCCGTCGATTTTCTCGCGTAAAGGCAGTATTTCACCTTTACAGGGCTTGCTGGTTTTGCCGTCAGCCCCACTGGCATTTGTGTTGTTTGTATCATACGACACAATGAATGACGCAGACCCGATGGGGAGTCTACTATGGGCTGTTGGTAAGCTGTTGACAACTTTTTGCCTCAAAACCCTTGATTTTCCTCATCATTCTTTGACCCAATACCAAAAAAGACTCTCCACCTCTTGTGCTAACCCATGTGCATCGGCGTGAGAAAGAACGCCAAGATATGATCGCAACGATCCCTTCAGAGTCGCTTCGCTGATTCGCCCATTCTTGAATCGAGTGACTTGCTCTCTCAGTTTCCTCATCATCCGCTTTTTTGTTTTCGTCCTGACAACAGTATGGTATGGTAGTACGACATAGCCGAGAAAGTCGATGCCACGGGTACACCGCCGAATCTCGACCTTTCGTGGATGGAGTTCGAGAAGCAGTTTTTCTTCGAGAAATGTTCTGATCGGTGGCAGGATTTTTTGCAAGTATTCAACATCATCGGAAATGATGACAAAGTCATCCGTATACCGCGCGTAATTTTTTACCTTAAGCTCATGCTTCACAAATTGATCAAACTCATTCATGTAGACATTAGCGAAAAGCTGGGAAGTAAGATTCCCTATGGGAATGCCTTTTCGGCGCGGAGCGCCGAGTACTCTCTCTCTCTCTCTCTCTCTCTCGCAAAATGCCGCTAGAATAGCTTTCTATGATTTCCTTAAGGAGCCACCGTGCCTCTGCATCTTTCAGTCTCTTGGTCATTATTTCAAACAGTATGTCATGGTCGACACTGTCGAAGAATTTCCGTATGTCGCATTTGAGGACAAAACAAGGACGAGTGTAATTGGCACTCACTTTTCTGACCGTGTCTCGCAGATACAGCATTCCTCGATGGGTGCCTTTGCCGATCCTGCAGGAAAACGAGGTGGGGATGAATGTCGGCTCGAATATGGGGTTCAATACCTTGAATACCGCATGGTGGAGAACGCGATCTCTGACGCTCGCTTTGTAAATATGCCTCAGTTTCGGATCGCGTATCCAAAATGGCTGGTACGGCCCGTGTCGGTAGGTATGATGCCTGAGTTCCCGATACAGTCGAAAGATTTCTTGTTCAAGTTGCCGCTCGAACCCTGCCACGTCTGGCTTGTTCCTTTTGTCGCGCTTGAACGCATCCCACGCAGAGAGAATGGTATCCGGCCGAATTATTGAATCATAAATTTTAGTATATATTCTCATAAAAATATGAACCACATGGACAACCTTGATATTCCGATATTCAGAAAAACATACGACCTATACAAGACATTTTACGGTTTCCGGGGAAGCGTTCCCAAGCAAGACAGATATACCATCTGGCAGAGGTGTGAAACGCTCATCCTCGAAATCTTAGAAGGGCTCCTCTATGCCAGCCAGACATCGAAAGCCGAAAAGCTGCCGATGCTCGAAAGAACGAGCGTGAAGCTCAACTTTCTCCGCATATTCGTGCGGCTCATGAAAGACACCAAAGCCGTCGACGAGAAAAAGTATCTCATCCTCGAAAGCTCGATCGACGAGATTGGCCGAATGCTGGGCGGTTGGATCAAGTCGACGAAAGACCGATAGCACAAGCTCCCACGATTTGCGGGAGCTTGCAGGATGGAGACGACTGCCGGGAGGACGAGACGCCGAGATTGTCGTTCACGTTGTCGTCGTTGTAGTTGTTGACATTGAGGCCATCGGCATCGAACTTGCCGACGTTCACGCGGTTGCCGTCCGAGTCGAGAGATTGTCCGCTTCCGTCCGTGTCACCGAAGCTCAAGGGTTACCGCTTCAAAGAAGCCTATATCCTTTCGCTCCTGAATTTTATGCGGGAGCAGTTTTCGTCTGAAAACACCTCCACAAGAAGTGGACAAGAAGTTCAATCCCCATCCTTAATCGCACACTGCCGTGATCCGTGAACCACCGGCACTCCGGCGATATCTCAAAGGTGAGATATCTTGCGAGGATAAACCGTGGCCTGGCCTTCATGAGCAAGATGCATGTATCATATCGGTTTATATGGAAAAAGAAAGAGCCTCCGGAAAAAAATTCGCGGAGGCTCAAGGGAATCAAGAGGAACGAGAATTCAAGCACTCAAGATTCCAACTTCCGGGAGGACGAGACGCCGAGACTGCCGCCCACGCTGTCGTCGTTGTAGTAGTCGACAACGAGGCCATCGGCACCGAACCCGCCGACGCCCACGCGGTTGCCGTCCGAGTCGAGATCGGAACAACGCACGTAGAGCTTCTCGAACAGGCGTTCGCCGGTGGCGAGGAAGTGGCCGATGATGGTGTAAACCATGATCTGAGCCTTCGGCGTCTCCTCGATCTTGCCGTCGAGCAACGCTTGCTGCTGACTCCACGTCTTCGACAGGGAGTCGCTCACGGGAGTCTTTCGAACGAGCTGCCACTCAAGCTTGCCTCTTTCGTTGGCGAAGGCTTGGCTGTCATACCAGTCCTGGCTGTAGAAGAAGCTCTTCTGGCTTTTCGGCAGTCTCATGGCCGTAGCGTATGACCGGATCTGCACGATCGAGAGCGGCATGACTGCCACCAGGATGTGGGTATCCTTGCACGCTTGGAGCGTGGTTTCCGAGAACGGAATCTCGCTCATGTAGGCGATCTGCCGCTTGGAGAAGCTCATGCCGAAGTGCTTCATGGCTTCCTCGAGGCCGAAGAAGTTCGTGCCCATGATTTCCTTGGCGCGAGCTTGGTTGGTCGAGAGTTCGAAGCCGCCGTTTCGGCACAGGGATGCCACGCGAGTGGCAACCGTGTCGTCGGTGTTAATCCGCTCCACGATTCCGTCGGCTTGATCGCCGAATGCGACCATCAGCCGTTGGAACGCGCCGTTTATCTGACCGCTGGGTATTTCTGTCCATTTCATAACTTTGCCTTTCACTGTTAGCCCTTTTTATCGGGCGACTGTTTCGGACATACGATTCCGATGTTGTTAGTACGGCTGTCTATGAGACGAGCTTATTGAGGCCTAATCTAAGCCGCAAAAAGCTCGTCTCATATGTCTTTTGAATCTTGAATGACAATGATCTTTACTGAAAACTAGCAACCTTTGAAGTAGGACAGTTAGAATTAATCATTAGCCACAATTAATTTAATTGTCATGAAATATCATCATTTGTCTTTTGAGGAAAGATTTGTAATTGAAAAGCTGTATTGTG
>Ga0181520_10008732_pt1 | contig 14275 bp, 8 predicted proteins | sample PEATcosm2014_Bin_29_FD_132451 | JGI IMG/M metagenome (GOLD analysis project Ga0181520, IMG submission 132451) | Peatland microbial communities from MTU Mesocosm Facility, Houghton, MI, USA - PEATcosm2014_Bin02_30_metaG | ecosystem: Environmental > Terrestrial > Soil > Wetlands > Peat | place... | reverse complement strand
GATTCGAACCCCCAAAGGCGTCAGCCAACGGATTTACAGTCCGCCCCGGCTCTCCAACTCCGGCGTCCGCCCGGTTTTATAAACGAGCAACAAATATATTTTTATTCCAAGAAAAATGCAAATTAAAAATAGTAGGCTTTTTTAAAAAATGGCGGATTTTCCCCTCTTGAGAACAGTTTTTTCAAATAATTAGTAATTAAATATAATAATATGCTGCACTATATTCAATAAAAAGGAAAGAAATAGGTTTGTACTTTATTCTTTTGAGTGATTTTATTAACTCTAATTGACGACATTATTTTACGACTTAATTGTTATCCTGATTTTCCGCTTATAATATTTCATTTTGTAAATAATTAGTACCGAAATTAGTTCCCTAATCCATTTATATTTAACCATTTACAATTATTTTTCATAAATAAATTACTGCAAATAGAAAGAAAGTTAAAAGTGATTATTTTATAGTGAAATTTAAGCATATACTTCTGGCGAGATGTGAAAAAACGGTTTAATTATACTAAAAAAAATAATTTTCCATCAAACTTTTTCAACATTTCTTTTATTCTCTCAAATCTTATTTTCTTAATTTTACTCTATGTATCTCTGCAATTACGATATATCCATTTAATTAATTTTATTTACCTATCTGTTATTTTTTCAAATTAGTGTGAAATCATATAAAAATAATTCATAAGAGTCTTATAAAATGTTATAAGTATTTAGTTTTTTAAACCTTTATTGCAACAACATTGACTAAAAGGATAGATTAAACTTATTATAAAGCTGCATGAAGAAATATTATGTAATTATTATCGTATTATATTCCTGTATAAACTTATTTCCTCAAACATACTCAATTAGGGGTATTGTAGCGGATGAATCAAACAAAAAAGTTTTAGAGGGAGCAAATATTTTACTTACTCATCAACTTGATTCAAAATCAAAAGGAATGGTAACCGACAGCCGAGGAAGATTTTATTTTGATGGAATAAAGTCAGGGAAATATACTTTAAAAATTACTTATGTGGGTTATAGTGATTATAAAAAAGATATTCAAATAAAGAACAACCATCTTGATTTAAGCACTATATGTCTTTCTTCTCAAGGTATAAGGCTTGGCGAAGTAGATGTAACTGCTACTCCTACTCTCATTGTAATAAAGCATGATACTTCGGAATATAACGCTAACGCATATAAAACCAACAGAGATGCACTTGCTCAGGATTTGCTTACAAAAATGCCAGGAATAATCGTGCAAAACGGCACTATACAAGCACAGGGAGAAAACGTTGCTAAAGTTTTGGTTGACGGAAAAGAGTTTTTCGGTGATCCTACCACAGCTTTACAAAATCTTCCTGCGGAAGTAATTGATAAAATTCAAGTATATGATCAGCTTAGTGATCAATCTCAATTTACCGGATTTGATGACGGCAATACAAGCAAAACAATAAATATTGTTACAAAAATGAAAGACAAACCAAATACTTTTGGAAGATTTTCAGGCGGCTACGGAGAAGATGGTAGATACACAGCCGGCGGAAATATCAACTTCTTTAATGATAATCAGAGAATTTCAATTATTTCACAAATAAATAATATAAATGTTCAAAATTTTTCTTCTGCAGACTTGCTCGGTGTAATGTCCGGCTCGGGAAGGTCATTCAACAGACCAGGAGGAGGGGGCGGCGGAGGTGGGCTAGGGGGCAATACAAGCAGCTTCGCGGGAGGTGCTGGCACTGGGGCCGGGGGTAATCCCAGTATTTCCAATTTCCTTGTAAATCAATCTACGGGATTAACAACTACAAAAGCAATTGGTCTTAACTATTCCAATAAATGGGGAGATAAAGTCGATTTGACCGGAAGTTATTTTTTCAATCATACAAGTAATGACGCCCAATCGATTGACAACCGAAATTATTTTTTTTCTTCTGCAAATGCACAGAGCTATAATGCAGCTAATTCCGCTCTCACTAATAATACCAATAATCGTTTTAACATGCGGCTCAATTACCAAATAGATTCTTCCAACTCAATATTATTTAATCCTACTTACTCCAACCAGTTAAATGAAGGATTAAGCAAAATTTCCGGAATATCAAAATCAGGCGTTGATACATTAAATACGTCTTACAATTTATATAATTCGGACCTTACAGCAGTAAATTCATCAAATAATTTATTGCTCCGGCATAAATTTGAAACTATTGGAAGAACGATCTCTTTATTGCTAAACGGAACTTTTACTTCAAATACCGGCAATAATAACCTTGATGCAGAAAACATCTATTACAACAATGGCGAAACCTCGGATACAACAAATCAAATTTCCAATTTATCAGAGCATGGATATAGTACTTCTGCAAATCTTGTATATACCGAACCAATAAATTCCTTAAGTTTATTACAGCTTGATTCGAAAATCTATTATTCGGAAGACAAAAGCAATCAGAGAACTTATAACACTCTTGACCAAAACTATTATCTTTTAGATTCACTAAGCAATATTTATAAAAAGATTTACAAGTCACAAAATGTTGGTGCAGGATATCGTTTCAGGGAAGATGAAGTATCATTTGCCTTAAATCTTAATTATAATATTGCTCAATTGGAGGATAATCAGACATTTCCCAATTCAGGTACAATGGAGCGCACATTTTATTCCGTGCTGCCATCATTTTTTCTACGTTATTTTGTTTCAAGAAACAATAACCTGCGCATATCTTATACCACGACTAACGATGACCCGAGCATAACTCAATTACAAAATGTACTGAACAATTCAAATACAACTCAGTTGACTATAGGTAACCCAGGCTTAGGCCAGGATTTTAAACAATCACTGACGCTTCGGTATATTCAAACAAATACCGAGCATTCGAATTCATTTTTTGTATTTTTCAACGCAACTTTTATCCAGAATTATATAGGTAATAAAACTATAATTGCAGAGAAGGATACTATTTTTGATAACATTACTTTAAATCCGGGCACAAAATTATCAATACCCGAAAACCTTAATGGCTATGCAAAGTTTAATTCATACTTGACTTACGGATTTCCGATAAGCTTTTTAAAATCAAATTTAAACTTGAACGTAAACGTCGCATATTCCCGAACACCTGGTATAATTGATGGATTAACTAATTATGCAAATTCAGGCACATATGTTTTAGGATTTGTTTTGGGAAGCAACATTAGCGATAAGGTTGATTTCACTGTTTCAACTTCGAACAGTTATAATCATGTAATAAATTCATCGACAGAGGGTACAAATAGCAATTATTATATTCAAAACTCGTCATTCAACTTCTATTGGCGCTTTTGGTCGGGATTCGTATTTCAAAATGAATTGACCGACCAATATAATGGCGATGTATCAAGCCCTATTAGAAAAAATACATTAATCTGGAATATGAGTATGGGGGTAAAATTCTTAAAAAATGACAATGGCGAAATCCGGTTTACTGCCAATGATATTTTAAATCAGAACATAAGTATACAACATAATATTACGGATACTTATACGGAAGATGTTAAAACAAATGTTCTCGGAAGATACTTTTTACTATCGTTTATTTATAATATAAGAGTATTTAATTATTAAAAGACTTTGAAAATGAAATAAAAACTCTCAAATTTATTTCAATCAGTCTATATATAATACCTCATAATAGGTCTCCTTTTAGATCTTCTCTCGGCCACTTCAAAACCGGCTTTTTCAAAAGTAGATAGTATACCCGTCCATGCAAAAGCTGAAGGGATATTTGAATTATACGGTTCTTGCGGATATGCCTCTATAATCTTTGCTCCATTATATTTGCAGAATTTAATTACAGATTCAAGGAGATACTTTGAGACCCCTTGCCTTCTAAATTCATTTGCAATAAAAATACAACTAATTGACCAGACAGGATTATCATCAATTTTTTTTAATACTCTAGACTTTTCCAACCGGATAAATTTTACTCTTGGCGCTACAGAGCACCACGCAATAGGTTCGTCTTTATAATAAGCAAGAATACCTGGCGTTTCGCCTGTATTAACGAGTTTCCGCATTGCATCTTTATTCGCCATTCCCTTCTGTTTTTCAAACTGAGCCAGGTTGAGTCGCCAGGACATGCACCAGCATCCACCACATGCCCCTCTTTCTCCGAATAATAATTCCAAATCATTCCATCTGTTCTTTGTAAGCGGGTGGAAAGTCAACTTTTCCTTTTTTATAATGGCCATGTCTGCTTTTCTCTTCATAAGAATTGTTAAGATTATATTATTAAAAATCCACCTTATTAAAAGGTGGATTTGATTTGCCCCTAGGGAGCTTAAAATCGAATCCTTGCTGTTCTTCTTTTTTCTCTTGGTCTTCTTGATATTTTACATATCTTATATCTTCGCTTCATCCAATCCAAAGGTATCTACACAATAACCTCTTAACCAAAAATGATTTCCACAATATGGCTTTTTCTTTATTTCCCATAGCTCTTGAATATTTTTATTGCTGTCTATCCTTTCAAAATTCCCATTACTCCGGATATTGAGATTTTTTGCGGTACGCTATTATAAGATGTTTATGATCTATTTGGATGACTGACTCCTTCATTTCACATCCTGATTATTCTAATAACATTGCTACATGTTCTTTTAGTTGTTCCTTTAGCATTCCTTCAAGTAATTTGAATCTATATTTCTGTGTCCAGACTATGTGATAATCATATCAATATATACATGACGTAATTTTTTAAAATCACTCGTGTACTAAAATTAGTAATTTCCCTCCTTAGCCGAAAGAACATAACCACGTTCAGAAAAAGTGGATCTCTGAGTTATATTAAAAATTACAATGATTTATTTACAGTTTATTGACTTAAATAGCATAATAAAAAGAATAAAAAATATTAGTTAATGCTTAATATTAGAATAAGATCCCGGCTAAATTTTTTATAAATAATTATTTTTTTCCATTAGTACTACCAGACTTTTAGCAATCTCAAGCATGCTAAATAAAATAAATCCACTCGCTTTGCAGTATTTATTGTCGCAAGAAAATGTTCGTCATTAACATGACCTTTTGGCTCTGCGATTAGCATTATTCCGTTTTTCTTCAAAGCTTGATACACTTCCTTAAATAGAATTGAGACATCCGGAACTTCATGCAAGACTGCAAATGCCAATTCAAAATCAAGTTCCTCTTTTATGTTGCTTATATTTAACGATCCGGGAGAGCACAGCCTCAATTCCATCCTTTCAGATAAACCTGCTTTGCGAGATTTCTTTTCAAGAACACCCAGCATTTTTTGCTGAAGATCAGCGCAGACTTCTTTCCCGGTTGCTCCGACCATTTTGGCCATAGGAATAGTGAAAAAACCCATTGCGCTTCCTATATCGAGTGCTTTCATCCCTTCTCTGATATAAGGCTTCAATATTGTATGCGGGTTTTGAAATAGTTCTCTTATAGGGCTGGCAAGTAAATATCCCATCCATACCGGACAAACATGTTCAGGCTTATAATTTTCCTTTCTATTATTTTTATTTTTTAGAACGCTATTGATTAACAACCATAATTCATGTTTACTCTATCAAGTTCTATAAATTAAGGCGATTCAATAAAAACAATATTTTGACTCTATGATATAATACAAAATATTTTAAGATGTGCTTGTTCTCAGAAAATCAGACAAGAATTTAGGCTATGAATCATCAATTTTAGAATGATGAACGAAAATACATGGGAATTAACAATCTGTTAATTTGAATAAAGTCAAATGATTGCCTATATTAAATATTAGAGACATGCAATAAAGCCAAAAAAAAAAGTGCACGCTTGTTCAATGAAAAAAATTCGATTACTGGTAGTCAAGGATAACCGGTTTTTTAGAGGCAGCATAACCCGTATGATTGAAGAAAAGCCTGATCTTAAAGTTGTAGCTTCATTCTAGGACTGCACAAAATCTATGCAGAGCATTAGAAAATTAAGATCTAATGTTTTTCTTCTTGATCCTGATTTACGAAATCAAAATAATTTACAAGTTGTTAAATTTGTTAAGAAGAGAATCCCTGGTACTGGAATAATTCTTATGGACCTTATTCCTCTGGAATCAGATGTCTTAGATTTTGTGAAAGCCGGTGTATCAGGATTTATTCTTAAGGACGCAACCACCAACGATTTTCAAGAAACAATTCGATCAGTTGCTTTGGGAGATAAAGTTTTACCAATTTATTTAGCTGATTCACTTTTTCCACAAATTGTAGAATCTGCAATAAACAATCCAAAATTATCCAAATTAATTAAATCAATAAGGGTGACAAAACGCGAGCGTCAGGTAATTGAATTGGTTGCCAATAGTATGGCTACTAAGAAAATTGCTCAGGAACTTCATCTCTCAACTTATACTGTATAGAGTCATATACATAATATTCTTGAAAAACTATCTCTCCATATTAGGGTGCAAATTGCAAACTATGCACGTGCATCGGACAGTTATGCGACAATAGCTGACGGAATTTCAATGATTGATGAATAGCTTTATAAAAAATTTTGAAGTATAATAATATTTTCTTCCTAAATATTAAATTCTAATTTCAAGTGATATTTCTTTCTTAAATTGATTTCCATATTATCGGATCGATAGACCATCTGTTCTTAAAGGATTAATCCTTTTATCATCCTTTAGAACTATTAATAATTTAATATAACTTTATTAAATTATAACTTATTTTGACAATTATGGGTTAATAGTCTGCGGTAGACTATTCTCATCCTAATTAGTGGACTTAAAATATATATTGAAAAGGGAAATAGGTAAAAATATGAACCGTAGACTTCAAGTTGGAATAATTGATCTAGTTTCAAAAAAACCCAATAAGAAATTGTTTGCCAGAATAATGAATGCCAATTTCGCGAGTATTATGCCGCAGGTAGTTGGAGTGTGGTGTGAAGAAGAAGGGCATAATGTTACTTATATATGTTATACAGGGACTGAAAATTTACTTAATGAATTGCCTCAAAATGCCGATTTAATCTTTATCGGGGCATTCACAGAATCTGCTCAAACAGCTTATGCGTTAAGTAATTTATTGCAATCACGTGGGGCTATTACGGTACTAGGCGGTCCTCATGCACGTTGTTATCCGGAAGATGCAAGAAAGTACTTTGATTATGTTACAGGCTTCACAAACAAAAATATTATTGATGAAATATTGATAGATTGTTCTCCGCACCGCCCCCTGGGTTTACATCTGGATGCTCTGAAACAGCCTATATCACTTCCTGGAGTAAGAGAAAGATGGAAATTTATTGAACCAACTCTTAAAAAAGCTCCTTTAATAAAGATGGTACCCATGCTTGGCAGTTTAGGATGCCCCTACACATGCAGTTTTTGTATTGACTCAACCGTAGCTTACCAGCCTTTGAACTTTGAAGTTATAAAAGAAGATTTATCGTTCCTACTCACTAAATTCAAACGCCCACTTGTCGGATGGCATGATCCAAACTTTGGAATTCGATTTGAGGATTATATGAATACAATCGAAGAATCTGTACCTGAGGACAGAATAGATTTTATAGCTGAAAGCAGTCTGTCTTTATTATCAGAAGCTCATGTAAAGCGGTTAAGGCACAATGGTTTTAGGGCAATGCTACCGGGCATAGAATCATGGTTTGATCTCGGAGGTAAATCTAAAACCGGTAGCATGACGGGGATGGATAAGGTATCGCATATTTCAGAACAAATCAACATGATTTTAAGGTATATTCCTTATGTTCAGACTAATTTTGTTTTAGGGCTTGACGTTGATAAGGGTGAAGAGCCATTTGAGCTGACAAAAAGATTTGTTGATCTGACTCCCGGGACATTTCCCGGTTATTCTCTTCTTTCTGTTTTTGGCCATGCAGCACCGCTTAATTTGGAATATCAGAATGTCAATCGTGTTTTACCCTTCCCATTTCATTTTCTTGATAATAATCATGCAATGAATGTGATTCCGGCAAATTATTCATGGCCTGAATTTTATTCACATATAATCGACCTTGGTAAGCATACGTTTTCTTGGAAAGCAATCTCTAAACGTCTAATAGCGACTAAAGCAACAATACCTAGATGGATGAATGTTGTGCGGGCTATTTCGGAAGAAGGATTCGGCAGAATTAAATTTAACCAGGAGATATATAAGCTCTTGCAAAACAAAAAAGGATTCCGCGAATATTTTGAACAAGAGACAACGGAACTTCCCCAATTCTATAAAGATTTTATACAACGCGATTTGGGATCACTGTGGGAATGGCTGCCTAAAGGTGCTATGTTCCATGATCCTAATGCTTATCTTGGAAGTATTGAGCAGCGGGTTGCCGTATAATTAAAAATTCTAAATTCCGGCTTCGAAATTTATTTTCTTTATTATAGATTTCAAATTATATCATCTATAGTTATATTTATAATATCATATAAAACTTATATCATATATTCGTTTGGAAATAGAAAACTATTTTTACAACAATAGGGTATTAAAAAGGATTGCAGATAACATCACGACAGTTTGGAAGCGTAAAGTTGTAATACCATAGGTAATTAGAACTAATATGAGAAAAAATAAATAATAGTTGAATAATTATTGCTTCAGATTAATTACATTGTATATCTTATAAGTTGAAAGGAATAAAAACCATGAGCAAAAGTCAAGACAGCAAAAAAAATACAAAGAAGCAAGCTGCGAAGACCATGAAAGAAAAAAAGGCGGCTAAACGGGATAAAAAGAATAGTAAACAAAAAAGCGTTGTAGATTTATAATATAACGCGCAAAAAAAGAAGCCATATTAAGATAAAATTAATAAAAGTTAATTCTATCTTTGGTCCTTTGTATTGATGGCGGATACGGACGGTTAGCTTGATAAATCTTAAAAAAATTTAGGATGTTAGAAGAGTACTATTTTTTTTAAAAATTATAATTGCGAGATTAAATCGATTACAATTTTAATGGTAATAAACTGCGTTCGATAAAATCACAAATTGATTTTGTAATTAAAACAATCCATTGGAATAAAAGTTAATTTTTTCAGCGCCATGTTGTCAATGTGAGCATACAAAAAATCATTTTTTATGGTAAATAATTTGTTTTTTATGTTTTAGTATTTGATGTTTTTTAATTCAAATTTTTTCGAATATAAAAATAGATAAAGATATAAAATACTCCTTGTTATATTAGGGTTTAGTAGGGCTGGAATAATTTACTATTTTGTAAGTATTAATGGGGAATGGATTTACCGGATTCAGTTTATTACATCTCGATAGGAAGACATATAGCCGATGGCACCGGCTTTATTGGTTATGATGGCTACTATTTGGCGCTTCAACCTCCGTTTTTTCTGTTATACTGGCTTCAATGAAAATAGTCTTATTTATTGAATTGGATGACCATAGGTCCGAGGAATCAGTCGGCTTCAGGGTACGCCAATTCTATTCTTTTTGGTTTAAAAGCCTACTTCTATTGTCTATTTTTATTAAATCATTTAATATCTTATTATCCATAAAGAACTGATAAATAGTCATACATTCTACAACAATATTCCGGAAGGTTTATATTTTCTTACTAACATCGAAACTAAATGGAGCCCTGCTAAAACACTTTACAACTCGATTGAACTAATAAATGCCGATTCAAATCTCCAGGAGATTCGAAAAGGAAAGGACAAAGTTTGGCTAGTTTGGTTTGATAAGCATGATTGGCAGTCCCTGTACTAGATTGAAGAATCACAAAGAGTACATGTGTAAAAAAAGTTGTTCAATTAAAGGACGGTACGGTTTATACAACTATAAAATAAGTTTTTGAATAACTGATTTCGCACAATTTCATTATCATATATCAGACTTATGAGGATTCTCTGTAAATCTAAAAAATAAATTCAATTCCTAATAATTAATAATTTATTAATGTGAATTATTTATTCCGATTATATATTTGTATTCGTTTTTGTAAGAATAACAAGAAAAGGCTGCAATAAAGTGGATACAAATATACGCGCATGGGTAGTTTCGGCAAATATGGGATACGGCCATATGAGGGCGGTTCATCCTTTAAAGGAAATTGCCGAAGATGATATTATTTTAGCCGGCGCAAATGATTCCATATCTTCTTCAGAAAAAAGATTATGGGCAAGAATGATCCGCGTATATGAGTTTTTGTCCCGTGCTAAAGGTATCCCATTTATTGGCAGCACCGTCTTCAATATTTTGGATTCTTTCCTTCGTATTCCTTCTTTTTATCCGATGCGAAATTTATCAAATAGAACATTCCAGGTAAATCTATTAGAATCAAGCATAAAACAAGGGCTATGCTCAGGTATGTTAAGAAAAATCCATACAAAACATTTGCCTCTTTTGACTTCATTCTTTGCACCTGCAATTGCTGCCGATATGGATGGATATGACGGTATCTTTTGTATAATTTGCGACGCCGATTTAAATAGGGTTTGGGTCGCCAAAGAGCCATGGGAAAGCAGGATAATTTATTTTGCACCTTGTGGTAAAGCCGCTCAAAGGTTGCTTGCTTATGGTGTGCCGACTGATAGAATTTTTACTACAGGTTTCCCGTTAACTGCTGAACTGCTTGGGGATAAGAATTTAGAAATATTAAAATTTGATCTGGCACAGCGATTATTTTACCTTGATCCTAGTGACCGGTTTTGGCCCCTACACGGGAAAAATGTCGAGTATTTTTTGGGTGAAGAAAATTGTAAATTTAATGATACAAGAAAACTGACCATTACATATTGCGTGGGAGGAGCCGGAGCTCAAAAAGAAATAGGGAGGACAATAGCTCTCAGCCTGAAGCAAAAATTAAAAGAAGGCAAAATCTTTTTAAATTTGGCTGCCGGCACAAAAGAAATGGTTAAAGACTATTTTGAAAATGCGAAAAGAGAAATTGCAGGTGGTTCCGAAAATATTAATATTATTTTCTCTGAAAAATTAGATGACTATTTTGATAAATTTAACAAGTCTATGCATACAACTGATATACTCTGGACAAAACCCAGTGAGTTGTCGTTTTATTCCGGATTAGGGATACCTATTATCATGTGTCCTCCTATTGGTTCACAGGAACAATTTAATGCAAAATGGCTATATGAAATACAAGCAGGCATTAAACAGGAAAATCCTGAATATACAGATCAGTGGCTGTTTGATTTATTAAATAAAGGAAGAGTAGCGGAAGCAGCATGGTCCGGGTTTTTGAAGGCAAGAAAACTCGGCACATTTAAAATTCTAGAAATCCTTAAGACAGGGAAAATGATACGTGAAGATTCACCAATTCTGCGTTAACTGAATATGAATCAGAAAAAGAAATATCTATTATTATATCTTAAAACGGGCGGCGGTCATTTGGCACCGGCAAAATCAATCGCAAAAGTTCTTGAACAAAATTTTAATAAAGAAATAGAGCCTGTTTTAATTAATGGTTTTGAAGAAACTAATTTCATTGTTAAATATTTAATAGAAGACGGTTACAGAAACCTTCAGGCGAAAGCAAAATGGATTTATGAAGCTTTATATATCTTATTTAAAATTAACTTTATTGCCCGCTTCTACTATATGCTAATTTCATTTTTTGTAAAACCTTATCTTAGGAAAGTTTTTCGTTCAACAAATCCCGATAAAGTTATAATATTTCATTTCTTTCTTATAGAACCTGCATATAATGTTATCAAGGAACTAAATATGCACACCTCTTTGATTACGGTAGTTACTGATCCTTATACTGCACATCCATTGTGGTTTTTCAGAAAGGAACAAAATTTTATCGTCTTTAGTGAAAGATTAAAATCGAATTGTTTAAAAAGAGGGATAAATGAAAATAATATAAATGTTTTCCCGTTTATACTTAGTGATAAATATTCAAATTCGCCGGATCCGGCAAAAATCCCCAAACTTAAAAAAGAAATGGGATTTGAAACTAATAAAAAGATTATACTCATTTTAGGTGGCGGTGATGGCATTCCAAAAGGATATAGAATATTAAGGACACTCGTTCAAGATCTGGAGAACGTTGAAATTGCAATTGTGTGCGGAAAAAATAAATCACTCTATAAAAAGGTTAAAAAACTAAAAAAGGAATACTCTAATTCCGACATTAAAGTTTACGGCTATGTTGATATTATTTATGAATTGCTGAGCATCTCCGACCTGGTAATTACAAAATGCGGAGCTTCTACATTTATGGAAATCGTAATGAGTAAAAAAATACCTATTATAATAAATTATATCTGGGAACAAGAAAAAGGCAATATGGAATTCCTTGTGAATAAGGGTATGGGAATTTATGAACCTAATGTTAAAAAACTTTCCCTGTTATTAAATGAGTTATTAGGGGACACTGTTAAATATTCTGAATATATCGAGAATATAAATAGGGAATCATTGCAAAACGGCAATATAATGGTAGCCGAATTTATCAATAATTTTTAGTAAATACTTCACTATCAACCGACTAAAATTCAATATTGACTAAAAAGTTTAGAAAACTAAAAATATTCTAAAATATTTATCATTGTTAAAAATATACCCCCGCTAAATAAAGTCCGGAAATAAACCTGGCAGCAGATCATCCGGCTTCTTCTTTGCATATGTCCTTTTTATATTTCTTAATAATCCATAAACATCTAATTAACTACTGTTGAAAATGCTTTTTTTACATTAGCCATCTTCTGTATTACGGTTAGTAATAATTGTGCTATTAGAGTACACAAGACCTGGGTTCTAAATGCATTTTCATTTTCGCCGTTAAAATAATGCAATTGAAAATTCTGTTTCATTTTTTTGAACAACAATTCTATTTGCCGACGTTTCTTATATATAAATGCCGCTTCTTCGGCTGTTATATCAAAATATTGCTCTACAAGTTTATAATATAATGCCTCAAAAAATGAACTGTCCCGATTCCTTAATCCATCTCCGGCTGTACTTTTTGCCGGTGCTCTTTGCAGACCAGGATGATTTAGTTTTCCGACTAATGCCTTTAGTCCCTCACAAGTCTCTGCCATTGAATCGCACTTACTAAGTATTCTAAAGAGCATTATTATTAACTGATCCCAACTTCTGAATGCCTTGTAATAATGGTCGCTCTTCTTTTCTTTTACCAAACTTACAAATAACCATTTATCTATAAGTTTTAATATCTGTACGAAAATCGGCTGACCGACAAAATTTATTTCCGTATTTTTACCCATGTCGTATTCCTTGAATTGTTGTGAATCTAAATTTACGACCTTGAGGGTTGTCTTTTCAGCCCCCTTGTTTTATTTTTTGTCGGTTAGCAGTGAAATATTATATTGATTTAATTTATTTTATCCCCTTTATTGAACTGCCGGAAAATCTAAGAACTTACTTTCGGTAACAAAGTTTTATTATTTTGGTAAAACTTAACGGTATCCAATAAATTTAAGCATGGGAAAGTTACAGGTTATCTCCTCAATTTCATCAAACATTTAAAATTATAAAATTGTTTTGATATAAATTATTCCTTTTATCGGTATATTGACTTTTAAGCAAAGTCTTTATATTATTAATTTTATATAGTGTAACTTATACACTTTTAAATGAATATTTCTATTCTTTTCATGGATTGATTGATTAAAATTCCGGTATTATTTGTCAAGGAGAAAATATGTCGCACATTTTAAAAGAAGTAATAAAAAACATATCGATCGACTGTGTAATATTCGGTTTTGAGCAATCAGTATTGGAAATATTACTTATTAAGCGTGCAAGAAATCCACATAAAGGGACGTGGGCGCTTCCAGGTGGTTTTATAAAGAAAGAAGAACTTATTGAAGATGCAGCCAAAAGAATATTAGAAGTTACTACCGGGGTAAGCAACATTTATCTTGAGGAAGTATCAGTTTTCGATAATATAAATCGTTTCCCTTTATGGCGGGTTTTTACAATAGGCTATTTTGCGCTTATAAGCCCGGAACATTACAAACTTACAACAGGAATTGATTCGACAGAAGTAAAATGGTTTGAAATCAGTAAACTGCCTGAATTACATTTTGATCATAAGCATATAATAGAAGTTGCGCTAAGTAAATTAAGGTCGAGAGTAAGGTACAAGCCTATAGGGTTTGAATTGCTACCGGAAAAGTTTACACTTCCCCAATTGCAAACCCTATATGAAGTTATTCTAGGTAAAGAACTTGATAAAAGAAATTTTCGCAAAAAAATAACGAAAATGAATTTGCTTAAAAGATTAAAAGAAAAAGACCAAAATAATATAAGACGCGCAGCGTATT
>Ga0181520_10008729_pt1 | contig 14278 bp, 17 predicted proteins | sample PEATcosm2014_Bin_29_FD_132451 | JGI IMG/M metagenome (GOLD analysis project Ga0181520, IMG submission 132451) | Peatland microbial communities from MTU Mesocosm Facility, Houghton, MI, USA - PEATcosm2014_Bin02_30_metaG | ecosystem: Environmental > Terrestrial > Soil > Wetlands > Peat | place... | reverse complement strand
GGTGCCGGCCACGCTGCGCATCGAGGTGGAAGGCGAGTTGCGGCCGTGGATCTCGGCGAAGGACCTGATTCTGTACACGATCGGCAGGCTCGGAGCGGCCGGAGCGGATTACCGCGCGGTGGAATTCGACGGCTCGGCCATCCGGCGGATGACGGTGGCGTCACGGATGGTGCTGGCCAACCTCTCGATGGAGATGGGAGCGAAGGTAGCATTCACGCCGGTGGATGAGACGCTGCGGGACTGGCTGCGCGCACGGACGCCGGGGCGGCTGGAAAAGATCGGGCCGGACGCGGATGCGCGTTACGAGCGGGTGCTCAAGATCGACGCTGGAGAGGACCTGGCGGAGCCGCAGATTGCCTGTCCGCACGCGGTGGACAATGTTCATCCGCTCTCGGCGCTGGGCGAAGTCCCGGTGCACCAGGCGGTTTTGGGATCATGCACCAACGGGCGGCTGGAAGACCTGGAGATCGCAGCGCGCATCCTGGCGGGGCGGAGTGTGCATCGGAGGACGCGGCTGGTGGTGATCCCGGCGTCACAGCAGATTTACCGCGACGCGATGCGCCTGGGATACCTGGACACGCTGGTGGCGGCCGGCGGGATGATCGCTCCGCCGGGTTGCGGCCCGTGCGTAGGAGTGCACCAGGGGATTCTGGCGGCCGGCGAGGTTTGTGTCTCGTCGACCAACCGGAACTTCCTCGGACGGATGGGCAGCAAGGATTCGAAGGTGTACCTGGCCAGCCCGGCGGTGGTGGCGGCGTCGGCGGTGGCGGGGCGGTTGGAGCATCCGGGGTCGATTGTGAGGGAGAGCGAACCATGTCTGGCGGAAGCCTGAAGTTGCGCGGAGCGGTGCGGGCGGTGCTCGGGGACAACATCGATACGGACATGATTTTTCCGGGCCGGTATCTGAATATTACGGACCGGGAGTTGACGGCGGAGCACCTGTTCGAACTGGCGTATCCGGAGATCCGCGCGGCGATCCGGCCCGGCGAGTTTATCGTGGCGGGCAAGAACTTCGGCTGTGGATCGAGCCGGGAACAGGCAGCGGCGGCGCTGAAGTTCGCCGGTGTGGGCGCGGTAATCGCGGGCTCGTTCGCCCGCATCTTCTACCGGAATTCCATCAACCTGGGGCTGCCGGCGGTGATCGCGCCGGAGGCCGCAGTGGCGTGCGCGGCGGGCGACGAACTGGAGTTGGATCTGGCGGCGGGAGAGATTCGAAACGTGACACGGGATCGCACGATCGCGGCTGCCAAGCTGGATGCGCGGGCCGTCGAGCTGATCACGGCGGGTGGGTTGATCGCCTATTTGAAGCGGAAATGCGCGGCCTGAAAGCCGGGAAGGAGGGCGGAATGAGCAGATACCGGATTGCCTGGCTGCCGGGCGACGGAATCGGCCAGGAGGTGTGCGAGGCGGCGCGCGTGGTGCTGGACGCGGCGGGGTTCGCGGCGGACTACCTGCCGGGGGACATCGGGTGGGAGTTCTGGCGGCGCGAAGGAGATGCGCTTCCGGCGCGGACGCTCGACCTGCTGCGGCAGACCGACTGCGCATTCTTCGGCGCCATCACCTCGAAGCCGGCTTCCGTGGCAGTGCGGGAGCTGGCGCCGGAACTGCGGGACCGCGGACTAACCTATCGCAGCCCGATCGTCCGCATGCGGCAGATGCTGGACCTGTACGTCTGCCTGCGGCCCTGCCGCGCGTTTCCCGGGAACCCGCTCAACTACAGCGAGAATATCGACCTGGTGGTGTTCCGGGAAAACACCGAGGGCATGTACATCGGCGTGGAGTTCCCGAGGATTCCGCAGGAATTCCGCGTAGTTCCGGCGATGGCCCAGCTTCCCGACGGCGCGGCCATTTCGATCCGGAGCGTGACCTATGGGGCTTCCCGCCGGATTGTGGAGGCGGCCTTCGAATACGCGGTAAAGCGCGGACGCCGCAAAGTCACCGCGGTGCACAAGGCCAACGTGCTACGCGCCACCTGCGGGGTCTTTCTGGAGGCGGCGCAGGAAGTGGCCGGGCGTTATCCGCAGATCGAATTCGACACCGCCAACGTGGACGCCATGAGCATGTGGCTGCTCAAGAATCCGCTGAACTACGACGTGATCGTGACCACCAACCTGTTCGGCGACATACTTTCGGACCTCTGCGCCCAGATGGTGGGCGGCATGGGGTTCGCATACAGCGGGAACATCGGCGACGCGTACGCGGTCTTCGAGCCGACGCACGGGTCGGCGCCGAAATACGCCGGGCAGTACCGCGTCAACCCGCTGGCGACGATTCTGGCTGCCGGAATGATGCTGGAATGGCTCGGGGAAGTGGACAAGGCAGGGGAGATCGAACGCGCGGTCTCCGAAGTGGTCGCTCAGGGAGCGACGAGAACATACGACATGGGAGGCAACGCGGGAACCATGGATGTCGCCCACGCCGTTGCCGCGTGTCTTCAGCACACGCACGCCGCGAGGTAACGCACATGCTGCAGGTCCGATCAACGCATGGATTTCACGCGACCGAAACCCGGTTGCGAACGGCCACCGAACAAGCCGGCGGCAGCGTTCTGGCCATCACTGACATGGGCGAGTTGTTGCGCCTGGGTGCGGCCGAAGGCAGGGCCGAACCCGCGGCAGCGATGGTATTGACGCTGTGCTTCACCGACCTCTACGCGCCGCTGCTGGTGTCCGACATTCGTTTCGCGGCGTTCCTGCCGTTGCGGGTGGCGGTCTGTGAGAGAGCCGGGGGCACATTCCTGGAATCCATCTCGCCGCGCGAGTGCTGCCGGGAAATGAACCGCTTGGACCTGGAACCCCTGGCCACGCGACTGGAGGAGCGGTTACGGAGCGTGATCGAGACGGCGGCCGTTTCCGCCGCGACAATCATGGAACCACATAAGCCGACCGAGGCCCAGGTGAATATGCGGGCAGCGCTGCCGCAGCGCGTAGACTGCCTCGGAACAAAGATCGAGGACCTGGCTGGTACGGGGAAGGTCGACTCCCAAGGCGGGTGACGCTCCTGAGGGCGCAGCAAACAGCGAATCATGTCGGGCCTCGTTCCAAAGCCATCCTTAGTCCAGATCAGCGCGACGAAGCCGACCGACAGGGTCAAGACCCTCCAGATGAAGAATATCAACCAGCCGGAGCGATTGGTTGGAGATTGATTCGATCGACAGTTAGCTCAGGTGCCACCGCCCGACGGAGCCGCAGCCCCCGCCGCTTTTTGCAACTGGCCGTCTAATCCAGACAGAATGGATATTACCTGCTTGCGGAGGGCGTCCGTCGGCCCAAACGGAGAACGACTTAGCAATGGAAGTCATTGCCTCCAGGCCGATGGTCTCGTGGCGGAGTTTCACGACTGGCGGCCTAACGATCCTCAGATGCAGGCGAGGGGAGACTTCGAAGCTCGTCCTTCCCCGGATTTTGCGCTCCGAGCTATACTCTCTATCGGACTGGTACAAATTATCGGTCAGGTCACTGAGACGCGGACGGGTTGGGAGATTTGAGACATCACCCGATAAGCCGGCGCTTCGCGGAGGGGGTTGCGAAAGGAAATCGTGGAACGTTGGGTCGTCGGTGGGGGAATGGCGGGCCTTGCCGTCGGCGTCGCCAGTGGATTCGGAGTGTTGGAACAGTTCTATCGGCCGGGCGGAATCTGCGCTTCCTATAATCTGGATGGCTACCACTTCGAGTTGGGCGGCGGACACTGGATCTTTGGGTCCGACCCGACGGTGACCCAGCTTCTGAGCGCGTCCTCGGAAATCCGGACTTACCGGCGCCGCTCCGCGGTGCTCTTCTTAGGCGCACTCGAGGCTACCAGGAATCTTGAGGGCCTCATCGTTCCCTACCCCATTCAGGACAACCTCTTTGCACTGCCCAAGGAGATTCGTCAGGAGGCGCTGGCGGAGATTCTCGCCGCCAATTCGGATGGTCCGGCAGACACCATGGCGGCCTGGATGCGGCAGCAGTTCGGCTCCACCCTCTGCCGCATCTTTTTCGAGCCGTTTCACGAGCGTTACACTGCCGGGTCTTTCCGGAACATCGCTCCGCAGGACGCTTACAAATCGCCGATCCACCGCGATCGCGTGATCCGGGGAGCCGAGCGCGAAAATGGCGATGCGGGTTACAACGCGACCTTTCTCTATCCGGCCCGCGGTCTCGATGCCGTCGGCCAGTGGCTGGCTCAGCGCTGCCCAATCCTCTACGGCAAGACGGTCCTACAGATCGACCCGGGAAGCCGGTCCGTGGTACTGAGCGACGGTCAGACCGATCATTATCAGACCCTGGTGATGACTGCTCCCTTGAACCGAACGGTCGAAATGGCCGGTCTGGGCGAACAGGTGGGCCCATCCGACCCCTACACTTCGGTGCTGGTGCTCAACCTGGGCGCGACCTTGCCGAATACTCCACTGGCGCGCAACGGATATCACTGGCTCTACGTCCCCGACAGCCGCACCGGATTCCACCGAATCGGCTATTACTCGAATGTCGATCCGCTGTTTCTGCCGGAGGGCTGCAGGAACGATGCCGGCCGGGGAGCGCTCTATGTGGAACGGGCATTTCCAGGCGGCCAGAGGCTGTCGCCTGACGCCGAAGAAGCCCTGATCCTGGACATGATCGAGGAACTCCGAACCACCGGTCTGATCGGAGAGATCGAAGTGCGCGACGCCAACTGGGTCGACGTGGCTTACACCTGGCGGCGGCCCGGCAGCGACTGGGTGACGCGGGCAACCGCAGCCTGCCAACAGTCTGGGATTGAGCCCGCGGGCCGGTACGGCCGGTGGACCTTCCAGGGAATCGCGGCGAGCTTAAAACAGGGCCTCCTGCTGGGGAGCGTATTGCGGCAAATATAAGACTCAGACTGCGAGGCTTACATGAAGGTCATGTCCGTGTTGAACTTGGGGCCCCGGAAACTTGGGTCGTTTGAAGAGTACACCATCGCGCTCTCGCGATCGCTGACCGGCCGTGGGGACCAGAGTATTCTCGTCTTCAACTCTTTGCCCCCGGATTCGCTGCGCCACCTTTACAGCGATGCCGGCGCCGTTCTGGAAACTAAAGTCTTTGGCCGCTTCGGCCGCGAGAGCGCCCGCGCGCTCTCTGCGCTGATGCGGCGGCACCGGCCCGACCTGGTCCATTTCCATTTCATGAACGTGGTCAGTCTGGATGTGCTGCTAGCCGGTGTTACCCCGGGGGTGAGAGTGGTGTACTCCGATCACGGTTCCGACGTTCCGAAGAAGCCGACACTGCTCCGGCACCTGGGCCGCCGATCGCTGATGCGGACCTTTTCGTCCGTAGTCGACCAAGTCGTCGGGCCCTCGGACTACGTTCACGCCCGGCTGGTCCAAATGGGCGTCGCCGCCGGGAAGGTACTGACCATACACAACGGGGTCAACTTGGAGCGGCTTCGCGGCGCGGGCATCACCGAGGACATTCGCGCCAGGTACGGCCTGAAGCCGGGGGGAATGATCGTTCTCTCGGTCTCCCAGGTGATTCCCGAAAAGGGTGTCGGCTACTTGATTGACGCTGCCGCCCGGGTACTGCAGCGGGGGGCCGACGTGAGCTTCATTCATGTGGGCGACGGCCGCTGCACCGCGGAGTACCGCGCCAAGGTCCGCGAGCTCGGCATCGAGCATCGTTTTATCTTTGCCGGCTTGCTCGACTTTCAGGAGATCGGTTCGATCCTTCGCCAAAGCGACGTTTATACTCTGCCGTGTACCTGGGGGGAAGCGTTCTCACTGGCCCTTCTGGAGGCTTTGGCGGTGGGCTTGCCCGTGATCGTCACCCGGGTTGGCGGCAATGCTGAAGCCGTCAAGGAGGGACGCGACGGCCTGATCGTTCCACCCGCCGACGCTGCCGCACTGGCTGATGCGGTCCTGGCCTTACATGACGATCCCGAGCGGCGGCGGAAGATGACCGGGAGTGCGGATTCGTTCGGCAGCTATTTCGGCATGCAGCGATGGGTGGACGAGACGGTAGCCCTTTACGATCGGCTGCTCTGTGTCAAATCGTGAGGAGGTAGCCCTCCCCGCCTTCCGGTGAGCGCCGAACATAAAACTCTGCGTCTGCCGCTGCGGAAATGGCAGCAGCAAACATACGCACAATGCGCGCTCTCGGCAGGTTCGCCGGTTTCTCCGCACAAAACCATGTACAGGTCGGAGCGGCGCGTTCCCACGACACCAGAGATCATTCAGAGAAGATCGTCCTCCTAATCATCAGCCAAGTGCCCGCCCAGCGACCCGCGAAATTGACTTCCTCGATACGATTGGCTAAAAAAGATATTGGTATCCGCTTGGATCCGCCCCGCCAGTCGCGCTGTTTGCGTGGAATGCGAATATGATCCGTTCTGAGGAGACGATATCGTGGAGGACTTGTATCGGTGTACGCCAATCGTGCGTTTCCCACTTGGCGGTTCTTTCGAATTGGTCTATTTTCCGCTGGGCCGTTCCGCTCAGATCCTAAGCCCACCAGAGGTGAAAACGGCCTCCCTGTGCTCGCAGTTTAGAAAACTGAGCGAGCATGTCGCTCGACTCCAACAAGCGATGCAGACCGTCGAAGCGACCCCGCCGGATCTTGCGGCACTAGCGCAGCGCGGTCTGTTGCTCTCGAGCAGCGAACTGCTCGATCGCTTTAGCGATTTTGAGGCCGTGGCCCCCGGCCAGTTGGGTTGGTTCGCAATCCCAACATCCAGCAGGCCCGCCGAACTTGAGCGCGCAATACCCAGCTACGCGTCGAACTTCGCACGCTTTGGGCGCAAACCTAAGATCCTGATTGCAGATGATTCGCCCCCCGATGAACAAGCCAGCACCGCAAAGGCAGCGCAGTTGGGACTTCAGGTCGCCGATTCGAGCCTGACTTGCTGGTATATGGGCCCCAATGAAAAGCGGCGCCTCATCGATTTGTTGACGGAAGATGGCGAGATCCCGCGGGACGTCGTCGAATTCGGCCTCTGTCCTGGTGGAGATATGCCCAAGATGGGCGCGAATCGGAACACGATTCAGATGTGCACCGCCGGTGAGATGTTGCTGACCGCTGACGATGACACGATCTGTCAGCCGTGTTTCGCGCCTGGCGCGGGCGACTTAGGGGGTCTGCGCCTCGGCAGCGAGATTGATCCAACCGAGTTCTGGTTCTTTCCGGATCATGGAGCAGCCTTGGCCGCCGCTCGTTTTGCAGAGCTCGATATTGCAGCCGAGCACGAGAAGGTGCTCGGCAGGCAGGTCTGGACGGTTTTGCGGGATTCCGGCCCAAGCTCAAGCTTCGACCTAAACACGCTGTGCACCCATTTGCTGTGTAGCCTATGGAGCGGACAAGGACAGATCGCGGTGACGGCCAGTGGATGCGTAGGCGATTCAGGCATGCACTCCACACGGGGCTTGCGGTATCACGAGGGGCGAGGAACCCGAGAGCGCCTCGTTGCATCGGAAAGCGATTACCGACTGGCGCTTCGTAGCCGCGTAGTAATCCGTCAGGCACCCAACGCCACCATTTGCCATGGGACCCCTTTCTCGACGATGTTCGTTGGGCTGGACAATCGGCAGTTGTTGCCGCCATTTCTGCCAATAGGCCGGAATGAAGACGGTGTCTTCGCCTGTGCTCTGAACCGCTGTATTCCGGACGGTTACTTCGGTTATTTGCCATGGTCATTGGTCCACGCCCCAACAGGTTCCCGGGAGTACAACACCGCGGTCGAGACGCGGATCTCGGAGGTTGTTATTGCCTGCATAACCACGTGGAACTCGTCGAGCACAGCAGGCGCTGAGAAACGACTGCAGTCGCTCGGAAGACATCTCGTCGAACTGGCGTCGGCGCCGCCGGAGGCGTTTCGCGAGGCGATCCTCTTTTCGTCGTGGGGCCAGGCATCGTTCAGGGTGGCCAAAGCGGAATCACAACTCAACGCATTCGCATATTCCCCGTCATATTGGGCGGAAGATGTCGTGAAAGAGATCGAGTCCATCCTTGCGGCCATAACGAGACCGGACTTCGCACTGCCGTCAGATCTTCGTGGCAGCGAAACGCATGAGCTCCTGGCGCGAACGCAGAACATCGTCCGTCGATACGGCGAGCTGCTGTACTGGTGGCCAGCAATGATCGAAAGAGCGACGGAACTGGCTGCGAACGATCAGTTGCCGATCCGGCGGATTTGAGGAATGCCGTGGATCTGACTGCGACGCCGACAGCGGAGAATTGCCGGCGCGGAGCGTATTTCCTGGCCAACGACCATGTCGCAGATCTTGCGTTAGCTTTTCTAAATAGCTTCCGGAGTTACAATCCCGATCTCGCGCTTTGCCTGATACCCTTTGACGACGATATTGATACGCTGTTATCCCTGCAGAGCAGGTTCGGCTTCACGGTGTGGGCGGACCGGCATTCGCTTGTGAGGTGTGATGAAATTAGCCACCGAATCCACGGTTTCGTAGCGGGCCATTATAGAAAACTTGCGATGTGGGATGGCCCATTCGGCGAATTCGCATACATCGATACGGATACGGTGGTCATGGCCAACCTCAGTTTCACGTTTCCATTGCTAAAACAATATGCCTTCATAACGTCCCATTCAGACATTCCGGACATTCAAAGATTTGTCTGGAAAGAGACGGCTCAACTAGCTGGTCATTTGAGCGAGCGGCAAATCGCCTTTTCTGCCAATACGGGTTTTATCGTTTCGAAAGCAGGCGAGATTCGTTTAGCCAGCGTGGCATCTGGCCTCGACAAAGCTCTCCAACTTCGCCCATGCATGGAGTTGACGAGCATGGAGCAGCCTCTGCTGAACTACCTTATCGTTACCTCCGGGCGCCCTTACACGAGCCTGCGGCAGCTAAACCGCGAGAACCCATGGGCACACTTCCCGGAGGAACGTTGGGCCGGTGGTCCGGTTGGTCTCGTCAGAAATGGACAAGTTGTCTATCCGCCGCACCCGCGAGTGCTCTTGGTTCACTGGGCCGGGCACTGGCGGAATTCTGACCGGCAAGAGATCCCGCACTACGAATTGTGGCGCTATTACCACGGTTTGGAGGTCGCTTGGGCCAGCACGGTCGGAAGGGGAACTCTTGGCACGCCTGAGGGATCTTGATCGCCACCATCCGGTCCGGGTTTCCGCCTTGGCACTGGATGCGCCAAAACGTGCATGGATTGTCTAAGAAGCCTCAAGGTGAGGGCCGCTCGCGTTAGACGCCATAGGGCAATTCAAATAGCAGAGAAAGAGGCCGGAAAAGATCTTGACATGCGGCGCGCATCCCGATATTCTTTGTCAAGGTATTCGCGGTCCCATCATAGCCCAGGCGTTATGGGATGCGCCCACGGAAAGACGTTACTGAAGAGAGAAGGAGTCAGGTCTAATGAAGGTATCAGACGGGATCAAGAGCCTAGCGGTTCTGTCGCTGATGGGGTATGCCCTAACCGCGGCGCACGGGCAGAACGGCCCGGTAGTCTCGATCGGCCCGACCATCACCGGGAGCATCTACTGGGGATTTCAGACCTGCAGTTATAGTTGCAATTCAGTCAGCGCCAGTGACTACCCGGGCTATTCGTGCCTTTACTGCAACTACAATTGCGGTGTAACTGGCCCCCAGACAGTTGTTACCTGCTGCTAAATCTGCCACGAGATTGACCCTATTGCGACCATGGGCGGGCTAGCGGCGCGCGAGAGCCGTTTGGTCCGCGACCACACGGACGGGTTGGATGGAAGGATCGATCCCATGTTGAGTATTTGCCCGGCTGCCCGCCCGAGCTAAACCCCATCGAGTACGCTTGGAGCTACCTTCAGTGGTTGAGAAGTCCAATATTCCCTACCATTGTGCCACCATGCGCCGGATTGCCGTCCCGAACGGCACTTATCCGCCACTCAGCTCCCGTCTTCTTCATTATAAACAGGAGCGGGACACTCCGGACGAGCGTCGCCGCTCCCCGGATAGTGCTGGCGCCGTCCACGATCGCGACATCCGGCGTGATGAACCGGACATTGCTGCTCACGACGCGCGGAACGGTCAGTTCCGTCCAAGTCTCGTCTGTCCCGATTACGACGCACGGAGACCGAAGTTTTCTGTGAAGGTCGACCAGGTGATCAAAATCCACGCTGCCATCGAAGTCTTTCGTGAATAGCGCGGCACGCTGGGCTGGATCATTGAGAGCGGTGATCACGTTGTCAATGGCTGCGCGATCCCGGGCTTCGTCAGCGCACAGCCCAACACCGCAAAAAAGCGGGAACCAGAGAATCAGTTCCATGATACGAGAAGGCCGCATCGCCAGAGTTCCTTTCAGCTAGATCATACCACTCGCCCGAGGTGTGTAACTGACCGGTCCCAAATAGTCCGAGCGCACACCGGCGCCGCATCGCCTGCGAGGTGTTCCACTGACCGGAAACATCTCCACCGCGATTAACGTGGAGTCGCCCCGCGGCGCTTCCACCATATCTGTGTTGATAAATGATGCCTGAATATACTGCTAATTACATTGATTGCGGCCAGGATTTCCCGAAACTTAAGCATACGTTTTCGGGTCTTGCATGCGCCGTACCCAGCACGCCAGGCTATAGGAAATTTCGCGGTGGCACGGACACCACTCGCAAGTGCTGCCTTCCGCCCCGCGTCAGCCGCGTCAAGCTGAAATGGCCGCGCGTATTGCGGCAGGCAAGCGCTGACCACAAAGAATTGGCGCCCAACGCGAAGAGCGGTGCCCGAGCACCTCGAAAATCTATGGTGACTTTAACCATTTTCATTGGCAAGTGAAATCAAAAACACCTGGACAATTAAGTTGAAATATTTCTTGACAATAAGGTCTTAATTCGCTTATTCTGGCCGAGACAGTTGGCGGTCAAATCATATGTGGAGCGTCACGCGAACCGTAGAGTGCGCGCCGAAGATCGTCAACAGAAGGCGGAGGTACTCACTCAAATGAAGGTATCAGACGGAATCAAATGCCTTGCGGTCCTTTCGCTGGCCGGTTACGCCCTGACGAACGCGCACGCGCAGACAGCAGTAGCTAACATTTGGTATGACACCTATATTGGCGAAGGGTGCGGAGAAAAGGGGTGCGTATGCACCTCCATTTGCGTACTTCCATACCAGCAAGCGTGCGCCATGTGCGGCGTAAGTTGCAGCGATGGATCTGAACAATGGTGGGACAATTGCAGCTAAAGGTTCTATTCGGGGCCAGAGCGCGCTCGCGCCGAGAAGTGTCAATAGAAAGTTGAGGTCGAAGCTCCAATGAAGATATCAGACGGAATCAAATGCCTGGCGGTCCTGTCACTGGCCGGTTACGCCCTCACGAATGCGCACGCCCAGGTGCAAGTTGGGACAGTTTATCAAATTGACCCCTATCCGAGCGTTAACGGCCTCTGCACCGGCCAATGTTGGGTTTTCCCCCAGATGGGTTGTGCTGTTTGCCAAATCACTTGCACCAATAATGGTTCGCCAACGGTAACTCCATACAACAATTGCTGCTGAGCGTAGTTGGGATTAGGCTGAATGCGGGCGTCCACGCCGGAGGGTATGGGTGTCCTTTGGTTACGGGTGCGGATGGCAGGTTCGACTTGTGGAGCGTTGGGCCTTGGCGCGGGCTGGACGGTTGGGCTAGGTGTGGAGTATGCGGATTACCTTAGAGAGAATTACTAACGTTGTCGTGATAGCGAGTTGCCTGTTTGTAGTTGGCGATATTCTCTATCATAGAGTAGATTCGCCGAAGGCGCCCCCAGTCTACGCCGCTGGCAGTCGAATCAAGGACGTACCCGCCTTGGGGCTCAAAAACGCCGAGAGGACAATCATCCTTGCAACGTCGAGTTCGTGCCATTTCTGTGTGGCGAGTCTGCCCTTTTACCGCAGGTTGGCTATAGCGGCAAAGCATGGAGGGACAAGGATAGTGGCTGTAACCCCCGAGTTGCCCCCGGCTAATCGGGCCTTTCTTGAAAGCAACGACGTACCGATTGACGCGTCTCTGTCTATCCCGCAAAGCGGGGTCTCCGTTCAGCAAACGCCGACGCTGATCTTGGTACGTAGGGATGGAACCGTCATCAACTCCTGGCTCGGCCAGCTCAGCGCCGAAAAGGAAGGGCAAATACTCAGAATGGCTGCGGGCAGTTGAGGTTGTCACCTGCAGTCATACCTGGAACCACGTGCCCGAATATCGCTCTGTGGGAAAGCAGTACTTTATGAACAGGTTGTTCTTTCTCAAAGCGGCGGTTCTGCTGTTGGCCGCTGCCGGTGGGTTCGGCCAAACGGCGCCCGCAGGGCCGACCTTCGAAGTAGCCACGATCAAACCAGCTCCACCCCTCACGCTGGCAATGATAGGATCACGCAGTGCTCACATAAGCACGAATATCGACAACGCAATCGCCGATTTCGGCGGGATGTCGTTGACGGACCTGGTCGCCCGCGCCTACCGCGTGAAATCCTACCAGGTTTCGGGCCCGGACTGGATGAATACCGCGCGCTTTGACGTCCTCGCCAAGCTGCCCGAAGGAGCCTCAAAAGACGCCGTTCCGGAGATGCTGCAAGCGCTCCTCGTGGACCGCTTCCGGCTCGAACTGCATCGCGATAGCAAGGAGTTCTCCGTCTACGCCATGGTCGTCGCCAAGCACGGCTCGAAACTTCCTGCCAAGGCAACGGACATGAAGATGAGCAATGGTCTAGTGGCAATGACCATGGACAACTTCGCAGTGCTCCTTTCCAATGCGGCGGACCGTCCCGTCGTGGACCGGACCGGGCTGACAGGCGACTATATGCTGTCACTGCAAGCGGTAACCAGAGCCGGATTGACCCGCGAATTGGCGAAGTCGGCGCAACGGGTGGCAGCTTCGGGGCGAACGGATGGCTTGGCGGCCGCTCTGGCGGAGCAAGCTGAGTCGGGCCCCGATCTCTTCAGCGCTGTGCCGCCGGGGTTGAAGCTGGAGCCCCGCAAGCTTCCGATGACCTTGCTGGTGATTGACCACCTGGAAAAGACTCCGACGGCGAACTGAAATCCGGGAGTCCAAGTATAGTTCGGCGCGTGTTCCCGTAAGCGGAGTAAGCAAGTTCCGCAGCGCCACGCGGTCTCTTCCGTCGGCCAGCCTACTGCCCTGCACGGTATCCCAACCCAGTTTCTCCATCCAATCGGAATCGGCGCGAACCGTGGTGCGGCCTCAATCTCGCTACCGTAATTGGATATAAATGGGATATTTTGGAGGCGCGGGTCGGAATCGGATTCCGTCCAGATATTGAAAACAAGTAACTTATTGAAAACACTGTACGCACGATGCGCGGACTTCGCAGGTTCGCCGGTTTTCCCGTACAAAATCGTGTACAGGTCCCGCTCGCCCACGGGTGTGCGCCCCTCCTGTTTGGCTGCCCCCAATCCCTACCCAGCAGTTGCGCCACCCCGACGCTCGCTCCCCAGAACACTGTCATGCTCACATGCAGCGCTCCGCGCGCGGCGTCCGACCGCAGCGTAGACGAGTTGCGCGTCTGTCGGGTCGCCATTTGGCGCCCCGACGACACAGACGTCTACGGATTGCCTGGCGCCGCCCCTGCCTAGCGACGAGGCGCCGGAGCTGGCCCGCGTGGGAGCGGCAAGGAGTTCACCGAGCGTATCTCCGGGCCAACCATTTCCGTCCAGTCTGTTCCGCCATCCACAACCTTGCGTTCCTGATGCACAGAGACGCTGATCTCTTCGGTTGGCGCTTTGTCTGGCGGCCAGATTCCTACAGGCAACAAGAAGACAACGGAATCGCCCGGCTTTAGTAATGCCGAGGATTCGGGGCGGTCGCTGTTCGAAGCTGAAGTCGCACCGGATTGAACGAGGCGCTTGCCGCTGCTCGCGAGGGCAGACGCAAACACCAGAGTCGAGCGCCCCTGGTGCGTGGCGTCCAGCAGAGAATCAGTGTCTGTGCCGACTGGGATCGATATTGGGGCGTCGCCCGTATTCGTCACGACGACCTCCACAGCGTAGTGGGTCGAGACGCCGGTGCTCCTCGGAATGATCCTCGTCAAGACAAGGCGAATCGGGGGAGGGGCCGGGGCCTTTCGCGCCCCGCCTAGCAACCCACCGCCTCTGACGGAGATGGTTTCGGAAAGATGTGGCGGGACCTTTTCCTTAGACAAATCCACGGAAGCGACTTGCCCCCCATAGGCAAGCGGCAGAAGAGTGAGAAGCAGGATCGTCGCGTTCATGTTGCACCTCATTTCATCGAAACTACTGCTGGCACGAATTATAGGGAGGATAATTGATGTTCGTCGGAAGATTTGTTGGCGGCTCCGTCTGCCCGCCAACATACGGCGAGTTGTACACCGTATTAATGTCATCGTTAATGCTGGACGTACTGCCCCAAT
>Ga0181520_10008728_pt1 | contig 14279 bp, 13 predicted proteins | sample PEATcosm2014_Bin_29_FD_132451 | JGI IMG/M metagenome (GOLD analysis project Ga0181520, IMG submission 132451) | Peatland microbial communities from MTU Mesocosm Facility, Houghton, MI, USA - PEATcosm2014_Bin02_30_metaG | ecosystem: Environmental > Terrestrial > Soil > Wetlands > Peat | place... | reverse complement strand
GCGGTCTCTTTTGGCGGTCTTGTGGGGGAGTGCTTGGGAACTGTTTCAGTGTTTGTTTTTACGTACAATCAGGCTGGATTTTGTTGCCTGATCAGCAAAAGAGGGTTTTTCAGGAACCCTTATGTGTCGGCCACCTCTAGACGAAGCGCCTCCGCCCGATATACTTAAGATTGTAATGAATCCTACAAATAAGAGGTACTATATGGCCAGGATTTCCAAGTTTGGTACTCTAGCGGCGCTTGTTGTCCTAATTCTCGGTTCCTGTGCTACTTCCAGGAGCGTCTCTCGTGTCTCCGGCGACACACAGATCGACTTAAGCGGCCGCTGGAACGACACCGACGCCTCCCTCGTGGCGCAGTCCATGATCGATGACGTCATCAATCGCCCGTGGCTCTCCGACTTCTCCGGCACCAACAACCGCAAGCCCGTCGTCATCGTCGGCGCCATCCGCAACCGCAGTGACGAGCATATCGACGCAGAGGTCTTCACTAGCGACATCGAGCGCGAGCTCATCAACAGCGGCAAGGTCTCTTTCGTCGCCAACGACAAGGATAGGGAGGCCATCCGCAACGAGAGAGCGAACCAGCAGACGGAGGCCAACCCCGACACCATCAAGAGGCTCGGGCAGGAGACAGGCGCCGACTTCTTCATGCAGGGCGTTATCACCTCGACTATCGACGCCGTCGAGGGTAAGCGCGTCGTGTCCTACAAGGTCGACCTAAGCCTCGTGAACATCGAAACGAACGAGACTGTCTGGATCGGCAGCAAGCAGATAAAGAAGTTCATCAAACAGTCCTCGCTTTCGATGTAAAGTGCGGGAAGCAAAGGACCTGTGATCATGAACAGAAACAAGGGCGTCCGCCTCGTGGCTGCCGCCCTTTGCGTCTTCCTCCTCGGCGGATGCGTCACGACCCGAAATTTTGTCTTCCAGCCCGTCGACAATATGGTTGCCGCGCGCCAGTACGATAAGGCCATAGCTACTCTCAGCGGGCCCCAGAAAACTGATTTCTACAGCAGTCGTGACGGTGTCCTTTACAACCTCGACGTCGGCATGCTCCAGTATTACGCCGGGCACGATGATCAAAGCGCGCAGAGCCTCGGCGAGGCCGAGCGCCTTATCGACGACAACTACACGAAGAGCGTCTCCAAGGCGGCGGCCTCCTTCCTTATCAACGACTACATGCTCGAATATTCCGGCGAGGAGTTCGAGAATGTCTATCTCAACGTGTTCAAGGCCATCGACTACGCCCGGATGAACGATTTCGACGGGGCCTTCGTGGAGATACGCAGGATGGGGACCAAGCTCGACCTGCTCGAGGACAAGTATGGCAAGCTTGCCGACAGCATGAACGGCTCGGAGAACGCGAAGGGTCAGGCCAAGGCGGGCAAGACAGAGTTCCGCGACTCCGCCCTCGCCCATTTCATGAGCATCCTCCTCTACAGGGCAGACGGAAGACCCGACGACGCCAGTATCGAGATGGATCGACTGAAGAAAGCCTTCGTCGACCAGCCCCATATTTACAATTTTCCCGCCCCGAAGCTCGATGGAATGCTCCAGCCGAGCGATAAGGCGAGGATCAGTCTCATCGGATTCACGGGCAGGTCTCCCGGCAAGAGGGCCGACACGCTCCGCATCGCGACGCTTCAGAATGCAATCGTGATCTCGTACGACAAGGAAAACTCTTCCGGAAGGCTCCAGAACAAGGCCGATGTGGTACTACCCTTCCCTTCAGCGACGCCAGGCTACTATTTCAAGTGCCAGCTCCCCGAAATGGTAGCCAAGCCCTCACCGATCGCCAAGGCCGTCGTCATGGTGGATGGTGCGCGGGCGGGTGAGCTCGCTCTCATCGAGAGCCTCGAGAATGCGGCATTCGCCACTTTCCAGGTCAAGGAACCTCTCATCTTCACGAAGACCGTCCTCAGGACCGCGATCAAAGGCATCGCGGCCGGCAAGGCCAACGAGGCGATCGACAAGCAGACGCAGAACCAGGGCGTGGCTGGGGCGCTTCTCGGCGTTTTAGGGAAGGCTGCAACTACTTCGGCGATCGAGGCGAGCGAACAGGCAGATCTCCGCTGTGCAAGCTACTTCCCCGGCAAATCCTGGGTAGGCGAGTTCGAAGTCGAGCCAGGCCGTCATACGGTGAGTGTCCAGTATTTGGATAGCAACGGCGCTATACTCTATGTGGATGACCTAGGCGATAAGGACGTCGGCCACGACGGCCTCAATCTGCTTACGTCCTATGCTCTTTTCTAAACAGAAGGTAGTTCCGAAAATGAGCGCACATGTTTGCCGTATTGCGACGATGGGATTCCTTGCGGTGCTTTCGCTTTCCTGTGTCACTGCAGCTCCGGCGGCGCCGCCTTGGATGCTTGATCTCAAGCAGTCCTATCCCGAGAGCAAGTACCTCGCGGCGGTCGGCTCCGGTGATTCGAGGAGAGATGCCGAGTCGGACGCCTCGGGCTCCCTCGCCCTCATCTTCAAGGCGACCGTCAAGATCGACTCCAACGCCCAGAGGCGCTATATGCAAATCGTTTCGGAGAACAAGACACTCTCCCAGAACGAGACCTCCATTGCCCAAAACGTCGATCTCCAGTCGAATGCCCAATTCCTGAATCTTCGTTTTTCCGACCCCTACACTGATCCGAAGGGGAAGGTTTCGGTCGTCGCCTATCTTGAGCGAGATCCCACAGCGGCTCTTTACAGGACGATCATCCAGAAGAACATCGACCTCACGGACAAGCTCTCGGCTAGGGCCGAGCAGGAAAAGGGCATCCTCTACAAGTTCGCCCTCTTGGACAGCGCTGTCCAAGTCAGCCTCCATTCCGATCTTCTCCTCGGCCAGCTCCAGATAATCTCGGCTCCCGCGGCCAAGCTCCTTGCTATGCAGGTCGACAGCGCCGACCTCGCGGCCAAACGTGACGACGCGGCCAAGAATATCACCTACAAGCTCTCGATCGATGGCGACGAGGATGGCAAGATCGGTGCGATAGTCGACGGCGCATTGAGCGGACTCAAGCTGGCACGACAGTCGGACGGCGCCCTCGCTATCACAGGCAGCTGGGCTACTGAACCGGTCGCTGTCAATCCGACTTTCAAATCTCTCCACTGGTCACTTAAGCTCGCTTTGAGCGATGAGTCGGGTACCGCGATCGCTACCTACTTCAAGGAATATCGCGAGAACGCAATCTCCGACGAACAGGCCAAGGCCTTCGCGTTCCGCTCGGTGGACAAGATGGTCCGCGCCGATTTCGTGAAGGCCATCACGGATTACATGACAAGGATTTCGCAGGTCGGGGAATAGTTTCCGTCACGCCGGGTTGCATGTTCTCGCCGAGCGGCAAATTCCGCGACTACGTACGTCTTAACGCCGCCACACGGTCGGAGAGGACCGAGAACGATCTCGCGAAGCCGGAATAAGCCGATACAAGCCGGTCTCGGCCCTTCGGCTAGTCGGCGGACGGCGGCTCGAGAAGGCCGTGCTCGACGAAGCTGAAGTAGCCGGAGCCGGAGAAGATGACGTGGTCGAGGAGGGCGATGCCCAGGGTGTCCGCCGCCTCTTTGAGCCGGCACGTGATCTCGCGGTCCTCGGGGCTCGGCTCGAGGCGTCCCGAGGGGTGATTGTGCGCCACGATCACCGCGCAGGCTCGGTCGGTAATGGGATCGGCGTAGACTTCTCTCGGGTGAACGACCGTCCTGTTCACCAAGCCCACCGAAACGACGCGTGCCGCTATAAGCTCGTGAGCCCCGTTCAGCGAGCAGCATATGAAGCGCTCCTGCTTCCGGTCCGACCAGTGGGCGACTATCGGCCAGACGTCGCCCGGGGAGGCGATCTTCCTGTCCCTGCCGCCGTATAGCCTGCGGCCGAGCTCGAGGGCGGCGCAAACCGCGCTGGCCTTGGCCCCGCCGATGCCGGATAGACGACCGAGCGCATCGGCCTCGGGGATCCCCCGACCGGAGTCCAGGAGGGCGAGAACCTCCTCCGCCAGCTCGTGGACGCCCTTGCCTCTGATCCCCGTGCCGAGAAGGGCTGCCAATAGCTCTGCATCCGAAAGAGACGCAGGCCCTTCCCGGGCGAGCCTCTCCCGTATCCTGGGCCGCGCGCCAGTCGCGCGTCGTCCCGAGTCGTACAGCGTGTCCAGGGGCATCGGGCCTCCGATCTGCTACGCGCGGATATGCGATCGCCAATTGAGCCGAATTAAAAAACGGGTCGGCCGCGGATATTCGTTGCGCCTGAATGGCGGATTGGCTATATTTACAGGCGCCCGCGCAGGCGTCTCGTCCGCACTGGCTCGAGCCCGGCGGGCAAAATCCATAGCGAAGGAGAAGGGAATGAAAAGCCTAAAAGGCACGAAGACCGAGAAAAACCTGATTACGGCATTCGCCGGCGAATCGCAGGCGAGGAACAGGTACACCTACTTCGCCTCAAAGGCGAGGGAGGAAGGCTACGTCCAGATTTCCCTCATCTTCGAGGAAACGGCAAACCAGGAACGGGAACACGCGAAGCGCATGTTCAAGTTCATGGACGGAGGAGACGCCGCCGTCTCCTGGTCCTTCCCCTTCGGCGTCATCGGCTCCACGAAGGACAACCTCCTAGCGGGCGCGGCCGGCGAGAACTACGAGTGGAAGGAGATGTACCCGGCCATCGCCAAGACCGCTCGCGAGGAAGGCTTCGACGCGATAGGAGCCGTCTTCGACTCGATCGTCGTCGCGGAGAAGCAGCATGCCAAGCGCTACGAGAAGCTTGCCGCCAATATCGACGCGGGCGCGGTCTTCAAGGCGGACAAGAGCACAGTCTGGCGTTGCCTCAACTGCGGCTACCTCTTCGAGGGGACGGAGCCTCCCAAGGCCTGCCCGGCATGCGCGCACCCTCAAGCCTATTTCGAGCGCCTAGGCGAGAATTGGTAACGGAGAAAGCCATGTCGCAAAAACTGCAAGTCCTTAAATGCGATTCCTGCGGGAGCGTCGTCGAGGCTATCCGCCCCTCCGATTGCGACCCTTCCTGCTGCGGAAAGCCCATGCGAGCCCTGGCCGAGAATTCGACCGACGCGGCCAAGGAGAAGCACGTCCCCGTAATCGAGGCAAGGCCCGGCGGCGTCCTCGTGCGAGTCGGCTCCGTGGCCCATCCGATGGAGGCCGATCACTTCATAGAGTGGATCGAGCTTCTCGTCCCCGGCCAGGATGCGGGCGTCTCCGCGTCGTACCGTGCCTTCCTCAACCCGGGCGACAAGCCGGAGGCCTTTTTCCCGGTCGCGGCCGCCCAGGTTCGAGCGCGCGAGCACTGCAACAAGCATGGCCTCTGGAAGGCCTAAAACAAGGAGAACGAGATGAAGAAGTACGTATGCGACGTTTGCGGCTACATCTACGATCCGGCCGTCGGAGACCCGGACGGCAAGATAGCCGCGGGGACGGCGTTCGAGAGTCTCCCGGACGACTGGGTTTGCCCGCTCTGCGGAGCCTCGAAAGAAAGCTTCTCGCCGGCTTAGCGGTCGAGAAACGGCGCCAACGATGCTGTCACGCGAGGATTTCGTCTTTACCATAGGCTATGACGGGGCATCGGCCATCGTCGACGGCCGAGCCAAGAAGCAGTACGGGAAGCTCACGACGATGGAGCTCGCCGAGGAGGGGCTCTACAGGGCGGCTTTCGCCTCGGCCTTCTACGAGATGAAGAAGGACGACGGCCCGATGACGGAGTTCATCCGATTCTTCAACTCGAGGGCGGGTACGTCATACACGAAGGCGGAGGAGCTCCAGCGTCTATTCGGCGTCAACCTCGAGGAGGCGTCGAGGACCATAGTCTTGTGATTCACATCGCTTCGGCTATCGTGCACTTGAGGTATCTCGACTCCCCATAGCCCGAAACTATGGGGTGGTCGAGATCCTGCGTCCGCTCCTCGATGATCCTCATCCTCCTGCCCGAGTCTTCCGCCGCCTCGTCGAGCATGCGCGCGAAGGGCTCGGGACCGAACCAGTGGGAGCAGGAGCAGGTCACCAGGATGCCCCCTTCCTCGAGAAGCTTGAGGGACCTCAGGTTCAGCTCCTTGTAGCCGCGCTTCGCGCCCTCGACCGAGGCTCGGTTCTTGGCGAAGGCGGGCGGATCCAGCACGATCAGGCCGAATTTCTCCCGGCTCTTCTCGAGCGCGTGCAGGAGGTCGAAGGCATTCGCCTCCCGGACCTCCACGAGGCGATCGAGACCGTTGCGCGCCGCGTTGGCCGAAACCGAGGCGGCCGCGTCCGCCGAGGAGTCGACCGCGAGTACGCTCGAGGCGCCTGCCGCCGCGCAGGCGAGGCCGAAGCCTCCGGCATTGCAGAAGGCGTCGAGGACCCTTCGCCCTCCGGCGAAGCGCGCGGCCGCGGCGCGGTTCGAACGCTGGTCGAGAAACCAGCCCGTCTTTTGGCCGCCGAGCATGTCCAGGCCGAAGCGCAGGCCGTTCTCCTCGATGAGCGCGATGGCGGGAACGCTCCCGGCGAGCACGCCGATCGCCGGCGGGAGTCCCTCGAGGGCCCTCACGGGCGCGTCGCTGCGCTCCGCGATACCGTCCGACGGGAATACCTTCGCCAAGGCTTCGAGTATCGCCGCCTTCCGCGCGTCGACGCCGAGGCAGAGGAATTGAGCCGAGAGCCATCTTCCCCTGCCGGAACGAACGCTCCGGTCCTCGGGCTCGCCCACGAAGGAATCCACCGTGAGCCCGGGAAGGCCGTCCGCCTCGCCGAAGGCGAGCCTGAGGCTCTGCCTCTCGGGGTCGAAGAAGCGGCGTCGCCAGGCGAGGGAGCGCTCCAGGGCCTCGGCGAAGAACGCCGCGTCGGCGGCGCGCGGGATCCGCGAGTATATTCGCGCGCGGATCTTGGACTTCGGGTTGAAGAACGCCGAGCCGAGCGATCGGCGACGCGCGTCGAGCACTTCGACTTCGGCCCCGGGCTCTGGACCGCCTTCGACGCCGGCTATCTCGTTGTCGTAGACCCAGGGGTGCCCCGCCCGGATCCTCGCTTCTTCCCTCGGCTTGAGGATCAGACGTGCTCTCTCCATGGATCGAGACTACACGCGATGCCGACCGGAAGCAAGCGGGCCTCGACCCGACGGCTTACTTCGGGCTACTCTCTGGGCCATGAACGTCGACCTGATCGCCATCGATCTCGATGATACTCTCCTCCGAGCCGACCTTACCATCTCCGAAGCGGATAAACGCGCGCTGGCGCGAGCCCGCGACGCCGGCCTCTGGCTGGTGCTCGCCTCGGGCCGCAACGTCCACTCGATGCGGGCCTACGCCGAGGAGCTCGGCCTCGTCGGCTCCGGCGACTACATGATCTGCTCCAACGGGGCGGAGATCATCCATTCCGCCTCCGGCCGCGTGCTCGACGAGCGCCGGCTCGATCCCTCTCTCTGCCGCGAGATCTCCGCCGCGATCGAGGCGCGCGGCTTTCCCTGGCAGATCTACGAGGAGGGCATCATCCACGTCAGCGAGCCGAACCCCTGGGCCTTCCAGGATTCGAGACTGACCGGCCAGCCGACGATCCTCGTCGAGGACAGGGAGGAGTTCTTCGCCCGCGGGCTCACGAAATTCGTCGTTCCCGGCGAGCCGGAGCGCGTCTCCGCCCTGGTCGGCGAGCTGTCGGCCCTATTGGGCGACCGAGCCATCGTCCTCACGTCCAAGCCGTACTTCCTCGAGGTGCTGGCCCCCGGCGCCGACAAAGGCTTGGCGCTAGTCCGCCTGGCCGCGATGCTCGGCCTGCCGATGGCGCGCGCGATGGCCATCGGCGACGCGATGAACGACCTCGGCATGGTGCGCGCCGCCGGATTCGGCTGCGCGCCCGCCAACGCCGTCCCTGAAGTCAAGGCCGCGGCGCGGTATATTTCCCTACGGACGAACGAGGACGGCGCGGTGGCGGATCTCGTCGACCGGTTCGCCTTGGCCCCCGAGCGGCCTTGATTTTCCTCGGTCCGCCCGCTTGGCCTTCCGATAGGGTTATAGAGGAAATTATAACCCATGGAGGATCCTTATGCCGCAGGATATCCATCGTCTCGATGCCCGCCATTGCTACTCTTGCATACAGTGGGACGGACACAGGAATTTCGACCAGGTCGCGAAGACGATCAAGGCCGACATCGGCTCCGAGGGGCGCTGCCTGGTCAAGCACGCGAGCGTCAAGGGCACGCACGCCTGCGATCTTTTTTTCCCGCTGAGATAGGGCGGGCACCCTTCCTTTCCCTCTTCGCGCGTCGATATCGTCCGGCTCCCGGTTTACATCCGGTCCACGATCGCCGACAATATACCGGGACGGTATTACATGAAGCGAAGCATCGCGATTCTCGCCCTGAGCGTCATGATCGCCTCCGGATGGGCGGAACTCGAGTACAAGGGCCTGGACCTCGGCAAAGACGATAGTCTCCTATTCTCGGCCCGGGTGGAGCTGCCGGGCGACGGCGCCTACGATACGCTGTTCGCCTCCGACCTCAACGGCGGGGGGACCGCGCAGCTGACCATCTTCCCGGAGCGGATAGCCCTGGTCGACGGCGGGGCGCGCCTCCAAGTACAGAATCGCTTCGGCCTATTCCGCAGCGACCGTTCCCTCTCGGGCCTGGCGCCGGTCGCGGGCTATCCCGCGTTCGCGAGGGGATCGTCGGTCCGCCAGGGAAGGTTGCTTCCCTGCGCCACGAGTCCGGACGGTTCCTTCGTCCTCTACGTAGTGCCGACCTCGCCCGCGTACGCGAAGCTCGTTCTTTTCGACGTGGCAAAGGGCACTGAGACCGTGGTCGCCTCCAACCTGGGCTATTCGATCGAGAATCTCCCGGCGAGATGGTCCTCCGACTCGCGCAATTTCGTGTACTCCAAGGACGGCTCGATTTATTACTACAGCGTCGACCAGCTCTCGGGGTCGCGCGTCCTCGACGAAGAGTACCGCCGCATCGGCGACGGCAGGATACAATGCACTCGCTGGGCCTCCGACGGTTCTCTCTTCTACCTGAAGGACAACGCTCTCTTCAGGATCCTCCCCGCGGAGTTCTTCACCCAGGCCCTGTACCGAGGCATCGCCGGCATGGGCGTCCTCGCCGGCAAGACGCCCTTCTCCTTCGATCCCAATTTCGACGATTTCTGGGTCTCTCGGGACGCCTCGAGGATCATACTTTCCAAGGGCGGCCGCAACCTCTTCCTGATCTATCTCGATCCCGACGATTTCGGCTCCGACCCGAGGGTGACCGCGCTGCCCTATCTCTTCCTGCAGGGCGACACGACGGTCCGCGACGTGCTTTGGCCCGCCGGAGGGCTCGTCACGGTCTTCACCGGCTCCCTGCGCGACGGGGCCCGCAGCTCGGGCGCCTATCGCCTCTCCGCGCCCCCCGATCCGGCCATGGTCGGCCTGGCTCCGGCCGTTCAATCCCTCGACGCGAAGGGCGCCCTCGAGCTCGTCCTTTCCCCCGACGAGTCCAAAGTCGCGGTAGTCACGAGCGCCGGGGTGACCGTTCGCTCCTATGCCGACTGGTCGGTGCAGTCGGAAGTCAAGGCGCCCGACGCCCTCCATGCGCTCTGGCTGTCCGAGGATAGGATAGTCGTTGCGGGCGCTTCGCTGATCGAGACGGTGGCGCTCTCCACGGGGCAGCGCAGCCTCGTCGCGATCTCGCAGGCCGAGAAGTACGGCCGATCCGACGACGGCGCGTTCTTCGCCCAAGCGGCAGGGTCGCCCTACATGCATCCCGCCATGGCAGGCGACGCCGTCGCCAAGGCGGCCGCTTCGGGCGCCGCGACGAGCGGCTGGGTACCCGCCCCGGCCTTCGCGGGGCTCGCCCCGGCGTCGAGCTCGCCCGCATACCGCGTCTACCTAGATGCCCTCGCCGCAGGCTCGTACAGGAACAATCTCATGATCCGCTCGGTGAAGGCGCTGGGCACGAGGCCCCTCTTCCCGCCCCCCGCGACGAGCTACGCGCCCTTCCCCGACAAGGAGGAGCCGAGGGCCGGCGCCTCCTTCGACCACGGCTCGCGCATAAGGAGGCGCGAGCTCGCGATCGTCTTCGACGCAATCGGCTCGGCGGAAGGCCTCGTCGACGTCCTCAACGTGCTTAAGGACTATGGCGTCACGGCCACCTTCTTCGTCAATGGCGAGTTCGTCCGCGAAAGCCCCGGCGCGGCGCGCCTGCTCGCCGGCTCCGGCAACGAGATCGGCTCCATGTTCTTCACGGCGGTCGACCCGACTGACGCGCGCTTTAAGATCGATACGGAGTACGTCCGCCGCGGCCTCGCGCGGGCGGAGGACGAATGGTTCTCCGCGACCGGCAAGGAGCTGTCCCTCCTTTGGCATACGCCTTACTACACGGTGAACACCGATATCCTCGCCGCCGGGGCGTCGATGAACTATACCTTCGTCGGCCGGGACGTCGATCCCCTGGATTGGGTCACCCTCGCGGACGTCGCCCGCATGCCGTCTTCCTACCTCGACGCCCACCGCATCGTAGAGAAGGTGCTCGCCGAGGCCCGACCGGGGTCGATCATCCCGATCCGACTCGGCATACCGGCCGGCGGCCGCGACGATTATCTCTTCCGCGAGCTGGCCCTCCTCGTCGACAACCTGATCGGGTCGGGCTACAGGATCGTGCCCGTCTCGACTCTGATCGAGCACGCCGACTGATGGCCTCCGCATCCGCCGGCGCCAAGGGGGACAGGCCCCTCGAGCTCCGCGCCGAGGACGTGGCATTCTCCATCGACCTCGCCCGCGCGGAGAATGCGATCCGATCCGCCGCGCCCGAATCCGGCGGAACCGAGTGGGGCAATGCCGTCATCGGCCAGCCGAGGGCCGTCGAGGCGCTGCGCATGGGCGTGAGCGTCAGGGCGAGGGGATACAACGTCCACGTCTCGGGCGCGCCCGGCACCGGACGGCGCACGGCCGTCCTCCGCGCCCTCGAGGAGGCTCCGGTATCGGCAGCGACCCTTCGGGACATCGTCTACGTGTACGATTTCGGCGCGCCCCTCGAGCCGAGGGCCTTCGTCCTGCCGTCGGGCGGGGGCAAGGCCTTCAAGCGCGATCTCCACCGCATGGTAGAGGCCCTCAAGAATATCGTCCGTCTACAGGCCGAGAGCGCTGCGGCCGGGCGCGACGGGACCGAGCTCACCCGAGAATTCGAGGAAAAGGAGAACGCCCTCCTGACCTCGCTCGAGACCGAGCTTCTGGCCGACGGGTTCAGGCCCGTCCAGATATCGGCGGGCGAGGGCGTGACGATGGACATCGTGCCGATCTTCGGCCCTATAGTGCCGAAGATCGCCGAGCCTGAAGGCTCGGCGCGCAAAGACGCTTCCGATCATTATTCGAACTCCGTCGAAAGCTTCGAAGCCCTCCAGGCCAAGGTCGCCGCGGGGGAGATGACTCAGGAGGCCTACGACGAGCTCAGGCGGCGATGGTACGGCCACATGGACGGGATGAAGAGACTCTTCGCCGAGCTGCGGAAGGGCCGAATCGAGTTGGAGGAGAGGGAGGAAGAGCTCAAGGCGAGGATCCTGGCGCCGCAAGTGGGGGCCGAAGCCTCGCTGATCGCCGAGAAATGGGGGGACCTGAAGATCCGGTCCTGGGTCGAGACTCTCGAGAAGGACATCATGGCCCATCTCTTCCTCTTCGCCCCCGAAGGAAGCAACTCCAATGCCGGCAGGCGTCGGCGAAGCCCCGCCCTGGCGCGCTACGGCGCGAACCTCGTCGTGGACCGAGAGGGGCAGACCAAGGCGCCCATCGTGATCGAGAACCATCCGAGCGCGGCCAATCTCTTCGGATCCGTCGAACCCAGGCCGGACGAGGAGGGCGACACCCGCGGCGCCTACCTGCGGATACGGGCCGGTTCCTTCCTGCGCGCTTCGGGCGGCTTCCTCGTGCTCAGGGCCGAGGACGTGCTCGCCGACGAGGAAGCCTGGCTCAGGCTGAAGCGGGCATTGCAGGACGGCCGGGCCGACATCCAAAGCCGCGACGGCCCCCTCGGCCCCGTCGGCTGGCTGAAGCCCGAAGCGCCCGTGGCGGACGTCAAGGTGGTCATGATCGGCGGAGAATCGAGCTACGACCTCCTCTATCAAGCCGACCCCGATTTCCAGAAACTCTTCAAGGTCCACGCGGAGTTCGATTCGTCGATGCCCCTGGACGATTCCGCCCTCCTGGACTACGCGGCCTTCGCGAGGCGCGTCTGCCTCGACGAAGGCCTCGTTCCGCTCGACGCGAGCGGCCTCGCCGCGGTAATCGAGCAGGGGGCGCGGCTCGCGGAATATCGAGAGCGGCTGTCGACGCGATTCGGCATGATCGCCGACCTGCTTCGGGAATCGGATTACCGCGCGCGGCTCGCCGGGTCGGCCTCGATCGGCGCGGCCGAGGTGCGGGGCGCCGTCGAGGCGCGCGCTAGGCTCGCCAATCTCCCGGAGGAGAAGATCGAGGATATGATCGCGTCCGGCGAGATAATCCTTCAGGCCACGGGCAGCGCGGTCGGCAGAGTGAACGGCCTCGCCGTGCACGACCGCGGCTATTTCGCGTTCGGGATGCCCGCCGTCATCTCCGCCCAGGTCAGCCCCGGCGAGGGAGGCGTCATAAACATCGAGGGCGAATCCGGGCTGTCCGGCGAGATCTACGACAAGGCCGTCCTCATAGTCGAAGGCTTCCTCCGCAGCAGGTACGCGCGGGATTTTCCGCTCGCGGTCACCGCGAGCATCTGCTTCGAGCAGTCCTACACCGCCGTCGAAGGCGATTCCGCCTCGTCCACCGCCGTATACGCGCTGCTCTCGGCCATCGCCGACGTGCCTTTGCGCCAGGACATAGCGGTGACCGGCTCCCTGAACCAGGTAGGCCAGGTCCAGCCCGTCGGAGGCGTCAACGAGAAGATAGAGGGCTTCTTCCGGGTGTGCCGGCATGCGGGCCTGTCCGGCACGCAGGGCGTCATGATACCCAGGAGGAATGTCGTCAATTTGACATTGGCGCGGGAAGTCCAGGAGGCCGTCGCTTCCGGGACCTTCCATATCTGGGCCGTCTCGACGATCGACGAAGGGCTGACGGTCCTGACGGGCATGCCCGCGGGATCGGCCGATTCCCGAGGCGATTTTCCCCCCGATTCCTTCAACGGCAGGGTCCGGCGCGAGCTATTGCGCATGGCGAGGACGGTAAAGAGCTATATGGGCTAAGACCGCCGCCCTGTTGAAAAGCGATTGAAACGTTATTATTATGGCTTCATATAAATCGTTATAAATAAAGTGGAAAGGTGGGGCGCATGGGTGCAAACGAACTCGTAGTCGACGTCGCCAAGATAAAAAGGGCGGCTCACAACGCGATAGCGTTGAATATCCTGACGTACACCCTCCCGCACGACATCGAAGTCTACATGGAGGAAGTCCTCGACGTCTTCCTGGCGGAGCTCGGGCAGAAGAAGCTCAAGGACTATATCGTCTACTGCCTCAGGGAATTGGCCGTCAACGCGAAGAAGGCGAATACCAAGCGCGTGTACTTCGACTCTCGGGCCCTGGACATCAACGATCCCGACCAGTACGAAGAGGGGATGTCCGGCTTCAAGCAGGATACGATGGACAATATCGCCTGGTACCTGCAGAAGCAGAAGGAGAAAGGCTACTACGTCAAGATAATCTTCCAGGCCAAGGGCCCCAATATCATCCTCGAGGTCCGCAACAACGTCGAGATAAACAAGAAGGAGTACCTCCGGATCCACGACAAGCTCGCGCGGTCGCGGAAGTACACGAGCCTGGAGGACGCCCTGCAGCAGGTGCTCGATCCCTCCGAGGGAGCCGGGCTCGGCTTGGTGATCCTGGTCCTCATGCTCAAGAAGATCGGTCTCGACGAGGAATGCTTCGATATCTGGGCCGAGTCGGGCGAGACGGTGGCGCGCATCACCGTGCCGGTGGCCGCGGCCAGGATAGAGTCCGTCTCCACGCTCACCGACGAGATCGTAAAGTCGATCACGAGCCTGCCGCAGTTCCCCGAGAATATCGTCCAGATCCAGCGTCTGATCGCCGATCCCGACAGCCAGATCGTCGATATCGCGAGATACATATCGACCGATCCCGCGATGACCGCCGACCTCCTCAAGCTCGTCAATTCGGCGGCCTACATGATGGCCAAGAAGGTGGACAACATCGTCGACGCGGTCAAGCTCGTGGGGCTGCGCGGCATCAAGAACCTCCTCTACTCCTACGGTACCTTCAAGATCCTCGACGACGGCGCCTCGGACAAGAAGAAGCTGTGGGACCACTCGTACCGGACGGCCTACTATGCCTACAACCTGGCCAAGAATTTCAAGGCGAACGTCAAAGGCCTGCTC
>Ga0181520_10008727_pt1 | contig 14280 bp, 9 predicted proteins | sample PEATcosm2014_Bin_29_FD_132451 | JGI IMG/M metagenome (GOLD analysis project Ga0181520, IMG submission 132451) | Peatland microbial communities from MTU Mesocosm Facility, Houghton, MI, USA - PEATcosm2014_Bin02_30_metaG | ecosystem: Environmental > Terrestrial > Soil > Wetlands > Peat | place... | reverse complement strand
CGATCGCTCCATCCGGTCACTGGCGGAACTCTCTCCCGTCGCCTACGCCGCCAAGCACGCCGAGTAGCCTATCTGCAAATGCCCGGAACTGGCAACCCATGTAGTTGCCGGGACGCCTACGGTCAACAGCGTTCCAACGCGGACTCAAATTCGTTTCGATAACATCCCATCCGATGTGTCGTCGATCAGTCTTCTTGATATTCCAACCTACCTTGCCAATGGCGTCTATGTGGGTGTGACCTTTCATAAGGTTCAGCTAGCTCACCAGAGATTCTGATCGGCACATTGGGCAGGAACTTGCCGAGGAACATGAGGGGATAAGTAGTATGTCGAATTTTGATTTTCTCAAGTCTTACAACGAGGAGTGGGCCCGTGCCGCAACGCAAGCCGAAGACCTACTTATTCGTTCCTTTCCCGGTCCATGCGCAGTATCGCTCCGTACGCTTGGTGAGGAACTAGCGAAGGAGATTGTGAATAAGCTCGGCTTGCGAGTTACACGGTCGAAGAAAAACGGGTCTATTGACTTCTATGATCGAGTGAATGCAATCCGCAGTGCTCTAACCAATGCTCCTCAGATCCCAGACGCGTTGGAGAAGATCCGAAATATCGGGAATTTCAATGCGCACAATTTTGGCCATTGCGTTCATACCTCAAAGGAATCGCTCAAACAAACGTATGAAGTTGCAGCATGGTTCATGAAGACTGTTGTTCGCTCAAGCGAGCCCATTCCGAAATACGAAGCACCCGAGGTAAAGCCGGAAAACGAGGTGCCCGGGTGGAAGAAATTTCTCAGTACGCGAAATGGGAAGTTGGCAGTTGGCATTGCGGCCGTGATTGGGGCCATTTTTGCGTATTTCATCGCTACCGACAAAGACCACGACTGGAAGGCGTCTTTGGCGAAGACCGCACGCATCGTCGTCTTCGCTCTGATCCTCGCGCTGCTTGCCCTACCGCTCTTTATCCTCGCCAACGGCATCACGATCTGGCAGGCCTATCATCTCTTTGTCAGCTCGATTGCCGATAAGATCGGCTGGAGCGAGTATCTGATTCGCCCGCTCGGTCTGGTGCTTCTGCTGCCGTTCTTTTCCGCGGTGCGGTTTACGTTTTCTTGGAACGCGAAGCGCCGTCTGACAGGAATGGCCGTTCTCATCGCGATGGCTGTCGGCTACAACTTGATGTTTTACTACGCCACCAAGGACACGCCTTTCATCATTGGCAGCGGGCACGCGTCAAAATATTACGAACGTACCGATCAGGGCATCGTATTTTACGACAGGGCCGGATACAGCCCCACCACGGGCCAGCCGTTGCTGCTGGTGACTCCGGATGTCTGGCGCGAGTACAAGATTGAACTTAAGCAGGGTACGGATTCGATGACCTCCGTCGATCCAGCGGCGCACGATTGGTTCAATCCGAACACCGGAGCGCCGATGCTCTGGTATTCGCGTTCCTCCGAAGGGAAATTCGACTTCTTTCCTCGCCCCGGAACCAATCCTCGGACCGGCGATCAGCTCGCGCCTGTCACGCGCGACCTCTATCAGACTTGGGCTGCAGCACACACACCGAAGGCTCCCAAGCCCGTTACGCAAGAAGATATTCTGAGCCAGATATTGCGTCCCGCCGCTTCAGGCGGCCCCGGTGTGTTGCTGCTCGATGCTACAGCGAACGACCAGGGAGGCGTCGATGCGCTCAACCGGCATCTCGCTGGTGTGAACACGTCCGCGTTCCCCGCCGAAGTACTGGAGCGTCGCGGCTTTGCAGGAAAGTTCTATCAGGGCGATGCCAGTCTGGTTCGCAAGGCGCTTGCCATCACGCACCTCAACGAGCTTGTTATTGCCGAAGTAAAGACGGATTGCGCGAAGAGATCCTCGCTCGATTCCGACTTGCTCTCCTGCAATTTGACGGCAAACGCGCGGCGATTCGATGCGCAGGGCAAACCGGAGGGGTCACAGTTGGTGCAGGCGACCGGCGCAGGCTTCAACGAAAGCGCCGCGCTTGAAGAAGCTGGCAAGCGCGCTTCCACGAGCTTGCTTGCATTCGCAAAAAGATAGTCCCTCTCACATACAAAGAGGAGGCAGCCTACGGGCCGCCTCCTCTTTGCATGTGCGTAAGACAAAGTTTACCGCCGACGCCGCGGCCGGCACACGTACGCAAGCCCGAACAGGTTAAGTGCCACACCCAGCGCCGCCCACAGCCGCGGATTGCGCCCAGTATTCTTCGCGTACGCATAACCAATCAAACCGCAGATCGCGCTCGTGACAATGAAAACAAACCATAGGTCTCCCATAGTCCTCCTCTTTTCTCCTCGCAGTGGTGCGTAAAATTCTTCAGTCCTTTTGTGCTTGCCGCTTCGGCGTAAGCTGCTCGGGCTCCGAAAGCGACGCAAAACGGATTGCCTCAGCCGGCAGCGTGCAACGATATTTCCTTGGTCGCGTGCCCCCGTCGTCGATCAGATACGGAGCGGCATGAACACCCAACTCATCCCGCAACGTCTTGTGCAAGCGGCTCAAATGCACCGAAAACTGAGTCCCGTCCATCGGCTTTCCCAATGAATCATCGATCCTTTCGGGAAGAGTCTCGGCGTCAGGTTCGCACTTGTAATACTCGCGGGTGTACAGATTGCTCCATGTTGGGTCGTTCACATATTTCGTAGGTGCTTCCATCGGACCTTTGCCTGCCGCGATCCTCCGCGCAAAGATACTGAGCATCGCAACTGACGATCGGGTCATGGAGAATACCTTCCCAGCAGCGCGAATCCGGCAATTTGCCTGGTCAATCGTCAGCTCCGGCGTGCCAACCGTCGCGCTGGCCGCGTTGACCACCGCGCTGTATGAACTTGCCCCTTTGATCAGCTTGTCCGGAAGTCCATGGCGCATGCTGACGACAGGGATCTCCGCCAGCATCAACTTTGCCTCCGCGGCATCGAGCGGTCTTCTGTCCTTGCCCTCGATGACGCGCCGGCTAACCGCGGGATAGAAAAAATCGCTGGCAAATTCGTAGTCACTCTGCGCCAGCACATGAGACAAGCGATCCTGTGGCCTGCCAAAGAGTGACAGCGCGTATCCGGCATAGAACCCCATCGTCTTGCGCCCGCCCGCCAATGAGACATGCAGCGCACTGTCTGGATCGCCCGTCAGCAGGCGCACCTGCTCGGTGATGCAGTCGGCGGCGCATTCATTGTCCTCAGCCGTTCGGATATCATCCATCGGCGTGCCATCACGATCGCAAAGAACGTGGATATTCTTTTCCAGAAATTCGATCCCCTGGAGGTCGTAGTCTTCGCATAGACGATGAAACCAGCCTGGCTGATCAGACAAGAGCAGCAGCTTTGCCCGTTTGGCCCCTTCATTTGTCGACAGCAGATGCACTTCTGTCGGCACGAACGGGTCTGCCTCCCTCATGGCCAATGCGTAGATGGTTTCTGTCACAATCTGCGGGGTGAGCCCGGAGACGGCGAGAAGTATGCGTTTTGGGTATTCCGATGGGGTCTTCATTGCTTGTTGAATGAGTTCCTTCACTCCCTATTAGTATCGGATGTCGAACCCCATTTCTTGACGTGCAAGCTTGCACGGATGAGATCAGGCCATGACACGGATGTCTCACCAGATCGTTAACGTGGATTGTCTCGCGTGCAAGCTTGCATTTCGCCGGCATGGCCTCGCAGTTCGATATATATGAGTTGCGATGTCGAGGTGCCGGAATCCGGTATGCATCCGCAAGTCATCGGCGCAGTCACGAATCGTTCACTATTTTGGCCTTAAGGAGGACCAATGAAAAACCGCAAACTGCTCGGCTCAACATTTACCTTTCTCGGAACTCTGCTCTGCTTCTTTCTTCCTTTTGTGACAGTGTCATGTCAGGGCATGAATGTCTTCACGGTAACCGGACGGCAGTTGGCGACAGGGACCACGATCGTTCAGCCTGGTGGCTCCGGGAACTCCACCAAGCAGCGAGTAAGTCCAGATCCGTTTGCAGCCATTGCGGCTCTGAGCGCGGTTTCCGGTCTGGTCCTGAGCCTTGTTGGAAGACGGATGCTGAGAGGCGTTGCGACTTCTGGAGCCGCGGGAGCGGCAAGCCTGACGGCAATGAAAGTGCACCTCGACTACGAGCTTCAAAAGCAGGGAATGGGGATGGCGCAGAACAATTATCAGGTTGGCTATTTCCTGGCGTTGCTGCTTATGGTCGCGGGAACTGGATGGAGTTTCTACCGGCTGAGGCAACGAGAAGAAGCGGCAGAAAGTTGGATACCCTCGAGTGCGACACTGCACCGCTGATTGGCTCGGCGATCCGGCCCAGCGCGCCGGGTTCACTGTCGAGTTCTCCAGAATTATTAGGGGTCATTGCAAGTGCCAAAAGATGGGCACGAAGAAGCATCAGAAGAAAGACGACGAAAGAAGGAAGGCGATGCAGACAATTCTCAGCTTTATCGGCACCTTGATTGGATGGGCGATTTTTCTCGGTGTCATTGTGGTGATCGTACTGTGGATCACCTATAACACGCTTCAACAGCAGGCTCAGAACGTGAAAGAGAAGAATTCCAACATTCAGGTTGCATTGGGCAAAAAGATATCCGAAATCAACCAGTTGATGACGATAATCAAGGGGTATCAGGACTTTGAGCAGTTCACCCAACTGAAAGTGTCCGCAGACTCCAGACCCGCAGCGATGGCCTCGGCGTATCAAAAGTCCGACGCCACCCTGACCGCAATCCAAATGGCGGTACAGAAGTTTCCTGAACTGCAGACCAGTTCGCAGTATCACCGTGTGAACGATTCGATTCAGAATTGCGAAGTCAACATTCAACGGAACCGTGAGATCTATACCCAGGCGGTCAAGCAGTACAACTCGATGTACTTGGCGATTCCGACCGTTTTCATTGCCCCGCGGCTGGGCTTTTCGCAAGCTCCATATCTTGAATTCGATACGTCCGGCCTCGCGCAGGACAATGCATTGCATGAGTTCAAGACCGATGACGGGGAGCGATTGAAGCAACTGCTGAATCAGGCAGGAGGCGTTCTTGCAGACGCTGGCAAAACCATCGTGGATAAGGCTGGGAAGATGGGCAATTCAGCCAAGGACTGATTCTGAATTTGAGAGTAATCTATTCTGGCCTGTATGAATTCCGGTCAATTCCTCGAAAAGCTATGGAGCCGGTTATCTATCCATTACTTGGAGGGGCGCTGGAATTGAGATTCATCCACGTCGTCTGCTGAGAACACTTGTTGTCAAAGTAGTATACGGCCTCTTGCGCAAAGTAGCGGAGATCGACACCCAAGGGCACACCTCGACATCCGCGGGCAACGGGCACTGTTAAACCTTTTCCTGTCAATGCCGATAGGAATACTCAGATCTCGATTCCAGAAAGAAGGTAACTTGCATATAAAAGGAACTCTGCTCGGACTGTTTGCCCTGATACTACTGACCTTTCCTGTCTCCGGTTTCGCGCTCAGTTTGGTTGGAAACCCGGCCGCTTCCGCACTCGGCTGTCTCGGTTGTGGTGGTTGTCTTATCCCTGTCGTGTTCTTTGTGTTGAGTGTCGCGCTACTGGTTTGGGTAGCTAAGGACGCAAAGGCGCGTGGCATGGATAACTCGGTGATCTGGATGCTCGTGGTGTTCTTTTTGAACCTGCTCGGCCTGATCATTTATCTGTTTTCTCGGCCTAAAGGTGAGTTGATGTCTTGCACCAACTGCGGCAATAAACGCATGCAATCGAGCTTGAAATGCCCCCACTGCGGAATCGGCGCCTAGGCCGAAAACAGCTATTAGCTGTGGCATTCATCCTGCTTGTGCTTTTGGGGATGGACGCATTGCGTCCACCCCAAGATCAATTCAGCGTTTACCTCTTCGCCCGGTCAGTCGATGGTTATCACCACTGCCTGCATCCTTTAACGAGCCGCTTCATTCGTTGCCGTTACAATCCAACCTGTTCCCACTATGCTGTTCAGGCAGTTAGGAAATATGGCATTGCGAAGGGCGCGTGGCTGACAGCGCGGCGGATAGCGTCATGTACGCCGAACGTTCCCATGGGCACCCATGACCCAGTCCCCGATCACGCTGGCTGACGGGGGGCACAGATCGAGAAGTCGAGCACGAATCAATCCCACCCCATTAGTGGTCCGTTGCTCTCGCCGCTTTAGAATAGCGACGCTCGAAAGCTAACAGCTATCGGATACACGCAGGCCATATCAGGCCTTCCTGCTAACTGTGCCTACCGCGCAGCAGTGGGAGGCCGCCGCTTGTGTGGTACCGGTGGTGGTGGTTTCACATCCGTTGTTGATGAGGTCATTCGGTGGCTTCCCAAATCGGTCCGCAGCGTAGTCCTTGTCGTGATTCAGATCACGTTTGCCTTCGCAGAATCGGCCATAGCCTTATAAGGAACCGCCGGGTCCGAGCATGCAAGCTTGCATTGCGCCAGCATGGACGCGCGGTTCGCTATATATGAATTGCAGGGCCAATGTGCCAGAAACCGGCATATATCCGCAAGTTATTCGGAAGTTACCAATCGATCGCTATTTTGGCCTTCAGGAGGACCAATTGGGACACAGCACGCAGTACGGATCAACATCTGTTCTTCTCGGATTTCAGAGAAAAAGTAAGAAGATTAAGAACTCCAATATTTTACGGCTTGTAGCAGTTGTCCTCTTCTCGATGATCGGGGCCTCTTCGGTGATGGCCAACCCTCATGAACCGGCCATCACGCAATTTGTTGATAATGCGGCGCGCGTGCCTCTGCGCGGCAATGTCTCCTCTTTCGCCGTGGCCCAGAACGACCTGGGCGCTGTTGACGACTCCGTACCGACCGGCACGCTTTATCTGCTGCTCGGACGCAGTTCCAGCGAACAGCAGCAACTCGATCAGTACGTTCTCAGCCTCAGCACGCCAGGCTCCGCGAACCATGGCAAATGGATTACGCCGGCGGAATTTGGCAGCCGCTTCGGAGCGAATGACAACGACATCTCCACTCTCAAGTCTTGGCTCGAAAGCCAGGGCTTCAAGGTTGAAAAGGTCAGTCAGTCCAAGACGGTCATCGGATTCTCCGGCACCATGGGCGCTGTTCGGTCCGCCTTCGGAACCGAAATTCACAGGTTCAAGGTGGGCGGGGCGATTCGCCTTGCCAACAATACCGATCCGCAGATTCCGGCGGCCCTTGTCCCCGTCGTGCGCGGGGTGGTCGGCCTCTCGCGCATCGCGCCGGCGAAGCAATTTGCTGGATCATCTAGCCCGACCGCTAAGGCGGCAGTGAAGGCCAGGCCGGAACTGACTTTCAACGATGGCGGTGGCAAATTCGTCCTTTGGGCTGTCGCTGGCGATGCCGCGGTGATCTACGATACGCCGAATACTGCGATGAATCCGGCCTACACCGGGAGTACGTTCGATGGAAACGGGGTCACGATTGGTGCAATTGAGATCTCGAATCTGCCATCTGCCAGTCTTCAGGACTTCGCCAACTACCGCATGCTGTTTCTTGGCAACACTCCCACACAGGCTGCCGCATACATTCCCACGGTGATTGTGGAGGGTACCGATCCCGGTCTTAACACGGCAGCAGGGGTGAGTGACTGGAACGGTGACCTCTTCAATGAAGCACAGGTAGCGATTGGGGATGGAGAGATTTCACAGGCTCTCGCGCCAGGATCAAAAACCATCTTATATGTGGCTCAGACCGTTGACCAGGCGCTCCAGCGCGCGGTTGACGACAACACCGTAAGCATCCTCATCAACAATATGGATGAGTGCGAAAGCGCCATCGGCGCTGCGGGCAATGCGTTCCTGAACGAAGAATACGAACAGGCGGCAGCACAAGGAATCACAGTCGTTGCCGATACAGGCAATTGGGGTTCGGCAGGCTGCATGGAGATCGGAACAGCGACCGGGTACGGGTTTGGCGTGGCTGGGAACGCTTCATCCCCTTGGGACACTGCTGTTGGAGGCACCGATTTTCAGGTGCTCTACAACCCGGCAAACGTGCCACAGTATCTGGATACCGCCTATTCGGGGAACGCTTATGTTGCAGGTACGGCTCCGTATTACACGACAGCCCTCTCCTATATTCCTGAAGGGGTTTGGAACAATACGACCACCGTCTTCACAAACTTCAGCGAAAACGCGAATCCGTCGGACTACGCTGCTCCTGCCAGCGGTGGTGGTCCGAGTTCTTCGGCGGTATGCTTTGGCTCGATTTCGTCCACAGATGGAACCTGCTCAGGTACTCTCTCCGGGTATGCGAAGCCTGCCTATCAGAGTTCGCTCACTCCAAACGACGGAGTACGTGATCTCCCAGACATTGCGCTGTTCTCGGGGGCAGCTGGTTTTGGGAACCCCGCTCCATATCCGGAATGGAGGACCTGTCAGGATGCGGTAGTAAACCGGATCGAAGCCGACTGCACGAATAGCGCGGACCCGGACACTGGGACTCCCTACGGTGGCACGACTGCGGCAGCAGCGGCAGCAGCAGGGATCTTCGCGCTTGTAGAACAAAGCGCGGGGTCGCGTCTGGGCCTTGTCAATCCAACGCTTTACAAGATGTTTACCACCACACCAAGCGCATTTCACGACATCACGACGAGCAACAATTCTGTTCCTTGTACGTCGGGATCGCCGAACTGCGGATCGAACGGCTATCTGGAGGGATACAACGCAGGAACCGGCTACGATCTTGCATCCGGACTCGGAAGCCTTGACGTGGCCAAACTCGTAGCCAATTGGGGGAACGCGGGGTTGGATAAGACGGCCATGACCCTCACGGCTGGCACTAGCGCGAGTTCGCTAGCTACATCGGCCATCTCGGTCACTCACGGCAGCACAATCTACTTCGATGCGACCGTGAATCCGTCCTCTGCGACTGGCAATGTCGCCATCACCAACAATTCGGGTGACCAGAACAACGGATCTCTCGGACCTTTCGTCCTTTCTGGAGGATCCGCATCGTTTACCACTCAGGCTTTGCCTGGCGGTACCTATATGGTGGCTGCCAGCTACGGCGGGGACGCGAACGATCTGCCGAGTGAGTCGAACTCGATTTCCATAACGGTCACCCCCGAGTCGACCACTCTGGGTCTGGCGCTCGAGTCATTTGACCCGACGACCGGAACAATCACAAATAACCCCACTTCCATCACGTACGGGCAGGAACTGGGTCTGACGGTTACGCCTTCAGGATCGGCCGGGGTTGGGAAGGAGTCGGTCCCGACAGGAAGCGTGAATGTGACCAACGGCAGCACTAGCCTTGACGCACAGCCGCTTGATGCGACGGGAAAAACGTTTATCGTCATCGCCAACACTACTTCATTGACTCCAGGCAGCGATTCGCTCAGCGTCCAGTACGCGGGAGATGCAAGCTACAAGCCGAACACTTCCAACCTCGGAGTCACGGTCACGAAAGGAGCCGTAACAGTATTCACCACCGGTCTTCCCACATGCACAAAGCTGAAAAGCGACTGGAGTGTTGCGCCGACTTGTGCGGTGACGGCACAGGTGCAGACCGATAGCGTGGGTGCCGCGCCAACCGGGAATATCTCGCTTTCCTTTAACGGAAATTCCCAAACAATCCCTTTGACAGCAGTTCAATACACAACAACGGCCGGGGTAAACGTTGCCGGTGGCGAGGCGACGACTACGGCAATCGACGTTTCCAGCTATGTTGGAACCTACTTGCCAACATGGTCGGCTACATACGGAGGTGATTCAAATTATCAGGGAGGCAGCAGCACCTCGACGAGCGTTCAAGCGAACGAGTGGGTAGTTTCCGAGCCAGCGGGTGCGACCTTCGCTTTGACAAACAGCGGCGCAATTACAGTCAGCCCAGGTGGTTCTGGAACCAGCACCGTAACGATCACTCCGACGGGTGGGTTCATCGGACAGGCGGTTCTTTCCTGTACGGTGAGTGGTGGGACGGGCTCGGAGACTCCGACCTGTTCGATTCCGTCTGCTGCGCCAACGATCTCCAGCAGCACGGCGCAGACGGTTACGCTGACGATCGGGTCGACAGCGGCGACGGCAGCGGTCATGAAGAATGATTCAATCTTCGTTACCGGCGGCACTGGGCTTGCCGCCTTTGGCGGCTTCCTGCTTTGCGGGTTGCTCATCCGGAAGCGGCGCCTGGCCGCGGCGGTGCTCATCCTACTGATTTCTGGGCCCCTTTTGTTTACACTCTCGGGATGCGGCGGCTCGGGCGCGGGAGGAAGCGGTAGCAGTGGAAGTAGCGGGACTCCGGGGACGCCGGCCGGTACCTACACCGTGACGGTAAGTGCCAGCAACCCGAACGTGACCTACAACAATGGTTGGGTAAGCAATCCAATCACTGCAACCACTACTGTCACTCTCACTGTCAACTAGCCAACAACCAAGGGGTGCGCAACTCATTTCGAGCAATGCGCCCCCTTGTTTTGGGAGGGAGTTGAAGAACATAAACGCATGAGAATGCGAAGTTCTTTTCGCCAATTGCGCGAGCAATCAGTGGGTGTGGTTTTTCGTTTGAACCGAACAATACATGTCTAAATCATGTGGCCATGCTTATGAAGAACAACCTTTCAAAAATTGGCCGAAATGGGATATTGCAAACAGCATTTGGAGGATGGTCCAGTGATGAATCTTTACCGCCGCTTTCTTCTCGCGGTGATGGCGATCTCGATTGGAGTGGCTGCTTACAGCCAGACGGTGATCCGTGGCTCTGTGCCGCCGATGGCTCGGCAGGCTACAGATAATGGTCCGGTGTCGGGCGATTTGGCAATTCCTCAACTGAAGGTCTACTATTCGCCGACTTCCGGAAAGAGCATGGCCCTTCAGCAGTTGCTGGCCGACCAGCGGACCCCGGCTTCGCCGATGTACCACAAGTGGCTTACACCGGAGCAGTTCGGCGCGCAGTTCGGCATCTCGCAAAAAGACGAGGCAACTGTGAGGGCGTGGCTGGAGGCCCAGGGTTTTACGAAAGTTTCCCTTTCTAAGTCACGGACGGCTTTTTCCTTTTCCGCTACAGCAGCGCAGGCACAAGAGGCGTTTCATGCGCAGCTTCATAAACTGACAGTCAAAGGCGAGTCGCACTACTCGAATGTCACGGAAGTTGAGATCCCGTCGGCCCTCACATCCGTTATCCGCTCTGTGAGCGGGTTGGACGACTTCAAACCGCACTCCAGCCTCCAGAAGGCGAAGCCGCAGTTCAGTTGGGGCAATCCTGGGGCCGCGCAGGCTTACAATCTTGCTCCCGGCGACATTGCCACGATCTACGACATTCAGGCGCTGTATGCCGCCGGTATCAACGGCACCGGCATCACCGCCGCCATCGTAGGGCAGTCCGACATTGCACTCTCTGACGTAGCCGCGTATCGCAACGGCTTCAATCTCCCTGCCATCACTCCGAGCGTCGTTCTGGTTCCCGGCTCTGCCGATCCTGGGAGCGACATCATGGGAGAGGCAGAAGGCGAGATGGATCTTGAATTGCTCGGCGCCGTCGCTCCCAACGCTAACCTTATCTATGTCAACTCGACGAATGCATACACCTCGCTGCAGTATGCAATTGAGCAAAACATCGCGCCGGTTGTGAACATGAGCTATGCTTGGTGCGAAGGGTTCGGCAACCTTGCCAACGAACAATCGGTGCAGTACTACATCGATGAAGCGAATGCTCAAGGCATGACGATCATTGCGGCGTCAGGCGATGAAGGGCCGGCTGCCTGTGACTATGCGACTGAAAAGGCGGCGCAATACGGCCTGTCTGTTGCAGCCCCTGCCAACCAGCCGGGAGTCACCAGCGTAGGTGGGACGTCTTTCACTGGGCCTCTCGCTTCTTACTTTGGCACAACCAACGGCTCTACAGGGGGCTCGGCGCTCTCGTATATTCCCGAAGTTGCATGGAACCTTACCGCCGCTCAGAACCACCTTGAGGCAAGTGGTGGTGGTGCATCCATGTACTTTGCAAAACCCGCCTGGCAGGAAGGACCGGGCGTGCCTGCAGACGGCGTGAGGGATGTGCCGGATGTCGCGATGTTCGCGGGCGATTCCGCGTTGGATGACAGCACGGCTTATGAGGTCTGCATTGAAGGAGATTGTGCTTCCGGTCCCCCGAACGGAATGACCTCTGGCGGTGCACAAGGCGGCACCTCCGCAGCTGCGCCGGTCTTTGCCGGCATAGTTGCCCTGCTCAATGACTACCTTGTTTCCAACAATGTCATTGCCACCCCCGGTCTCGGCAATATCAACCCTACCCTCTATCTGATGGCAGAGGGCCCGTCGATCACCTTTCACCCGATCACGCAGGGGAACAACATCGTTCCGTGTGTGTCGGGAACCACGAACTGCACCACCGGCACTTTCGGCTATTCTGCTGGCTCTGGATACAATCAGGTCACCGGCCTTGGGTCCGTCGATGCTTTCAACTTGGTCCACGCGTGGGAGAATTACACGCTAACAGCTACGAGCACGGCGCTTACCACTTCGGAAGCTCCGATTGTTTTCGGCACGCCCATTACAATCACTGCGAAGGTGGTTCCCAGCACTGGCAACACGACGCCGACCGGATCGGTCATCTTCTACAGCTATGCCGGTCAGATCAGCACGCGCACACTGCTTGGAACTATCCAACTCGACGCCACAGGGACCGCGACGCTCTCGCTTCCGAGCGGCCTTGCCGAGGATGTTTCATCCCTACAGGCAGCGTACTCCGGCAGCGCTGAGTTCGCTCAGAGTATGTCGCAGACCACCAACGTCTACCAGCCGACCACTGTGACACTGACCGCTTCGACCACTCAGGTCATGCAGGGGAGTCCGGTGACATTCACTGCCAACGTTGGGGTTTTTGCCAACGCCACGGGTTCGGTTACCTTCTTCAACGGAACCACGCAGATCGGCTCCGTGCCGATTTCCAACGCAACCGCCAGTCTCACAACCAGCGCCTTGCCGGCCGGAACGGATTCAATCACCGCTACCTATTCCGGCTCACAATACTACGCTGCATCGACTTCGAATGCGGTCGCAATCTCCGTGGACCTTACCCCGGTCAGTACATCAACCACTCTCGCTGTTTCGGCAAGCCAGGCCAACGAGGGCGCGCCTATTACGCTGACTGCAACCGTTGCCGCCGCCTCTGGCAGTGCGACCGGCACCGTCAATTTCGTCAATGGCAGCATGCAGATCGGTTCAGCCAGCATCACCAACGGGACTGCCAGTCTTTCGATCAGCACCTTGCCTGTTGGAACCAACTGGATTTCTGCATCCTACGTTGGAGCCACTGGTTTTTCAATCTCTCGCATGCGCAACGCCCCAAATTGGTCGCAGAGAATCGGTCGCGATATGAGTAGACATGCGTAAGAGCCGTTAGAGGGGGGGATTTGGAGCAGAAGAAAAATCAGCGATCATCTTTCATGCAGCGTGCGTGTCGCCACCCAGATCCCCATGTTTTGGGAACTGCTCCAAATTATCCACCACAAGGTGGCGGCGGTTTCCCGGGGAGAACGCGTGTGTGGCTCCAAGGCTATATCCATTGATTTGGTGCAGCCGTTCAAACAGCAAAAGTATGTTTGCGGGACGGATTGTCGCTCATGAGGCAGGGTGTTTCGGCCTCTGCCAGTGCATTCGCGCGGGGCTGCTGCCATCGGCAATAGTTGGCCGGTTCAGGGTGAAAGCGGTCTACTACATCATTGAAACGTGCGGCATTGAGCACATGAAGAGCGGGCGAAACTTGCTGTATCCAGGCGTCATCTACCTGAACGCCAGCGACCACCGATCTTTGGTTTAACTCGACTTCACTTCCGGCACGTTGTTGTCCTGTAGGAAGTTACAGGTAGTTTATTCTTGCCGACATTTGAATCTTGTTCTGCTGCGTTGCTGGCGCGCATGGTTGCCCGAGCCACGTCTTGCAGCCGGTTACGCCCATAACCGAGGCATTAAAACGTTGCGTCACCCATTGCGAGTCGGTTAGCCCTCGCACCGTGGCAGGATCCATTTGCCAAGAATACCCCACCAAGAGAAAACCCAATTCATTCAACGAAGGGAGCAACAATGAGCAGTTTGTCTCTGAACTTGGCGGGCAATGTTCGCCCAAAGCAACGCAGGCGATATAGGCGTAAGACCACCCGTGAAAGAATTGCCCGGATGGGCGCTGTCGAGCAGATGGTTCGAGCTTTCTCTTCGGGCAATCGCCTCAGCGCCTGCATGGGCATCGTTCTGGGCGGCTTTGTGCCCATCGCGGTGTATGCGCTTGTTCATTATGAAGTTGCTGAGCACCCGATGTTCTGGTGCATGGTTGTCGGAGGACTGGCTTACTCTGCCGTGTCGGTCTTCAAATGG
>Ga0181520_10008726_pt1 | contig 14281 bp, 15 predicted proteins | sample PEATcosm2014_Bin_29_FD_132451 | JGI IMG/M metagenome (GOLD analysis project Ga0181520, IMG submission 132451) | Peatland microbial communities from MTU Mesocosm Facility, Houghton, MI, USA - PEATcosm2014_Bin02_30_metaG | ecosystem: Environmental > Terrestrial > Soil > Wetlands > Peat | place... | reverse complement strand
GAGCGGCGCCGGAGTTGGGGTGAAAGGTGGCCAGGGCGCAGGAAATACCAGCGAGAGCGGTCCGCCGCTGCTCGACGAAGCGCCGGCCCAGACCAAGTTTGGGCCAGTACCAGAATTACCCGCGTAGGAATAGCCAGCGAATGCCTGAGCGACGTATGTCCCGCCGTTTGGCGTCACAGATGCGGGGAGAACTGGATAGCCTAAGGTATTCCCATCGGAAGAGATCCCCAAATCGATGCTGTAAGCGGCCCCGGCCGGATAGTAGGACACCAAGGGTTCAGGTTGAATCGCTCCACCTTGCGCATCGCCGAGGGTGATCGGCTGAAGTGTAGTCTCATCCGCTGCGCCAAGAACCACCGTGCTACCACCATCGAGCGCCCCCGGAACAGTTTGATTCGTGAGAAGCTTTGCCGCAAGCAGGGTGCTAGAGGCGCTGTAAGCAAGAATCTCCACTGAGTCGCTGCCGACAGGCGCCAAAAAGGAGCCGGGATTGACATCGCCAGCTAGCGACGAGAAATAATCCCCGTTCTGCGCGTCGATCTGCAGGGCGAAAACGTTCGGAATCGCGCTGTAATCCAGATCGAAAGACAGTGTGTCCGTTTGTCCCGCTAAGACGAAGGATGGGCAAGGCCATGTGAATGATGTGCCGTCAGCCGTCGTTGCTTCCTGAACAACCTGATACGCGTCATAGCCAGTCGGGACTTGGCAAACATAGGCCACGGCAAAATCTGTCGTGCCGTTGGGCAAGGTGAGCGTAATCGTGCTAGAAGGCGAGACAGCCGCGAACGAGCCCGAACCGATCTGTGTTGCAACAGCAGTTGGCGTGCCACCCGCGAATGTTACAGTCACGGTGGTTGGTTGGCCTCCGCCTCCTCCTCCGCCGCCCGAGCCGCCGTTGGACCCTCCCCCACAACCCTCAAAGCACGCCATTACGACCACGCAGAGGAACAAACGGAGGAACGACGATGACATATAAACCATCTTCTGCTGGTTTTCAGCACTGGATTCTTGGGAGACGAAACTAGGCGGAATATTATCAGAGAGCAGAACCGGGAAACCGCGACATCACGGACAATTAATGGTTATGGATTGGCCCATGAACCGACACCGGATCGTCCCTGGCACGAGTTAAATTAGCCGAGATTTCCAGGTTCCACTCCGGAACCTGGAAACCCACGCATCGAATTACACGTTTTATATGTTCCCCAAAGAAATCACTCGACCGAATGCAGCTTCCAAGCCCCACTCTCGAGAGAAAAGTCGGCATGTCGCTTGGTGCTGAGCTTGTTTCCGGGGTTATGGGCGATGTCCTGCAGCGGCCCAGGAACGCCGTCGAGGTTGACGCCCTCAGTGTAAGCGGCCCCCTTGGCCGTCTCTACCCCAGGAACAGTCTCGTCCTGAATGTTATTGATGTCGTGGGCTTTGAGATGATTTGCGGTCGCCGTAACCACGGTGATAGAGAAGTGAGTGTCCGTGGCACTGTCGGGACGCCACTGGATGACATCGCCGCCATTGGGCAGCGTGAGCGCCTTCTTGCCGTCGTCGGTCAAGGTAAAGTCGGCCCAGAACTTGTTGGGATAGACCTTGGTGCGCGTCCAATATTTCGCCGTTGCGCCTTGCCGCATGCCAAGGTCGTCCACGACAATGGTGGCGCCGGCGGGCGCTGCCTGGTCATAGCTGGCCTGGATAAGCGCCTGCGCGTCGGTTGCGGTCAGCTCCGGCGCGGATTTGCAGCCGGTCAGAAGCAAACTTGTTCCCAGGAATGCAAATGCTGCGAATGCGAGCAGTTTTCTTGCGATTTTCATCTTTCCTCCGTACACCGCAAAGCGCGGGCCGAGTTTCATCGACCCGCCATTCTTCACCTAGTTCTTTTCGGTGTCAATGGGGGGTGGAGGGTATGCGACGGATCGGACTAGCGGGTAGCGTCCGCAGTGATTCGGTCAAAAAGGAGTTCTAGAAACCCTTTCTCGTTGGATTGGAGGCAGACATTGGCGTTGGGCGGGCCATCGGCAGGGCGTGTGTAGCCCTTGTCGTCCACATCGAGATGCATCGGCGTGGCGGGGCACAGCTCGGGATGGATGGCGTAGGCTACGGCGACGGGGTCAAAGAGCGTGGGCGTTGCCGGGTGACCGTCGGCACCAGCCATCCATTGGTGGTAGAGGAGGGTCAACTGGTCAGTGAGCGGGGAGCCGTGGGAGAAGATTTTCTCTCGTTCCGGGAGTTGCAGGTGGATCTGGGTGGAGTCGAGGGGCATCATGAAGACCGGGACTCCGGAGGCTAGCAATGCCCTGGCTCCGGCCGGATCGCGACTGATGTTCCATTCGGCATCGGGAGGCCGACGCTCGCCGTTCTGGCCGTCGTAGCCTCGGTAGACGCTGCCACCCATCATGACGACTCGCTTCAGTTTCCGGAACGTTGCCGGGTCTTGCTTGATTGCGGCCTCAATGTTGTTGAGGGGACCGATGGCGATGAGAGTGATTTCGCCGGGGTGGGCGCGGATCAGCTCCAGCAGAAAGCCGGCGGCGTCATGTGCCTGTTTTTGCTGCACCAGGTGGGCCAGGCCCGCCATCCTCTGTGCCTGGGCGGCCTGCCAGTTCGCGGCGTCCTCTTTGCGCTGTTTCTTGAGGCGGTCCTCATCGGCTTTGCTGAAGGAACTAAAACTGACCGTCCCGCAGCTCTGGTTCGGGAATCCACGGGCGTAGGCGGCCTGGGTAAAGACGTTCTCGTGTGGCGTGGGAACGCCGGGGATCACATTGAAATCAAAGCGGCAAAGCGAACCCAGATACCTGCTCACCAGTTTCGCCCGCAGATCCGTGTCTCCGTACGCCGTGGTAATACCGAGCAGCTTCAGCTCAGGGCTCTGCAAGGCGAGGGCCAGCGCGAAGGCGTCGTCGATGTCGTCGCCGATGTCGGTATCGAGGATGACCAGTTGTGGGCTCGCGGCAGATTGCGGCGCGGAGGAAACAGGTTGTCCGCTCGCGCGGGGCAAACCAGTTACCACACAAAAGAGGATCAGGATCAGAGCGGCGAACCATGGCGAGAATCGAAGAAACTTCATGCACAACACTGTACCGGAATGGAGAGGAAGAGGGCGAAAGGCGATTCACTCCACGACATAGGCGGAGTCTGCCGCGTAGAAGCTCAGCGCTGCGTCGCCCTGTTCGAGGAGGCGGGTGCGTTCCAGCGCGCCGTATTTCTCTTCCAGATGCTCTTTCTTCCGGTGTTCGGCGATGACCAGCGCGTCAGGAGCGAGCAGCCCGGCTTGAGCCCCGCCCAGCATCCCGAGTGTGGCGGCGTACTCTTCGGCTGCGTCGTAGGGCGGATCAAGAAAGACGAGATTGAAGGCCGTTCCGGCAGCGGGTTTCATGCGGCGCAGAACCATCCCTACGCTACTGGCATGAATCTGGAAGCCCGCCGTAATCCCCAGGCTGGCGAGATTACTGCGCAAAACGGCAATGGCCGCCGGTGCGCGCTCGACAAAGTCCACGCTCACTGCGCCGCGACTCAGAGCTTCAATTCCCACAGCGCCCGAACCGGCGTAGAAGTCAAGAAACGCCGAACCATGAATTCGCGGTGCCAGGACATTGAAGAGTGTCTCGCGCAGGCGGTCGCTGGAGGGCCGGGTGTTCAGGCCGGGCGGGGCTTTTAGTGGGCGGGAGCGAAACGTTCCGGCGATGATGCGCATCGCAAATCAGCATATCGGAAGCGCAACGTGGCGGCGACCCACTACAATCTTCCTATGCGAGGCTGGTCAATCCCCCTGGGCCGCTGGATGGGCGTTGAATTGCGCGTCCACGCCTTCTTCCCCTTACTGGCGGTAGTGTGCCTGGTGTTGAGCGTCAAGGACGGCGTCGCGCGTGGCCTGGGCCTGTTCCTGGTTCTTACTGCGGCTGTCCTGGTGCGGGAAACCGCACGGCTGATGGTGGCGGCGTGGTATGGATTGCGCCTGCGCGCTCTGTTGTTGCTGCCGATTGGCGGCCTGTTTGCTTACGCAAACCCTGAAAGCCAGGACAACTCGAACCAGGGAACTGCGCAGTTCGCGATTGCGCTGGTCGGTCCGCTGGCCAACGGAGCCACGGCCCTGGCGCTGGCCGCGACGTTTTTGGGCGCCAGCGGCAATATTAATCTCGTCGGCCAGCCGCTTATCAGCTCGGCCTATCTGCTGCGCAGCATGGTTTGGATGCAGGTGGGTCTTGCGTTGCTGCACCTTGTACCGGCCTACCCGCTGGACTTTGGCCGCCTGCTGCGGGGCAGCTTTGCACGCAAGCACGGCTTGTCTCCCACGGGACGCGCCGCCACCGGATTGAGCCAGGTGCTGGCGCTTGCAGCCATGATCGCGGGGATGCTGCTGCAGAATTATTGGCTGATCATCGCGGGGTTCTTCATCATGATCGGCGCGCAGATTGAAGACCAGGGAGCCTTTTTCCAGACCGTGGTGGACACGGTGCAGATGCGTGAGGTGATGCTGACGGATTTCGCAACGCTGTCGCCATCCGACACGCTGGCCGATGCGCTGGTCCGATGCGTCCACTCGTTGCAGGAAGATTTCCCCGTGGTGCGCGGACCAGAACTGGTGGGCATTGTTTCGCGACAGCGTATTGTGGACGCACTGCGCAGCGACGGCAACGGCTACGTGCAGTCGGTAATGTCCCGTGCCTTTCAGGTGGCGCGGCCCGAGGACACGCTGGGAACCACCATTCGCAGACTCACAGCGGGGCGCGGACTGGCGCTCATTCCGGTTACCGAGAGCGGACGCGTGGTGGGCATTGTGAGCGTGCAGAACCTGATGAGCTCAATGTCCCTACTGGCCGAGCAGCGCCGCCTTGAACGCGAGGACGCCAGCTAAGTTGGCTGCACGCATGGCGGACGATTCCGACAACGTCAACAGACTCGCACCCGGCCTCTACCTGGTAGCCACTCCCATCGGCAATCTTGGCGATATCACGCTGCGCGCGCTGGACGTTTTGAAGCGCGCAGACCGCATTGCGTGCGAAGATACACGGCAAACACAAAAGCTGTTGAATCACTAAGCGATTGCAACTCCAACTGTAAGCTGCCACCAGCACAACGAACACCAGCGGTCGGCGGAGCTTGTGGAGGCTCTGAAGGCGGGTGGGCGGATTGCGCTGGTCTCGGATGCTGGAATGCCGAGCATCAGCGATCCTGGGGGCTGGCTGGCCGCTGAGGCCATCGCCGCCGGTGTCGCGGTGATTCCCATTCCTGGCGCGAATGCGGCATTGGGTGCGCTGGTGGCCTCCGGGCTGCCGACGGACGAATTTCAGTTCATCGGGTTCCTGCCTGAAAAAGCTGGAGCGCGCCGCAGCCGGCTCGAAGCGCTGGCGGAGGAAGCCAGTAAACAAGAAGCAGCGCGCACACTTATTTTTTACGAGGCGCCACATCGGATTCTGGAGACGCTGGCCGATCTGGAGGCTGTCTGGGGGCCGGCGTTGCGCGTGGTTGTGGCGCGCGAGCTGACAAAAATACATGAAGAGTTTCTGCGCGGAACGGTGGCGGATGCGAGACGGGAACTGGGCGCGCGGGAACGAGTCCGCGGCGAGATCACGCTGCTGGTTGAGGCGCCGGGACAGGCTGGTGGGCCAGCCGCAAGCGGTGCTCAGGAGAAGATTGCTGTTCGGGTTGCGCGCATCCAGACCGAGAATGGCGTGGATGAAAAAGAGGCGCTCAAACGGCTTGCACGAGAGCTCGGACAGTCAAAAAGCGACCTCTATCGCGAGCTTCAGCGCGAACGGGCGAGACTGAAGTCCGGCTCACGCTGAATTCGCAAAGCGCTCGATTGCGCGGAGGGAGATAACGCTACACGCCGTGCGCTTCTTGCCGTCTACGCAGCCGTGGACGAGAGAAGCAACTCCTTCAGCATAGTAACCGGGCCACCTGAATCCGGGGATAGCTCCGATGCTCCGTGGGAGGTTTGGCCGGCCTGCGAAGGAATTGGATCGGACAGGAGTTCGTCCATTGCCGGCAACTCCGCCTCTTGCTGAACACGATATAGACTGATCCGGACTCTGGCGAGAAAGAACCACGGATATTTCGTCAACTCGATATTCTCAACTTCCACGGAATTGATTGGGCCGTTCAACTGGCGGAGGGCAAGTTTGAGCGCCCCGGCTATGGCTTCCTGCGATGTGTCGCCAACGCCGCTGCGAAGCGATCCATCGGAAATCTTGAGGAAGTTCCATCCCCGCGCGCGAATCTTTTTGCCAAACCGGCGCGCATCGGAAGACCGCACAAAAGACCAGCCCTCGCAAAACTCATCCGTAGTCAATTTGATTTCGGCTGGAAGCTCGGCTTGAGCAAGCAGAAGCACGTTTCGTTCAGCAATGGTGCGCATGGCGCATTCCTTTCTGGTTCCTGTCAATTGAACTGGGGATGCCCGGAGGACTGTGGCATTCCCTCAGCCTGGTGCGGTCGACGACTCTGCGAATTGTCCATGTCTGATTGGGGCAATGAACTCAAGATGATTCGCAGGGAAGCCATGCTGCTTCCCTTTTGAAAGAAGGCGTCGGCGGCAACCCCGGATGGGACTTCATTGCCGTGGAAGGCGCCGCTCATGGCGATGGTGCGAACTGCGGGGTACCGTCGCCGGACAATTGTGAGCAATTCGAAGCCGGAGATCCCCGGCATTTTGAGATCGGTGAGAAGAATTTCGGGAAGATGCTCGCGAAGGTCTTCCAATGCCGAAAAGCCATCGTAGGCCGTGCGCACGGAATACCCAATCTCCGCAAGCGCCATCGCCATCGACGTTCGAACTAACCGGTCATCATCCACGACCAATATTCTTGTTTTGTCATCGGACATATTCTGACCTCACCGGGCCATCCGACCCAGGGAATGGAGTGAGTGTCACAAATATCGCGACTTGATGCTGTTCAAACTTGATCAGAGGTTTGCGACGGGCTTTTTGCGGGCTGGATTGAGGGCGTGCCGGATCCTTCAAGCCTCCGGCTCGCGAGCGATGTCGTCGGAAAGATGATCGTGCAGAACAACATTGAGCAGTGACTTGTGAACCTTGATGCGCCCGTTGTATTCAATGAAACCGAGCTTTCGGAAGCGGTTCATGAAGTAGCTCACGCGAGAGCGCGTTGTCCCGATCATCTCTGCCAGTGTCTCCTGCGAAACCTTGGGAATGTATTGCTCCGGTTCGCCTGGCTCGCCGAACTCCGCCATCAGCAATAAAATGCGCGCCAGACGCTTCTCACTCGAGTTGAAGAGCTGGTCCACCAGATCGGCCTGGATGCGCATGGTGCGCTCCAGGAGAAACTTGAGGAACATGTCAGAGAAACCATGCTCCCGGTGCATTGCGTGAATCATCTCTTCGCGCCCGATTTTGAGCGCGGTGCAGGCGGTCATGGCCGTGGCCGTCGACAGGCGGAGCCCAGCGGTGGATGCGAGCGCACCCTCGCCGACAAATTCGCCGGCGGCGACGATGGTTATGGTAGCTTCCTTGCCGGCTGCAGAAACGACCGTGACCTTGGCTCGGCCTTTCTGAAGGTAGAACACAGAATCGGCCGGATCTCCCTGGGCAAAGAAGGTCATCTTGGGCGCGAGTTGAACAACTCTTCTCCCCAACCCGGCATTCATGAGAAACGCCGCCGCATCGAAGTCTGGCTTGCCAAGCTCAATCATCGAAATGGCCTTTCCCTAACTCGATTCCAGCCTGCGAAAACGACGCAACATGCGCGGTCGAACGGTTGTCTTGGGTTGAGAAAAAGAGTAGCAACCGATCAATCGGGGATTCGATCGGCGGCAATCGACGCGACAAGTCCTATCCACCTAGGTCCTGCCTACACTGGAAGCCGAATTCTGACATAGAATTGCAGCGGGAGAATCGGCAATCTGTCCAATTTTGCTCACTTTTGAGAAAAAATTTCAAGACTTGCCAAAAGGCGTCGGTTCGGCGCGGTTGGCTTCCGGGTGCACCAGCGGTCGTGGCGCTTAGCCCCAGGCGGTTCGGCGATTGGCGCAGATTCTCAAACCAAAGGAGCTACTGGAAGACTGGGAAGCAATCGTCCTCCTGCCTTCATCGGCGGAGGCCTACGCAAGTGCCTCATTTCGAGTCTTTTCCGCCTCATCAATCTCCTCGATCAACTGCTCCACCTGCTCCCGTTTGCGTTCGCTCATGTCAAGGAAGCGGATTCCCACCAGTTGCCGGCCCTTGTCATGTACAGCCTGAATGACGCCTCCCAATCGAAACGGCAACCCTTCAAGATGAAACTCCGTCTCCACCCGCGTGTAGATGCCCACCGGAAACGGCTCATTTGTGTGAATGCGGCAGCCGCCGACGCTCAGGTCCTGAATGCGCCCCGGTATCTGAGAGCCGATCTTGATGAGAAGAATGACGGCGGAAGTGTCGACCGCATGGCGCGACTGCGTCCGCCGATCACGCTTTGCATGGCTTGGCACATGAGGCGGCGCGGCTGGCTGGGGCGCCTTTGCAACTGGCGGATTCGACATCGGTTGATGCTTGGCGAGAGGCTGCGGACGGGGCAAGGGGTGCGCCGCAGGGACAGCAGCCAGTTGGGTTGGCGGCTGAGTGGTTATTGCCGGGAGCGGTTCATGAGCCGATTTTGCGGGGACCTTGGCTTGGGCCAGCGGTTGTTCGGCAACTTCGCCGGTAGCTTTCTTCTTTGCTTCGGCCGCCAGGTCGGCCTCGACTTCTCTGAGCAAATCGGCGAGCTCGTCGCGGCGGCGGGATGTCACGTCCACAAAGCGGATGCCAACTACTTGCTTGTCGAGGGTCCATGACGTGACACCGCTGAATCGGAGCGCGATTCCATTTACGGTGAACGCTACTTCGACACGAATCTGGATGCCGGCGAGAAACGGCGCCTTAGTGCGCAGCCGGCAGCCTTCCAGGCTGAGCTCAATCAGACGACATGGAAGCCGGGAGCCCTGGCTCAGGATCAGCAGGGTAGCGTCTTCATCCACTGGATGCCGGGGATGTTTGCGGCGTTCTGGCCCATTAGCGGCCTGACCGCCCGCTGTTCCTTCCATTTCCATGTCTGGCTCCGGCTAAGGCCGGGGAGCCAATCAGTGCCCTCCGGCGGAATCCCAGGGCCGATGAGAGGCTGGTTCAGCTTCCTCACGGCCCTTCAATCGATCGTATTGATACAAGTCGCTGGTGGTTCCCAGCGACTCGTTGTAGAGGCTGATGGCCCCGGTCAATTGGCTCAGCTCCTCGCTGAATAAATGGATTGCCTGCAACTGGAGGGCCGAAGCTGGAAGCTCAAATTGAGAAGTCTTAATGAATTTCTGGTAGCCACGATCCAAGAGGCGCGCCACTTCTCCACACACAAGCGCTCCGGGGCGCTCATAGAACACAACCGCAGGGTTGCCTTCTGAGTCTTTCGAGGGCAGGGCGGGAAGCAGCACAGCCCCGGCCCCATGCTTGCTGACCAGTACTCCTCCTGCGACTCCGTCGAAGGGCTGCACATCGAATCCATGGGCGCGCAGGATGTCCAACGCCTGGTCGAAATTCGGATTGCGGGATTTTCGGGGCATGATAGCTTTCCAGTCTGCGAGGATGTTGAAGTGGGGTTTGGGCTGAATCTTCCCCGAGGGCAACAAGTCCGCATACCCAATCTCGCATATCCGGAACGCGGGCTGCAATTTCTTATGGAACGAGACAAGACAATTCCGGAAGCGGTTGCAATGCTCGGCTCTTCGCTGGCGGAGCGGATTGGCGCAACGCCGCTGATCCGGCTGGATGGGCCGGTGAGGGGCCTGCAGGGGATCACGCTGCTGGCCAAGGCGGAGTGGGCCAACCCAGGCGGAAGCGTGAAAGACCGCGCGGCCGCGGCGATGGTGGCCGACGCCCGCGACCGCGGCCTGTTGCGGGCCGGCAAGACTCTGCTGGACGCTTCGAGTGGAAATACCGGCATCGCATTCGCAATGCTGGGCGCGGCACTTGGGTTTCCGGTACAGCTCGCCATGCCCTCAAACGTTTCGCCGGAGCGGAAGCGGATACTCCGCGCCTACGGCGCCCAGATGGATTGGACGGATCCGGACCTGGGTTCGGACGGAGCGATTCGCCGGGCTCGCGAGTTGGCGGGAAACAATCCGGACCGGTTCTACTACGCTGATCAGTATTCAAACGATGCCAACTGGCTGGCCCACTACCGAACTACAGGACCCGAGATCTGGGAGCAGACTCATGGCCAGGTAACGCACTTTGTTGCCGGGCTCGGGACCAGCGGCACGTTCATGGGCACAACGCGGCGCTTGAAGGAGTTCAACCCCGGCATTCAGGCGATCAGCTTTCAGCCAGATTCGCCGTTTCACGGACTCGAAGGCCTGAAGTACATGGCGGCGTCGATTGTGCCAGCCATTTATAACCCGCACCTGGCCGACCGCGCGCTCGACGTGGAGACAGAAGCGGCCTACGCGATGGTGAAGCGTTTGGCACGGGAGGAGGGTTTGCTGGTAGGAATTTCGGCCGCGGCGGCTGTTGTCGCCAGCTTGAAGATTGCCGCGGAGGAAAGTGCGGCGGGACGCCAGGCTGTGATCGTCACCGTTTTGCCGGATGCCGCTGACAAATACTTGTCGGAACGATTCTGGGAGGAGGACGGATGGGCGTACTCCATTTAACCCGTACCGTTTACGAAGCGATCCGCGCTCATGGAGAGGAGACGTATCCGCATGAGTGCTGCGGCGCGTTGCTGGGGCGAGCGCTCACCGGGGAAGACGGCTGGCAGGTGGAAACTGCGGTGCGCGCTGGCAACACCCGGACCGACTCGGCGCACAATCGCTACAACATTGCGCCAGTAGAGCTGGTGAAGATTGAGCGCGAGGCGCGGCGTCAGGGACTTGGGATCGCCGGTTTTTATCACTCGCACCCGGACCATCCGGCGCAGTGGTCGCCGACCGATTTAGCCGAGGCACACTGGCTGGGTTGCTCGTATGTGATTACCGCGGTCGCGAAGGGAAAGGCGATGGTGACCAACTCCTTCCGCCTGGCCGGCAGCAGCGAAGAGGACAAGGGCTTTGAGCAGGATACGATTGTGATTGACGAAGAAGCGGTCGGGGAAAACCAGGCCTGAATCGAATTTGCTCCGAATGCGGGCGCAACTGAATCTATAAGACTGCAGATGAGGAACCAGGACGCATGACAATCTTTATCCCGACACCGTTGCGGGTCTTTGCGGGCGGCCAGGATACCGTTGAAGTGAATGCAGGCACAGTGGCTGGCGCACTTGACTCGCTAACCCAGGCGCATCCCGATCTGCGGAAGCATTTGTTTACGGGCGAAGGCAAGCTACGGGCCTTTGTTAACCTGTACCTGAACGACGAAGACGTGCGCTACCTTCCCGCGAAGGAGGCCACGGCCGTCACCGCCGCGGACACGCTCTCCATCATCCCCTCCATCGCCGGTGGGGTGCTAGCCGCACGGGCGTAGGCGCCTTCGGCGCAAAGGCCTTGGGACAATGAAACCCAGCTGCAACACCAAGCTTTAACGACACGAGAATTGGACATTATGACGACCATCGCTGAACCGACCGCCCTTCCTGAATTGACCACCGACGACCTCTCGCGTTACTCGCGCCACCTGATCCTGCCCGAAGTGGGGATGGAGGGCCAGCAGAAACTGAAGGCCGCACGCGTGCTTTGCGTGGGAACCGGCGGGCTGGGGTCGCCGCTGGCGTTATACCTGACCGCGGCAGGCATCGGGACGCTCGGGCTGGTCGACTTCGATGTCGTCGACGCAAGCAACCTGCAGCGCCAGATCATCCACTCGACGAAAGATATCGGCCGCAAGAAGCTGGACTCGGCGGAAGAGAAGCTCAAGGCACTCAATCCGGCGATCAACATCGTCAAGCATGACACCATGCTGTCGAGCGCAAATGCCCTCGAGATCATCAAGGACTACGATATTGTGGCCGATGGCACGGACAACTTCCCCACGCGCTACCTGGTGAATGACGCCTGCGTACTGTTGGGGAAGCCGAACGCTTATGGCTCCATCTTCCGCTTCGAAGGCCAGGCGAGCGTCTTCGCCACAGAGACAGGGCCGTGCTACCGCTGCCTCTATCCGGAACCTCCGCCGCCGGGCCTTGTGCCCAGTTGCGCTGAGGGCGGAGTGCTTGGGATTCTGCCCGGCCTAGTGGGCGTCATCCAGGCCACTGAGGTCATCAAGCTGATTCTGGGCAAGGGCGAACCGCTGATTGGCAGGCTGCTGCTGGTGGACGCGCTCAATATGCGCTTCCGCGAGCTGAAGCTGCGCAAGAATCCCGAGTGCCCGGTTTGTGGCGAAAACCCCACTGTAACCGAGCTCATCGACTATCAGCATTTTTGCGGCATTGTGCCCGAGACACCTCAGGAGGCTAACGTGAAGAACGGGATTCCACAGATCAGCGTGAAAGAGCTCAAGCAGCGGATCGACGCAGGCGAAGACGTGCAATTAATCGATGTTCGCGAACCGTACGAGTATCAGATTGCGCAGATCGGCGGAAAGCTGATTCCCCAGAACGATGTTGCCAACCGCCTGGCCGAAATCGATCGCGACCGCGAAGTGGTTGTGCACTGCCGCTCGGGCGCACGCAGCCAGCGCATTGCGGAGTTTCTCAAGCAGGCAGGCTATCCGCGGGTTGTAAATGTCGCCGGGGGCATCCTCGCATGGAGCGACGAGATCGATCCAAAGGTGCAAAAGTATTAAGGGCTGATTCAGCGCAGCCGGGTTGAGCAAGGCAAAGGAGCAACCATGATCCGGGTCTCGTTTTTCTATCCGAACAGGCAGGGCAGCCGCTTTAATGCGGACTACTACATTGACGTGCATATGCCGCTGTCGATCCGGCTGCTTGGGTCTGCTCTGAAGGGCGTCTCCGCGGAGATCGGACTCAGCGCGGCCATGCCGGATCAACCGGCGCCGTACGCCGCGATTGCGACATTCGACTTTGAGTCTGTGCAGGCCTTCACAGCCGCTGTGATGCCCCACTACGTGGAGCTTCAAGGCGATATTCCCAACTACACCGATATAGAGCCGATGGTTCAAATCAGCGAAATCAGAATCTCGCGTTAGCAAGTCGCGGTGGGCGATCTGACCGGTTCTCCTTTGCTTAGATGGTTCTGTGTATTTCCCGTTGAATGTTGTCTGTGCGAAGGCGCATAATCCCCCGTAAACTACAAAGACCGTAACTGAAGCTTGGGGGATTGATGCGCGTTTTGCCGATGGTTTCACTTGCGGTCCTGTTTTGGGCCTCTGCCACACTGCTTGCCCAGACGCGAGAGGAAAACGCCGCGCGTTGCACGGGAACCGATCCCGATCTATCCATCGGAGGATGCACGGCACTTATCCAGTCGGGACAGGAGCCGAACGACGTCCTTTCTATAGCCTTCAACAATCGCGGGCTCGCGCATCTCAAAAAGAACGAATATGACCTGGCCATCCGTGACTTCGATCAGGCGGTACAGCTCAATCCAAGCTATACGCGTGCATTCTACAACCGCGGCAACGCACACTCCGCCAACAAGGAGTGGGATAAAGCGATCCAGGACTTCGATCAGGCGATCAAGCTTGCCCCCAACGATCCCGGAGCATACAACAACCGTGGCAAGGCATACCTGGACAAAGGCGATAACGACCATGCGATCCAGGATTTCGATCAGGCACTGAAACTGGATCCCGACCACGCATTCGCCTACTACAACCGGGGATTGGCCTACCGGCGCAAGGGCGATAATGAGCGCGCCATCCAGGACTACGATCGGGCGCTGAAATTGATCCCCACCGATACCAGCGCCTATATCGACCGGGGCAACGCATACGCAGCGGAGGAGCAATACGACCGCGCCATTGAGGATTACGGCCAGGCTCTGAAGCTCAAGCCGGACTCATCGTATGCGCTTGACGGCCGGGGCATGGCATATACGCATAAAGGCGATTTCGATCGAGCCATTCAGGATCTCGATCAGGCGCTCAAGCTCAACCCAAACAATACAGGCACCTTAATTAACCGGGGAAATGCATACTCGGACAAGCAGCAATATGATCTTGCACTCCAGGACTTCGATGCGGCGCTGAAGCTGAATCCCACGTACGCCTTCGCGCTAAACAACCGGGGCAATGCCTATCTGCGCATGGGCGACTTTGACCGCGCCATCCCCGATTTCGATCAAGCGATCAAGTTGAATCCCACTTATGTCAATGCGCTTCGAGGCCGAGGTGCGGCCCGCTTCTACCTGGGCCAGTTTGTAGCGGCTGAGACGGATTTTGCGGCCGCGTTGAAATCAAGCCCCAGCGATGCCTATTCCGCGCTGTGGTTATACG
>Ga0181520_10008725_pt1 | contig 14282 bp, 9 predicted proteins | sample PEATcosm2014_Bin_29_FD_132451 | JGI IMG/M metagenome (GOLD analysis project Ga0181520, IMG submission 132451) | Peatland microbial communities from MTU Mesocosm Facility, Houghton, MI, USA - PEATcosm2014_Bin02_30_metaG | ecosystem: Environmental > Terrestrial > Soil > Wetlands > Peat | place... | reverse complement strand
CGGCATGGACCTCATAACCTGGGCAACAAGTCCGTGGGGAAGATTGGTTCCGATCCATATTGCCTGGTACCTGATATGGGTTGCCGTGATTGCGGGATTGCTCTTCGTCATTGTCCACGCTCTCTACGTGGGCATCTTTGCGCCGCAAAAGACGTTTGCAAAAAATGACTCACCTGCTGCGCTGGCCGCAATCCCGGAACGCATTCCGAGGCATACACTGGCGGCGAGGCTGTTTCATTGGGTTATGGCAATCGCCATGTTTGTGCTGCTGTTTACAGCGTTTCTGCCCAAGGTGGGGATCCGTTTCAACTGGGTGACTTACCACTGGATTGCGGGCATCGTGCTGACCGCCTCGGTTCTCTTCCACATCGTCCATGCATCTTTCTTTCTGGACTTCTGGTCGATTTGGCCGGACAAGATCGACCTGCGCGATGCGAGGAGAAGGCTCTTGAGGTCGATGGGCAAGCAGGCGCCGCCACCGGACAGGTTTGCCAAGTATCCATTGGAAAACGAGTTTTATCACGCGGTTATTGTCCTGGCCGGCCTGGCCGTGATGGTAACCGGCTTGTTGATGATGAAGCGCGTGCAGACGGGCATCTTTACGCGCAATCCCTATCTGTTCGGAGATATGACATGGGGCATGATGTATGTGCTTCATGGTCTGGCGGGGGTGGGCCTGATTGCGTTGATTATGGTTCACGTCTATTTTGGAATTCGGCCGGAGAAACTGCCTATAACCAAGTCGATGATCTTCGGCTGGATGAGCCGCGATTTCTATCTGGAAGAGCACGATCCCGCGCGATGGGCCATCGAGGAGTCATCGCCGTCTGAAAAGAAAGGGAGTTAGACAGATTGCGATGACGACTGAGATTCAGGAAATTTGCGAGACGATAGAAGATTGCTATGAGTTCACGCTTTCTTATGCGGCGCAGGGACTGGCCAGCGATGAAGGAAGCGAATCAGGCAAACACTTGCGGGAGAAACTGGCCCGGGTTGCGGAGACGATCGGCGGCCTGGATGAGTGTTGCGCGGCGACGGTCAAACAGGAACAGCTTGTGCCGGTGGAGCGATACGAAGCGTTCTTTGCGGTGATGGCGCGCGACGCACAGGACACCCTGGCTGCCATTGAACTGGCTCTGGCCCAACCCGCCATCAGCTCTCAGCTAATCGACAACCTGAATGCGTCGATGCATCTGCGGGCTCTGCTTACGGATTTGTTTCTGGTGACGGAGATTCTTCAGACGCAGCAAGCACAAGCGAAGGCGATGGCTTCAAGTTGAGATTTGGAAAAGTCGCCCGACAGGTAGACCGGATGTATTCCCACAAGGTTCTCGACCACTTCGAGCACCCGCGCAATGCCGGCGTGGTTGCCGATGCGGACGCATCCGTACAGATGGATAATCCGGTTTGCGGCGACGTTCTCAAGCTGACACTGAAGCTCGCCGGCGACCGCGTTGGAGAGATACGGTTCCTTGCGAAGGGCTGTGTCGCCTGTATGGCTTGCGCCTCGGCGCTTACTGAACTCGTTCAAGGATTGACGGTCGAAAAGGCGAGAGAACTGGGCAGGGAAGAGCTGGTTCACGCAGTTGGTGGACTGCCTCCCGCTTCATCGCACGCTAGTTATCTGGCCGTGGACGCTTTGGCGGCGGCGCTCAATCAGTTGGGCGGGAAGATTTAATGATACGGCATGATTGGATTGCTGCAGATAGAAACAAGATTATTGCTCCGGCCCTATTGGATTGATACGGAGCAGAGCAAAAGCTACCGCAGGTCCTTCGACTTCGCTGCGCTCCGCTCAGGATGACAGATCTGTGGTGATGCAATCCTGTGGGGCCGGATCAATCATGCGGACGGAGAGAGTCAGGCGCGAATAGCGCGGCGTACTCCTCAGGCGTGTTTACATCCACATTCACAAAGAGGTCGGGGACGGGAACGTACTCGATGAACTGCTCGAGAGCGCGCTTGATCTCTCTCGCGTTGCTCGTGGCTGGGGCTTGCAGAAACGCTTCGATCAGATCGTGTCCGGCCAGAAGCGGATGTCCATGCTTGCCTCTGCTTTCAGGCGCAACAGCCCATCGGCCCAGAGAAAGCGCTTTCAAAAACGATGTGCGCAGGTGCTCCAGAGTGGCCGCGCTTAATGGGGGACAATCGACCGGCGTGACGATTGCGGCATCGTAACCGCGAGCCAGGACTTCACGCAATCCAACTTGCAGAGAACTGAATTGGCCGCGCTCGGGGGCAGGATTTTGTACCAGCAACGCGCCGTTCGCATTAACGATGGGAGTTAGATCGCCGGCATTCTTTCCGGCAACCACGATAACTTCTTCTGTAAGTGGCTTGAGCGCAAGAATTGCCGCGGAAAGCAGCGTTTCTCCGGCGGAAGCTATGGCTCCAGGTGCCGCAGGAGGCCAGCGAAGCAGGGCTTTGTCGGTTCCCATGCGGGAGGACTCGCCCGCCGCAAGAATGACTCCGCACATCCTTGGCGTGCTGTTCATGGAGAATCCTCGTTGGCGTGAGAGGCAAGAATCAGCCTTGCTGCTTGGGCTCAGTGCCGCAAGTCACGTCATCGGTAGCAGCGATCTCGCCGGAATTCCTGTTCTGAAACCAACTCATGTGTGGAAGCGCGTGCTCCGTGCGACGGCGGACGGCGATGATTTCAGCCATGATGGAAACGGCAATTTCTTCCGGCGTAACTGCGCCGATATCCAAACCTACGGGAGAATACACGCGGTCGAATAACTCCGGCTTCAAACCTTCCGCGGTCAGCTCCCGAAAGATGGTGATGGCCTTTCTCTTCGAGCCGATCATTCCAATATATTGGGCCGGGGTTTGGACGGCCCATCGCAGAACGCGCATGTCATCGTGGTGGCCGCGCGTAACAATGACGATGTATGAAGACTCGACGGGAGCGAGGCCGGCCAGGGCGCGATCAAAATCTTCGGCAATTACTTGCCGGGCATCGGGGAAGCGCTCCGGGTTTGCGTAGGCCTCGCGGTCGTCGGTCACAACCACGTCGAAGCCCGCATTCCGCGCGGCTTTGTAAAGCTCGAAGGCGACGTGGCCGGCGCCGAAGAGATATAACACTGCCGGCGGCAGGACAGGCTCGATGAAGATTTCCAATGTGCCTCCGCAGACAAGGCCGGTGTCATACTTGGGGTCCTGGTTCAGGTCGAAACTGAGGGTGCAGGGCTTTTCAGTGGCCATGACTTTGCGCGCGGCCTGCCAGACTTCAGCTTCGACGCAGCCTCCGCCAATGGTGCCGGAGATGGTGCCATCGTCGCGCACCAGCATTTTGGCGCTCTTGAAGGATGGAATCGAACCGCGTGCGTTGACGATGGTGGCAACAGCTCCCCTGTGGCCCCCCCGCTGCAACTTGACGATCTCCTCGTAGATATCCATCGGGATTGATTATTGGGTGGGTTGGAGAGTAAGTCAAATTGCGCGGCTGGCTGTCTGGGAAGTCTCCCTGGCTGTCGCCTCTTTCTTGAACGCCATCAGCTTCATGGCTTTCAGGGCGATGTGCTCGGCGCTCACTTCCAGTTCTTTCACCAGCTCCCACGGAGCGCCCGAGTCGCCGAAGCGGTCTTTGACGCCGATGGCGCCGGTGATGAGAGGCTGGCCATAAAGCTCGCGGCTCTCAGTGAGAATGGAGCTGACGCGCCAGGCCAGAGCGCCGATCTGATGCTCTTCCGCGGTGATGACAACGCCCGTCTCACGCGCGGCGCGAACAATGGCTTCCGCATCGATGGGCTTGAGTGTGTGCATGTTCAGAATGCGCGTCTCGTAGCCGTATTCCTGCTTGAGGATGTAGGCGGCGCGCATCGCCTCCGGGATCATGGGGCCAATGGCGATGATGCTCAGGTCCTCCGATTCGCTTTTATAATTCGCGGCCAGTTGGGTCTCGAACGCGTCGGCAAAGTTGGGCGCAACGGCGCGCAGTCGGATCACGTTGGCCTGTCCGAAGACAAAGGGAGTCTTCTCGTCGGTAACCACGGGCGTGGCCTCGCGGGCAAAACGAATATACTTGGGGTCCTTGTGTTCGAGTAGCAGATAAGTTGTTGCCTTGCGCGTTTCCACCGCATCGCAGGGCACGACGACGGACATGTTGGGCAGCCCTTGCATGGCGAACAAATCTTCGAGCGCCTGATGCGTGGCGCCGTCGGGACCAACCGAAACTCCGGCGTGCGCGCCCGCAATCAGAACATTGAGATTTGCATAGCAGACCGAGACGCGGACCTGGTCCAGATTGCGCGCCGCAGAAAACGTGGCGTATGAGCCGAGCACAGGCAGCTTGCCTTCTCTGGCCAGGCCCGCCGCCGCCGCCGTGGCAGATTGCTCGGCGATTCCCATGCTGATCCAGCGATTGGCGCGCGCCGGCTTGCCGGAATAAAACTCGTTGATGGTGATCGAGCCGGAGATATCCAGCCCGATGCAGACCACGCGCTCATCGTCCCCGTTTTCGGCCAGCGACTTGCCGAAGCCCTTGCGCGTGGGCTCCATTCTGACCTTCATGTCGCCGCCCGCATTCCACCAGTAATCGCGCGTGAAGCGGGGCATCTTGGCCACGAGCTTGCGATCCACTTCCGCCTGGTAGTCCCGGGCCTTCTGAAGCAGCGGCTCGACGCGCAAGCGCTCGCTCAGCCCGAGTTCCTTGAGCGCCGTGTCCAGTTCCGCGCGATTGGGTGCCTTGCCGTGCCAGCCGGGCTGATTCTCCATGAAACTGACGCCCTTGCCCTTGACGGTGTCGGCGAGGATGACGACCGGCTTGCCCTCGACTGCCCTGGCTTTCTTGAACGCGTCGACGATCTGGTTCATGTCGTGGCCGTCGATGCGCAGCACTTCCCAGCCGAAACTCGAGTACTTGGCATCGAGCGGTTCCACCTGCATCACGTCGCTCACCAGGCCGTCAATTTGCAGGCGATTGCAGTCGATGATGGCGATGATGTTGTCGAGGTGGAAGTGCCCGGCCTCCATGGCGGCTTCCCAAACCTGGCCCTCCTGCTGCTCGCCGTCGCCCATCAGACAAAAGATTTTGTGGCGCTTGCCGTCAAGCCGGGCCGCAAGAGCCATGCCGACTGAAAGGCTCAGGCCCTGCCCCAGCGACCCGGTGGAAACCTCAACGCCCGGCAGCTTGAGCCAGTGCGGGTGGCCCTGGAAAGGCGAGCCGAGTTTGCGCAGTGTCATCACGTCGTCCACGGGAAAAAAGCCCGCGAAGGCCAATCCGAGATAGAGGCTTGGAGCCTTGTGCCCGGTAGACCAGATGATGCGGTCGCGATCGGGCCAGGAGGGATTTTTAGGGTCGTGCTCGGCGGCATGAAGGTAAAGGGCGGCGGTAAGATCCATCACCGAGAGCGTGCCCCCGGCGTGTCCCGAGCCCGCGGCGCACAGAGCCACCAGATCGTAGCCGCGCATCAGGTTCGCGGCTTCTTTCAGTTGTTCGACGGAGTAACTCCGAATCACTTTTCCGGTGCTGGAATCCCTGAGCGCCATGACATCCTCCTTTGCGCGGGGAGAACTCACGCGCATGGTGGAATACGGAAGTTGAGAAGAACAAGCAGTCGGAATGTGTCCGGCGGTCTTGCTCTTTGCTGAGAATCCACCTGTTCATCCGGCCCTTTGGATTGATACGGAGCAGAGCAAAAGCAACTGCAGATCCTTCGACTCGCTGCGCTCGCTCAGGATGACAGCTTTGTGGTGATGCAATCGTTCGGGGCCGGATCAATGACTGTAGCGTCTCTGAAGTTCGTTACATATTTGCGCGTTGCTGAGGGCTGCCATCTTGAGCGAACTGCGGATCCTTCGCTGCGCTCAGGATGACAGCATTGATGCAAGGAACTTCAGAGAGCTAGAGATTCTGATTCGCCCACTCGTCAATGCGCTCCAGCGCCTGTTGCAGATTGTCGGTTGAATTGGCCACGCTGAAGCGCAGGTAGCCTTCGCCGAACTGGCCGAATGCCGTGCCGGAAAGCGCCGCGACTCCGGCTTGGTCAAGCAGCGCATCGGCAAGAGGCCTGGATTGCCATCCTGTTTGCGTGATGTTCGGAAACACGTAGAAAGCGCCCTTGGGCATGCGGCAACTGAAGCCCTTGATCTTGTTCAGCCCGGCCACAAACATCTCAGACCGCTGCTGGAATTTGGCGCGCATGCGATCCACTTCGCTCTGATCTCCGTGCAGCGCCTCAATGGCGGCCATTTGGGTAAAGCTGGCCGTGCAGGAATTGGAGTTTGTCATCAGGCGCGTGATTTGCGTTGCCAGATCGGCTCGCATGACGCCGTAGCCAATGCGCCAGCCGGTCATGGCATACGTCTTGGAGAAGCCGTCGAGGAGGATCGTGCTCTCCTTCATGCCGGGCACGCTCAGGATGGAAAAAGGCTCGTCTTCAAACTGCAACCGGTGATAAATTTCGTCCGACAGCACCAGAATGTTGCGATTGCCGATGGCTTCGGCCACACGCTCAATGTCTCTGCGCGGCAGAACGCCGCCCGTGGGATTTTGTGGGGAATTCAGAATGATGAGCCGGGTTCGGTCGGTGATGAGCGACGCCATCTCATCGACATCCATGGCGAAATCGCGCTCCTCGTGCAACTGGATGGGCACGGCCTTGCCATCGACGTAGTTAATCATCGACTCGTAAATGGGGAAGCCGGGGTTGGGATAAATAACTTCATCCCTTTTCTCGATCAGCGCCAGCATGGTGAAAAACATGATGGGTTTGCCGCCGGGCGTTACAACCACTTCATCCGGGGAAACCTTGACTCCGCGGGAGCGGGTGACCTCTTCGGCAATGGCCTCACGAAGTTCAGGCAGCCCGCCGGAAGGACTGTAGTGAGTCCAGCCTCCGCGCAGCGCCGCCACGGCCGCCTCCACAATGTTGGCCGGGGTGTCGAAATCGGGCTCGCCGATCTCCAGGTGGACGATGCTCTTGCCTTGCCCTTCGAGCGCCCGCGCCTTGCTCAGGACTTCGAATGCGGTCTCAGTGCCCAGTTGCGACATACGGCGGGCCAGTAGCAGTTCGTGCTGAATCGCTTGTGTCATGATGATTCACGCTCTCTTGCGCCCTCCAAAACCGGTAAGCAGGTGAAACTTGGATCCCCTTATCCGGCTACAAACCGGGAGAATTATACGTCCGGGTTGTCAAGGTTGTCTGCTTTTGAAAAAGATTTGCTTTTGGCTGGTTTGGGGCTTGCCATGGTTCTTGATTCGGTCCTATTGGATTGATATGGCGCAGAGCAAAAGCAACTGCAGATCCTTCGACTTCGCTGCGCTCCGCTCAGGATGACAGTTCTGAGGGGATGCAATCGTTCGAGGCTGGATCACAGCACTCTTCGGTTGGATCAATAGCGGTGTCGGGGCCGGACTCAGGGCAATCACATGAACGTCAGATGAAGGCCTGATGGTGGTTCGTTCCGGCCCTACGGGACGGGGAATTCAGTTGGGACGCTTTCCCCGGATTGCGCTTTCGCTCCATCCGGGGCTATTTTCGTACCCTCCCTCCGGGAGAGATGCGGGATTTTACCGGCTAGGGCGGGAGCATGAACCAGTTCTCCCAACAGAATTCGTTCATGCGATTACCCTGAGGCCGGACCCGATTTCCCTTTTGGCACTGTGGTAAAGTGTGATACGGGTCACGTTCTTCACGCGTGACCCGTGCCACTTTTGAATGAAACTGGGAGCGCTGGTAAACAGAATGCGGGGTTCATGCCAATTCGTCGTCGCGCTGGTGATGCTTATTGCATTGCAGGCGCCGGTTGCGATGGGTTGCTGCGTCCCCAAGGCTCAAGGCGCGCCCCGGGAACATGCCTGCTGCCGGCAGATGGCTGCGTCCTGCGGGATTCAGAAGAGCCCTGTGTCGCGGGATTGCTGCGTCAAGGCTTTGGCCGGCGAGCGTTTCCAAGCCATACCGCCCAGGCAGTTCGCGTTTGATTTTGGCGCCGTGAACGCCGGAATTCCCATTCCATTTGCGGATGCCGTGGGCCAGGGAGCACGGGCGCGGTGGACATTGCGGCTCCATCTCCGTCCACCCGGACCGGATGCTTCAGGTCTGACTCCACTTCGAATCTAGAAAAACTCCTTCCGCGCTTGTCCTGCGACGCCTCCGCGTCCTTGTGCGCGGAGTTCTGTCTTCTTTGCACTTGAAAGTGGACTCGGAACCGGAGTTTGTTCATGAGAAGGGTATTGATTTGGACCACCACGCTCGCATTGGCGGGCGGAACGCCTCTATTCGCGCAACACGAGCACGCCCCGCAAGGCGCAACGACCACTCTTGCGAGTCTTGTGGCGGAAGCTGAAGGCAGAAATTCGCAGGTATCGAGCGCCGAGCACGCCTGGCAAGCTGCAACGCATGTTGCGCCGCAACTGACCCCATTGCCCGATCCGCAACTTACCGTGCAGGAATTCAGCGTGGGCAGCCCCAAGCCCTTTGCCGGATTCAGCAACAGCGATTTTGCCTATGTGGGTTTCGGCGTCTCGCAGGACCTTCCATACCCTGGAAAACTGCGCCTGCGAGGGGTTGCGGCAGAGCGCGGGGCGGATACCAAAAAGGCGCAGATCGAAGTTGTCCGCACGAGCGTTGCAGACCAGGTGAAGACGATTTACCTGCGCCTTGCATACATACGCCAGAGCATGGAACTGCTGGAGCGCAACAGGGCGGCGCTCGATCTGCTCATCCAGACCGAGACTTCCCGCTACAGCGTGGGGCAGGGAAGCCAGGCGGACATTTTGCGCGGTCAATTGGAACGCACCAAACTCCTGCGCGAAATGACCATGCACCAGCAAGAAGCGGGACAACTGGAAGCGGCGCTGAAGGCGCTTTTGCACCGGCCGCAGGAGTCGCCGGATATTGAGCCGGAAGCGTTGCAGGCAACGGCCGTCTTGCGTCCGCTGGAGGAACTGGCGGCGCTTGTCCACAGCCAGAATCCCGCGCTGCAGGCCGATCGCGCCATGGTTGCCGAGCAGGACGCGCATTTGAGTTCCGTGAAGCGTGAAGCCAAGCCCGACTTCAATGTCGGCTACATGTTCCAGCAAACCGGCGCCGGTTATCGCGACTATTACGTTGCCACGTTCAATGTGCGCCTTCCGCGCCGCAAGCGTGTGGATGCGGAGATTGCGGAGGCTGCCGAAACGCTGGAACGCTCGCGCTCGGACGCGGATGCGGACCTGCAACAGCAAATCGCCGAAGTGAAGAAGGAAGCCATTGCCACGGAAAGCGCCGCCGAGCTGATGGATGAGTATCAGCAGGGGCTCATTCCACAGGCTGAGAGCGTTTATCAATCCGAGTTGACGGCTTACCAGTCGGACCGCGAAAAACTTGGCCCCGTGCTTGGCGCACTCATTGACCGGATCACTTTCGAGCACGATTACCAGCAGGCTTTGCTGGACCACGAAACAGCACTCGCACACCTTGAAACTCTGACAGGAGCCGAACTGCGATGAACAAATATATCTGGCGTACCTCTCTTGTGTGGCTGGTTGTCCTTGCCTGTGTTGCGGGGGGATATTTCTATCGCTCGCGTTTCATCAACCATGCGGGTGACCAGGCCAAAGGCATCGTTCCTGTTGCCGAGGGACCCGCCGTTGGATCGAAGACAGATGGAATGGATGCGCAACACGCCGCAGACATTCCGCTGGTTCCCATCGAGCTTTCGCCGGAGCGGATGCAAAGCATTGGCGTCAAGACCGGCACGGTCGAGTATCAAACGCTCAGCGACGAAATTCGTTCCGCCGGCACCGTGGCGATCGACGATACGCGCGTTTCTTATGTGCAAATCCGCTTTCCCGGATATATTCGCCAGGTCTATGCGAATGCCACGTACCTCTTTGTTCACAAGGGCCAGCCGCTCTTCACGGTCTATAGCCCGGACCTGGTGCAGACCCAGAAAGAGCTTTTGCTCGCGCAGCAGAACCAGAGCGCACTGGCAGGCAGCGGCGTCAACGGCGTAACTTCCGGAGCTACATCGCTGGTCCGCGCCGCTGAAGAACGCTTGCGCCAGTGGAACATTTCTGACGCGGAGATTGAAAAACTTCATAAGACGGGAAAACCCGCAACGGAGATTGCGATTCCATCTCCGGCCTCCGGTTACATTACCGAGCGCAACGCCATTCCCAACTTGTATGCGGACCCGTCGACGCGTCTCTACACCATTGCCGACCTGTCTCGCGTGTGGATTGAGGCGCAGGTTTTTCAAGACGACATTGGCCGCGTGAGACCGGGAGAACGAGCGGATGTCACGATGGATGCCTATCCGGGAACCGTATTGCACGGCAGCGTGGGAAGCATTCTTCCCCAAGTCGATGCGGCTACACGTACCGTCAAGGTGAGGATCGCGGTTGCGAATCCGGGGCTTCGCCTCAAGCCCGGCATGTATGTGAATGTGTCGCTCCAGTCGAATCTGGGCAAGCAACTCGCCGTGCCTTCTTCCGCCATTTTTGAGTCAGGCTTGCGCCACATTGCATTTCTCGACCACGGCAACGGCAACCTGGAGCCCAAAGAAGTTCAACTGGGCGCTCACGTTGGCGACTCGGTCATCGTGACCGGCGGACTGCAATTGCACCAGCGAATTGTAACTTCCGCAAACTTCCTTATTGACTCTGAAAGTCAGTTGCAAGCATCGGCAGGTCAACCCGCAGCAGCGCAACCCGCAGTAACTCCCGCGGCTTCAAACGCGCCGGCTCAACTCAAGATCGAGATCCACACGCAGCCCGATCCTCCGGCCAAGGGAAGTAACAAGATAAGCGTCACAGTTACCGATGCGCATGGCGCTCCGTGCACAGGCGCGGACGTAAATATTGCGTTCTTTATGCCCGCGATGCCAGCCATGGGAATGCCTGCTTCAAATGCGACGGCGCACTTGAGCGCGACGCAGCCAAGGAGTTACTCCGGCGCCGTATCACTTGCCTCCGGTGGCGCGTGGCAGGTTACAGTCAGCGTCAAGCGCAATGGGCAGGTGGTTGCCGTCAAGCATGTCACGGTGAATGCATCGGGAGGAATGTAATATGCTTTCAGCGATTATAGATATTTGCGCTCGCAACCGCTTCATCGTCTTCATGGTTGTCCTGCTGCTGACGCTGGCCGGAATTTGGAGCATGGGGCACGTGCCGCTCGACGCGCTTCCCGATATCTCCGATGTGCAGGTCGTTGTCCATACAAGCTGGACAGGCCAGCCGCCGGATATTCTTGAAGATCAGGTGACTTATCCCATAGTGACCTCGCTGCTGGCAGCGCCTCACGTCAAGGCCGTCCGCGCACAAACCATGCTCGGCGACTCCTACGTATATGTGATTTTTGAGGACGGCACCGATCCTTACTGGGCGCGCTCCAGGGTGATCGAATATTTGCAGCAGATCAGTGGCCGCCTTCCCGCGGCGGTGCATCCCGCCATTGGCCCGGATGCGACCGGCGCAGGCTGGGTGTACGAGTACGCCATCATCGACAAGAGCCACACGCATAGCCTCGCGGATTTGCGCAGCCTGCAGGATTGGCACTTGCGCTATCAACTTGAAACGGTGCCCGGCGTGGCTGAGGTCGCCTCCATTGGAGGCTATGTCAGGCAATACCAGATCAAGCTCGATCCGCAGAAATTGCTTGCTTACAATATTCCTCTGTCAATGGTCATCGATCGCGTGAAAGCCAGCGCCAATGAGGTTGGCGGCCGGGTTCTCGATCTGAGCGGAGCGCAGTACATGATTCGCGGCGTGGGCTATCTGCACTCTTTGCGCGACCTGGAAACAGTCGCCGTTGGAAGCAAGGGCGGAACGCCGATTTTTTTGCGCGATTTGGGGACGGTAAGTTTTGGGCCCGACATTCGCGAAGGCGCGGCGGACTGGAACGGCGAAGGCGAGACCGTGGGCGGCATCGTAGTCATGCGCCAGGGAATGAATGCGCTGAATGTGATTCAGGGCGTTGAAAAGAGGCTAAAGGAAATCGCTCCGTCGCTGCCCGCTGGGGTGCAGATTGTCTCCGGCTACGACCGTTCCGGGCTGATTCGCAGCTCCATTACGACACTACAGCGAGACCTCCTGGCTGAAGCTGTCATTGTCAGCCTCGTGTGCCTTATTTTTCTGTTTCATTTCCGGTCCGCGCTCATTGTCATTCTTACGTTGCCTGTTGCCGTGATCATTTCCTTTTTGCCCATGCTTTGGCTCGGCGTCAGTTCCAACATCATGTCGCTGGGCGGGCTGGCTCTCGCCATCGGCGTGCTGGTGGATGCCGCAATCGTGATGGTAGAGAACGGACATCGAGCACTGGCAGAGCGGCAGGAAAAGGACGACGCGCCGGTTCCCAACCAGGAGCGCAAGGAGATACTGATTTGCGCCGCCAAACAAGTGGGGCCGGCACTGTTCTTTTCGCTCATCATCATCATCGTCTCGTTTCTCCCCGTCTTTCTGCTTGAGGCGCAGGAAGGGCGCATATTCCGGCCTCTTGCCTGGACAAAGACCCTGGCGCTCAGTTGCTCATCCATTCTTGCCATTACCATTGTTCCCGTTCTCATGGTGCTGCTCATTCGCGGTAAGTTGCGCGCCGAAAGCCTCAATCCTGTTTCCCGCTTTACGCAAGCAATCTACCTGCCTGTTTTGCGTTTCTGCCTGCGCCATCGTAAAACGACTTTGCTCTTCAACCTGCTCTTTCTGGTGTGCACGCTTCCTCTTGCGTTCAAGCTGGGCAGTCAGTTCATGCCTCCTCTTTATGAAGGGTCCATGCTCTATATGCCCACGTCGCTTCCGGGCATCGCGATTGAACAGGCCAAGGGGCTGCTGCAATCGCAGGACCTTGCCTTGCGCAGCTTTCCTGAAGTGGAGCGCGTCTTTGGGACGGTGGGCCGTTCCGATAGCGCCACCGATAATGCTCCGCTGGATATGTACGACACGACCGTAATGCTCAGGCCGCGCAACCAGTGGCGCGTGGGAATGACCTATGACAAGCTGATTGCGGAGATGGATCAGCAGCTGCAATATCCGGGCCTGAGCAATACATGGACGATGCCGGTTGCCAATCGTCTGGATATGGAACTGACCGGCATCAAGACTCCGCTCGGCCTGAAGGTGCAAGGCACGACCGTTGAAGGAATCGAGCACCTTGCGACACAGATTCAAAACACGCTCGCGGGGATGCACCAGGTGCGGTCAGTGTTTGCTGAGCGCGTTTCGCAGGGTTTCTATATCAATGTGGAAGTGAATCGCGAGGAGGCGGCTAGATACGGACTCTCGGTTGCCGATGTGCAGACCGCGGTATCGTCCGGCATGGGCGGCGAGAATATAGCCGACAATATTGAGGACCGCGAGCGCTATCCCATCAATGTTCGCTATGCGCAGGACTTTCGCAGCAGCATTGAGCGCATGCGCGGAGTGCTGCTGGCTACGCCCTCCGGGGCGCAGATTCCGCTGGGCCAGGTTGCCACAATCGGGTTTGCGCGCGGCCCGGCCATGATTCGCGACGAAGACGGACAGCTCACCGGGTATATCTACATCGATTTGAAGGACGCCAATTACGGCGGCTTTGTGAGCGACGCGACCCGGCAACTGAATGGACGCATTGCTCTGCCTGCTGGCTACACGTTTCACTGGTCAGGCGAGTACGAGTTTCAGCATCGCGCCAAGCGGCGTTTGCTCCTGATTCTGCCCCTGGTTTTTGCCATCATTTTCCTGCTGCTGTATCTCATCTTCCATTCGGTTACTGAGGCCCTGGTGCTGCTGTTTCCAACGCTCTATGCCATGACCGGAGGCCTGCTGCTGCAATGGCTTCTGCATTACAACTTCAGCGTGGCGGTGTGGGTCGGATACATTGCGCTGTTCGGCATCGCGGTGGAAACTGGCGTCGTGATGGTGCTTTATCTTCACGAGGCATTCGAGAAATATGTAGACAAGGGGCAACCGCTCACGCATGAAGGGATGGAAGCCGCCGTCATTGAGGGCGCCGTGCGCAGGCTTCGCCCCAAACTCATGACGGTCACGGCTGTTCTGGCGAGCCTCGCTCCCATTCTTTGGGAATCCGGTATCGGATCGGACGTGATGAAGCCCATCGCCGCGCCCATTGTGGGCGGCATGATTACGTCTACGATTCATGTGTTGATTCTGGTGCCGGTCTTCTTCCTCATCATGAAGGAACGATCGCTGCGCAGCGCGCAGAGCGGCAACTCACGGACGGAATCATCGGATGGGGAAATTAGAGCAATTCCCGAAAAGATGTAGACTAGTTATGGCGAGACTCTGCGGCGACGATCACGATGGCGACAGCCTTTGGGGATGACTTGCGTCGGAAGTTTCTCTCGGCCTATGACCAGGGCGG
>Ga0181520_10008724_pt1 | contig 14285 bp, 9 predicted proteins | sample PEATcosm2014_Bin_29_FD_132451 | JGI IMG/M metagenome (GOLD analysis project Ga0181520, IMG submission 132451) | Peatland microbial communities from MTU Mesocosm Facility, Houghton, MI, USA - PEATcosm2014_Bin02_30_metaG | ecosystem: Environmental > Terrestrial > Soil > Wetlands > Peat | place... | reverse complement strand
CCAACCGCGGCCTCCAGTTCCTCGACCTCATTCAGGAGGGCAACATCGGCCTCATGAAGGCCGTCGACAAGTTCGAGTACCGCCGCGGCTACAAGTTCTCCACCTACGCCACCTGGTGGATTCGTCAGGCCATCACTCGCGCCATCGCCGATCAGGCCCGCACCATCCGCATCCCGGTGCACATGATCGAGACCATCAACAAGCTCATCCGCACCAGCCGTCAGCTTGTGCAGGAACTCGGTCGCGAGCCAACCAGCGAAGAGATCGCCCGCCGCATGGACATCCCTGTCGCCAAGGTCCGCAAGGTCCTCAAGATTGCCCAGGAGCCCATCTCTCTCGAAACCCCCATCGGCGAAGAGGAAGATTCCCACCTCGGCGACTTCATCGAAGATCGTGCCGTAGTCTCGCCCGCCGAGGCCGTCATCAACGTCAACCTCAAGGACCAGACCTCGCAAGTCCTTCGCACCCTCACCCCGCGCGAAGAGAAGGTCATCAAGATGCGCTTCGGCCTCGAAGATGGCAGCGAGCACACCCTGGAGGAAGTTGGCCAGTCCTTCGCCGTCACCCGCGAACGCATCCGGCAGATCGAAGCCAAGGCGCTGCGCAAACTGCGCCACCCTTCGCGCTCCCGCAAACTCCGTGCCTTCATGGACGGCGTTCACGACTAACTTGTTTTCCGCAACACGTTTTTCGCAACACAAAGGGCACGGCTTCTGGCCGTGCCCTTCGTGTTGCTCTTGCTCTCGCTTTTGCTCTTGCCCCTACGCTGTCATCCTGAGCGCTAGCGAAGGACCTCGGGTTTGTCCCTGTTCTTGCTTTTGTTCTTGCTCTTGCCCCTACGCTGTCAAGCGCAGCGAGGAATCCGCGCCCTCCATCTCCATCCTCGATCGCTCCGGGTTCTCTTGACGAGACCTCACCGACGTTTTGCCGCACAACACGTGCATACTCGGTGGCCCATATTCGCCTTTGACTCTGCCTGCCTTTGCTACGGCACCGTCACCGTTATCACCACCGGCGCCGGATTCGTCACCGTCCCCGACCCTGTTGGCGTCAGCGTGATCGTGTACGTGCGTACTCCTTGCACCGTCACCGCTGTGCTTCCACTCGAACTCGCATACGCCGAATTCCCGCTGTAAGTTGCCGTCACCGTGTTTGCCGTATTCGTCGTTCCATAACTAAACCCGTTCCCAGCGCTCACCGATGCACTGCTCAGCGTCGCCGTGCCGCTCGCCAGCGCTACCGTTCCCAATGTCGTGTTTCCAACGCTGAACACCACGTTGCCCGTCGCAGCCGACGGGGTTACCGTCGCTGCCAGTGCCGTCGTGCCGTTCAGTTTTACCATCGCCGGAGTCGCGGTAACTCCCGTGGTTGTCGATATCGTCGTTGCTGGAGGTGTAGAGGTCGAACTACCTCCGCCGCCTCCGCACGCCACCATAAAGCCTGCCGCCACAACTCCTATCGCCACCACCAGCACCGTCAGTGTCCGTCTGCGCCTGTAGGTAAATGGAGCACCCAGCAGCACCGTGCAGAAAATCACTGCCCCGCCGCTCTTCCACGGAAGCACCGGCGCGTGCTTCGTCGCACTCGCATTCGGCGAAATCGTCAGCGTGACCGTCCCTGATCCGCCACTCGTCAGCGTGATTGGTGCCGCACTCGCCGTCACATCAGCGGCTGTCCCATTCGACGACGCCGTAACCGAGGTTGTAAATGAAACTGTTCCTGCGTATCCGACGGAGTTAAGCCCAATCTGCCAACTTCCGCTGCTTCCTGCATTGATGATGGCATTCCCCGCGATGCTACCGACCGTATATGTTGGCAAGCTTACGGTTATGCTGCTGATCGAGGCCGAGTAAGTTCCGCTTCCGTTATAAGTCGCCGTGATCGTGTTTGTCCCCGTTGTGAATCCGTTGAGCTGGCTTACCGTAACCGGCAGCGTTGCCACACCGCTGGAGATCGTAGCCGTTCCCAGCGCCATAGTACCTACCTTGAAGGTAACGCCTCCCATCGCCGCACTCGGCGTCATCGTTGCTGTCAGCGTTGTGCTGCCGCCCATCGCCAGCACGTTCGGAGTCGCTGAAACGTTCATCGTAGCCTGTGGCAGTGCGGACACCGTGATCGTCCCGCTCCCACTCGAAGCCGCAAATGTCGAATCGCCAGAGTAGGTCGCCGTAATCGTGTCTGAACCGACCGTGAAGCCATTGGCCGCCGTCACCGCAACATTGCTCAGTGTCGCCACCCCGCCGGAAATCGTAGCCGGCGTTGCAATCGTCGTGCTTCCCACCATGAACGTTACCGTCCCGGTAATCGTTCCCGATGTTCCGGAAGTGACGTTCGCGGTTAGCGTGGTAGTCCCATTCATACCCGCCAGCCCTGTCGGCACCGTCGTCGTAGTCGTCGCCAAAACCGTGCCGCTGCCCAGCGCCAGGTACAGCTGATATCCGTCAATCGATCCCAGTCCCGCCGTCATGCTGTAGTAGGGGAAAGTCGTCACCGCCGAGTATCCAAATTCACCGGACGTCGGACAACCTGTATCAGTCGCCTCATACGTGCACGGAACAATGTTGTTCCCGCCTGTGACCGCGTGGAAGACCTTCGCATAGTTCGTGGTACTTTCCGCCAGGTTATAGAGCTTCGGATTGATATTCCCCTGCGCTCCATATTTCTGCACCATCAGCGTCAGCATTCCCGCAAACGAAGGCGTCGCTGCCGATGTGCCTCCAATCACATCCCACGTTTTTCCAACAGTTCCTCCACTGGTCACGAATCCAGAGGCACAGTCGTTGCCGTACTTGGTAGAGTCGTTGTCCGTCGAGCAAATCACGTAGCCATCGTGGTTCGGCGATGCCGCAAACGCCACATCCGGAACAAAGCGCCCGCTCGTTCCTGTGTAGCCCGTCGGAGTCGGCTGCGGGACCGCTATACCATTCCACGTCCAAAGGGAATTGGAACTGCTCGGCTGCTCGAAGTACGAGTTCACTCCGCCGTACAGGCTCACCCCTCCGCCGCTTGCCGACAGCGCGGCTTCCGCGCTCGTATCGTTCCAAACCGTCTCGGGAATGTATTGCAACGCCGAGTCCACCAGGCCCACCGTCTGGCTCCAGTACGCAGTCGGGTTGCTCTCATCGCCGCTCAGCGTCGTGCCGCCCACGCCCGTGTAGTACGGCGAATCCGCCGGCACGCTCACCGAAACTCCATCCCTTGCCGGATAAGTATCGTAGTCGCAGCCAAATGCTCCCGTATCGCCCGATGCAACCACAATCGTCTGCCCCTGCGAACTAGCCTCCTGCCCAAGCGTTGTTACCCAGGTGACATAGCTCGATTGGCCGACGAAGCTCTCCTCGCAGTCGGAGTAGCTCATACTGATCACTGGCAGCACCATGCCGGAAAGCGGAACAACCGTATAATCCTGCACCGCGCGTTGCAGCGCGTCGAAAACGCCGTAATAATTCTCCGTGACGGGGTCAACGACAGCCGTGGTGCAGTTCGCATTCGAGCACGCGTCCGAGTACGGTGCATACACGTAAACAACCGTCGCGTTCTTTGCGATCCCGCCCGCCCACTCAATATCCAGGTCTGCTTCACCCAGGTCGCCCGCCGTGCTGATCGCCGCTGTGCCGGTACAATGTGCCGTCACCGGATCGATGCACGCATAGGTAACCTTCGCCGCGCCCAGTCCAGCCGCGCCACGGAAGTTGGTGATGTCCGCAGGGTAGACGTAGGTCTGCCCCACCACGCCCACATACATCCCAGTGCCGTCGCAGGCTACTGCGCCGCAGCTCTGGGAGTAGATCAGGTTCACGTCATAAATCGTCGCCCAGTCCTCCGGCGACAGAAAATTCACAATTCCATTTGTGGTGTCCACCGTGTAATCCGGCGCCACCCCTCTCTGCACCTTCGGCTTCAATCGGAAGTCGTTCAGCCCGCGCACGTTCAGCACTACACCTGCAATCCCCGCCGGAAACTGCAGCTCCGTCGCATTGGCAAAGTGCGTCTCCCCATTCAGCTTGTACTGGTGCAGTTGAGTATGGAACGCCGACTCCACCTGCCGCGCCTTTCCCCCAAAGTAGATCGCATTCCTCGACTTCGAAACGCCCTTCACCGTAAAGCCCTGCGCTGCCAGCCACCCGGTAACGGCGTTCAGATCCGCCTCCGTCAGTCCAAAGCGCGCCCCAAACTCCTCCTGGGTCAGCCACTGGTGATACTGCGGCGACTTCGGGTCCTGCTGTGCCGCCAACAGTGCGTCCAAATCCGTCTGTTCGGCTGCTCCCATGCTCGTGTTCAGCGTCAGTGACTCCATCTGCATCTCGGGATTCACCGCGCCCAGGTCGGTCGCCCGCTTCGTCAGCGGATGCACCATCCCCTTCACCGTAACCATCCCTCCCGAATTCGCCGCTTGCCTAACCCTGTTGACGCGCCCGGCCGTCTGGGAGAACATCGATACAGCCAATGCCAGTACCACGGCGCACAGGCCAACCATTCGTTTCCAGCTCTGCAATGCACTCAACCTATTCACGATGAGTCCAAATCCTCTCAGGAAGTTGCGAGCTGAATCTGCCCTTGGCAAATTCAGGCCACCTCGCCAAATCTCATCCATAGACATTACCGTGCAACACCGCTGAAATCCAAGCACTGATTCTCACTTCGGAAAAAACTCAAGCTCCGATTCGGTCAATGTCAAAGACGGCAAACTCTCTCGGGCAAATATCCTTTCGGTTTTCTATCCACACATGCCTGATCCTGAAACTCGAAAGTCACTTGTCCCCGTCTTCGCCACCAGCTACCCTGAACTGGAATGATTCGATTCTTTCGCTTGCTCGCACAGATTCTCGTGCTCGTCATCATTGCTCTCGCCTCCACCCTCATCAGCATGAGGTTCGCCATCCATGGCCGCGAGGTCAAGGTGCCGGACTTCCGTGGCATGGCTCCTGCCGAAGCTGAGCGCGTCGCCTTCGACCACGGCCTAGAGTTCTCCCGCAGCGATCGTTTCTACTCCGCCACCGTTCCCGCCGGACGCATCGTCTCGCAGCAGCCCGACCCTGGAACCAGCGTGCGACGCGGATGGCGTGTGCAGGCCGCTGAAAGCCTCGGCATCCAGCGCATTGAGATTCCCGCCGTCACCGGCATGAGTCCCCGCGCTGCCGAAATCAATCTTCTCCGCCGTGGCCTCGAACTCGGAAACTCCGCCGAACTCCCAACCTCAGCCTCCGCCCCTCAAACCATCCTCGCCCAGACTCCAGCCCCCGGAGCCCAGGGAGTCGCATCGCCCCGAGTCAGTCTGCTCTACGCCGTCCAGCAGCCCGACACCGCCTACGCCATGCCCGATCTCACCGGAATGCCTCTCTCTCAGGCCACCGCTCTAGTCACCCAATCCGGACTGAAGACCGTCTCCGTCACCAGCACTCCCGCGCCTCTTGCTGCCCAGCCGTCCACTCCTCAGCCCAGCGCTCCGGCTTCCGCCCGGCCCAGCTTTCCCTCGCACTTCACCGGCTTTGCCTCGCCCGCAATCCCCAGCCCTCGTCCTCTCGCAAACCCCACCAACGCCACCGTGGTCGGCCAAACACCCGCACCCGGCTCCCGCGTCACCCCCGGCACCACCGTGTCTCTCGAGGTCACCCACTCCTAACTTCCGCGCCGCAGCCGGAGCGGAATCCTTTGCCTTTCGAAATGTCCACTGCTCGTTACTACCCCGCAAAAAGAAAACTCCCGCAAGGGAGCTTTGGCACTTCATCCAGTTATCCAACCAGTCAATCGTCTACTCGATTACCCATCGCCCTCCGCCAGTACCTTCCGGGTTAATCCTTCCGAATTCCGCGCAACCATTACTCAATCGGTAAATCCGGCCTCGCCAACGATTATCCTTTTCGTCAATCCTTGTTCTTCCGCAGCACCGCTGCAAAAAAGCCATCACAAGGATGAATTCCCGGCAAAGTCCTCAGAAATCCTCCGCGCACCAGTGTCTTCGGCTCCGCCCACGCCAGTTCGCCCGCACTCTTCAACTCCTGCAGAACGCTCTCACAGTCCACCACCTCAACTGCGTTTTGACCGCATAAAACCTGCTCCAAAACGCCTTCGCACTCTTCCCGTTCCAGCGAACAGGTCGAGTAAACCAGCCGTCCTCCAGGAGCCAGCGCCACCATGGCCGCCCGTAATATCGACATTTGCAAATCTTTCAGCCTACCCAAATCCTCCACCCGCAGCCGCCATTTGATCTCCGGATTCCCCGCCAGCGTTCCCGTTCCGCTGCACGGCACATCGGCCAGTACGCGGTCGAACTTTTCCGCGAACTCCATGGCGGCCACGTTGCCTGTCACAACCTTCACGTTCATCGCCGCGACCCGCTCTTTTAGCGCACTTGCACGACCCTCATGCAATTCCACCGCGGTCATCGCCGCCTGCGGATTGCGCGCAGCAATCGCCGCCGTCTTTCCTCCCGGCGCCGCGCAGCAATCCAGTATCCGTTCGCCTCGTCCCACCAGCGCAGCCACCAGTTGCGATGCTTCATCCTGCACAGCCACGTGATGATCGCGAAATGGAATGCTGTGTGCCAGGTCCCCGGAGACCAGCCGCCGCGCCTCTGTCAGCAGTGCTCCGGGAGCAATCCGGATTCCCGCCTCGCGCAATTCCTCCTCCGCATCCGGCGTGCACAGCCGCAGCGCAGCCCCTGCTACCTGCTGATCAGCCGCGCAAACCGCACGTGCGGCGTTATATCCATACATATCGATCCATCGCGCAACCATCCACTCCGGGTGCGCGAACTCCAACGCCAGCGCCTCCGGGCTTTCGCCCGCCGCTTCCACCACCGCGCTCTTCGCGTGTGCCGCAACCTTGCGCAGCACCGCATTGGCAAACGGTACAGCCGAGCGTTTGCCCGACTGCTTCACCAGCTCCACGCTCTCATGCACCGCCGCGTGCGCTGGGATGCGATCCAGATGCGCCAGCTGGCACGCAGCCAGCCGCATCGCAACGCGCACTTCGCCATCCAGCCGCGCCACCTTCTGCGAAGAGTACTTTGCAATCCGCGCATCCAACTCAGATTGCCAGCGCAGAGTGCTCATCACCAACTCATGGCACAGCGCGCGATCTTCACGCGAGAGCCCATCCATGCGCGGCGCATTCAGCAACTCGCTGGCGTAGGAGCCATCGCGCTCTACGCGAATCAGAATGTCATAAGCAAAACTTCGTGCAGGCGAAACTGCCAATTAACTTCCCACTTTCTTGCCAGCGCCCGTGGCTGGCCGCGCATCGATACCCATCAATCTTCGCATCTTAACTTCCCACTCTCTCGCCCTGCTTCGGCTGATATCCGTTGAGGAACTCGCGCGCCAACATGCGGCGCTTGCCTTCCATTTGTAACTCGCTGACCGCAATCGCCGAGCCCTCGCCGCAGCCAACCATCAATGCCTCGCCTGCTGCCGCAGTCTCGCCCGGTGCCAGCAAAGGTGCGCCAGTAGCGGGCCGCATCGCATGAAGCGTAAGTTGCTTGCCGCGAAATGTAGTGAATGCTCCGGGCCACGGTTGAAAGCCACGATGCCGGTTGCAGATTGTCTGCGCGTCACGCGAGAAATCAATGCGCCCATCCTCCCGCGTCAGAATCGGCGCCAGGGTTGCATGTTCGTTGTCCTGCTGCGTGGGCTGCAATCGTCCTTCGCCCAGTGCTGTCAGGGTTTCCACCAGCAGCCCGGCTCCCATCGTTGCCAGCCGCGGCGCCAGAGTCACGCTGGTGTCTTCGGGAGAAATCTCCAGCTCACGCTGTAACAGAATGTCGCCTGTATCCAGTCCCTCGTCGATGCGCATCGTCGTGTTGCCGGTCACATCTTCGCCGTTTGCAATCGCCCACTGAATCGGTGCGGCCCCGCGGTACTTCGGCAGCAGAGATGCGTGCAGATTGATGTTGCCGAACCTTGGCAGGTCGAGCATCCAACGCGGAACGATGCGCCCATAGCCGACGATCACAATGCAGTCGGGCGCAAGGCCTTCGAGTTGTGCGCGGAAATCGTTGTTGTTCTTGATCTTCTCCGGCTGTGCGATGGCGAGCCCAAGCTCAACTGCCTTCTGCTTCACCGGAGATAGAGCAACTTCCATCCCTCGTCCCTTGGGACGATCCGGCTGCGTCACCACAAGCCGCACCTCCTGGCCCGCGCCAACCAGCGCCTCCAGCGGTGCAACTGCAAACATCGGAGTACCGCAATAAACGAGCTTCACAATTTTGATTGTAGCGGCTGCGACGAAGCCGCGTCAGTGCCGTGCTGCCAAGGATCGAAAACAATCCTGCGATGCACACCAGGAAACGGCCACCATGCCCATCACTGGGAGCAGCGCAAAACAGTAAAGTGCATGGTCTGTCGCAAGGTGAATCCCAACTCATGATAGAGCGCGATAGCGGACTGGTTTTCGCTGACGACGTGTAGAAACGGGAGCTCTCCGCGTGCCGATACTGCCTGTACCAGAGCCGTAATCAACGCGCGTGCGTATCCACGGCCACGATGATCTGGATGAGTGCAGACCGCGCTGATTTCGGTGAAGCCGTCAAGCCTCATGCGCTCCCCAGCCATTGCGACGAGCCGACTCCCGTCACGAACGCCAAGATACGTTCCCAGTTCATGGGTTCGCACGCTGAAGGGGCCGGGCTTAGTCAGCTCCACGAGTGCCATCATCTCCGGCGCGTCTTTCGCACCGAGCGGCACAATGTCTGCGCGCTTGTATGGCCCTTCGATTGATGTCCCGAGCATCTGGTTGATCGTCCGTGCAAAAACAATTTCAAATGCGTCCGGAAGGTTCACGTCGTCAACCATGACCAGCGCAACCGGATGGCTCTCGTTGGCGATCAACGTTTCTAGTGCCTGAAAGCTGGCAGGGGAGTTGTCGACCGTGGCAGCGAACGGCGCGATCTGCGAAGGATAGCGCCGGACAACCGAATCCCCTTCCGCAATGCCCCGGTGTTGGGTTGTTAGCGCAGCCCATACGGGATGGTCAAGGGGGTGCGCCACACCGGTTGCGTCCTCCGGCATCGCTGCGTTTCCGGCCAGAGCTGGATCGATTATTTGGCCCATTTGTTCCTCACTACTGAATTGATCCCGGCCACGATACAAGAGCACGCCAAGGCGCACCCGTCGCTTCTACCACTCGCCCTGCCGTTGCAGACGGCGAATCTTGCGCCGCATCATGTCGCGCTTCAGCGAGGAGAGGTGATGGATGTAGAGCGTGCCGTTGAGATGATCGATCTCATGCTGGAAGGCGCGCGCCAGCAGATCTTCGCCGGTTTTCTCGTACCAGTTTCCGTGAACGTCTTGCGCCCGTATGGTGACGCGTTTTCCTCGGGTCAGATTCTCGCGAAAGTCCGGAATCGAGAGACAGCCCTCGCCACCGGCCTGCTTACCTTCCACGTGGACGATCTGCGGATTGGCCAGAACGAGCCGCGCCTCGGGATCTTCCTTGAAGGAGGTATCGATGACGGACAGGTGCAGCGAAATCCCGATCTGCGGTGCGGCCAGACCCACGCCCTGCGCCTCATACATCGACTCGAACATGTCTTCCACAAGCTTTTTCAACTTGTCGTCGAACTCTGTCACCGCCGCGGCTGGAGTCTCCAGCACAGGGTCGCCGTATTTCACAATTGGATAGATCATCTTGTTTCGATTCAGTAGTTGCGAAGCTGCTCGCAATATCCCTCGTAGTTCCGGCGAAGTTCGACCAGCGAATCGCCGCCGAATTTTTCCAGCGCTGCTGTAGCCAGCACCAGTGCTACCATTGCTTCTCCCACTACACCCGCAGCCGGCACGGCGCATACATCGGAGCGCTCGTACGCAGCCTTCACTGCTTCGCGGCTGGCAAAGTCCACAGAGCCCAGTGGCCGCCGCAGCGTGGAGATTGGCTTCAAGTGTCCTCGAAGCACAATGTCACATCCGTTGGAGATGCCACCCTCAATGCCTCCTGCGTGATTGCCACCGCGCGTAAACGCAGTGAATTTCGAATGCAACATTCCATCCGGCTCGGCGCCTCGAGCGTAACCGATCTCGTCCTGTGCCTTCGAGCCGTGCGATGCCGCAATCAGAACGCCGTCTCCGATTTCAACCGCCTTCACTGCTTGAATCGACATCACCGCGGCAGCAAATTTCGCGTCCAGGCGCTCGTCCCAGTTGGCGTAAGTTCCAAGTCCAGGTGGAACGTTGTGCGCCACCACTTCAAAAATCCCGCCAACGGTGTCGCCATTGCGCAGTACGGCGTCCACCTCGGCCTTCATGAACTGCTCCGATTCTTCATCGACACAGTTCAGCAGAACTTCATCGCTTAACGCCAACTTGCGCAATTCGTCAAACGAAACTGCTCGCGACAACCGTGCGCCGCCCACCTGAATTACGTGGCTGAGTACCTCAACGTCCAGCGTTGCCAGAACCTGCTTGGCGACCGCTCCGGCGGCTACGCGGGCCGTGGTTTCACGGGCGCTGGCCCGTTCCAGAATGTAGCGGGCCTCAGGCAGGTTGTACTTCAGCGCCCCGGCCAAATCGGCATGGCCCGGGCGAGGAGACGTTACCGCCTTGTGTTTTGCCGGATCGCCCGCGCCCACCGGCAATGACTCGTTCCAGTTCTGCCAGTCGCGATTTTCAATCAGCATCGCAATCGGAGAGCCGATGCTGTGGCCATTCCGCACTCCGCTCAGAATACGTGCGTGGTCGCGCTCAATCTTCATGCGCCCGCCACGGCCAAAACCTTGTTGCCGCCGCCAGAGTTCGCGATCGATCAAGGCCTCGCTAACCGGAATGCCGGCGGGTAGACCTGAGATGTTGGCGATCAACGCCTCGCCGTGCGATTCGCCTGCTGTGAAAAAACGAAGCATGAATGGATTGTAACGGAAGCCTTGGCCATTTGCCGCCAGCCCGGAAATCCTACATTAGTGCAAGGACTACGACAGGCGCCCATGGGTTAAGGTTTTCGAGTCATAGAAGATTTTACATTGGTTAACGGGCATCGGATCAAAGATATCAGTAAAAACCAGCGAATTACCTAGAGAATACGGGTTAGAATCACATCCTCGTCGTGGGTGAGGGCGGAATTTCTCTCAACGAATAGTTAACTAGTATCTACATACAAAGCTGCAACTCTGTTTCTGCATCTAAGGAGCCATGGTGTCTACGGTGCTGCCCATTCAGGAGTCGGCTCGAGAGTTGATCCTTGAAGCGACCGACGCTCTGCAACCGTACTTTGCAGACATGACGGCAGCTTGGCGCCAACACATGTTCGAGGAGTTCCACTTCGAGGGGCGCGCCATGGTGGCGCTGGAAAGATTGAAGCTTGGTGTGGGCTTCGTGATGTTCAGCCACTCGGATTTTTCGCAGTTCAACGAGAACCTTTACTACTATGGCCAACGCTTGGCAAAGCTGCGGGTGGATACCCGGCAAGTGGCTCGATCATTGGAAATCTACCAGAAGATTGCCGCCCCGTTTATTGCGGAGGCATTCCACGACCGCCGCTTTCAGGTGATGGCAGCGCTGGAGACACTGAGTTCGGCGAGTTTTGTAGTGGTTTCAGGCGCCTATTTTGACGTGCAGCAGAACGCCAGCGACGCTCTTTTAAAGGTTCTGGACGCGGAACTTTCTGCCATCAATCTATCGGCGTTGCTGGACCGCGTGCTAGTGGTGACGCAGGGGATTTTCGGCGCCAACGTCGGAGTGGTTTTGTTGGCCGATCCGGAGAGCAACAAGCTGCGTGTACGAAGTTTCACCGGATTGGCTCCGGGATTTGGGGAAGACGTTGCGATCGCTCCAGGGCAGGGTTTCACCGGCCATATATTTGAGACCGGCGAGCCCGACATGCTGCCGGACCTGACTCGTTCGGCGGGTGTGCTGAACAAGGAATTGCGCGAGCGGGCGTGCGCTCTGTGGGGCGTGCCCCTGAAGATCAACGACCGGATGATCGGAGTCCTGATCCTCGGCTTTGAGAAGCCCTACCAGTGGCTGCCTAGCGAACTGGAACTTTTGCGAGCGGTGGCGGAGCGCTCGGCGCTTGCCATTGATCGTGCCCGCATGACCGATGCATTGCGCGAGCGCGAGATACGAATTGTGGAGTTGAGCGGCCATTTGTTGAAGGCCCAGGAAGAAGAGCGCAAGCGCATTAGCCGCGAACTGCATGACGAAACAGGGCAGGCCCTGATGGTGATTCGCCTGTATCTGGGAATGCTGGATGGAGCCGTAAAGAATCGCGAGGGCAAGGCGAAGATCGGCGAATTGCTTGCGGTGGTGGACCGGACGATTGAGGGAATTCGGCGCATCATCGGACGGCTCTCGCCGCTGGTACTGCAGGAACTCGGGCTGATCGCGGCGATTCGAAAAGAGGCAAAGGATCTGGCCAGGACTGCGGGTGTGCAGTCGCGTGTGGCGATAGGCGATGACGTGGGCAGGCTTGATCCTGTGATCGAGACTGCAATTTACCGGGTTGTGCAGGAGAGTCTTCACAATGTTGCCAAGCACGCGCAGGCACAGAACGTGAATATCCAGATGGAGCGCGAGGGCGAAACCCTCAAGCTGATCATCGAAGATGATGGCATGGGCATTCGAGCTGTAACGAACTCCTTGCGGCCCTCGTTTGGAATGGCCGGTATGCAGGAGCGCATCAGTACCTTGGGCGGCCAGATGAGAGTGGTCTCTCGCAAAGGCGAGGGGACGAAAATTTCGGTTACGGTGCCGGTTCCGGCGCGCCCTGAACTAGGTAGTACCAAGGCGCAAAAAGGACCGGAGCTAATGGGTACAGGAAGCTGAGCCGGCGTAGGCAGTTCCAATGAGCACGAAGGTTCAAGGAAATTGAGGAGCGGGCGCAATGCCGAAGATTAAGTGTTTGTTGGTGGATGACCATACATTGTTCCGGCAGGGCGTTCGCCGTCTGCTGGAGAGCGAGAGCGACTGCGAAGTGGTAGGCGAATCGCCCGACGCGGGCGATGCCGTAGAAAAAGCACGAGAGCTGCGTCCAGACATCGTGCTGATGGATATTGGGATGCCGGGACTGTCCTCGTTTGAGGCGGCGCGGCACATCCGCAAGACCCGTCCTGAGACCAAGGTACTGTTCCTTACCATGTATGAAGACGAGGATTACCTGGTGCAGTGTCTTGAAGTGGGCGCGTCCGGATACGTGCTCAAGGACACTCCAGCCCAGCAACTGGTGACTGCCGTGCGGGATGTGTACAAGGGCGGAAAGTATTTGAGCTCGCAAGTGCTGGGCAAATTGGTGGAAGATTTCCGCGCACGGGTTCGCGACTCCAAGATGCGCCCCCGGATTTCCACCCTGACGCCGCGCGAACGCGAGATTCTGAAATTGCTTGCCGAGGGCAATTCAGTCAAGGAAATCGCTGTTTTGCTGGGGTTGAGCGTGAAGACCGTCGAGGCCCACAAGTTCAACCTGATGCGCAAACTCGACATCCACAACAAGGCGCAGCTGGTGACCTACGCGATTCAGAAAAAGATCATCAAGATACCGGTCAACCAGTAACGCCCGCTATCAGCAGCCAAAGCCTTCAACAGGCACTCACTCGTTGGGCGCTGCGGCTGCAGCTTCGGCCGGCTCCATGGATTTGAGAAACTTCTGCGTGTTCAGCAGCGACCGCGCCATCGCTGCGTTGTACCCGGTCCAGGGCGAATCCAAATCGGCATCGTGCTCGAATTGCGCCCGCATCGCCTCCATCTTGGAATCGAGATCGTCCAAATAGTGCAGCATAAGCGCCTCGGGAAACATAGGCAGCTTGGGTGAGCCGAACTCGTACTTACCGTGATGGCTGATGATGAGATGCTCGATCAATATCTTGAGCTGGGGAGGAAAGCCGGGAATCTGCTCGAGTTTGGCGTGCAGCAGTTCGAGGTCGATGATGAGGTGGCCGAGCAACTGACCCTCGGTGGTGTAGCCGAAGGACCGGTTATAACTCAGCTCGCGAACTTTTCCGATATCGTGCAGGAAAGCGCCGGTGAGCAGCAGGTCGCGGTTGACGAAAGCGTAGTTGCGCACAACCAGGTCGCAGGAGCGGAAGAGCGAAACCACATGGTCGAGTAGTCCGCCGATGCATGCGTGGTGCATGGTCTTGGCGGCGGGAGCGTTGCGGTAAGCGCGGGCAATTTCCGGATCGGCCATGAATAGTTCCAGCAGACGGCGCAGATGAGGCTCTTCAATGGTGGCGACAAATTCACCAAGCGTCCGCCAGAGCTCATCGATATTCTTCGATGTTTTGGGGAGGTAATCGGAGAAGTCAATCTCGGCCTCGTCGATTTTGCGGACCTTGTGAATGGTGAGCTGCCAGCGTTGGTTGT
>Ga0181520_10008723_pt1 | contig 14285 bp, 6 predicted proteins | sample PEATcosm2014_Bin_29_FD_132451 | JGI IMG/M metagenome (GOLD analysis project Ga0181520, IMG submission 132451) | Peatland microbial communities from MTU Mesocosm Facility, Houghton, MI, USA - PEATcosm2014_Bin02_30_metaG | ecosystem: Environmental > Terrestrial > Soil > Wetlands > Peat | place... | reverse complement strand
GCAGCTTCTCTTCCCAGTTCTTCCAGTCGCGATTGACGATCTCAATGGCCACGGGAGAACCGATGGTCTTGCCGTGACGCACGCCGGAAAGGACATGCGCCTTGTCGGTTTCAATCTTCATGCGGCCGCCGCGGCCATAGCCCTGCTGACGGCGCCACAGTTCGCGGTTGACGAATTCGAGATCGACTGGGACGCCGGCGGGAAGGCCGGAAACGAGGGCGATGAGCCCCTCACCGTGAGATTCGCCAGCTGTGGAGAAACGGATCATATTGATTTGATTGTAACGGGAAAGGGGAGGCAGGGATTAGGAATCAGGGGTTAGGGATCAGGGTGGGTGCCCGCCTTATTGATACGGTCCCAAAGGATTGCAACGAAAAGAGCTGTCATCCTGAGCGGAGCAGGGCGCGTTTTTTGCGCCCTGCGCAGTCGAAGGATCTGCAGTCGTTTCTTGATTTTGTTTCTATCAGTAGCAACTCAATCGGGCCGGATCAATCGGTGCAGTTTCATCGTGCCTAAGGCGGGATACCTACAACTATGGGCTTTTGTTGTCTTTAGTTCAGTTCTCCGGCGACGTGTTTCTTAGCCCCGTCCCTATGAAAATTCGCGCTTTCCCACCCTTGCGGCAGAAAAAAGCCGCAAGGATGGGGCACGGTGCCTTAGTGCGATAGACAGGAAAACACGCAATTTAGCTGTTCCCTACTCCCTATTCCCTGCTCCCTACTCCCTATTCCCTGCTCCCTATTCCCTATTCCCTACTCCCTATTCCCTGCTCCTACCCTTCTCCCAGCCAGCGCTTGGTGTTGAGCAACTGGCGCTGGTCGAGGGACCAGACTTTTCCGGTCATCTCGTCGGGGCCTTTGCCTTCCCGGATGGACTTCTCGAATTCGCTGGAAATGGCTTGCATCTTGGCGTCGAGGTCGTCAACAAAGTTGAGAACCAGGGCCTCGGGAATCATGGGCAGCTTGGGCGAGCCGAATTCGAGCTTGCCGTGGTGCGACAGGATCATGTGTAGAACCAGCGTCTTGAGGCGGTCGGGGAAATCCGGCAGATTGTCGATGGTCTTGTCGACGAGCGCCGTGCCCATCTGAATGTGGCCCAGCAGCGTGCCTTCCACGGTGTATTCAAAGCCGATTTCCCAGGAGAGCTCGCGGACTTTGCCAATGTCGTGGAGAATGACGCCGGTCAGCAGCAGATCGCGGTCGAGCAGCGGATAGTGGGCGGCGACGCGATCGGCAAGGGCGAGCAGGCTGACCACGTGCTCCAGCAGGCCGCCCAGCCAGGCGTGATGGAGCTGCCGTGCGGCGGGAGCTTCACGGTAGGCCTGGGCCAGGTCCGGCTCGGTGAGCAGAGCGGTCAGCAGGCGCTTGAGGTCGGGGTTGGTGAAGCTCTCCACGCTGGCCATGAGCTGGCGCCAGAGGGCGGCAACGTCGTAGGTGGTGGAGGGCATCAGGTCGGATTTGTCCACCTCTTCCGGCGTGGCCTTGCGAAGTTGGTCGATCTTCATCTGCAAGCGTTCGTCAAAGCGGGAAACGGCGCCACGAGCCTTGACCACGTCGCCGCGCTGGAAATCCCTGGCGATGCGCGGGTCGGAAATCTCCCAGATGCGGCCCTCAAGCTGGCCGGTCTTGTCGCCCAGGATGAGGTTCAGGTAGGGCTTGTTGTTCTTTGTGGTCCTCTGCTGCTTGAGCAAAACGAGGAAAAAGCCGCTGAAGATCTTTCCCTCGTCGAAGGCCGCCAGATCGGCAATGTAAATGTCTTTCATAGAGGAATCCATTGTAAACACAGAACCCGTTTCGCACAGAACGCATAGTCAATAACGATCGGGCGCATCGTCAAGGCGGACAAACGGGAATGGCTTTCCATCAATCCGGGCTTCATACATCTCGTCCATCTTCTCGACGGGCAGGACGCGGGCAGCCGTCTTCACAGTCAGAACGCCGTCCTTGCTGCTCCATGCCATCTCGCGCTGCTCCTGGGAGGCTGATTCCTTGAAGTTCATCGCGGCAAATGCGCTGTCCAGCTTTTCCAATGATGCGGCGGAATCGTCCATCCACAGAGTAAAGTCGCAACCGGCACTGGAAAGATCGGCCCAATGGACGGTCTGCGCGGAATTTGCCTTCAATAATGCAACGGAAATCCTTACATCGCTCCTGGTCTTGTCGAATCGCAATTCCGAGGCCGGCGCAATGAAATGAGCGTACCGGGCTTGAAAGAAGATTTTTACGCCCGCCGCTTCAATGGCAATGCGGCTGGCGACAGGAACCGTGAAGGATTGATCCGCAACGGCTTTGCTGTCGATGAGAATGCGATTGGCGGCCTGCCAGTTTTCAAAAAGAAGTTCTACTCGCAGTTCAGAAAGCGAGAACGTTCCATTCTTGATGCGGTCCAGCGAGGGATGCTTGTCGCCGCCGTCGGAACGGAAGCGAATTGACCCTGCGACCGAGCCCTGATTCTGTGCGGAGTAGAAGAGGGCGGACGAGAAATCGTAATCGTCTTTGACCACGCGCAGTTGCAGGCATTTTGGAGGACGCGTGGCATCGCCCCAATAGGCGATGAGCGGGCGGCGCTGAATCCAGAAGTCGGAACGATTGGCAGAGCCGAGTGTGAAAGATGGCGTCAACAGCGTGGTTCCCTCGATGGGCGCAACCGGGACCGCACGCCGCGAAACGTCGAGATTATCCACCAGCGTTGTGCCGGCGATGAAGACCTCGCGATGCTGGTGCCGCGGTGTGGAGGCAAAGAGCGGCAGGAGTTCCCGAGGGCAGCGGAAGTCAACCGTGGCAACGCTGGCTTCGCCTTCCGGAGCGGCGGCGGCAAGATCATCCAGGGTGACAAACTTGACGTGATTGTCCGTACCCTTTTGAATCCACATGGGAGATTTGATGTCGTTCGAGTAAGCGCGGCTCATGGGCCCGGCAAGCTGTTTGGTGGGCGCGTGCCAGTGCTCGGCGATGTGCTTCCAGGCAAGGCTGTTCAGCTTCTCCGCAATTGCGCGCGAACCGGGGTCGCGCACATACATCAGGATACGGCTGATGTTTTCAATGGTGACCGCCATGTAAGTGGGACTGTTGTATTCGGAAAAGCTGCCACTCTTGTCGACAATGTCAGCCAGGCGCTCGAATCGCTGCCTGGCGTAATCGAGCATGCTGGCGTCGCCTAACAGTTCGCCGTCGGCCAGCGTGACATAGGTTCCTTGAAAAGCGATGTTGGAGTAGTAGAGACTCACGTTGCGTTTGCGGATGCAGGCGGCAGCGTTCCGCACAGCGATGCGAACCGCCTTGGCCATATAGGACGGCAGACGCTTCTCATGCACGTAAAGGATGTTGAGCAGCGTCGCCCCGTTGAAGTCCGCCCAGTTGAAGTCGACTGAGCCCATTTTCTCAACGGGCTCTTCTAAGTAGTAACTCCACAGCCCAAAGTAGGGGCTCCCCGGATCTTGCACCTGAAGCGGAAGTACGCGCTCCAGGATGGCGATGGCGCGATCTGTAGAAGCGGGTTCCGGATCGTAAAGCAGCAAGGACGCATATTCAAGCGAGTCGCGCGTGGGATGAACCGTTGCGGAACGGATATTCGTGGAGTAGTGGTAGTCAGGACCACGATGAGCGCGCATCATTTGCTCGAGTTTGTCGAAAGAGCGGCTTTTGTGAGCGATCTCGGCCCTGAGCAGCGCCACGTCCCACGCATCTGTCCAACCGGCGGCCGGGGGCACGGACGCAGCCAAAACGGAGAGCGTGCTTCCACAAGAGGTCGCCCCAACTCCATAAGCAAGGTTCTTCAGTAGTGCGCGACGCGAAACTGACATGACAGTGCAAGTCCCTTCCTGATTCTTCTATTGATCGGGCGCGATTGGGTTAAAGCGAGATAGAGCAAGTGCGACCGCGAGTCATGCGACTCAGGATGACAGCTTTGCAGACGAATCAAGGGCAGCGAAAAGCAGCGACTCTCTACTCGTCTGCACGCCGTCGCAAACTACTGTTGCGGACTTTTTGGTTCAGTGCCGATGTTGCCGCTTGCGGTCACGGTCTGTGGCGGCAAGCCGCTGCCTAGCGCTACAGAATCCCTGGCTCCCCGCAGGTCGCAGCCGGAGAGCAGGATGTTACTGGACGCCGCGCCTTCGACACCGAGATAAGTCCCCGTACCGGCAGGAGCAGCCGACTCCGATATCCAGACATTGCTGGTGTCCTTCATCGAAACAACAGGCTGATCTCCGGCTACCACCGTGCTTGAGAGACCTGCCATGCGTACGCCCTTCACATCGTCGAAGATCACCGTGGGGCGAGCTTCTCCCGATGGCGCACGGAAGACAATGTCCTTGAGATGCAGGTCCTTTGCGTGGCGAACATACAAGCCGGACGCCGGCAACATGCCAAACATGCGCGCTTCAGGATAACTGTCTTCCTTCTCCGGCACCGAACGGCCAATCCATTCCGGCCGGCTGGGCAGCACATTGTCGACGCGAATATTGGATAGAGTTACATCCTCGACTTCCACGCCTCTGAGACCGGTAATCGAACTCGCCAGCAGCGCTTCGGAAGCATGGATGTTCTCAATCATCACCCCGCGCAGTCCGTGTTGAGAATATTTTTTCGGCTGTCTGCGATTGCCCAGCCGGATGAAAATCGGGGTCCTCGTCCTCTGCATCCTGATGCCGGTCGCGACAAAGCCGTCGATCCATCCGCCATCCACAACTTCCAGAGCGATGCCGGAAATCACGCGGTCTTTGAATTCGCCCGCATTGTTATAGATGACCGAGTTGGAAAAGGTAACATTCTCAAAGCCGCCCCAGGTTGCCGTACCGAGCTTGAAGCCGTTGCAACAGGTCGTGAGCACGCAGTTTGTAACTACAATGTTTCTGCCCAGGCGCGGCTCTTGCTCCCCATACATGCACTCGCTCTTGAGGCAGATGGCGTCATCGCCGGTATCGATGGAACAATTGGAGACGAAGACATTCTGACAGCCTGTAATATCCATCCCGTCGGTGTTGGAACCGAAATTGGGATTCTTGATTGCGATGCCGCTGATATAGACGTTATCGCAGTTATACGGGCGCAGCGTCCACCCCGCCGCATTCTCAATGCGGACGTCTTCAATGCGGAGCCAGCGGCAATTCACAAACTCAAGCATGGGGCTGGCCCGTCCGGTTTCCTTCTTCTTCCAGGCGTGGGCAGTTACCTCGGCCCACTGATCCTGCGGCGGCAGAGGAGCGCGGCCAGACAGTTCCCAGAACTGCGGTCCCTGGCCATCGATTTTCCCTGGACCTGCCAGAGTTACATTCTCCGCGTCCCTGGCAAAGATCACATGCTTCTGATTCGCGTCTCCCTTTGCAGGCGGGCCAGCCATGAGGGTGTAATCGTTGAGATCGAGACTGCCAAGAATCGTGCAGCCCGCTTCCAAATAAAGTGTTACGTTGCTTTTGAGCTCAACGGTGCCTGTTCTGTAAACGCCGGGACGCAGATACACCATGCCGCCGCCAGCCTTGTTGCAAGCGCTAATGGCAGCATTGATGGCTGGGGAATCGAGCGCAATGCCATCTCCCTTCGCCCCAAAGCTCCTCGGATCGTAGAGCGGAAGCGCGCCGTCCGCGTTTGCGCTTTTGCTTGAGGCGCCCGCCACGGTCACCGAGCTTGAGGCGATGGCAGCGGTCAGCATCATCATCTGTCTTCTGTTCATTTTCTCTCCGTTCACAACAGGCAAAAAGATCTGAACGAAGCGAAATGGCACTCGCTTCGTTCAGATCGATCGATAAGTCCCGTGGAGGGACACAGCAACAGTTTAGAAGCTAAACTCAGCTCCCACGCGAATAATGCGCGAAAGATTCGCCGAGCTTGCGTTGAGGTGCCCGAACTGGGTTGCATTCTGGTTGAAGGTGATGCTCGGCGCGGATGCGCCGGAGGTCACGTTCGTTGAAGCAATCTGGAACGGATCGTTGGCAGTGTTGTTCGCGGCAAAGTACACCGGGTGATTGAAGACGTTGTTGAAGGTGCCGGTGAGGTTCAGTTGATAACGCTCGTGGAATTGGATTGCCTTGGCAAAACGCATGTCAAACAGCATTTCGCGCGGGGACCTGGCTCCAGTAAGCGTGCGCGGCGCATTGCCGAGCATCGGGTTGTTCAAGGAACCCGGCGCGGTGAATGCCGCTGGATTCAAGTAAGACGAGAAGGCGCCTCCATTCAGGCCAAATGGATTACTCTTCCAGTTGGGATTGATCAAAGGCTGGCCGGGAACGAGGTTAGGCCTCAGATAGTAACCCGTCGGCAGAGCGCTTCCTGCGCAATACGTGGTGGTCCCGCTCGGGTTGCAAACCGGAGAGGTAACTCCGGACGCGATTCCCGTGGGAGTGGGGTTCTGTCCCTTGGGGGTGAAGGAGGTGAAGTAGCCATTGCTGCCCAGGAGCACAAAGTTCGGGAAGCCGGAGGCCATGGTGAAGATGCCGGAGGTGGTGAAGTTTCCTATCACCTGGTTGACGATCCGGCTGGGCGTGTGGAATTGCTTGCCGGCGCCGAAGGGCAGCTCGTACATATAGCCGCCTTTCAGGGTGCTCGGCATATCGTAACTCGATACCGCCCACTCGCCGAAGCTGTTATGCGGATCCTGCGGCGGAGCAGAGCCGAAATCGCCCGAGTTACCCGCGTTCGTATCCGGCACGTTATCCAGCGACTTGCTCCAGGTGTAGTAAGCCAGCAGCGAAAGGCCGTGGCTGTAACGCTGGGTCAAGCTCGTATAGAAGGAGTTATATTCCGAGGTTCCGCGGCGGGGATAAATTTCCGGCAGGGAAACATTGGCAAAGCCGGGGTAAGGGTTCAGCGCCTGCAGCACGTTCTCGCCGGTTACGCCCACAGCGCCGGAACCTACAGTCGCCGTGCCGCTCAGATTGACCCCGTTCTGCACATTGGCAACCAGCGTTGCAACGCTGGGAATGTTGAGCCCGCCGGTGAACGCGCCCACAAGATGCGTTCCCTTGATGCCGTGATAGGTGGCTTGAACGAGAGTGCGTGCGGACGGCTCGTACTGGAGCGTCAGGTTCCAGCTCTGAATGTCGGGCACAGTGCTGGTCTGCGCGACATACACGGGATTCAACCCCGCCGAGTTATAGAACGGCCCGCGGGATCCGTTGAGCGCGGTGTAAGCCGAGGTCAGCTTGGGAACAGGATTGGTGATGTAGTTGACGATGGCGCCCGCTGTGGTGCCGCCGGTCTGGTTGCCGACCGTCGTGGAGGCTACGTTGAAATCCGGATCGGGAAGGTTCTCGAACCCGGTGAGGGGCACGCGCGACATGCCGTAAGCGCCGCGAACCGTGGTTTTGGCCGTGGGCGCATAAGAGAAGCCGATGCGCGGCTCATAGCCATACCAGTTGGTCGGCCACAGGCCCTTGCCCAATCCGCAGCTCCCTGAGAAGCAATACGCCGCGGTCGCAGGATTGGCGAGAGTGGAAGGCACCATGAGCGCCTGATTATTGAACTTCTCCTGGCGCGGAAGCTCCACTTCATAGCGCAGGCCGAGATTCAGGGTCAGGCTCGGCGTGACGCGCCAGTCGTCCTGCACGTATCCCGCATAGTAGCGCCAGCGGTAGTAGCCGGGGACGGCCACCGGAGCGGCCTGGTAGGAGAAGATGTCGCCCAGGATCAAGGTTGCCAGGGCGTTTCCGCCCGAGCCTGCCGAGGTCCCGGTGGTGTTGGTCATCTGTGCTGAGAAGCTGTATTTTCCGCCGTACTCGAGCGATGTGTCGTACTGGTTCGATTGCATCCAGCGCAGATCGCCGCCGAAGGAGAAAAGATGCTTTCCCTTTGTCCAGGTAAGCTCGTCGCCCGCGACAAAGTTCTGGTCGATGTCTGTATAGGGCGTATCCGCTGCGATCTGCAGGGTGGAAGAGCCCAGGGTGCCGAGATTCGGAAAGCCCTTGTCCAGCGTTGCGGGAGTCAGCCCGTTCTTTCCCCCGTAGTCCTCATTGAGCGCGCTCAGCGGTGGCGTGCGCGCCTCGTTCACGCGCAGATAGGAGTAATGGAGGTTGTTGACCAGCGAATTGGAAAGAACCCGCGTATACCCCAGAGCGACGTTATGCGCACTGATGGTATCGGTCGGAACCTGATTCGCAGGATCGCCGATGGCCAGCGCGAAGTAGCGCGGTCCAGACAGCGGGACCACGGAGTAGCGGGCAAATAGCCGGTCGCTGTTGTCGAACTGGTGGTCGATACGGATCGAGTAGCGGTTGTCGCGATTCGCCACTCCGCGCAGATAGCTGGCGTTGTTTGCAGACTGATCGTAGGTTCCCTGCGCATTGTCGAACGTGACATACGGTCCAGGGTTTGAGGGTGTTGGCAGGAGCGAGGTCACGTACTTCGCGAACGAATTGTTCGCCAGTTCAGCGGAAACATCGTCCAGGCCGCTCGGGCCAGTCTCCTCAACGGCTTTCGCCGAACCGATGGCTCCATTCGGGAAGCCCTGTGTATTCACGGTCGAGTTGGTATAGATACCGCCTACACGCGGCGCCGCAAGAGCCGCCGCATATCCCTGGCTTTTCAGAATGGTCTGATTGAGCAGGGAGATCGAGTTGTGGAATTGTCCAGCCAGATCGGCCGGCGTATCAAACTGGCCGCGATAGCTCTGTGAATTGCTCATGCGCGCCGGCTCAACGCCGACAAAGAAGAACGTCTTGTTGTGTCCGTTGTAGACCTTGGGTATCCACACCGGTCCGCCCGCATAGGCGCCGTAGAAGTTCTCGTGCTGCGTGCTCGCCGCTGTGGTGCCAAGAGGCCAGGCGTTGAAGAACGGGTCGGTATGCCGCCAGGTTGCGCCGCCATGATATTCGTCGGTGCCTGCTTTGGCCGTTTGCACAATCACGCCGCCGCCGGTACGCCCATAGCGGGCGGAGATGCCGGTGGTGATGACGGTCGTCTCTTCAACAATCTGCCCGGAGAGATTCACGCCTGTTCTGGCATAGCTGGCCTGGGTAATGTCCGATCCGTCCACCATGATCGAAGTTGTTCCCGGAGGCGCGCCGCCCACCGAGATGCTGGCGCCAGGGACGACTGGCCCGGTCGTGATCACGGGGTTCTCGCTGAAGATTCCGCCTGGAACCGAGGGGTCGCCCGATACGCCGGGGACCAACAATACCGCTTCCAGCGCGCTGCGCTCAGGATAGGGCAGGTTTTGCACAATCTGGTGATCCACCGTCGTGGTCACGTCCGGAGTGTCTGTGGAAAGCATGGAGTCGCCGGCGGTTACAACGACAGTTTCTTCGTTCGCCTTGCCGAGTTTGAGGACGACGTCAATGGTTGTCGCGTGCGCGGCGCCGACAGTCACCATGGCGACCTCCTGCTTCTGGAAGCCGGGGCTGGTCACGGTCACGGTATAGGAACCGGGGTTGAGCGACAGAACGTTGTAGAGACCATCCATGTTTGTCAGGGTCGTCAAGGCGACGTGGGTGTCGTTATTGGTCACCTGCACATCGGCCTTTTGGACGACAGCTCCATTTCCGTCCGTCACCCGGCCGTTGATGGTGCCCTGACCGGTTTGCGCCCGCAGGTTCATGGTCAGGCTGCAACCCAGCAGAAGAAGAATCATGCCGAGCAGAGCCGTCCACCTTTTAGTTTTGGAATTTGCCCCGCGCGATTCCGATAAACCTCGCGCCCGGCAAAATCCTGTCATGCTATGAAACATCCGTACTCCTCCTTGAATATTGCGGTTCCTGTCGTTCATGGGTTCCGGTGCGTTTTGATCCACCACGGGATTGCTGGCTGAAGCCTCCGTGGCACATTGCATTTGAGAGCCAACAATCGCCGCTCCATTGCCTCACCGACAAGTGAATTTACGTTAGAAACGAGGTTAGAGGCCACGTAAGAGGCTGCCGGCAAGCATCATTTGGAGCTCGACGGCCAGTTAAGATTTGGCTCGGAAGACATTTCAAAAACCAGCTCTCCTCCGGCGACGATCTCCTGATGCGAGATCCATGCCCGATCGAGAGGTTTGCCGTTGAGCGTCGCCGAACGAATGTACTGCTTGCCCATGGAGGCGCCGGCGGCAACAATACGGAACCGCTTGCCCTGAGGCAGCAGAATGGTCGCCTCGTTGAACAGGGGCGTGCCAATCTGATAGACCGGGGTTCCGGGAGTGACCGGGTAGAAGCCCAACGAGCTCAGCACATACCAGGCCGACATCTGGCCACAGTCGTCGTTGCCCGCCAGCCCGTTGGGACGATCGAAATACTCTGTCTCCATCACCTTGCGGACGTGCATCTGGGTCTTCCACGCAGCCCCGGCATTGTCGTACAGATAGGCGATGTGGTGGCTGGGCTCGTTCCCGTGGTCGTAATATTTGCCGGCGAACAGGCCGTCGAGCTTGTCGATAAAGGCTTTGCGCCCTCCCACCAGGCCGATGAGCCCATCCATATCCTGTGGCACGAAGAATGTATATTGATACGGCAGTCCCTCGGTGATGTAGGAGCTGGCCACCCCTGGATCAAAGGGCGAGTCCCATGAGCCGTCCGCGTGGCGGCCACGCGCGAAGCCCGTCGCGGGGTCGATCACGTTGCGGTAGTTCTGGGCGCGCTTCTTGAAAAGCTCTGCATCGTCCTCGCGTCCCAGGGCATGGCCCACCTGGCCAACTACAAAGTCGTCGTAGGCATATTCCAGCGTGCGGGAGACCTGCTCGTTCTTGTGCCAAAAGCCCTCCGGCACCTTGTCTTCCAGGGGAATATAGCCATATTTAAGGTAGGACCCCAGCGCACGGCGGCCACGGCCATCGGCATAGTCCGCAAATGAAGCCGGCTGTTCCAGCGCATTTTTCCGCATCAGCCGGTAGGCTTCCTGAATGTCGAAGCCCCGGAGGCCCTTGGCATAGGCATCCCCAATCACCACGACGGCATGGTCTCCTACCATTTCCGATGTATAGCTGTTCCAAGCCGGGTAAATGGGCAGGAAGCCGCCCTGCTGTCCCTTTGCAATCAGCGACTTCACCATATCCGATTCGCGGCCGGGGTCGATCACGGTAAACAGCGGGTGCACTGCCCGAAAAGTATCCCACAACGAGTAGTCGTCGTAGTATGTAAAACCTTTTGCAATCTCGGTCTTGCCCTCACCCGCAAATCCCGGATAGGTGCCGCTTACGTCGCTTAACTCACGCGGCAGAAGCATGGAGTGGTAGAGCGCGGTGTAAAAAATATGCTGCTTTGCGGCATCCGGCTCCTGGATTTGAATCTTTTCAAGAGCCGCCCGCCACTTTGCATGCGCCTGATTCTCCACCTGCTGATAATCCCAGCCCGGAATTTCGGCGTCGAGGTTTCTCCGGGCTTCATCAATGCTGGTAAACGAGGTGCCGACCTTTGCCAGAACCGCATCTCCGGGTTTGATGTCAAAGGAGATATAAGCGCCGTGATCCCCCTCGCCTCCCGCCTGCTGCGTGGCCCCGTCGTGCTTCAGCTTGCCTGACCAGGTCCCTTGGGCCGTGAAACTGTGATCGAATCGCACCACGAAGTAGCCGCTGAACCCTGCCGGCTTTCCATTGCCGGCGTAGAGGCGGTGGACCGGATTGATTCCCCATATTTCCTTGTGCTCAAGGTCAATCGTCAAGCTGCCCTCGCCCGCCCGCGAGTTATTCTGCACCACAATCCAGCTCTTTCCAGCACGGTCAAACTGAAAGCGGAGCAATCCGGCACGCGACGTTCCGGTCACCGATGCCTGAATGCCGTAGTCCGCCAGGCGTACCGCGTAACGGTACGGGGCAGACTTTTCCCGGGCGTGTGAAAATGCTGACGACCTCTCGGCCGCTCCCAGCTTGAGTTGCCCGGTCATGGGCATCAGGGTTACGCTCCCGTAGTCTTGCGTACAGGATCCGCTCATGAAGTGGCTGCCGCGAAAGCCTTGAATGCGGTGATCGGCAATGTAGTAGGGCGCCACGCACTTCTTTTCGCCATCGCGGGTTTGCGGTGTCCACTGCGTCATCCCGAAAGGGACGCCCGCGGCAGGAAAAGTCTGGCCTCCAGACGCTGTTCCGATCATCGGATTCACTTGATCGACTACAGATGGGCCGGAATCGCCCGGGATCCCGCCGGGCAGAATGGACATCATGGATAAAATCATCAGTGCCAACATAGAGAACCAGTCTTCCGTTCCGATGCGGCGCTGACAAGTGAATTCGCTGTCAGAAAGATGTTAGACTTTCGTAAAGGCTACGTAAGAAGTCCAGTTTCAGGTGATTTCTCCTCAAAATTCTGCATTGTGGCCCGGATGCATGGCCCATGAATGACGTTCCTGACAACGACAGCAAGTCCATCAGCCGGTCACAACGTGCGGAACTTTTAGAGCGCGTCGCCTCCAGCGTTGAGCTGTGCAGAGCAGCGCGGCTCCGCGAGCTTCTGCATTATCTTGGCCAGCGCTCGCTTGAAAACGAACATGCCCAGATCTCGGAGTCGGAGATCGGCATCCACGTTTTTGGCAGAGCCGAAGACTACGACACCAGCGTGGACAACATTGTCCGCGTGAATGCCTCCGAACTCCGCAAGCGCATCGCCGCGTATTACGCATCCGAAGGAAGCCAGGAGACGATCCTGCTGGAGATTCCCCGCAGGCACTACACGCCCCAGTTTCATTTGCGCCCAGTCAAGCCAGAGCCGGCAGCAGATCTGAGCGATACAGGCCAGCCGGAGGCCGGCGCCGTCCCATCCATCTCCTCGGCAAAAAAATGGGCTCTTGTTCTTTCGGTGCTTGCCCTTTTTGGTGCGCTTTCCGGAACCTGTATCTATCTTTTTCAGCAGAACCGGCAACTGCACAAGCAGGTCTATGGCTGGATGACAGAACCAGCCCTCAATTCATTCTGGTTCGGCATGCTTGAATCCTCCCGTCAAACCGATGTAGTCATCGCCGATACCTCCTTTTCTCTCGTCGAAGACATTCTCAAGACCCATATCTCTCTCAACGACTATCTCAATCGCAACTACGTTCAGCAGATTCAGTCATCCAGCCTGGGACCGGAACTCAAGGCCGATCTGCAGATCATCGCTTCCAGAAGCAACGCCAGCCTGGGCGACGTGCGAGTGGCACAGAAGATTCTCACGTTTGACCCGCTGTCTCACCAGGTCCATCTGCAATTCGCCCGTGACTACCGGCCGGGCAGCATCAAAAACGACAACGTCATTCTCATCGGCAGCAGCCGTTCGAATCCCTGGAGCACGCTGTTTGAAGACCGCCTGAACTTTGTCATCGACTACGATCCGGGTTTGAGCGAGATGCTGGTCAGAAACCGCCATCCGCAACCAGGAGAAAGTTCGGTTTACGCCTTGCCCGTCGACCCCAACGCTACGAGCGGGTACAGCGTCATCGATTACATTCCCAATGAAAGCCATACCGCGGATGTGCTGATCGTCGCTGGCACAACTTCAGAGGCAACTGAAGCGGCGGGCGATTTTCTCACCTCAGAAAATTCTCTCCAGCATTTGCAGGATCTGCTGCATGTCCGCAAACTTCCCTACTTTGAAGTTCTGCTCAAGACAACCAAGCTGGCCGGAACTCCGCTCTCCGCGGAAGTCATTGCCTACCGCACATTCCGCGATCTTCCCGTCTATATGAAGTGACGCCAATGCAACTGACAGTCGATAAGACAGCCCGGTTCTGTGCATGCTTGCTATCCGCTCCAGAAATCGTTCGACATCTATGCGCGGGCTAGGATACCATTTTCAGGATTCGGAATGCCCTCAAGTGATAACGGTGTCATCCAAGGAAAATGGCCCAAACGCACAAATATAGGGCAGAGCCTTCAGGACCAGTTCCACGGAATCACTGACCGCGTGGTCCTTCTTGGATCGCCGAAGCGATTCGCGTAGCAGCTTGATGTGTTCCTTTCAAACACGCTCACAATGGGCGCATCCCGCGTACTTTCCAACCCTCCCGAGGTTTATTACGATGATCGAATTGTTGAACCGCGTAACTTCCTTGCACCATATCCGCCGCAACGTTGCCGCGGCATTCGTTTGCCTGGGCCTGCTGTATCCAGCTCTCGGCCAGCAGCCGTTACAGACGCTTCTGGTCGGCGTCGACCACCGCACCGTCACCAGCCTCGATGGAGACTGGCATTACCTGGTCGATCAGGCTCCCTTCCGGGCGCTTTACAACGGCAACGGCACCATCAACGACCGCAGTTACGCCAGGAACACACATCCCAATATCACGAGCGGCCCGCACAACGAGGAGTACGACTTCGCTACCGCTCCTACGCTCAAAGTCCCGGGCGACTGGAACACCCAGGTTCCCCAGCTCTTCAACTACGAGGGCGTCCTCTGGTATGAGCGGGACTTC
>Ga0181520_10008722_pt1 | contig 14285 bp, 14 predicted proteins | sample PEATcosm2014_Bin_29_FD_132451 | JGI IMG/M metagenome (GOLD analysis project Ga0181520, IMG submission 132451) | Peatland microbial communities from MTU Mesocosm Facility, Houghton, MI, USA - PEATcosm2014_Bin02_30_metaG | ecosystem: Environmental > Terrestrial > Soil > Wetlands > Peat | place... | reverse complement strand
AGGCTCACTAAGATTAGTTGAAAAACCATGGCTGCGAGTTAGCTTGCAGGTGTGGCCTCCAGCGTGAGCACCTGAAATGGCCGCAGCCGCATCGTTTGGTTATGACCCGCGCGCAAGTAGAGCGGAGCCGCTGCTTGATCGCCGGCCCACGGACTGTGCGCGCTGTAGCCGCGCGGCGCCTGAAGCGGCAGTTCAAATGCCTTGCCGACATCGAGTGAAAACTCCTGAGCATGATCTGACGGATTGCGCAGCACCACGATACCTTTCTGCGCAGTCCACGAGGCCCAGCCATATACCTCGAGTTTCGCTGGATCTCCGCCGATCCAATGCGTGTCCTTCAGGATAGCGGCATTGGATCGTGACCATCGCGCCGCCTCTGCAAGGACATCCCAGTCCTGCGCGGAAAGCAGCGAAGGAGTCAGATACATTTCTTGCAGTTCGGTCCCGCTTCCGAAATAGGAGTGCACCTCGTCCGGAAAGTCGTGGTTTGGATCGGTGCTGAGATGTTCGGCTTCCTTCGCGTAAATCAGTCCGTGCAGCATCAGCGAACTCAATGGAAAAAGTGGCCCGCCCTCAACCACATTGCGATAGGTTTGTTCATCGCGGTATGTGATCCATTTTTGGCGCCAACTTCCAACGCCATCGAAGCTGTGATCCTCGCCACCGCGCCAGATGGAGTCGGCATAGCGCAGCCAGAACGGTGAGGGCCAAGTGCCCGTCGTTAGATTGATGAAGACGCTTGGGTCCTCCTGGCGCAATCGCTCGATGAGATGAATTGCCGCTGAAAAGTCGCTGTCAAAAAGGCTGCCCGGGAAGACTTGATTGACATTTCCCGTGCCATCGATCTTGAACTGGTTCACACCATACTTTGTGACCATTTCCAGCAGGCTCGCTTCGAAGAGCTTGTAATACCGAGGTCCTGAGAGCGCGAAACCGCCTTTCACTGTTTCAAAGCCGGCCCTTTCTCCTGCGGCGATGCGCTCTTCCTTCTCCTTGTCATACCCTCCCCACGGAGAGAACCAAACACCGATGCCAAAACCATATTGCGCCGCGGCATTACGGATGTTCGTGAAGCCGTCTGCAAATCCGGAGTTGAAGGACCAAAGATCGCGTGTATTATCCCAGCCGTCGTCAAAGAGGAACGAATCGATGGTCACGCCGCGCTTGCGGACCAACTCTTCTCCGAAGGCGTGTATGCGGTCGAGAGCCTGTGCTTCGCTGTAGCGTTCACCCTCCCCCAGGTCATACCAGGTGTTGTAATGCAGGAATGTCCGGTAGGGATGCGCCCGCTCCAGTTCCATATACGCGAGAAAATCACGGCGCAGTTGGCCCCGAGTAGTTATGCCAATCACTGAGGAATAAGTGATGGAATTTCCCGCAGCAAGGGGCAATGTACGTGTCAAGATCGCTGTCGCCCGCCCATTCTTTACCGTGCTTGCCGACAGCGGAAACTCGAAGCCGAAGAAGAAGTCACCAGCCACGATCGGTGAACCTGCGACTTTCCCCACCACTTGCGCCCCGGGAGCATCAAAGTCGAACAGCCTTACCTCGGCGATGTCCAAAGGTTGCGCCAGGGCCCGTAACGTGATCTCCTGGCGCAGATAATTTGTGCCATCGCGTGCAATCGCGCACCAATGCACCGCAAACGAGTGGTCCTTTGCGCTCAGATCGGCGCAGAGTTTTCGTCCGGCAACCTGCTCCGCCTGCCGCGACGCCAATGGGTTCGGCGCCGCGGCCTCTTCCACGGGCGTTGCATCCATCTTCAGTTGAGAAGCGGTAATCACACGCCCATCGCGAAGAAGAAGAGAGAAAAGCTCGCCTGGGCGCAGCGTTGCCCGACTCGTTAGATCTTCCACTTCCGCAGAATTGATGCTGCCACCCGCCACTTGAAAGCGAGCCGTGAGCCGGTCTCCGCGCAGTTCATATCTGTCGGTAACGTGCTCATCGAGCGTGTTCGGTGCAGCAACAAGAGCCCCGCATAGCGCGAAAGAGACTAAAGGATACGCTGCATATCGTAAAATCGGTGCCATTTGCCTACTCGAAGACCTCCTCATCAATGCCCGCCAGATGATTTCTCCAAAATGATGCAGTACCAAGAACAAGGGCTTGCACCGCAGTTCAGCCAGAGAACAGATACCCAGGAGAACCCTTTCGCATGTGTCGAAAGAACGGCAACTCGTCAGCACTCTCATTACCTCACGAAGCATAGGGAAATGCTCTAATGAGGGAAGTATACATCAAACGAAATTCAACGAAATAAAAAGTTGAAATAGGAATAACCATGTACTATACTCGATTACGCAAAGCCGGTTCACAGAATAGCGGTGGAGGTGCAGGTATGAGTAGCGAAGATGCAAACCGCGAGGACATGTTTGTCGCTTTGGTCAACGCCAAGGCCGAAGTCAATCTCCGACTCAGCGACTTTACCCCCCGCTCGGAGCTGAAGCTGACGGCCCACGCCATCGAGAAGCCGCTATTCCCGGTTATCGACTATCACACCCATCTGGATTCGCAGTCCCCTCAAGAAGTGCTTCGCGTCATGGACGAGTGCGGCGTCGAGAAGATCGTAAACATCACCATGCAGGTAGGCCAGGCTGCCATCGAGTCCATCGAACGGTTTCACAGCGCCGCGCCGGATCGCTTTGCCACCATCGGCTGGATGGACTGGAGCGGCGTCGAGCGTAGCGACTTTGTTAAGCTCAGCCTGGACAGGTTGGAGCGCCTTGTCGAGCACGGAGCCGTTGGCATCAAGTTCTGGAAGGATTTGGGCCTCCGCATCCGTGACGCCAGCGGCCAACTGCTGCACATCGACGACGAACGACTGGCGCCATTGTTCGATAAGGCCGCGGAACTCCGCATTCCGGTCATGTTCCACACCGCTGATCCAGACGCCTTCTTTACCCCCATCGACCAGTTCAACGAACGCTACGAGGAACTGGCAGCGCACCCGGACTGGAGCTTTTACGGCTCGGAGATTCCCAAGCTGGAGCTGCTCGCACAGCGCGACCGCGTGATTGCGCGCCATCCAAAGACTACCTTCGTCTGCGCGCACCTTGCCGAAAGTGGCGAGAATCTGGCCTACGTGGCCAAACTGCTGGACAGCAACCCTAATCTGTCGATCGACATCAGCGCCCGCACTCCAGAGTTAGGTCGCCAGCCCTACACGGCGCGCGAGTTCCTGATCAAATACGCCGACCGTGTCATCTTCGGCACCGACCTGCTTCCGGAAGTCGATATGTACCGCCTCTACTATCGCGTGCTGGAGACCGCCGACGAGTACTTCGACTACCCGTCGCATGCATCGCGGCAGGGCCGCTGGATGGTCTACGGACTCTTCTTGCCTGCGGAGGTGCTGGAGAAGGTGTACCGCGCCAATGCGCTCAAGCTTCTGCACGCCAACTCTCGCTAGGCTTGTTTACACCGCGTTGCTCGAGTGGATCTTGAGGCCCAAATAACCGACGGTAGTAACCGGTTTATGAGCCCCGTAGCGGCCTAAGGCCGCCAACACGAAGCATCGCTATCATAATGTCCTAATTTTGATTCACCCGTTTCCCGCAAATCAGGCTCGTAGCAGCTAACTGATTGATTCCACGTGTTGAACAATTTTCGCGTCCGACCAGCGCAATTTGGCACGCCATTTGCTCCACAAAGTGCTGCGGCAAGACATAAGAGATGTCGTTAATTTCTTCTCTTCCGTTAGCCATTTGAAATGGGGAAACGCTGTGGGGATGTTCCGGCTGGATTATCTTTCTTGTCTTCTCACCGTAGTAGCGACAATCCTTGTCGCCCGAAAACAGTGGGCAGGCCTGGTTGTCTCGGGGGTGAATAGCTTGATCTTTTGCGTCATTGGTGTCCATACCGCCCAGTACGGCTTCATCCCGGCAAACCTGTTCTGCATTTGCATCTACGCTTTTAACCTGAAGTCGTGGCTAAAGAAGGAAGAACCGTCACGCTCAGATCAAATCGGCACCCTCGCGTAGGGAGAAATAAATGGCTGTCTTGACACGGGATTAACCAATTGAACTCGCTCTGTGGTGTGTGTTTTGAGAGCACTTTAAAATCTTGGTATATCAGCTTCCTTCCCGAAAGAGCGGGACACGGCAACTGGCGCTGCCACTCTCACGAATACCGTCCACTGAGACGTAACACGCCTTGAGCTTTTCAGAGTCCTTTCTGGGCTCGGAACTTGCGAACCACTTCGGCTGGATCGTGATGCTGACCGTCAACTGCCCGGTTCATGGCCCGCATGTCTTCCGCTGTGACTTTTCCGGCAATAGCGGTAAGGGCGCGTTGAATCCCGGGCCAGCGCTTCAATGCATCGTCGCGCACAAGCGGAACAGCTTGGTAAGGTGGAAAATAGTGCTTGTCATCTTGCAGCACGGTCAAACCGAGGGCCTGGATTTGCCCGTCCGTCGAGTTAGCAGCGATCATGTCGACCTGGTGATTGATGAGCGCGCGATAAAGCAACCCTAGTTCCATCGTGCGCGGCGCGCCCGCAAAACCGAGTCCGTAAGCTCTGCTCAGCCCGGGCAGACCATCCGGGCGCTGCTCAAATTCGTAACCGACACCAAGGCGCCAATTCGCGGTATGCTTCGCGGCGTCGCTTAACGTCGTGAGTCGCAACCGCCGCGCATCGTCTCCCCTGATCACCATGGCGAAGGTATTTTCGAATCCGAGCGGCTCGGCGACGGTGATGCCGTAGCGCGAGGCATAAAGCCGGCGGACCGTGCGGAGAACGGATTCGGGATCGCGGTCGAGAGGTTGCTTGAGGATTGCAGTGAGCGCGGTGCCAGTGTATTCAACATACGCGTCGATGCGGCCCGCAACTAACGACTGTTGGCAAATGTAGCTGCCCGCCAGATAGAAATGCCGTTCGACTTTGAGATCGGACTTGGCTTCAATCTCCTGCGCCAGTAGTTCACCGAGGATCACTTGCTCGGTGAAATTCTTCGCGCCGATGACGGGATGGTCGGACCGCGGAGGAGAGCACGATGTGAGCAGCGCACACACCATGACCGTAGCGGTAACAGAGATCATGCGCATCATGAAGCGGGAACCTTGAACCAGCGTTCGAGTTGGCCGAGCGCGGCGTCAGCCGCAAGCGCCAGCAGGGCTGCGGGAATAGCCCCAGCAAGAACCAGGCGATTATCAACCGACGCAACACCACGGAAGATGAGTTCACCAAGTCCGCCTGCACCCACTGCCGCTGCAATTGTCGCTATACCGATGCAGGTAACTGTCGCGGTTCTGAGGCCTGCAAGAATGAAAGGCGCCGCCAGAGGCAATTCCACCTTGAAAAAACGCTGTGCATTGGTGAGTCCCAGGGCGCAAGCAACTTCAGTGATCGAGTGGTCGATGCCTCGAATTCCTGCATAGGTATTGCGCAGAATTGGCAACAGCGCATAGGCGGAAAGTGCAACAATTGCAATGCGCGCGGCGCGTTCCCCCAACCAGGGTAATGGCAAGAGGAAGCCAAACATCGCAAGTGACGGAACGGTCTGCAGAACACTGGTTAGCCCGATCACCGGCTTAGCCCAAGCCGGCGAACGGGTGAGCCAGACGCCGGCAGGCACGGCGATTGCTGTCGCCAATAACATGGCCGCTCCGGTGAGCCAGAGGTGTTCGATGGTCAGTGTTGCAATTTCGCTACCGTGTTGCGCTAGAAAGTCACCGCTCATACGCTTCTCTCCGGCGCCGCATTGCGCCATCCGCGATGAAAGGCACTCACATAAGCTTCAATCAGCGGCTCGCGCGATGCGATGAACTCTTTCGGTTCGAGGGAGGCAAGCAGCTTGCCTTCGTTCAGAAGTATGATGCGCTGTGCAAGATATAGTGCTTCATCCAGATCGTGCGTCACCAGCAGAACCGTCTTCTTCGGACGGCTTAGAAGGTCACGCAGCATATCCTGCATCTCTGCTCGTGTCAGCGGGTCAAGCGCCCCGAACGGCTCGTCCATGAGAAGGAATTCCGGCTCGGCGGCCAAAGCACGGGCCAGGCCAACACGCTGGCGCTGGCCTCCAGAAAGCTGGTACGAAAAGCGCTTGGCAAAGTTGGCTGGATTCAGCCCGACGACCTCAAGGAGTTCATTGCTGCGGCGCACGCAATCCTGCCGGGAATGGCCCTCCGCTTCTAACACGAGGCTGACGTTACGTTCGACAGTGAAGTGTGGGAAAAGGCCCGTCTCCTGAATCACGTAACCCATATTACGGCGCAGCTTGATGAGGTCGAAGGCGGTAACACTCTTGCCGTGGAGCAAAACGTCGCCACTCGTCGGCAGAACCATCCGATTGACCGTACGGAGAAGAGTGGTTTTTCCTGATCCGCTCCGACCCAGGATGGCGGCTGTAGTCCCTTCCTCAACCGAGAGCGAGACCTTGTCAAGCAACACCCGGCCTTGCGGAATCGCAAAGCTGAGGTCACGGAATTCGATGGCTGCGCCCATGGCTTTCTTACAGTCTCTTCCTCAGAGTAAAGCGCAAAGCTGAATCGAGAGGTCCTACCCGGATTACCGATTAGAAAAGTCTTCCTTGCATTCCGCAGGATCACGCCCCGGCATTCATGATGGGTTTTGACCCCCTGCCTGTACTCGTTACGAAGACTTCTGCCACGGGGACAGCGCGACCGCGGCTTCGCTGGTTAGGACACGGAAGACGAATGTTTCCTGAAGATACAGTTGCACAATAGAATCGGTATGGCTGAGGTAGCCGATCGAAACATCCTGCCCGACGTTGAGTTCGAAGTCGCCGCCTCGCGTCGTCAGAACAAACGCACCCTCAATCGCCGGCGCCCAGACAAGGTTGCCATCAACAATGCGTTTGACGTGCTCGAGGACGGGATATCCGTGATCACGAGTCTCGGCCAGCGCTGTATACTCCTCGGCTCCGAGCAAAACCGAGTAGGGCCCGTTTACACCTACAAGGCGTAATTGGCTCAATGCATGTGCCACCGCATCGGGATAATCCTGCACATTCGCTGGAAGAGAAACGATTGGGTTGCTGGTGCCTTCCCGAATCCCCTGAATATCCGCTTCGGCGTATCCGTTGAAGATGGCCCGGTCCTCGGCAAAAGCGAGTTTCTTTGCGGCGTCTTTCGCGGCCTGCCAGTCGGAGTCCTCCGATCCACGCTCAACGTCATCGATTGCCTGACGGGATAGTTCAAACGGCACCCGCAGTTCTACGAGAGGCTTTACCTCGCGCTGTCTTGCGACGATGCTTTCCCCAGGAGGGGAGATCGATCGCATGTGACCAGTCGCCACTCCGGGCAGACCAACCCCTCCCGGCGAAGGAACGTCAACAACCCGTCGTCCGGCCAGAAAGCGCTTCAGCGTCCTTGTAGTCTCTTCCTCAATCTGCGCCCATGCAGCGTCAGAGACTGGCGCCAATTCCCGATGGAGGTTATTCATCTTTTTCTCCTTTAAGTGATCCGATCTTGAGAGATGAATCGTTAGCGGACGAGGCCGAGGGCGGGTCAAATACCTGCCGCGTCACGGTATCAGCTGAGTCTGGCCCAACTCCACCGATGTTATCCAGAAACGTCGCGGACGGCACGAAAAACAGGCTGCCGGTGACGGCGCGACTGAAATCGAGCAGCCGGTCATAGTTCCCTGGCGGACGGCCGACGAACATATTCTGAAGCATCGTTTCCGTGATGCGCGGAGTGCGGCTGTACCCGATGAAGTATGTCCCGAACTCGCCGTGGCCTGGCCGTCCGAAAGGCATGTTGTCCCGCAGAATCTTGAGTTCTTTTCCATCTTCCTCAATGACGGTCAGCGCGTTATGCGCCGACGCCGGTTTTTCGGCATCGCTCAGCTCGATGTCTGAGAGTTTCCTGCGGCCAATGATGCGCTCCTGTGCCTCAATGGGAAGATCGTTCCATGCCTTCATGTTGTGTAAGTACTTTTGCACGATGACATAGCTGCCCCCTGCAAAGACCGGGTCTTCGCCATCGATCACTACAGCCTCGCGAGCGGCCTTTCCCTGCGGATTCTCCGTACCATCGACGAAACCGATGACATCGCGATCATCGAAAAACCGGAAGCCGTGAACCTCGTCTGTAATCGAAACTGCCCCCCCGATGCTGCACATGATCTGGGTCGCCAACTCGAAACAAAGGTCCATACGTTTAGCTCGAATGTGAAACAGGATGTCGCCGGGCGTGGAGACGGCGTGGCGCCCGCCTGACTGAATCTCTCGAAACGGATGAAGATCAGCGGGCCGTGGCGATCCAAAAAGCTTGTCCCAGGCATCGGCCCCGAATCCAATGACGCACGTAAGACCCGCCTCAATGTCTCGAAACTCAACGGCGCGGATAAGCCCGGAAAGGTCTGCGCAGAACGACCGCAGAAGCGAGTAGGCGTCCGGCTCCTGGCGAATGCAGACGACCAGAAAGATCGCCGCGCGTGTGAGTGGGGCGATCACATTCTGAGGAAGTACGACCTCGTTTAGCTCCTCGGGTGCGTCCATTGCATCAATCTCGATCCACTAAGATTCTCATCCATCGGAAGGATGGCATTTCTGAATTGCCCCGCAAATCACTGCCTCTGCCGCTGTCGGGTCGCCGGGGAATGGCGTGAAACCTGAACTCTCAGTACCATATAATACCCGCGCTTGCTACATCCGAATTTATCATTGTTCAATTAAAAACTGCCTATCTTTAGTTTTTCGCGGAGACGACGGGGCTTGAACCCACGACCTCTCCCGTGACATTCGTGCACTCCGAGGTTTTTCAACGACTCACAAGCTAAAGAGAACACCCGAGACGACCGAATTCACATAAAACCACAGGGTCGTGGATCGGAATGCGAATCGGCACTTAGAGGAAAAATGTGAAGGGGCAGTTCAACGTTTCTGGTACGGGTGGAAAATGTAGTCCTTCGCCTTCACGGCCGTATGGCAGGTGTTTCCGCAGTCGGAGAGGCTTTTGGGATCGGGCGTGAACTTGTCCGACGCGGCATCGTAGTTGAACACCGCATATCCCCATCCGCCGGTTTTCGGAAATCTCTTGCTGTCCTTTTCCATAACGAAAGCCTGCTTAAAGACATCTGGCACATCCACGGCGAACTGGGCCTCCGTGCTCTTCTTCGGCTTCCACTGGAGCTTCACGATCATGGAGCCCTCCGGAAAAGGCCGGCCCTCGCCCGGAACGCCGACCTTGTACGCCTTGACCATCTTCGGATTGGCGACGATCACCTTGAGCACTTCGTCGGTCCGCGCGGAAGAGACTACAGACCAGTCCTCGTATCCCCTGAAGTCGGAAAACGCGATTCCACTCGGCGATTTCAGCGAGTACTTATCTTGTGCGCGAAGGGACACGGCGTCGAAAATGCCGAGCGCCGCCACGGCTATCGCAACGATGGTAAACCGGGCGATACGTTCGGCGTCGCGGCGAGTTTCCATTTTCTTCCCTTGTTGCTCCTGCGCCACACATATCCTCACAAGTTCAGACATAGTGTGTTCTCCTTTGCCAAAGAGTTATCTAAGCCCGATCCATCTGGGTTGAGCGCTAACCGTACGTGAGATCGGTGCTTTGCCCGACCTCGATAATGTAACCGTCAGGATCGCGGATGTAGCAGCGTATCTCGCCGTACTTGGGTATCGGCTCTGTGATGAAATCGGCCCCTCGACCTTTCCACAACTCATAGCACGCTTGGATATCCGCGACGCGGAAATTCATAAAGCTGTTGATGTGATTCGGGTCGGGGACGCTGAGTGTTACCGTCGGCTTGTCAGGGGTCGGCCCGCCCCCAACGTTAAGAATCATCCAGATATTCGCAAGCTGAAGGTACCCTGGCGCGTTGCCGTCACCCAGGCTCAAAATTCGTGCGCCGAAGACCTTCTCATAAAAGTGCGCTGACCGGTTGATGTCGGCGACCGTGAGAAAATGTGCGATGGTGATCCCCACGCGCGGGGGCATCTCGTAGCTCTTCTGTTCGACTTCTACTGCGCTTGCTGATAGCTCCTTTTGTACTGTGCTCATAGATGGCTCCTTTTGATACGGTGGTCATTGCAAATCCGGTGCTCCGAGTTCCACTTCCATTGACAAAAAAAGATCGTCCCCACCTAGCGCAGCAGCGATTCCCAGTCGGCCGGCACTCTTCCGGCGGGGCCAGGTATGGGCTGATTTTCCGGATGCGCGTGCGGCGGAAGCAACTCCATGCCTTTGATCATGCCCCCCGTCTCGTAATCGAAGAACCAGTCCTCACCCGGCTCAAAGCTTGCTATGATCGGGTGTCCGGTCGCCGCCGCATGCTTCGATGCATGTTGACTAGGAGAACTGTCACAGCATCCAATGTGCCCGCACTCCGCACAGCGCCGGAGATGAAACCACCAACCCCTCGGCGACGCCAGGCATTCTACACAACCATCGCCACTCGGCTTCGAAGCGGGGTTGATTCCGCGCACACCCTTTTTCACTTCCGATTTTCCTTTCGTCTCACCTGTCCGCAAAATAGCGTCAAGCCACCAGCAAGATCTTCCCGATACCACCCTTCTCTGCCTCTGCTTGAGCCTCGGCCGCTTCACTGAGTGGCAGTTTCCGGCTAATTGGAATTACTAGCTTGCCGTCTCGCACCGCTTCAGCCATGAACTCGAGCGTTTCCCTGTCGAATTTTGAGAAGACTGGCACCACCTTTACAGATGGATACTTCGCTGCGTTCCGCGGAGCCTCGAGAACCGAGGCAAACACTCCTCCCGGCTTGACCTTGGCGATCAGCTTCTCGGCGGTCCTTCCGCCGACCGTATCCGCTACCGCATCGAGCGGCGGAAGATTCGCAATCGCGTTGTCGTCGTCGGTTGCGACGACCTGATCCGCACCGACAGTTTTCGCCTCATCCATCTGCCTCTTCAAAACCCCCGCCATCACAGTCGCCCCGCGTTCCTTTGCAGTGAATACCGCCGAACGACCGACATTTCCCACAGCACCGACGACCATAACCGCCTGGCCCGCTTTGATATCCGTCGCTGAGAGGAGCTGGTTGCCGGTCGTCGTCACCAGCGGCAGCGCAGCCGCCTGGATCAAATCAAGGCCCAGGGGAATATCAGCTAGAATGTCGGCTTTCGCCACGCAGAGTTCGGCATAGGTGTTGTCCGCCATTGCGAACACCCGGTTGCCGGCAGTGAAGGCTTCAACTCCCGGTCCAACCTTCACCACGGTCCCCGCCATATCGACTCCTATAAGGCCGGGGAAGTGCATGGGATAGAAATCCTTCGTTAATCCAGCGCGCCGTTTGTAGTCGATCGGATTCACGCTCGCGGCGGCGACGCGCACCAACACTTCGCCCGGACCGGGAACCGGGTCTGGGTATTCCTCGAATTTCAGCACTTCCGGACCGCCATATTCGTGGACAACAATTGCTTTCATGATTCATCTCCAAGTCGGACAAACAAGCATTAGTTAACAGTTGGATGAAGAAACACCATTCGTCGCACTGTGGCATTTCGGCCGCCAGCTCGCTCCCACCAAGGCCCAATTCCTCCCTCGGCGAGTGCCTTCAAAAGGAAAGGACAGATCCCCGACGCGGTGAGTTCGAAGCCTGTACCCACGCTATTTGGTATTAAGCCAAAAGTGGAGTGAAGAATCTATTGGACGATAGTATCGGTCGGCATTTTTGCAGTCGACGCAGCGAGAAAGGAGTGGGGGAATCAGAAAAATTCTAAGTCGTTCAGTAAGCCAGCGACATCACAGGTCTGTGCCAGCAAAGCTGCGCATCCTTTCAGATGGCAAAGTTCTAAGTTGCTGGAGAACAGTATGGCCACCAGAACTGAAGTGTCGGTTGACGCCATGGCGGCACTTACCCCGGCGAGCTGCGAAAGATCGATGCTTACTGGCGTGCCTGCAATTATTTAGCGGCAGGAATGATCTACCTTCGCGCTAATCCTCTGTTACGCGAGCCTTTGAGGCCGGAGCACATCAAGAATCGACTTCTTGGTCATTGGGGGTCGGATCCGAGACAGTCTTTGATTTGGATTCACCTAAATCGTCTAATCAAGAAATATGACCTGAATGTCATGCATATAGCGGGCCCGGGTCACGGAGCGCCGGCCATGCTGGCCAACTGCTACCTTGAAGGCTACTATTCCGAAATCTATCCCGATATCAGTCGCGACGAAGTTGGCCTGCTTAAGTTCTTCCAGCAGTTTTCGTTTCCCGGCGGGATCGGCTCGCACTGCACGCCGGAAACTGAACACCCGCATGGACTCTCCGATCGCGATTTCGATTCACTCTTCACCACCGACAAACCGGTCATTTTCAACTTCCACTCTTCTGCGTCGCTCATTCACAAACTTAGTTACCGGCGCAAGAATCACGACAACATGCACGTGCGCGGGTACAAGGAAAAGGGCAGCATTAACACTCCGCTCGAACTTGCCGATCCTCAATCAGATCGACCGCTTCAATTTGTCAATTGACGTCATCGATCGTGTCCCGCGTCTGCATTCCGTAGGCGCCCACGTCAAGGAATGGCTGAAGGGTGAGATCATCTCGAGCATAAACTACGCTCACGCCGAAGGCATCGACAGAGAAGAAATTCGAAACTGGAAGTGGCCGGGATAAGCATGGCGAACAAGTTGGCGAGAAAACCGGGAGACGCTCAAATCGAGGGCAAGCACTCTCACGCGTTGTGTTGACTCTCTGGCGGGTTTGTTAAACTCCCGTGAAAAGTCGCCGTCCCCAATTGACGGAACGCTGGATCGGTTTTAAGTTCACAATCATGGAAAATTCGGACTTTGACCAGTTGCTTCGCTCCTACAGGCAGGCAGTGGATGCCTGGATAGAAGCGATCCGCGCCGAAGAATCGCTCGCCACAGAAGACCACTCCATGGTTCAGATGGAGAAGTGGGATGACGCCGGCTTCACACTTCACGATGCAGAATTGACGGCCAAGAAGGCACGCGACGCATACAAGAATGCCTTGCGAAAAAAGAACTACGGCTTCTAATGCATTTCGCTTAATTGGATGAATCTGTCTCTGTCGATATCTTTCACGAGAATCACAGAAATCGACCGGATCCTTGCAATCGAAACCGCATGAGGCGGGGTCACGCAAACGATCGGCTCCCCACCTCACGATGCGTTCAACGTTCGCGCGTCACAGCCCCTTCGGCGGCAGCCTCTCTTCTATTCTTATGAGAATGAATGTCCAGGTCGTGCCATGACGTTTCCGCGAGGTTGACGCCATAGTAGTTTGCTGCTTTCTCGATGTTCGCGAAAGCCAAAGCTCGGTCGGCATCGGAGACGTCGATGACTTGATCGAACCGCGCAACCGCGTTACGCACATGTTGTGCGTCGGTCAATGGTTCTTTGCGTTGCTTCGGAAACGCATAGACGCTGTCGGGTAAATCGCTCTGCATCGTCAGCCTTCCGTGTTTCTCGTGGGGCTTCCAGGTCGCTTGCGTCATGTTTTTGCCATCCTTTCTCTAGATACTCTGCTCGAGAGCGAGCGCATTGTCGATCCGTCCGGCTGAATCGACTGCGATGGAGTAATTACACCCGAAGTGCTCCGGCGAATCAATTGAACAATGGTATCGTCGATGCCTTGGTATTGGGCACAGCGGAATAAAGTAAGCCCAACTTTGTGCCATATGTCCAATAGATACTTTGGTATTGGTCGATACGTTCGTCCAATAGATTCACAGTCGCTCTTCTGCCAATCTTGCCTTGAACAGTCACCGGCTCTGACATCGAAAGGAGCGCCCAATGGACGGCACAAATGGACTGAAAGAGACCACGCGCGTAACCGCGCCTGTCACGTTGAACACGCTTAGCGTGAACGTTTTCACGGCACCGGGAAAGACCATGGTCGGCGAACGGCCAAAGCCCTTCGGCGAAGCGCTCGGCTTTGACCCCATCACGTCGACTCTGATCTACGGCGAGTACGACGCGGTGTTGGTGGACGCAATGGGGACGGTGGCTGAGGCCGAGGCTCTCGCGGATTGGGTCGCCCTGCACAACCGCAACTTGGAGACCATCTATATAACGCACGCCCATTTCGATCACTTCTACGGTTTGAGCATTCTGCTCGACCGCTTCCCGGGCGCTCGGGCGATAGCAACGCCCAAGACGGTGAATGCAATGCAGATGTCTTTCACTCCCACAGTGGAGCGGCTGGCCCGCCGGATGTTTCCTGGGCAAGTGCCAACCAAGTTGGTTCAGCCTGATCCCTATGAGCACGATACGTTCACTCTTGAGGGCCACGAATTGCGCATCATCGAGCAGGGCCGCACAGATAGTCCCGATTCCACGTCTCTACACGTTCCATCGATCGGCCTGATCGTCGCGGGCGACGT
>Ga0181520_10008721_pt1 | contig 14286 bp, 7 predicted proteins | sample PEATcosm2014_Bin_29_FD_132451 | JGI IMG/M metagenome (GOLD analysis project Ga0181520, IMG submission 132451) | Peatland microbial communities from MTU Mesocosm Facility, Houghton, MI, USA - PEATcosm2014_Bin02_30_metaG | ecosystem: Environmental > Terrestrial > Soil > Wetlands > Peat | place... | reverse complement strand
GCTACCTGTCGACCTGCCGTAAACATGGTCTGAATCTTTGGATGGCAATCCAGCGGGCGATGATCGGCGAGCCGTTCATGCTATCGCCGTCATCCGTGCCCGGTTAGACCTGAGCAGTTACGCAAAAACTTCGGCTGCAAGACGTTGGTGTCGGCGAAGGGCGAGGTTGAGGCCGGAATGGCGGAGTTGGTGAAGGCCGCCGGGGTGGACCCGATTAGACGCAGGAAGGCGGCGTAGCCGTCGGCGGCGCTTTCGGCGCCATTGGCGGGCGTTGCGCTCGGCAGCGGGATGTCCAGATGCGTGGAATAGGGGACAGAGCCTGGCTCCGTGGGTGAAGAGATCTCGCCTTGGGCCAGGGCACAGCCCAGCGCCACACCGGCGAGGCCAAAAACGGAAGCGATGGTTTTCACACCTATATGACAACCCTATGGGCGGAATCTTAGAGGATTTAGACGCCTCGAGCCGGTGCAAAGAACTGCTGTGCGCCTCTGCGCACGGGAAATGTTGTGACATAGCGCAGCTTTTCTGATACCCATAATGGCCGTTGAGAGAATCGTCTAAGATTTTGAGCCCACGGTTGTCCTATACAACAGGAATCTCATTAACTTGGTTTTATGTGTGAAGGACGACCGCATGAATAACAAACAGAAAATGGCCTGCCATCGTTCGTTACTGGCGGGAGTTTGTATCGTCGTTTTCTCGGCCGTTGCCGCCCGGGCGGACGGAACCGTCTGCGACCTCCACACGTTTGCGCCTCTGGCGCCCGATGGTGCTTTCCCCTGGTCCACGCTTATCCAAGGAGCGGATGGCAATTTCTATGGCACGACGGAGGCCGGTGGCCCGTCCGATGCCGGGACTATCTATCGGGTTACGCCCTCTGGAGTCTTAACGCCGATGTATTCTTTCACCAACGGAATCGACGGCGCTTACACCCGTTCGGGTTTGGTCCTGGGCAGCGACGGCAATTTCTACGGCGCAGCCACTTATGGAGGCTCCAATGGAGTAGGCACCGTGTTCGAAATGACCACCAACGGCGTATTCACGCCGCTTTATTCTTTCCAGACCAACGGCATTGACGGCCAGTATCCCGGAGCCGCATTAGTCGAAGGTGCGGACGGCAATTTCTATGGCACGACGCATTGGGGTGGCTCGAGCGGCCAGGGCGTCTTCTTTAGGATCACGCCAAGGGGGGCGCTGACAAATCTCCATGCGTTTTCCGGCATGTCTGGAGATGGCGGGGAACCGACAGCGCCTTTGATCCTGGGAAGGGACGGCAACTTTTACGGCACCTCCAGCGAGGGCGGCCGTGGATTCTCAGGAACGGTTTTCAAAATGACTCCGCAAGGAACCTGCACCGGTTTGTATTCCTTCACCAACGGGGTCGACGGAGCGGTGCCCGAGGCCGCTTTGGTCCAGGGAACGGACGGCAACTTTTATGGAACCACATCCGGAGGTGGAACCTACTATTATGGCGCCGTTTTCAAGATCACGCCCTCCGGCGTCTTGACCCCGTTATACTCGTTCAACAATGGAACCGACGGAGGCTCTCCTCACGCCCCGCTGGTCCAAGGGGCCAACGGCAACTTCTATGGAACGTCGCAGGGCAGTTCCACTTTCTCCCCCGGAACAAACAGCATCGGCACGGTCTTCGAACTCACGCCGGGCGGCAGCTTGACGACGTTGTACAGGTTCACCAACGGTTGTGACGGCGCCAACCCGATCGCAGGGTTGGTTTTGGGCTCCAATGGCAACTTTTTCGGCACCGCCGAAGTGGGGGGCGTCATCGCCTGGGGCAGCTCGATTGGAGAATTCGGGCGCATTTTGCCCGGTAATCTTGGATGGGGCACGGTTTTCACCATGACCCCCGGCGGCCAGTTCACGTCCTTGTGTGAGTTTCCGGGTGAAAGCGAAGGCGCAAACCCGGGAGCCGGTTTGATTCAGGCGACAAATGGGTGTCTTTACGGCGTCACGGAGCGCGGCGGAACCAATGATGATGGCACGGTCTACCGGATGGCTTGGGACGGGACGGTGACGCCGCTCTACTCGTTCACGGCGGGAAGCGACGGGGCCGTTCCGCTAGCGGCTCTGACACAGGGCACCGATGGGAACTTCTACGGCACGACCTATGAAGGAGGACCCAGCGGCGCCGGAGCGGTATTCAAGATCACGCCTGCCGGCGTCCTAACCCCGCTTCATACGTTCACCAATGGAACGGACGGCGGGAACCCCATGACTTCGCTGATCCAGGGAACCAATGGGAATTTCTATGGAACCACCACCAGCGGCGCGGGGGAAAACGGATACGGCACCGTCTTCCAAATCACTCCGGCAGGAGTGTTGACCACCCTGCACACCTTCACCAACGGCAGTGACGGATGTTTTCCCACCGGGCTAATCCAGGCGGCAGACGGCCAGTTCTATGGAACCGCGGAGGACGGCGGCACCAACGGCAATGGAACTGTATTCCGGATGAGCCCCGGCGGCGTCCTCAACACTCTTTATTCATTCAAAGGCGCCGCTGACGGAGCGGCCCCAGCCGCCACCCTAACCATCGGCACTGACGGCAGCTTCTACGGTGTTTGCAGCGAAGGGGGCACGAACCAGTATGGGACGGTATTCAGGATCACCGCTTCCGGAGCGCTGACGCCGCTTTATTCATTCACCGGCACCAATGACGGCGGCTATCCTCAAGGCCCGCTGGTTTTAGGCACAGACGGTAAGTTGTATGGCACAACCGAATCTGGCGGCACCAACGGCTCCGGCACGGTATTCCAAATCACTACGAACGGAGTTTTGAAAACCCTTTATTCAATTACGCTCCAGGAGGGCGGCCCTGGGTCGTATTCGGCCCTGGTTCAGGCAACTAACGGCAGCTTTTATATTGCCTGCGAAGGCGCAAGCGTCGCGGGCTTTACCGGCACGGTTCTGCGCTTGATTGTTCCACCCGCATTTCAATCCATCACAGCGACGGGAAGTTCTTCGGCGCTCGCCTGGGCCGGTCAGACCGGCCAGACCTATCAGGTGCAGTATAGCAGCAGCCTGACCCCAGCCGGCTGGACCAATCTGGGATCCCCCGTGACCGCTGCCGCACCTATCATCAACGCGACAAACGCCCGTCCCGCTTCGGCTCAGGGCTTCTACCGTATCCTGGTGCTCCCGTAATTCGAGCAACGGGCGAAGAATCTACTTCCAGCGAATATCGGCCCTTCAAATGCTCCTCGCAAAGGCGGCCATGCACTTGGGCATCTGCCCGGCTACATAGAGCCGCAGCGTCCATACCTCCTCTTTGCAGGTCTTTGCGCCTCTGGCTTTGATGGTCATGGTGCCCCGCCATTCCGGGGCAGGCGTGTGCTCGACGCTCGCGCCCCGGTCTTCGGGAGTCGGAGGCCGGGTTTCTCGTCGTCCGCCATTCGCTTGCGAGCCATCGCGCCGCGGCTGCGGGCCGAAGCTGCCTCGCGTAAGGCCTCCTGTTCGATGTTCAGCTTGAGCTGCTCGAGCTCCGCTTCCAGTTGGGTCTGGAGCACGGAGACCTGGGCTGCCGTGGCGCGGCGTTTGCGCTCCATCTCCCGGCGCAGCCGCTCAACCTCTTGCTGGCGCGTCGTCTTTTCGGCGGCTTCGCTGGCCTCCTGCGCGAGCCGCGCTGAGCCGGTCAACACCATGCCTCCGCCGGTATAGACATCCACCAGTTCGATGCCCTTGTTGGACAGCACAAATTCGCGCACCTGGTTGGAATGGGGCATGCCGCGGGACTTGAGCACGTAGAGGGCGCGGTTGCGCTCGCCGCCGTGTTCGAGGTTCCGCAGCAGAATCCACGCGTCCATCAGCGAGGAAACTCCCACTTCCGACTGCTCGGGAGCGTCCCCCCCGCTAATCAGACTGGTGAACAGGGTGGTAATCTGCTGGCTCTTGAAAAAATCGATCAGACGCGTGAGCATCGAACGCACTTCAATCTGGTCGCCTACGGAAATCAGATTCGTGATCGGGTCAATGACCACGATGCGGGGTTTGGTCTCCCGCACCCGGTCATGGATGTCCAGCAGGTGCATTTCCAGGCCCTGCAGATTGGGCCGCACCGCGTGAAACTGAAGCAGCCCCTTTTGCGCCCAGGGCGCCAGGTCGATGCCCACCGAGCGCATGTTCCGGCCAACCTGGTCCTGCGATTCCTCGAAAGCGCAGTAGAGCACCCGCTCGCCGCGCGTGCAGGCTGCCTCGGCAAACGCTGTTGCCAAACTGGTCTTGCCGGTCCCGGCAGTGCCCGAGATCAGGATGCTGCTGCCCCGGAAGTAACCTTTGCCGCCTAACATTGCGTCGAGCCGTGCCACCCCCGTCGGGACTCTTTGCGTGGGCGCCGGATGTGACAGGCCCAGCGAGGTAATCGGCAGCACCGAAATCCCCGTCCGCCCGATGAGGAACGGATACTCGTTGGTGCCGTGGACCGAGCCGCGGTATTTCACCACCCGCAGCCGCCGGGTGGAGATTTGGTCGCTAGTGCGATGATCGAGCACGATCACACAATCCGCGACGTATTCCTCCAACCCGTGGCGGGTGAGAGTGCCGTCGCCGCGCTCGCCGGTGATGATGGCGGTGAGCCCTTTGTCTTTAAGCCAGCGGAACAGCCGTCGCAGTTCGGCCCGCAGGATGGCGTGGTTGGGCAAACCGGCAAAAAGCGCCTCAATGGTGTCCAGCACGATGCGCTTGGCCCCAACCGACTCAATCGCTTGGGCCAACCGCACGAACAATCCCTCCAGGTCATACTCGCCCGTTTCGTGAATCTCGCTCCGCTCGATGTGCACGTGGTCGAGCGCGACCATTTTTCGCGCCACCAACCGCTTCAAATCGAAGCCCAGGGAAGCCACGTTTTTGGTCAGTTCGGCTTCGTTTTCCTCGAAGCACACGAACACGCCCGGCTCATTGAACTGGGTCGCGCCGCGCACCAGGAATTCCATCGCGAGCAGGGTCTTGCCGCATCCGGCGCTGCCGCAGACAAGCGTCGGTCGTCCCTTGGGCAGGCCGCCATTGGTGACTTCGTCGAGGCCGGTAATACCGGTCAAAGTCTTCTCTAAGTTCTTAGAAAGTGTTTTCACTGTGTTGTTAGTTGTTGATTGTGCAACTCATCATCCCCCGCTCACTTCGCCGGTTTGCTGCTGATCGCTGGGCCGTAAGGGTCAGGCCAAGGAATACACGGACTCTCGCAAACTTGATCGCCGGTGTAGCCGCAAGTATCTGGCATCCCCGGTTTTATGTCAACGCCTAACCAGGGACAAACGTAAAGCTTCGGCGAAGCCGTTGCAGAACCGTTGACGAAACGGTGTGCCGGAAATCAAAGCGCCGGAATACGGCGCACTCCAAACGCCTCGCGACATGGCAGGCCGTCTCTGTAACGGGTTTGCCGAAGCTTTACGGACAAACTTGCCCTGCCGCCGCAGGAAAGCCCTGGCTTTGACCCCGTCCTCCACAACCCACAAATGATTGGCCACCTTAACGCGCTTAAGTGCCTCCATCGTCAACCGCACGTCGGCTGGAGTGTCCTCAACTAACAGGATTTCAACCGGTCGGGCACTCCCAAGAGCAATTCACATGACCGGACGCCGGTCCGCGCCTACTCCTTGATCCGCAACCGCATTTCGTCGCTGATGGCTTTGACTTCGGGAGCATACATCGCGAAGCCTTTGGCAGGCAGGGCGTGGAATTGGCCGGGGGTCTCGGCGCGGAGTTTGTAGCGGAGAATGTGCTGGCCCTGTTCGAGCAGGCCGATGAAGAAGACGACTTTCTCGTCACGCAGCTCGAGGTTGGCGCAAAGGCCGCCGGCCCAGCGGCCGCCGCTGCGCAACTCCATCGGCTCGCAGCCCGCCGGTTTCATGTCTTCAAACGCGAGATAGTCGTAGGTGTTCTTGGCGGTCAGTTTCAGGACCACTTCAATCTTGTCGCCGCTGGCAACGGCGTCGCCGTTCTTCAGCGGGACGCGGGTGTAGGTGTCGCGCAGCTCCATTCGTCCGTTGGCCGACTCGGGCCGGGCCTGGCTGGCCGGGTGGCCCGCGCCGAAGGCCGTGCGGAAGAAGCCCGGCTTCACAACCTCCTCCGGCTTGGGCACGAGTTTGAAATATTGGCGATCGACAAAGATCTCGTTGCCGGCACCTTTGACGTCTTCCTCCTTGGTGAAATAGCTCAGGTAAGCCGAATAATACAGCGCGCCCCGGCCCTGCTTGGCAAGGGTGATTCGATGCGGCCCGGGCTTGAGCTGCAGGCCATAGAGCAGGAGCTGGTTGTCGAAAGTGAAGAAGTTCTCTTTCGTGAGCTTGACCTGCTTCATCGGGCGGCCATCGACACTGAGGACTAGCGAGTAATCCGGGGCGGCCTCGCCGCTGGCGCGCATGTAATCGGTCATGGCGGCGATGACGAGCGCGGTGTCGCGGGTGCTGCGCCAGTAATAGCCGTTGCGGCGGTTGTTGAGCAGCCACTTGACCAGGCGCGGCGCCAGGTCGTTTTGCGGATCGATGGCGACAAGCGCCTTCAGAGCCCAGGCATTCGCCTCGACGTCGTTGTTCCACCAAAACCACCAGCAGGCATCGGGCGTGCGGACCCAGGCGGTTTCGTTGCTGTCATCGCGCTCGACAAACTGGAGGATGTTGCGCAGGACAATTTTGGCCTCGTCAGGCTTGTTGTCGCTTTGCAGCGCCAGGGCGAGCAGGGCGCGGCCGTAGTTGTTGAGTTCGCCCCGCTTCTCATAGATCGCCCCGAACCATTTTTTCAACTCATCGGTCTGGAGGCGGTGTTCCTGCGCAAGGACGTAGGCCAGGTAAGCCTGGGTTTGCAGCGCCCCGAGTTGCTGCTGGTCCTTGGGCTTGGCCAGCTCTTGTTGGGTGCTGTCTTGCAGATACCGGAGAGCGCGGTCAAAGACGCCGCCATCGACGCTGACGCCGGCATCTCGCGCGGCGCGCAGGCCCTGCACGACATAAGCGGTTTGGTAGGGCGAGGAATCATCCTCGCGCCACCAGCCCCAGCCTCCGTCGTTGCGCTGGAGGTAATAAATGCGGTCCAGCCCCGCGCGCACCATGCGGTCGAGTTCAGCCGAGTCGAACACCGGCGACTGCCAGCGGCCGAAGCGGTTGGTCAGGTCGCCCGGGTTCATCTGCCGGCGCTGCCGGGCGATGGTTTCGAGGTCGGTCCCTATTTTCTTCAAGGTGTCTTTGACCAGCACGCTGGGATAGAACCGGCTCATGGTCTGCTCGACGCAACCGTAAGGATAGCCGGCCAAATAAGGCAGGGCGTCGATCAGCACGCCGCCAAGGCTGGGTGAAAACGAGACTTCCAGCTTCGTCTGCTCGGGGTCGATGTCGCGCGGCAGATCGATCGAGAGCACGCGCGCTCCATCCTGCGCAACGCGATACGAGCCGCTCTGGGCGATGGTCTTATTGACCCCATGGATCAGGACCGGGAAGGCCAGGCGCATGCCGTCGCTCTCTTCATCCGTGAGCGCTTTGACCGTGATGCGCGCCAGCCCCGACTGCTTCACCCGAACGGGCCAATCGAACCGATGCTCGCCGTTGGCTTTGACGACGGCGGTGGCGGACAGGCAGAGGTCGTTGGAGGAGCGGGTCGAGTGGCGGGAGTCGAGCGCGTCAAAAAGGTCGGGGGGCAGAATCAGCTCAGCCCGGACCTTTTTGTCACGTCCGAGGTAATTATGAACATTGGCGGACAGAACCACTTCGTCGCGCTCGACGAAAAAGCGGGGAGCTTCCAGCCGGACGAGAAGCTTCTTGGTGGTGGTGGCTTCGTTGGTGGCATCGCCAACCTGGGTCGACTGGGTCAGCGCATAGCCATGCAAGCGCCAGGTGGTGAGCGATTGGGGGAAGCGGATTTCAGTCTGCGCTCTGCCGCTCTCGTCGAGTGTGAGCGCGGGGAGCCAGAGGGCGGTGTCGGCGAAATTCACGCGCACCTCCGGCTCCAGCAGGGCGGAGCCGCCACGCTCGGCGTCCTTGGCTTCTTCGAAGCTGTCGCTCCTGTCGAAGGCCAGCAGCATTCTGGTAGCCGGCGGTTTGTCGTCAGCCTGAAAGACCGCGCCGTTCATGACGCTGAAGGCGCCGAGGGCTCCGCCGCCCGGCATGGCGAGAGCGCTGAGCAGATCACCCCCTCCACCGCCTCCGGCAAAACCAAAGGTGCGACTGTTGTCTCCGAGATAATTCAAGCTCAGCCCGGATGTATCGAGAGGCCACCAACCCCGCCAGCCTTCCGGCTCACCGCCCTGGCCCACAGACCATTCCGGCTGCTCAAAGCTGCCCCAGGCTTGAAAGGTCGCGTCTCCGGAAAAGCTCGAATAGGGCGTGTGCTGGCGCTTTTGGCCGTAAAAGAACACCCGCGGGCTGGGACCGAATTCGTCCTGGATGTAGGTGACGGCTTTGTCGTAGGCCGTGAGAGTCACCTGGCCCCGCACCGGCGCGCCGCTCATGTCCGATACGGCCACCGAAACCTTGCCCGTTTCGCCGGGCTGATACACCGGCTTGTCGGTCTTGATCGCGACATTGAGGAGCCCTCGCACCGGCGGCACAAACAGCTCGCGCGACTCGGTATGAATGCGGCCGTTGCGCACCAACGTCGCTTCCACGAAGAAATTCGGCACGTGCCTGGCCTCGATCGGCAGGTCGATGACCATGGACCGGCCCGGCACATCGATGAAGCGCCAGCTCAGCAGCACGCCCTGGCTGACCTGGTCCGCGAAAAGAATGCGCGAATTGTCCTCCGCCACGTTCACGAGCAGATGCGCCGTGTCGCCGATCTTGTAAGTGCGCTTGTCGGCGATGACCTCTAGGTCATTGAAGCGATAGACCCGCCCATCGAATTTGGGGCCGTTGACCCAGAAGACGGCGTTGCCCTGGACCTCTTGCTTTGCCGAATCCTGGGCGAGGAACGTGATGCGATACTGGCCCTCGGCGGGAATGGGGTAACGGAACGAGAGGCGGCCCTCGGAATCGGTTTCGGCGTCCCAATTGGTGACGACGGTTTCCTCGGGAAGGCTGTGGTCGGCACCGCCGTAGCTGATGCGCTTCACGATAACCTGGCCGGGTACGGAGACCGGCTGGTTGTCAGGCGTCAGCGTGCGGACATCGACGTGGGTTTCGCTCTTCGGCTGATACCAGCCGCCGTCGGTCTCGACGAAGGCGTAGAATTCCTGGCGGGTGGCCAGCACGCTGCCCTGCCCTTCGATGGTGCGGCGGCTTTCGTCGCGCACCTCGGCTTCGACGGTGTAACGGTGGTCCCGGTCGCCCAACTCGGCTTTGGCGCGAGCGGTATCGATCTCAAGAGCGAACGTGCCATCGGCGCCGATCTTGCCCTCGCCTTTGGCGACGAGTTCGCGCAGGGCTTTGCGTGTGCCGCTTTCGGCGCGACGCCGCCACGCATCAGAGGCGTCACCGTAGTATCCCCACGGAAACGCCCAGCCCAGCCCCAAGGAATAAGGTCCCGGCCACCAGCCATCCCAACAGATAAACCCGCCCCAGCGGCCCCACCATGGCAGCCACGGGTAAGCGTAGTAATAGCGGCCATAACCCGCGCCGTAGAGCCAATCGTACTCGCCGGGGCCGGCATAGACCGGATGATAGTCCTCGCGAAAGATCTTGTAGGCCACGGTGGCATTGGCTACGGGCGCGCCGAAATAATAGCGGGCGTCGATCCTGGCCTGAATCTTGTCGCCCAGCCTCGCCCGCGATGTGGAAGGCTTCACGCTGACTTCGAACTCAGGCTTCTTGTATTCCTCAACGCGGAAGAGCCCGCCTGCGTAGTGGTGGATGTCAGGTGGGCGGCCATTGATGCGGAGGTGCCAGACCCCGAGCGGCGGCTCTTCGCCCAGCGTATAATCGCCAGTGGCGCAGCCAAATTCATCCGTCGGAAGTGAAAGGGTTTTCACCAAAGTATTTTTGGCGTCATAGAGATCCACACCGATGTAATTCGTCACCGCCGCAGAGGTTGGGGGTGGCGGCGTCCGGGCGGGGAGGCCGGTTGTCGGATCAATGGCTGGCAGAACCGGCTCGACCCGAGGACGAACCTCCGCGTATCGGCGGTCCTGAAGTTCGCGCAGCCACACGCGGAAATGCACGGTCGCGCCGGGACGATAGACCGGGCGGTCGGTGATGACGTAGTCGCGCGCGCCGTTCTCCCAGTTATCGCCGGTCACGTAGGCGGATTCATTCCAGTTCTGGAAGAAGGAAAAGGCCATCCTTCCTTGTTCGCCGGTGACGACGGCCTCCACCTGCGCGCCATTGTTGGGATGCTTGCGCTGGAAAAAGACCACGCCATTGGTGTCGGTGGTGGCCGTGCTGGATTCCCAGAACAAATCCATCTTTTGGTTCTTTTGGTTGTAGATCTGCCAATGTTCGTAGAAACGGACGGACTTTTCGGGCAGCGGCTGGCCGGTGCGCGCGTCGCACACGCAGACCATTCCCTTGCCGGGAACATTCTTCTGCACCAGCGCCAGGTCGGTCACCAGCACCAGCAACCGCGAGGGTTCGGCTTTGCCCGGCTCCGAGGCTTCAACCAGGTAGGCGCCCGGCTCCGTCAGCGGCGCGGCCGTGCTGGCCTCGGCGACGCGGTTGCCCGGCTCCCGCCGGAGTGTTTCGGTCCAATGCTGCGCCTCGGCTCCGACATATTTCTTCCAGCGATCGTTTTGGAAAAGGAAGGAGCTGAAATCCCTATATTGCCACCAGCCGTTTGTCGGTGTGGTTTCCATGCTGTCCTGAATGTATTTCACCATGTCGAACCGGAGCGCCTTGAACTCGACGGTGTCGGCGTTGCGATAGCTGAAGGAGAGCTTGGGTTTGGCATCGGGCAGATAAACGCCGCTCTGACCGAGCGCGATATCGGCCTGGGCAATGCGCTGGAGCTGCGCGCGAGCGTCATCGGCCCGTTTATGGCGCGGGTAACGGTCTAAAAAGGCTTCGTACTGTTTTACGGCTTCGGGGAACTGCTGGCGCGTCTGGAAATAGAGGGCCAGCGTGTATTGCGCCTCGGGGACGATCTCGCTGCCCGGATACCTTTCCCCCACCTCGCGCAGGAGCGCTATCGGGCTTTCGGCAGAGGGCAGCGTGATGAGCCGCCGTTTGCCGCCCACCAGCGTGATGGCTTCGTCGTCGGCCAGCTCCCAAATCTTCTTCTTCGGCTTGCCGGGATCAGGCTGGGCGGGAAGCGGACGGCCGAAGCCATCATATCGCACCTGCGCGCTGTTGTAGCCGTTGGCCGACTCCGGGCCGTAGAGGGTCCGCGCGATCATCGCCCAGCGGAAGAGGGCGTGGGCGGCGTCGTTCTTGTTGGTCGAGGTGTCGAGCTGTTGCACCTCGTCGAGCAGGAACCGGATCTTCTGGCCGCTGCCCAGATTTGAGGAGTACTCCTTCGGCGGCTGGATGAACTGCGGCCGGCCGGCCGGACCGAGAGGGATGCCGGTGGGCGGCGTCTGGTTTTCATTCCACCCGCCCCAACCCCACCGCGGCTCTTCGTAATCCGCCTCCTCGACTGCCTGGGAATCCTCTTCCTCATCCCATCCCTCTCCCCACCACCACCAGAAAGGCCGGCCCCAATATCCATAGCCGTATCGATAGTTATACTGGCCGCTGCCGCAAAGCGCGGTAGCCAAGTCGAAATCCACCCCGATGCGTTCAGCGGCGATTCTCGACTCGTTCGTGCCGGCGGGAAAATGGACCAGCAGCTCGCGGGCCCGTTCGTAATGCCGGATTGCCTCTCGGGAATCCTTGCGGGAGGAATAGACCTGCACTCCCTGCGTCCATTGCCCGCGAAGAAAGGTGGCGCCGCGTTTGGTGCCATAGTGCGGCACGGTCAGGTAGAGTCCGCCGAGAAACCGCTCGCCGACGGCTTCCTCGAACTTGCCTTTGGTCCTGGTCGTAAAATCCTGCGCCCGGGTTAACGCATCATCCCATTGCGAGAGTTTAATAGAGCAGGCGACCGCCCCTTCAACCGCCAATCGCACCGGCGGGGCCGACCAATCCTTTTCCATATCCCGGGCGGTGTCGTAGGCGGCGCGGGCATCCGCCCATTGCTGCTCTTGGAACAGCTTGTCGGCCTTAAGCAGGGCCTGCGCAACCGGCGTGTTGGTGTCGGGCAGCCCTGCCGGAGCGCCAGTCGACGCTGCACGGGCCAGGATCAGCACCATGAGCAAACCCAAACAACCCGCTCGCCGCAACAATCTCGTAAGATGCATAAACGTGTATCGATTCGCTGCCCATCGTGGCTATTGCTCCGCCAGACGCGCCACAGGCTTTACTGTACGACACCGCCGCCGCCATTTTGTTGGGAGAAATCTGCGGGGAGCGAGGGAGCGAAGGTGGATCGTGCTTGTCCATCGACGCCGCGTGCGCTTTGATAAGGGAATGAGAGCGCGACTGGGAAGATCACAGCCGGAAGCGGCCGATGGCCTGACCCATTTCGTGTCTCGAGGTTTGGTGATGACCTGGCTCGTGTTTTGCGGTGTGCCCGCTTCGCCGCAGGCGGGGAGGGCGAGGGTTCCAGTACTGCTAACGGGCGCGTGAGGCATGGATACTACAATGAGTGAGAACGCATATTCTGATGAGGAGCCGCTGTTCGCGAATTTACGCGATGGTGACCCAGCCCTTGCGGTGGCCCGCTTTGAGGCACAAGACAGGTTACCGCAGTTTAAAGCCGCCTTCCCGGCGAGGCGATTCAGGTCAGCGGCCTTCGTGGTGAAGGTCCCCTTCGTCGATAGGAGTGCTGTTGGGGAACCGGCCCTGGCGGGGACAACCGAAGTAATCGCTGAGAACCCAAAGCGGCCCATTGCCCACCTTTGGCTTGGGGTGACTTCGATAGACGACGACCTGCTCTTCTGTTCAGTTTTGGAGGCGCCGAAACCGCTCGGTCTGAGCAAAGGCGACTGTTTTGTCATCCTGGAGGAGATGGTGGAAGACTGGATGATCCTTCACCAGGGAGTTGCCTACGGGGGGTTTAGCATGCGCGTCTTGAGGGATCGCCTTGGCGAGATTGAGAAACGGCGGTTCGATGAACACACAGGAATTCGTGAGTTCAGGCAGGACATGCCCTGATGAGGGTGCTTCTGTCGACGCCGGAATGACGCACTGTTTGACAGTTGAGTGCTGTGCAAGCGGCCTGCCTGAGAGGGCGTTAGCCAACTGTGCGAACGAAGCGAACCCAAACGCGGCACGCGCTGTTCCAGGCAACAGGTCGCAATGGACCCCAGAGGCCCTGCGAACACTCGCGCCCTGCTCCTATTCCCCGGAGGGCACGTGGACGTACATCGATTGGAGAGCGACGCGGCCGGGGCCGGTGAACCGGTTGAGGGCGAGGTTCATGGCGGCGAACATTCCCGTGCTCAACCGCTGAAACTTGGTCTCCATTTGCACAGACGGGTCTTTGAAGAGCCAGCCGCCCGGCTCGACGTCGATCTGCTCGCCCGGTCCCAGCACCTTTTCGAAAACATTGCCGTAGCCGTGCAGCCAGAGAATCCCCTCGCCCTGAAGGCAGCGGAATTTATCGACGAAAAAGCCCGTCCCGCCAAAGAGCAGGTTGGACACCCCCTTCACCCGCTCGAAGGTGTATTCGACATTCGACGTCGCCGCCAGGAATTGATGCTCGCGCACGTGCAGTTCCTGTCCAGCCGCCATGTGGACGCCCAGGATCTGGCCCACACCATCCCGGCTGAAGGCGACCTGCCCCGGCCCGGTGGCCTGGGTGATAAACACCTGCATGCCCGCCAGCATCCGCTTAATGGCGCCGCGGACGGGCTTGAGGTCGATGGCAACCTGCGGATGCTTCCACAGCAGGATGTGGTGCTCGAAATAAACCGACTGGCCGGGAGACAGCTCCACCGTCAAGGCCGGGACCAATTGGCCATCGAGATGATAGGTGACGCCGGCGAAAGTTTCGTTTTGCGCTGTGGCGGGAAACAGGGTTGGGCGGCTCAGGGGTGTCATGCCTGTTTCCTAACACTCCGCCCGCGGACGCGCCAGCGAAAACAAACCTAAGGAGTGCGCCCGTCCTCGGGCGCAGCGGGCGCCGGACACCGGCTGACTCGAGACACTTCTATAGCCTCCGCCAATTGGATCGCCCTTGCACCCAGGTGCGCGAACAGCAGACTCTGATTGGGGAGGCCATTCGAACATCCCGATTCAGGCGCTATTCGTTACCCGCTGCGCCCGTCCCCGCTGCTCTTTACACGTATTCTCATCGTGCAAATTCCGTTGCCTGCCGTCGAAGTCGCCAACCCAATACCATGTCCATCAATCGGTGCATGCCCAGGCCAATGCTCTCGGC
>Ga0181520_10008720_pt1 | contig 14286 bp, 13 predicted proteins | sample PEATcosm2014_Bin_29_FD_132451 | JGI IMG/M metagenome (GOLD analysis project Ga0181520, IMG submission 132451) | Peatland microbial communities from MTU Mesocosm Facility, Houghton, MI, USA - PEATcosm2014_Bin02_30_metaG | ecosystem: Environmental > Terrestrial > Soil > Wetlands > Peat | place... | reverse complement strand
GGCGGCCTGGGAACAGGACCGGAACAACCGCGTGGCCACCATTGACTGGCATTTCACCACCGAAAATGCCCGCATCAAATTGAAGCGCCTATATCCGAAATTATGAGTGATACACGGTACTAGCTCGTATGGTGGACATTATCTATGAGTTGAATAAAGTCCGGAATCTGCGCCACTGTCATCGCATCCCGGAGCGTTCTTTGAATTGGGGTAAAGGGAAAATGCCGATGTGCGCGCGTTGTTTTGGCATCAGGATTGGCACCACGACGGCCATCATCCTCTGCGTGTTGCAGAAACTCCCCCCCTGGTGGATCTCCTTTCTGATGTTCCTTGTGTTGCTTATAGACTGGGGAATACAACAGTTCTTTAATGTTATGTCCACCAACTTGCGACGCGTTATTTCGGGGGTTGTGGGCGGCTTTGGCATGGGGGCGCTCTTTTGGGGGACAGCCTCTTTTTGCGCCCAATGGACATTGGCCTGGGTGATCCGCTGGACGGTCGAATACGTTACGCACTAGGCTTGCGGGCGACAAAGAAAGTGGGAGGATATCTTCTTGTCTCTCCAAGCGCCTTGGCGTAATCCCCGGAGACTTCCAGAATCTCAAAGCCCGCCTGTTGAAGCTGGGCGTATACCAATTCCTTCTTGGGGATATGAATGTACTGGACGGTCTTTGGGACGTTCTCACCCGAGCTTTCCCTGACAAAAAATCTGTCTCCGAAGTCAACTTCCAGAATCCTGATTCCGAGGGGCTTTAGCAGGTAGAAGCGGATCCATTGCTTTATCCAGAAGAGCGTGGAATAGGCGAGTATGTTCCTGCAGTGGGCCGTAAAGATGAATAGCCCCCCTGGCCTTAGAACGCGAAAAGTTTCGCTGAGGGCCTTCAATCTATTGGCCTGACCCGGTATCTGTGTCCAGCCCTGATTCGAGAAAAACGCATAGTCAAAGCTGTCGGCGGGAAATGGCAGCTGGGTTGCGTCTCCAACACGGTAATCAACCGACAGCGACCTTTGCTTGGCGATTTTCTTTGCGCTGTCGATCATTGCCGGAACCAGATCCATGCCGATTATCTGGTAGCCCTTTTGGTGAAGGGGCATGGTGGTACGACCAGTGCCGCAACCCAAATCCAGCAATTTCCCCTGTATGTTGGTGAAATGTTTCGAGATGAAGAAACTTTCGGATATCCAAAGGCCTTCTTCTGCCTGCTGGTTATATAAAAGCTGTGCATTCCGGCCCGAGAATTCATCCACGACGAATTTTTTGAGCTCATCCTGCATAGCTACTCTGAGGCTTCTGCAGGGGCCTCCGTGTGCTCTCCCAGAGTCACGCCACCTGCCACCTGCACCTTGCCCATGATGGCCTTGCCGATAGTCTCCACAAGTTCCGGATTCTGCCTTAGGTATTCCTTGGCAGCCTCGCGCCCCTGTCCGAGCATCTTGCCCTCGTAGACGATGTACGAGCCCTTCTTCTCCAGGATTTTATACTCAATGCCCAGATCGAGAATGGAGCCAGTCTTGGAGATGCCCTCATTGAACATGATGTCGAATTCGCACTCCGTGTAGGGAGGGGCCATCTTGTTCTTGACGACTTTGATGCGCGTGCGGTTGCCGATGGCCTTGCCGGTGGGATCTTTTATCTGCTGAATGCGCCGGATATCAATGCGCACGGAGGCAAAGAATTTGAGGGCCCGGCCGCCAGAAGTGGTCTCAGGACTGCCAAACATGACTCCGATCTTCTCGCGGATCTGATTGGTAAAGAGACATACGCAATTGGTGCGCGAAATGGCGGCAGTAAGTCTTCTCATGGCCTGCGACATCAGTCGTGCCTGCGAGCCGACGGTCGCGTCTCCCATCTGCCCCTCGAGCTCCTGCTTGGAGACAAGTGCCGCCACGGAGTCTATGACGATGATATCGATGGCTCCCGACCGAATCAGCGTTTCAGTGATATTAAGGGCGTCGTCACCGCTTTCCGGCTGGGAAACCATCAGGTTATCGAGGTCCACCCCGACAATTCTGGCGTAGCGGGGATCAAGCGCGTGCTCGACGTCTATAAAGACCGCGTTTCCGCCCTGTCTTTGGGCCTCGGCGATGATGGACAAACAGAAGGTGGTTTTGCCGGAGGACTCCGGTCCGTAGATTTCGCAGATGCGCCCGCGGGGTAGGCCTCCAACGCCAAGCGCCAGGTCGATCGCGACCGATCCTGTGGATATAACGTCAACCGGCTTGTGGCTGCGCTCGCCCATCTTCATGAGGGTTCCCTCGCCAAACTCGCGGTTGATGGCGGAGAGCGCCAGATCCAGGGATTTTTTGGAAGCCTCCTTGGTGGAGTCTTTCGGGGTTTTGGTCGCTTCTTTGGTAACAGCCATAATTGTAGTGTGGGGTGATTGGCCCATCATGCCCCGAAAATTGGGACAAGGCAAGCCCTACTTTGGGTTGCCCATGACCTGCTTACGCGCTAGACTAAACACATGGTCAAGGCCGTGCTATTTGATATTGGCGAAGTTCTTGTAACCCAGGAATGGGGAAGTGTATGCGGGTTGATCGCGGGCAAATGTCCTCATACTCCAATGGGTTGTAAGGGATGGCCGAATAATTTTCTGCCCGGTACGCTGCAAAAAGATCCGCTGTTTCTGCAACGAATGTCCGCTTATGAAACCGGGAGGATAACGACGGAAGAGTTTATAGAGTATGCCCGTGGATTGTTGGCAAGAAGCTTGGGTTACACGGGTTCCTACGAAGACACTTTGAATGCCCATCGGGCGATCATCGGTACGCCAATAATCTCCTCTATTAAACTATTGATGCAGATGGTTGCAACTGGCCGGTATAAGGTGGCACTGGTATCAGATAACAATCCGGTGCACGCGGAGGAATGCGCGAAGAGAATTCCCGATGTATTGCAGGCCATTCCCCGACAGAATGTAATACTTTCCCATGAAGTCGGATACAATAAAACGGGCCCTGAAATATTCAAAATAGCCCTCTGTCGAATCAATGTGGAGCCCCAAGATGTCCTGATGATAGATAACACCCAACGCAAGTTGGATATATGTAGAAAAATGGGGATCCAGACTTATTTATATGGCGAAAAGCATGATTTAGTCGCGGGTCTTAAACGGTTTGGAATTTGCTGTTAATTTTGTGGTTGCCATCTTGGGAAAGAGACGTACCTTACACAGCCCTATGCCGTTGGAAATCGGAGAGAACGCCCCATCCATGTCAGTTGTGACGGACGATGGAAGTCTGTTGGATCTATCGACTCTTTATGCGAAGGGTCTTGTGCTTGTTTACTTCTATCCCAAGGCCGATACTCCCGGGTGTACGGTACAGGCCTGTAATCTGCGGGACAATATCACCGGGCTCAACAAGGCGGGCGTCACAGTTATTGGCGTAAGCGCGGACTCGGTCGATGCCCAGGCCAAGTTCAAGAAGAAATACAACCTTAACTTTGTACTGGTTGCCGACAGCGAGCGTGCGCTGATAAAGGCGTTCGGCGTGGATGCCCGCCAGACTTTCATCGTGAAGGACGGGAAAGTCGCATGGCGGCAATTGAAGGCCACCCCCAAAACGCAGGCAGCCGATGCCCTGGCTGCCCTAAAGGGTCTATGAATCTTTCTTTCGATAAGGGTACGGCTTTCCAGCAACGTGTTTGGCACGAAATTGCCAAGATCCCCAGAGGGAAGATCATGACCTACACTCAGCTGGCCAGACGAATAGGTAAACCCCGCGCCGCCCGTGCTGTGGCAAATGCCTGTGGCAGGAATCCCTACGCGCCGCGTATTCCCTGCCATAGGGTGATTCGTTCTGATGGCAGTTTGGGCGGTTATTCCGGTGCTGGCGGTATCGCGCGCAAGAGGGCCCTTTTGCTAAAAGAAGGAATAAGGTTGAATCGGACTTAGTTTGCGTGTATTTAGGGGTGATGAAGAAAGTATTCGGTCTATGGGCGCTGTTGCTCTTGCCTGCTTCCATCTGGGCAATGCCCAGCGCTGGTGAGGATCAGAATTTGGCCCCCTTTGCGATGTTCCAAGTAGGGTCAATGCGCGACCAGATTTTAACGCCTCCGCCGGAGATCGCCAGGATTGTCGCGATAGAATTCGCCAGCCTGGAACCTCATCGCGGGGTGGCCATAGACATCAATCACAGCGGAAATCTGGACTATATTTTCGTGGATAACCCGAACAACTGTACCCAGGGCGGATGTCCCCTGATACTTGTGGATGGGATCCAGAAAAAGATCATAGGGCGCTTTTATGGGGACCCGCTGTATGTGATCAAGAAGGCGGTGAATGGCCGTCCCATCATCAGCGTATTCAGGAGCGAGGGCGAATCGGGTGGGTACTATGTCTCCTATGTGTTCAATGACGGAGAGTATACGGAGGTCTCTTCAGTGCGCGTCGAGGGTGTCTCGCTAAGGAAACTGCAGGAACAGTTGAAAATAAAAGGTCCCGGGAAGCAATAGCCTACCGCGGAAGCCGGGAGTGGCGTCTTGAGTGGGCTGGTGTTTCTGTTTATGATAAACTTTCGTTCCCGCCATGAACAGGGTTTACATCAAAACATATGGTTGCCAGATGAACGAGCGCGACAGCGATGCTGTGGCGGCTCTTCTGCGTGCCCGCGGATATAGCTTTGTTGACAGCGAGGAAGATGCCGATGTGATCCTGATAAATACCTGTTCGGTCCGCGATCTTTCCGAGCAGAAGGCTCTGGGCAAGATGGGGAGGCTGCAGAAGCTGAAGAAAAAGAACCCCAGGCTGGTACTGGGGATCATGGGTTGCATGGCGCAAAGTCGCGGAAGCGGTCTGCTGGACAAGCTCCCAGAGCTGGATCTGGTGGTTGGCACGCAGAAATTGCATCGCGTGCCGGAGCACCTTGCCGAGATACTCAAAACAAAAGACGGACTTGGGCCGCTTCCCGCGAAGCTGGTGGATATCAGTGAGGAGGCCGACAGTCAGAATGCCATCAAAGACCACCAGGAATCTGGCTCGGTGACCTCCTTTGTCTCCATCCAACAGGGTTGCGATATGAACTGCGCCTTTTGTATAGTGCCGCACGTCCGCGGAGACGAAAGGAGTCGGCCCATGGAGGAGATTCTGGAGGAGATCCGTGGACTGGCGGTATCCGGCAGTAGGGAAATAACGCTATTGGGTCAGATCGTGACAAGTTACGGGAGGGGACTGGAAAATTTTAAGGATAAGAAATCCCCCTTCGTGCAGCTCCTGGAAAGGTTAGAGGAGATTGAGGGCATAAAGAGGGTTCGCTTTACTTCACCGCATCCCCGGGGTTTCAAAGAGGACCTCGTGGGCTGCTTCGGCCGACTGGAGAAGCTGTGCGAGAGCGTGCATCTGCCAATGCAGTCTGGCAGTGATCGGATTTTACGCCTCATGAATAGGCCCTACGGGCGGGACCGCTACTATGATATAGTTCAGTCTTTGAGGGCGAGAGTGCCGGACATATACCTGTCGACTGATATTATAGTGGGGTTTCCTGGCGAGACCGATGAAGATTTTGAAGCCACCCGTGAGCTTTTTGATAGGGTGGGCTATGACATGGCTTTTATATTCAAATATTCCAAAAGAAGCGGGACTCCAGCCGCGCAGATGAAAGATCAGGTTTCCGATGAGGTGAAAGAGATGCGCAACCAGGCGCTCCTGGATATCCTCCATAAGAGCTCGCTGCGGCGTGGAGAAAGCCTTCTGGACACAACACAGGAGGTTCTTGTGGAAGGCTGGGCCCGTAAGGGCGGCAAGCTTATGGGCCGCAATCGGGGAGGGCGCAAGGTGTTCTTCAAAGGCGATGGGGGGCTGATCGGCCAGCTGGTTAATGTTAAAATAGACAAGGCTACCGTTGCGGTACTGGAGGGAAACGTGGTATAAATGATTTGCAGATATCGGTGTTTGCTGTAGGATTGGTTCTCCATGTTCGGCCTGACGATTGCCACAGTTATTTTCGCTTCTATCCTTATCATAAAGGGCTCGGCCATCGTGATGGGGGGCCGGGCATTTACCGATTTTGCCCTGAAATTTCTTTATCAGCGCCAGATGGCAATTGCGCTGTGGGCGGTGGCAGTCTGTTGGACTTTGTGGGAGACAGTTAAGCTCGGCCCCTCTGATTTTGGAAGTTTTAAGCCGCTTCTCTTCCTGATATTTGCCGGTCTGGGAATCTCCAGTGTTTGGATGCTGCGGGACTATCTTATTGTGCGCGCGGTGGCGGTGCTGAATCTGTATATCTCCTGGTATTTTCTCAAAGCCGCCTTTTTACAGCCGGAGTGGACCAGGGTTTTCTTTGTGGTGCCGGTGTATCTATTTATTATAATTTCTTTATGGTTCTCGGTAGCTCCCTGGAGAGTACGCGATTTGCTGATGTGGATACGGAATGACAAACAGCATGGGGCGCTACTGGGATGGGGCCAATTGGGCTATGGAGTATGGCTTTTGGTTGTCGCGGCCACCTACCGCTTCTTTATATAAGCCTACAAGGCAATAAGGCTGGCGGAATGCCGTCTTGTGTGCTAGAATTCTGTTCTCCGGCCCCTATAGTTCAACTGGATAGAACGGAGGTTTCCTAAACCTTAAATCCAGGTTCAAGTCCTGGTGGGGGCGAAGTATGTTTGTTATCAATAGCTTAAGTGCCTATATCGGGAATATAGCATCCTAAAATGGGAACAAAAGTGGGAACACTCTAAAATTATTTTTTGCTGGAAACTCGTCTGGGGCTGGCTGGCTTGTCGCTGTCTTCTCGGTGTTCTTCACCGACAAGGCGATCTCTTGAATGCCCAAGCGTTTTGCAAGCCTACGAGCCTCCTGTGAGGGTCGCACAGGGGCTTCTTAATTTTGAAATTGAAGAAGATGTATAATAGGTTACATGCCCATTACCTCTACAGCGAATCTTTGGGGGCCTTATCTTGGCAATGGCTCCACAACTCAGTTCAATTACGGTCAACCGATTCAGTCTCAAAATGACCTTGCCGTCTTTCTTACTGATAACAACGGTATTGCCTATGCCCCGCTAACTCCCGGAGTAGATTACTACGTCAATGGCGTCCTAAATCCCAACCAATCGGCTTGGAGTATCACCTATCCAATGAACTCTCTGTTGGCTCCGCTTCCAAGTGGCTGGACGATTACAATCCAATTGAATGTTGCCCTGACAACCAACATGAATCTGACCGTACTGAACAGCAGTAGCGGCCCTGTGGTTCAGGGTGCTGTTGACCGCCTGACGCTGCAAGCCCTGACATTGGAGAGCCAGATACAGGAGTTGACAGCTCCATCCATAACGGCGGCTTCTCAGGCTGGGGCAGCCGCAGGGACTGCCTCTGGAACTGCCGCAGCGGAGTCAGTCTTGGCAACTTACGCGCCTTTGGCCTCTCCCGCGTTCACAGGGACGCCCACGGCTCCCACGGCAACGGCTGGAACGAATAACACACAGCTTGCAACAACGTCCTTTGTTGCCAACACAGCGGGAGACGGTACGACGTCTGTTGCTCTAAGAAATAAGTTCATAAATGGAGATTTCAGGCTTTGGCAGCGCGGCACAACCATTAGCAATCCGGGATCAACGGCATACACAGCCGATCGGTGGGCGCTAAACTATGACGGAAGCGGAGCAACAAGGGTTATTTCATTGCAGTCAGGGGCAGAGGATACAGACGGTTCTTTTATTCCACAGACCCTTAATTTTTCGGTCTCTGCGGCTGGTAGCGGTGGATCATACTTGCAACTCTATCAAAGGATAGAGGACGTCAACACGCTCAACGGAAAGAATATCACGATTTCTGGAAAGGTTTTCAATAATGGATCTTCGACCGTTACAATGCCATATATAGGCTATCAGCAATACTTTGGTTCTGGTGGGAGCGCCGCCGTGTCATCATATTCATCGCCTATAACTCTCCTCCCAGGACAATGGACAGTTATAAAAGAAACATTCGCATTGAGCTCTACCGTTGGGAAAACGCTTGTAAGTCCTCATTACATAGAAGTGGACTTCGGTTTGCCGCCCAATACCCTCTTTAATCTTACGTTCTCTAGGCTACAGTTTGAGGGAGGAAGTGTCGCGACACCATTTGAACTGCGTCCTATCGAGCTTGAGACTTCGCTTTGCCAAAGATATTTCTATGCTCCCCTTGTATGGGGATGGGAACTTGGGCTTGGTGTTGCAACCGCAACAAATTCGGTGGTCGTGCCAATACATCTGCCAGCCATGATGCGCGCAAACCCAACACTTAGCAGTTCCGGCATAAGTGGCACAAACCTTCAGTTCTCCGGCGGTATCACTTCAAACCCGACTGCGGTAACAGTTTCGCAATACGGCCAGAACGTGATCTCTATTGCCTTTACATCAACCGCAACGACTGGAACTACCGGACACTTGGTCAGCCCAAGCGGGAATGGGGTCTTGCAGTTTAGCGCGGAATTATAGTCGTATGGACTATGGGAAAGGAATACGGCTGTAGACTGCAATATCAGAAGAAATCGCTCATTTAGTGCTAGTAATAGTAATATATTAATCGACCTTAAAAACGATGTGATGTATAAGCGACACTATGGGACTCTTTCAAGAGATGCTGAGCGTGCTGCTTACTAGAAATAAAGTAGTAGAAACATCTGGAGACGTTATTATAGGAATACAGGGAGTCATTGTTGCCCTGCTGATACCTCTTGGTATTGAGATCATAAATGACCTAAGAAAGTCTGAAGATGCGCTTCAAATCTCTTTCTTAAATAAGAGTGTGATCCGCCCTGTCGGATTCGCTTTAAGCGTAGCTGCGGTTTCTGTGATTTCTTTGGTTTTAATTCCCCTGTCCCCTTCATATCTACTTTGGATAGCAGTTGGAATTTTATTTCTATATCAGGCGCTAAGACTGGCTGAAATATATAAATGGATTATGCCTCCATTGGAGGGAATCTTTAGCAGGGATGATTTTAGAAAAAAACAGATTTTTGAATACTTATCAAAAATAAGGGATACAGGAATCTTGAGTAGCTATTTGGAAAGAAAATTAGCTGAACCTCCCAAAGACGTACGTACTGAAAAATTGTACTCGACGATTTGCGACAGAGAAATTGCTCGTCTCTCAAAGAAAAGCCCGTGCGGGATGTGTAAAGATAAACATAGAATGTCACTATTAAACAGTTTTGTTTCTAATATAGATAAAAGAGATGTGCCTCAGGAAAGTCCTAACTGGATCGATACTTTGCTAAGAGTCTTTAAGGTTATGGATATTGTCTTCTATGAAAGTCAGGATAAGGCACTAGACAAGTACGCTGAAATCTCGTTTATACATTGGCAGGTTCAAGGATCAATCGTGAAACTGATAGGGAACTATTGCAACAAGAGCGGCCAAATCTTGGCTCATCATATAGTTTTCGGAGCGCTTAAGAGGCATTTGTCCCTGCCATCCAGAAAAGATGTGGCCAAGCTCAAAGAGATCGACAAGAAATATTATAGCCGTTTTATTCAAGGTACGTTAATGCCAGCGTTCTTGAACTCCATTTTCTCGGAGAAAAGCGAGTGGGATGAGAACGAGATGGGAGCCTACTATCCAACGGAATGGCGCATTACAGAGAAATCATTGGAGGATAATATTATAGCTCTTTTGACGTGGCGCTATTATTGGAATCTCTTTTTAACTAAGTTCAAATTTGTCGGGAAGGGAGAAGAAGAAAACCTTGGCCTCTCTCGGATGTCTGACTTGCTATTTCCTGAACTTGAACCGGTTACATGGGCATGTATTCAAGCATTGATATATTCTCTTTCATTTAAGGATGCCGAAAGAGAGCTGTTAAACAAATGTGTTACAGGGTACCATAATATAAAATCATCACATCGGCCTTATAGTTTTTCTACAGATCCTTCTCTTTCGGATAAAGATGAAGGGAAGGAAATATTGAGAATGCTTAATCAGAAGGAGTCTGAAGCTAAGGATAGAACATATAAATTTGCTATTAAGGTTTTCAAAAATAGCATAGAACTAAAGATCAAACTAAGCATAGAGTATCTTGATTCATTGACCTTTGACGAAGCGCATGATTCAGACCGCAGTAGGCGTGATTTATACATAGAAGTTGCAAGAACATTAGAGAGAATGTCGGGGCTCACACATTGATTTGTTATTATTAGCCTACCGTCCCCAATCCTCAACGGGGTTATTCCATTTAGACATATCTAGCGGGTCATAAGTGTCCTGCCTGGCTTCTTCCCTTCTATATTTGGCTTCAAGAAGCGCATTAAACCTTTCTTGCGCGGTAGCTCCAGGGGGGTAAATCCCCTGCTCCTGCGCTGGATATACAGGGTATGCAAAGGTTAAAGCCCACGCATCGCCATAATCAGTAGATGGCAAGCCTCTTTCCTTTATTTTGTCCTTGGATTCGAGAGCCATCTTTCCCGCAGCGTTCCGGTGATCGTAGCGAGGGGCGCATAAATCCAGCTTGAGCCGTTGGTCATTTGGTATCCTGCCGCCTTGTTTAAGCCACTCAGAGAGCGCCCACCACATTTCAGTCCGCTTATTCAAATAACGCTCGTCATCGGGTTTTGAGGCAAATTGCACCTCCACGCAATTGAACCCCAAATCCCCGAGCCTACTGACTGTCATTGCCTATGCGGCTGGGTAGACGGGCATGATGTAATAGTCGCCGCCTGCCGATCTCACGACCTCGAATCCTTCTTTCCATGCTTGGAATGATGAATCAGAGGAAGATTGAGCCGCAAGCGGTGTGGCGTTACTGACCGCAAAGAGAGCGAATATGGGCAGCGTACGGAATAACGGGGTGACATGAATGTTTTTCATATGTATGGACAGCCCTCCGACGATTCACATATGAACCCGGGAGCGTTGGAGATACAATATACCCAGGTGACGGAGCTGCCGCCGAAAATAACCCCTGTTTCTGAAAGTATTCAGATGCTATCAGTATATGTTAACTTGCATATTAATCTATCTAATATATGTCTTTGCCCACTCCGTATGCGCTTGGAATCGCGATCAATAGCCCACCAAGTCCGCGCATCTTTTCTCGCCAACGAAAGTACCAAACGCATCAGCCTCGACCCAAACCACCGTCTCGAGTTTGACCTCTGTTGGCATCTTCCCGTCAACAAGTTCATAGACCCAATTCATTATCAAATTGCGCCTTACTTCTACGAGCCGCTTCGTTGCCCGCAATTCGACTCCCTCAATGTGGTGATGCAACGCAACTTTCCGAAGTTGGAGGGTCTGATCGCACTTGGTTTGCTGCTACCGTGTATAGGGACAGATATGTGTTATACTCTGTACATGGCAGACCTCGCTGACAAGCTTAAGACGGCAGTAGTGGCCATGGGGATGGTAACAAATCTTGTGGCGTCTGATGCCAGTAATCATCTGGGGGATGTCGGGCTATCAGATCCCAGCAAGAGTATTCCCAACGCATCGGAAGAAGTCTTGGCCAGGAACAAGGTTCTTGAAGAGGAGATTGCTAGGCTTTCTCCTGGAACCAATCTATTTGAGCCAGGAGCTATTCCCTCTTTGCGGCAGTTTATTTATCACAAGGACTTGCAGGGACATGATATTACCCAGCAGGTTATCGATCAGGCTCTTGATTTCAGGAGACAGCATCCAAATTTTTGCTGGGTAACTGATTTAAGTCCCAGCGCCCTCGGCAGCCATAATCTGAAGGTACTTCCCATGGACAACACGAAGACAACAGGAGACAATGAGACCTTTGGTGATCACGACATTAAAGAGCAGGATACAATTCACCTCAATCAAGATGCTTGGAACGGCCTTTCGAGGGTCAATCAGGGTGACGCGTTAGGTCATGAATTGAGGCATACAACACAGGACAAACTGGCAAAGGATAATCCGACGTCAGATCTTGACGATGCAGTGAAGATACACGGCCTTTTTGCCACTCAGAGAGAGCAGGCCTACGAGAAATATTCCGCAGATCCCTATGCTCCTGGTGCCGCCGATGCGCTGAATAATTGCAAAAAGGATCAGGAATGGGTGGCTTATATGCTCAACTCAAGGGAGTTGGAAGTGCGGGCAAGTATTCTCAAGCAATCTGCCATCCGAATGTATGGCCCAGATGCGATGAGTACCATACCTTCGACCATAAGAATACTTAACGGCATGGGAGTAATGATGGATCAGGGAGTAATCAACGAAATCTGTGCTGAGTTGGGTGAAAAACCAGTAGAGGTTTACAATGTGGCCCCTCCAGTCTTCAATTATGATTCGCATCATGGGCAATACCCAAACCCGGTTAACTCCAGAATGAATATCCGGCAGATATTCGATTTGATTAATGACAATAAACCGGCATTGAAGGATTCATCGGTTCCCATTTCAAAGGAACAAACAGAGCTCGATAAAGAGCAAAGGACCCGTTACAAAGAGATTCTCAGGCGCGTGATTATTACTTGCCCCGGTATCGCGTATAATGACAGAGCGCCGACGTTCGATTCTGTAAAATTCAATAATGCTACGCTAGTAGTTGCCAAGAAAGCGGGTTTATCGGATCCCGGAAAAGATATGAATGTGGCGGCTATTGGTTGAATGCAGAGTCTCAACTTTTTAGATGTGCCAAGTTTTAGAGCTGGCGGTTTGGAGCGGGAAAAATACTTTAAGACAAAGTTATTGATCTGAGCGGACTCTGCTTATGCTGAGACGAATGGGGGGTCTCGATACATAGGCGATATGTTCTTTGTGCATGGAGATTGTACTGCCATCGTTATTCTTTAGCCCAACAAAAAGGATAGATGTCAGAACTGTCCACCCTCCCATTACCAGAAACCCATGATGGAGCCCCTGTATCATTGTCTGGAGATGCGAATGAGCGTTTTCTGGGATAAAACAGGCTGTTATTAGCGACGCTACAGCCACTCCCAAGCTTGTTGCAAACTGCTGGACGGTGCTGGCGATGGAGCTTGCCCCGCTGGCTTCTTCTTCGTGGATATCAGCGTAAACAAGCGTATTCATGCTTGTAAACTGAAGGGACATGAAGAATCCATAGCAGAGTGCCGCCAGGACGATCATCCACATGGGGGTTTCCTGATTGATCAGGGCAAAGGACATGATGAGGAGCCCCACAAGCAGAGTGTTGCTGACAAGAATCCATTTGTATCCAAAGCGATTTAAGAGGCCAGCGGCCTGTGGTTTTAAACTTATGCTTGCAAGGGCCTGTGGAATCATGAGCAGGCCTGCCTGCAATGGAGAGAGCCCCAGTCCCAACTGATAAAGGAGTGGCAGGAGGAAGGGAATTCCCCCGATCCCTATCCTGGCCAGGAGTCCTCCGGCAACCGCGTGGGTAAAGGTTCTATAGCGGAATAACTTCAGCTCCAGGAGCGGGAATCGGGTGCGCGTGGCTTTTATGCCATATAGGAGCAGCAGCAATATTGAGACGATGAACAGTGTGAGTATTTGGCTTCCAGAGAGGGAATGTTCACCAAAGATCTCAAGCACATATGAAAGCAGTGATATGCCGCTCCCAAAAAGCAGGAGACCGGCGATGTCCGGAGGGTGTTGCTCTTCGCTATGGTAATCCGGTATGTATTTGCAAACAAGATAATAACCCAGGCAGCCAATGGGGATATTCAAGAAGAAGATCACGCTCCAGTGAAAATATTCCACAATAGCCCCTCCCAAAGCAGGACCGATCAGGGGACCTACCAACGCGGGAATGGCCACGAAGCTCATGGCATTTACCAACTCGGACTTGGGGAAGGTTCTTACCATAGTCAGGCGTCCGACTGGCACCATCATGGCGCCTCCCATCCCCTGCAGTATGCGGCATACCACCAACGCGTGTACATCCTGGCATATGCCGCATAGACACGAGCCCAGGGTAAAGATGGCGATGGCCGAAGCAAATGTTTTTCTGGTGCCGAAATGATCCGCCATCCACCCGCTGATGGGAATAAACAGGGCCAGGCTGAGCGTATAGCTGGCTAGCACGGCCTTCATGCTTAGCGCTTTAATTTTTAGGGCTGCTGCGATCGTCGGCACGGCCGTGTTGAGAATTGTCATATCCAACGACTCCATAAAAAACGCCACGGCCACAATCCATGGCAATAATTGTTTGAGGCGATTTTCCGGAATCATGGCGTACACAAACAGTTGCGTTGTCTCTTCTACATACGGCATATAGGGGCGGAACTAAACCCTTGTCAAAAAACGCTAATCCGTATCAGTATCATCCGGTTAGAAGCCATTGAGGGTTAGTTGGTTACAAAAGCTATTTTCTTTAAGTTGACACGATGTATTGGCAAGTAGTTCTTGTACAGGCAGTTGGTCAAAAGCGTGGGTTG
>Ga0181520_10008719_pt1 | contig 14287 bp, 12 predicted proteins | sample PEATcosm2014_Bin_29_FD_132451 | JGI IMG/M metagenome (GOLD analysis project Ga0181520, IMG submission 132451) | Peatland microbial communities from MTU Mesocosm Facility, Houghton, MI, USA - PEATcosm2014_Bin02_30_metaG | ecosystem: Environmental > Terrestrial > Soil > Wetlands > Peat | place... | reverse complement strand
TCGAACGACGGGCAGAAGGGCATGGGCCTGATCATGCTGATCCTGATTGGAACGGTACCGACGGCATATGCGCTGAATCACGGGTTGACCGCCAATGACTTGCAGGCATTCCTGGCTGCATCCGAGCAGGCGGGACACATCCTGGACCGGCATGTGGACCCGACGGGAGTTCCGGGAGCTGATCCGCGGGCAGCAGTTAAGGACTACCTCCGGACCCGGGAACTGCAGCCGGATACGATCGCGGCTCTCAGAGATCTAGTGGCCGACACCAGCCACGAGGTGTTGCTTTCGAGGGAGGCCAAGGCTCTTACAGCGAAGGAACAAACCAACATCCGCAACGACATGTATGTGGCCAGCGAAGCGATTCGCGTGATGCAGAATGATGGCAACGCGGCGTTCACGGCTGAGGAGAACGCGGCGCTCAAGAGCTACAAAGAGAAGATCGACAAATCGACGAAGTTCATCCCCAACTGGGTAAAGGTGGCTGTGGCTCTGGCACTGGGCCTGGGAACGATGGTGGGGTGGAAGCGGATCGTGGTGACAGTGGGCGAGAAGATTGGCAAGCAGCACCTGACCTACGCGCAGGGCGCGAGCGCTGGACTGGTTGCGATGTTCACGATCTTTGCGGCGAACCAATGGGGAATGCCAGTGAGCACAACCTACGTGCTGAGCTCGGGCGTGGCGGGCACCATGGCGGCCAACCAGAGCGGGCTGCAGCTTTCGACGCTGCGGAATATTGCGGTGGCGTGGGTGTTTACGCTGCCGGCGGCAGCGTTGCTCTCTGGCTTGCTTTACTGGCTGTTTCGCGCCATCCAGTAAACGTGCCCGCAGCAGATTTTCATCTGACGTTCATCGGGCTTCATTTGCCATTCATGTGGCTGTTATATCCATTGTTGAGTCCAGGCATTCCTTCCGAGGCACTGCCTGAGCAACTCTGACCCCTCTCATGGAGCCCCACAATGTCAGACCTAGCAACCGCACTCCCTGTGCGTCCACCTGCTGCCGCGCTGCTTGAAAAGAAGATGAACAAGAGCCACGCGAGGATCAGCGGCGCCGTGGTGATTGGGGCGATGGTGGTGGGCGTAGGCTTCATCGGCTTCCACATTTCGCAGGACTTCAATGGAGTGACCATTGGGAGCCTGTGGCCCTACCTGTTGCTGGGTGTGGCGCTGCTGATTGCACTGGGATTTGAATTTGTGAACGGGTTCCATGACACAGCCAACGCGGTGGCTACGGTGATCTACACGCATTCGCTGGAGCCGAACCTGGCGGTGGTCTGGTCGGGGATGTGCAACCTGGCCGGAGTGCTGACCTCCAGCGGAACGGTGGCGTTCACGGTTATCACGCTGCTGCCTGTGGAGTTGATTTTGCAGGTAAGCGCCGGGGCGGGGTTTGCGATGGTATTTGCGCTGCTGATTGCGGCGATCGTTTGGAACCTGAGCACCTGGTGGCTGGGGCTGCCCGCTTCGAGTTCCCACACCATGGTGGGCTCGATCATTGGGGTGGGATTGACGAACCAGCTAATGAATGTGAAGACGGGGACTTCTGGCGTGGACTGGGAGCAGGCAGCGAAGGTGTTCAAGGTGCTGCTGGTATCGCCGATTGTTGGTTTCGGGCTGGCTGCCATTCTGTTTCTGCTTTCAAAGTGGTTGATCAAATATCCGGCACTCTATGAGGCACCCAAGACCGATGCCCCTCCACCGTGGCCAATACGGGGACTGCTCATTCTGACATGTACAGGTGTCAGCTTCTTTCACGGTTCGAACGACGGGCAGAAGGGCATGGGACTGATCATGCTGATCCTGATTGGAACGGTACCGACGGCGTATGCGCTGAATCACGCCGTGACTGCCCAAGGCGTGCAGGCGTTCATTGCTGCATCCGAGCAGGCCGGGCATATCCTGGACCGGCATGTGGACAAGAACGGCATATTGGGCGAGGACGCACGTGCCGAAGTTACGGATTACATCCGGACGAAAGAGCTTAAGCCGGACACAGTTCTGGCGCTGCGGGAACTGGTGGAGGACCTGAACCACGAGGTGGCTCTCTACAAGGAGTTCAAGGCGGTTCCGGCGAATCAGCAGACCAACGTGCGCAATGACATGTATGTGGCAAGCGAGGCGATCCGGTTGATGGAGAAGAGCCACAACCCGGCGTTCACGCCGGCGGAGACGACGGCGCTGACCACCTACAAGAGCCAGGTAGACGCAGCGACCAAGTTCATCCCTGCATGGGTGAAGGTAGCTGTAGCCCTGGCGCTGGGGATGGGGACGATGGTGGGCTGGAAGCGGATTGTGGTGACCGTGGGAGAAAAGATTGGCAAGGAACATCTGACATATGCCCAAGGAGCAGCCGCAGAGCTGGTGGCGATGGCAACTATATTTGCCGCCGACAACTTTGGGCTACCGGTGAGCACAACGCATGTATTGAGTTCGGGGGTTGCGGGCACCATGGTGGCCAATGGGAGCGGGTTGCAATGGGATACGCTGCGGAATATTGCGGCAGCGTGGGTGTTTACGCTGCCGGCGGCTGCCCTGCTTTCGGGGACGCTCTTCTATCTGTTCAGCCAGATCGCGCGTTAGGGGTCTCGGGTCCAGGGTCCAGTGTAGAAAGCGCAAGGCGGTATCGAGAAAAGGCGTCTGCTCTGGCGGGCGCTTCTTCTTTTTGGGGCGGCGCAGGGTCCTCGGCGGGGCTCGGGTTCGAGCTCAGGGTTCCGCAGAGAGGCCCTACTTCCGGTACGATACTGAGAGAGGTTCCGCGACTCCACCCTTCCGGCTACCAGGCCGTCGGGTGGCTTTTTTGTGAAGGACGGGCCATCCGGAAACGTCGGTTCTGGAGGGATTCGTCTTTTGGAGGGTCGCACGTGAGGAGCCATGGAATGAAGCACAAGACAAGGATGCAAGAAGTAAGGAAGCCAATCGCAGAATGAGTCTGAAAGCCAAGCTGGAAGCAGTGATTTATGCCGCGGAGGAGCCGGTCACGCTGGCCCAGCTCTCCGCATTGTTTGCCGCCGAGGCGCTGGAGTGGAAGGCGGAGCAGGCGGCGGAACAGGCCGCCAAGACCGAAGAGGAAGCTGCGCCGGAAATGGAGGCACTGCCGCTTGGGCTGGAACCTGAAGCGAAGACGGAGACCGCGGCTGAAGAGGAGACAGCGTCAAGCACAGAGGGCGTAGAAGCAAACGCCGGCGAAGAATCCGATTCTGCAGTTCAGGAACAGGCGAATTCGGCCGAACCCAGTGAGGCGGAGGCGCGGAAGCTGGCGCGGCAGAAGGAGCGCGAGGTTCGCGGGATCCTGCGCGGGATGGTGGACGAGCTGATTGCGCAATACGTGTCGGATGACCGGGGTGTGGAGATAAGGGAGATTGCGGGCGGCTACCGCATGGCGACCAAGGTGGAGTGCCACGACGCGGTGCGGATGTTTGTGAAGAGCCTGAAGCCGGCGATGAAGCTGTCGCTTCCGTCGCTGGAGACACTGGCGGTGATCGCCTACAAGCAGCCCGTGACAGCACCCGAGGTGAACGAGATTCGCGGGGTAGACTCTTCGGCGGTGTTCGGGTCGCTGCTGGCGAGGAAACTGATTGCGACGGCGGGGCGCAAGCAAGTGCTTGGGCGGCCGATTCTCTACAAGACGACGCGGGAGTTTCTGCTGCGGTTTGGATTGAAGGACGTTTCCGAGCTGCCGTCGATGGAGGAGTTTGAGAAGCTGGCGGCGCTGGAGCTGGAAGAGCCGGAAGCGGCAGCCGAGAGCGTAGCCGCGGCGGGAGCCGGGTTCGAAGGTGAGCTGGAGTTTGAACTGAACACGGCGGAAGATCCGATGGAAGAAGCCGACAGTGAGGCAGAGGAGACGGCTGCCGAAGAGCGGCCGGCAGAAGCGGCCAGCGCGGAAGCCAAATAGGCAGGGAAGCCTGCGTCAAGCAAGTTGTAAAACAAGGCGGGTGAACCCCGCAGAGGCCGCGCCTGCTGCGCCCGAACCAAAGAGCAGGCAGAAACCGAGCGCAGCAATGCCTGCCAAGAAGAAGACTGCCCCGAAAGAGACCTCCCCCAAAAAGACCGCCCCCCAAAAGACTGCCTCCAAAAGGACTTCCAAGAAGAAGCAGCTTGACGGCCTAGAACCGGCGCTAACCCAAGCGAAGGAAGAAGGCGCGCCCGAATTGAATTCACTGCAGGCGATCGAGGATCCGATCGGCGACGAGACGGATGGTGAGGGCGCGACCTCGATGAGCGAAGCCGAGGCTGAGGCGGCACCAGCGTTAGAGGCAGAGCGAGAAATTGAGGCGGACGCAGACGCGGCGGCAGGTGCAGAGCTGGTTGCGGAGCAGGAGCAAGACGGAGATGCAGATGGGGATGAGGGGGAAGAGACCGAGGCGAAGCCGCCGGTTAAGCTCGAGCGGCTGCAGAAGATTATGGCGCAGGCGGGCGTTGCAAGCCGGCGGGCGGCCGAGAAGCTGATCGAAGAGGGACGCGTTCAGGTGAACGGCAAGGTGGTGACCGAGCTAGGCACCAAGGCCGACGGGGGGCGGGACCACATTCGCGTGGATGGGAAGCTGCTGCACGGGGCAGAGCGGCTGCGCTACTTTGTGCTGAACAAGCCGAGGGGGTTCGTGACCACGGTGAAGGATCCGGAAGGCCGGCCGACCGTGATGCAGTTCTTTGAAAAGATGCGCGAGCGGCTGTATCCGGTGGGACGGCTGGACTACCTGAGCGAGGGGCTGCTGCTGGTGACCAACGATGGAGAACTGGCGAACCGGTTGACGAAGGCTTCGCTGGGCGTGGAGAAGACCTACCTTGTGAAGGTGGCGGGGGTGCCGACGGAAGCCGAGCTGGACAGACTGCGGGCGGGCGTGGCGATTGACAAGGGCGCACCCGGAGAGGGACGTGTGCGGACGTCGCCGGCGCGGGTTCGGCAGGTAAAGCACGGGGATAATCCCTGGTACGAGGTGGTGCTGGTGGAGGGGCGAAACCGCGAGCTGCGCAAGATGTTTGAAGAGATTGGGCACTTTGTGGAGAAGATCAGGCGGGTGGGTTACGGGCCGCTGGTGCTGGACCAGGAGCCGGGAAAGCTGCGCGAGCTGGACGAGCATGAGCTGACGTTGCTGCGCAAGGCGGCGGACGGGACGCTGCGGACGGCAAAAGCGAAATCGCTGTCCAAAGTGAAGTTTGAGGATTCGCTGCCGCCGGAGAAGCCGGCGTTTCGCGGGCAAGCCGGAAAGCCCAGGGCGTGGAAGAAGGACGGGGGAAAGAAGTCGTTTGGCGGGGCGAAGCCTGCGTTTGGCAGGAAAACAGATCGGCCGGACCAGAGCGCGGGAGCAAGGCCAGCATGGAAGCGAGACGACCGGGCCGGGCAGGATTCGGGAGGTCGGCCGCCGCAGCGGTACGGCGCGGGTGCGGGCGCGACCGGCAGGCCGACGAGCGCAGGGCCAACGGACGAGGGGCAACGACCCAGCAGGACGTTTGCGGACAGGCGCAGCGGCGGACGTACGTTCGAGAAAAAGCCTTCGTTTGGCAGGACCTTCGCAGGCAAGCCGCCGGCTGGCAGGAGCTTTGGAGAAAAACCGAGGGCTGGAGGGTTTGGCGACAAGCCACGAGGCGGTGGGTTTGGCGACAAGCCGGAAGGCAGGAGTTTCCGGGACAAGCCAGCGGGTGAGGGCGCGTTTGGCGCGAAGCCAGCGTGGAAGAAGCCTGGAGACCGGCCTACCGGCGGTTTTGGGCGCAAGGTTGGTGGGAGTGACCGGCCACCGTTCAAGCGGACGTTCTCGCCGCGGCCGCCGACCGCACGCGAGGATGTTGAGCCGATGAACTTTGAACCGCGAAAGCCTTCGCGGTTGCGCATTGAGCCGATCGAGGGTACAGATCGAGGCCAGGAACGGAGGCCCGAGGGATTCAGGCCGCAGGGGGCACGGACCAGGGGTTCCGGGCCCGAGCGCGGCGACAGGCCTCGGGAGTTCAAGCCAAGGCCTTTCACGCCGCGGACTGAGACTGGCCGCGGCGGTGGTGGGCACGCGAGCGGTGGTGGAGCAAGGACTGGCCGGGCAAGTTTTGGACGGTCAAATTCTGGTAGGGATGGTGGCGGACGGACTGATTCTCCTCGTCCGTTCCGTGGCGAGGGCGGGCTGGCGAGGCCGTTTACTACCAGCAGCGGCAAGCCGCGCGCAGGCGGGCCGAGGCCGAGCAGCAAGCCGGGAAAGCCAACTGGAGCAGGTTGGAAGCCGAAGCCGGGTGGAAAGCCGGGATTCAAGTCGGGACCAAGGCCGGGAGGGTTCAAGGGCAAGCCGGGCGGGAAGCGGCGGGATTAGGCCATGTGGCGATGATAGTCAGGAAGAAACAAAAGTGTAGGTTCAGCAGAACAAGGAAGGATCACGAAGTGTATGCGATCCCACTCATCGCGATGAAACTGCGATGAATGGGGCACAGTGCGGGGCCAGGCGCGGCAACGTTGATTGCTGATACCGAATGAGGCGCAAAAGCATCAGATGGAGCATGAGCATGGAAAAGGCGACATTTGGAGCGGGATGCTTCTGGGGTGTGGAAGCGGCGTTTGCCGCGATTCCTGGAGTGAAGGCGACGGCAGTGGGCTACGAGGGCGGAAGCCTGGAGCGGCCGGGCTACCGAGACGTGTGCACAGATACGACCGGGCACGCCGAGGTGGTGGAACTCGACTTTGACCCGGCCGAGGTGAGCTACGACCAACTGCTGGATGCGTTTTTTGAGCTGCACGACCCGACCACGCTGAACCGGCAGGGGCCGGACTGGGGGACGCAGTACCGGTCGGCGATCTTCTTTCATTCCCCAGAGCAGGAAGCGCAGGCGAAGGCGAAGATTGAGCAACTGACGGCGGAGGGGCGCTACAAGCCGAAGCGGATTGTGACCAAGGTGGAACCGGCGCAGACCTTCTGGCGGGCAGAGGAGTACCACCAGCGGTACCTGGAGAAGCGCGGGCAAGCGAGCTGCCACATTTAGCCCGCAGCAGACGCCTCCGGGGGCTCGGGCTCAGGTTCGGGCTCGTCCGGAGTAGGTTCGGCGGGGGCTTCTGCTTCGCCGGGGACATCGGGAGGCGGCGCAGCGGCGGCGGCGCCAGACCCTGGCTCATCCATCCAAAGACAGACGATCCACCAGACGAGGACCACAACGTAAAGGGCTCTGTTCGCGTTGAAGAGCCGGTCACGGAGGTCGAGAAGCGGCTGCAGCTCCGCCTGGGTGCGGGGAGCGGCGCTCTTAGCGACGAATTGCATGATCGTCTGGACTGCGAGGCCGCCGATGGAAGCAGTGGAGAGGCCGATCGCGATGCGCTGGGTGTGGCTCTTCCAGGGCGCCTTGAATTTGCGCCCGAAGAGGACCACCATCAGGCCAAGCTCGATGTTGAGCAGGTTAACGAAGAGCGTGGTCTTCTCAGCAAAAAGGTCGAGGACCCGCAAAGTGGCCACCTGCGACTCGGCAGTGAGGGTCTTCCAGGACGGCCAGGGGCCCCACATCCACATGATGCCGGCAGTGACAAGCAGCAGCCCGACGAGATTGACGAGGAACAGTGAGCGGTGCACGCCGGAAAAGGCTTTGCGGGCAAGCTCAGCAATAACCAGCAGGCCCAGGATTGCCACGACATCGGCCAGGACGATGAGGACGGTGACGAACGTGATCTGGGGCAAGCGCTGGAAAAGCTCACGCTCGCAAAGCAGGCGGAGGGCCAAGGCGACGATGCTCGCGGTAAACCACGGGAAGAGGCGAGCCCGGTCGCGGCCAAGCAGAACCACCATGAGCACCAGCTGGGCTGCAAAGGTAAGGGTCCAGAGAATCTGAAGTGCCGTAAAGTGCCAATCGAAGTGCATTTTTGCCTTGTCCGGGCCGCGCGGTTGGGGTGCGGGCCTCTGTTTCAAGTTTAACTTGCAAATCTAACTTTGAAACTTGAGTGGCCGGAAGAGCGTGTGCGGAGATGATCGGTGTTGAGAGCGAGAGTGGGGCGTGACTGGCTGTGGGGACGATGCGGCAATGGCCCGGCAAAGAGCAAAATGCGCTATTCTTGAAGAGCGCGCCCGTAGCTCAGCTGGATAGAGCGAACGCCTCCGGAGCGTTAGGTCGGGAGTTCGAATCTCTCCGGGCGCACCATGAATTGCTTGAGCATTGAAGAGTCAGCCGCCCTGGAGCGGCTGATTGTGTTTTGGGCTGGTCTGCATCAGGATCGAGCCTTTTCACGCTGGACCCGGATCTCTTCCATCACGGACTGGATGAGGGCTTTGGCGCCATCGATGCCGGCGAGGACGGCCTGGAGGTCGAGAGCGGGTTTGGAGGGATTGCGGCTGGAGGCGCAATAGACGCCGTGCTGGCCGACCATGATGAGGGAGTCAGTGAGCAGGTCCATGGCCACGGCGAGCCTTCCCCGCTCAGGGCCCATCATGAACTCATAGCGCTCGAGTTCGGCGCGCTTTTCGTCGAAGATCGTCATGAATCAAGGGTAACGGATGAAGTGTGGGCGTGGCCTGAGATGCATCGAATCCCACCCTAGGCGCAAAGACAACTACACGCCGAGGGTGGGGCACCCGGCAATCCTTCGGGCCCTTGAATTCTGTGGGATTCAGTGTGAGGATTGTCGGCTCCCAGGTCTCAGAATCGAGACCTGGGGCACCCGCGGATTATCGGTGGGTCGGCGGCTTCAGAGGTTGAGCTTGCGCATGTAGTCGGCGTCGGCGCGGAGGGACTCGATGATGTCGCCGGTGAATTCTTCCTGCTCGATGAAGTAGTGCTTGAGGCCGGTGGCGGCGCGGAGGATGGGCTTGTAGTCGACGGTGCCCGTGCCCATGATGGTGGAATCCCAAGTGCCATCGGGCTTGCGGGCCATGTCCTTGACGTGGAGCAGCGGGAAGCGCTGGGGAGATTTGCTGAGGTAGTCGAGCGGGTTGCGTCCGGCGGCGACGACCCAACCGCAGTCCATCTCAAAGAAGACCAGCTTGGGATCGGTAAGGCGGAGGAGCTCGTCGTAGAAGGTGACGCCGGCCTCGGTGCCGAACTCGGGAGTGTGGTTGTGGTAGCCGAAGGACATGCCGGCGGCTTTGACCTTTTCGCCGATGCGGTTGAGCTCATCGGCAGTGAAGTGCCAATCGTCGAGGGTGAGCGGGCCGTGGGCAGCGGGATCGCGGTGCGCAGGCGAGGGGCAGACGATGTATTCAAGGCCGAGGTTGTGGCCGTACTCGATGAGCTCGTCGGTGTGTGCACGTAGCGGGGCGAGGGGGTGGTGGGTGCTGATGCAGCGCAGGCCGGCTTGGTCCATGGCGTGACGGAAGTCGGCAGCGGTGCGGTCGTAGTAGCCGGCGGCTTCGACTTCGGTGTAGCCGGCGGCGCGAACCGCCTTGAGCGTGCCATCGAAGTCCTTGGGAAGAAGCTCGCGGACGCTATAGAGCTGAAGGCCGATGGGCAGGCCGAGGGTTTTGGCGTTGAGGCGATCGGCGCCGAGAACGGCGGCAGCGGCAACTGCGCTGGAAGCTTGCATGAATGTCCTTCGAGAAACAGAGCTCATGGATGGGTTCTCCGGGGAGATCGATTCAACCCCCGATGGTCTTGGTGGCCGGGTCCCACAGGGCCACGTTGTGGTGGAAGTAAGAGTAGTTGGCCATGTGGCAGCCGATGGCGGCATGGTTGCCGAAGACTTCATCTTCGACGACATGCTGGCGGGTCTCGATGGCGCGGAAGAAGTTGGAGATGTGGACGGCGGTGTCGTCGTATCCCCTGGGCAGGGTGAAGGTCTCGCCGGTGGGATCGAAGGGCGTAGGCGGCGTGGGATGAGCCGCGTGCCACTCGTCGATGCCCTGCTGGCGCTGAGCCCTGGTCATGCCGTTCCAGCCGTAGCTCTCGAATTGAGGGGTGACGTCCTGCGGGGTGAAGGTGACGGATTTGCCAGTGACGACCAACGTTCCGGTTGAGCCGAAGAAGCTGAGGCGCTCGTCGCCGTCGCTGTTGTTCTGGTTGCAGTGGAGATGGAGTTGGAATCCGCCATCGGCCGAGGGGTAGTCGTAGATGGTCTCGAGCAGATCGGGAAAGTCGCGGCCGTCTTTGAAGTGATAGAGGCCGCCGGAGGAGTAGGCACGGGAGGCCGGAGCGTTGATGCCGGTGATGACCTGCATACCGGAGAGGAGGTGGACAAAGAGGTCGCCGCCGAGGCCCGATCCGTAGTCGGCGAAGAGACGCCAGCGGAAAAAGCGGACGGGATCGAAGGGGTGGGGAGGTGCGTCCTGAAGGAAGCGGTCCCAGTCGATGGTCTGGGGGCTGGCATCGGGGGCAATGGGATAGACCCATGCGCCGCCGGGTGAGTTGCGATTCCACTGCGCGTCGACAAAATGGACCTGGCCAAGGCGTCCGGAGGCGTAGATTTGGCGAGCCTTTTCGTAGAGGATGGAACTGACGCGCTGGCTGCCGGCCTGGAAGATGCGGCGGCCGGCCTGAACCGCGTCGACCATGGCGAAACCGTCGGCCACTGTGTGGGACATGGGTTTTTCGCAGTAGACGTCTTTGCCGGCCGCGACTGCGTCGAGGGTGACGCGGCGATGAAGATGGTCGCTGGTGGCAACGAAGACGGCGTCGACATCTTTGCGGTCGAGCAGCGAGCGGTAGTCGCGCGTGGTGGGAAAATCGGCGCCGTAGGCTTCGCGGGCGGCCGTGTGGCGGGTTTCGTAGAGGTCGGCAGCGCCGACGCAAACGCCCGTGGGGACATTGCGCGCGGAACGGAGCAGGTCGCAGCCGCGAATGCCGGTGCCGATGGAGACGAAGCGGATCTTGCGGCCGGAGTCGGCGGCGGAGTCCTGGGGGGCGAGAAGAGACGGCGGCTCCAGCGTTGTTGACTCTGCAATGGCGGCCTTTGCGGCGGCACCTACAGCGGCCGCACCTGCGCTCATACGTACAAAACTGCGCCTGGAAATCTGGAATGGGTTCACTTCGAGCTCCGAGGTCCGACAGCCATTCTCGCTCCCGGGCTGGCACCGTGTCCACCGCAACAAAGCTGGGACTTGCTGACGAGCCCAAGTACGATCTGTTGCCCAGCGTGGGAGAATTGAACTCGGGACAAACATGACAACCGAGCAGACGAACGAACCCGCCACCCCAGAAGATCCAACACCCGAAGTTCAGGAAGAGACACCTGAGATTCCGAAAGAGACGCTTGATGTTCCGGAAGAATCGGGCGAATCCTTCGCCGACCTGCTGAAGGACTTTGAGAAAAGCCACTCGCACCGGGCGAAAGCTGCGCCTGGAACTGCGCCAGGGAGTGCTGGTCGCCAACTCGAAGGGACGGTGGTGTCGCTGACCGCAGAGCAAGTGTTTCTGGACATCGGCTACAAGACGGAAGGCGTGCTGCCGCGAACGGCCTTTGAGCACAATGGCGAAGGCGTGAAGGCTGGCGATGTCTTCAACGTCTCCGTGACCGGCCGCAACGAGGAAGGCTACTACGAGCTCTCCCGATTCAAGGTGGCGCAGGTGCGCGACTGGTCGGCGATTGAAGCCGCATTCGCCGAGAAGACGGCCGTGGTCGGAACGGTGATCGAAGTGAGGAAGGGCGGCGCGACGGTGGACATCGGCGTGCGGGCATTCATGCCGGCGAGCCGCAGCGGAACGAAGGACGCGGCGGAGCTGGAGAAGCTGGTGGGGACGGAGATCCCCTGCCGCATTACCAAGCTGGACGTGACCGACGAGGACGTGGTGGTGGACCGGCGCGTGGTGCTGGAAGAACAGGCGCGCGGGCTGATGGCAAATAAATTTGCCGCGATGCAGGAAGGCGAAACGGTGACGGGTACGGTGCGGTCGCTGATGCCCTATGGAGCGTTTGTTGACCTGGGCGGCGTGGATGGGCTGCTTCACGTGAGCGATATGGCGCACTGCCGCGTGACGAAGCCGGAAGATGTGGTGACGGTGGGCCAGGAGATTACGGTCAGGATTCTGAAGATCGATCCAGAGACGAGGAACATTTCGCTGGGGCTGAAGCAGCTGCAGGCGGAGCCGTGGGCGACTGTGCCGGAGCGGTTGAAGGTGGGCGAGCGCGTGAAGGGCCCGGTGACGCGGGTGATGGATTTTGGCGCGTTTGTGGAGATTGAGCCGGGGGTGGAGGGGCTGATCCACATTTCGGAGATGTCGTGGGGCAAGAAGGTGCGGCATCCGAGCGACGTGGTGAAGCCGGGCGACATGGTGGACGCGGAGATTCTGAGCGTGAAGCCGGAGGAGCGCCGGATTGCGCTGGGGTTGAAGCACGCGCTGAGCAATCCGTGGGCGGAGGCGGAGAGAAAGTATCCGGCTGGTTCGCAGGTGGAAGGGCCGGTGACGAAGATCATGGCCTTCGGCGCGTTTGTGGAGGTGGGCGAGGGCTTGGAGGGGATGGTCCACGTGAGCGAGATCGTGGCGGACCGTCGCATCAATCATCCGTCGGACGTGCTGCGCGCCGGTCAGCGGGTGAAGGCGATGGTGCTGGGCGTGGATACGGCGAAGCGGCAGATGAAGCTGAGCATGAAGCAACTGGTGCCGACCAGCATCGATGAGTACATTGCGGAACACAAGGTGGGGGATGTTGTATCAGGGCGCGTGGTGGAAGTGAACGGAGTTACGGCTGTAGCGGAATTGGGCGAAGGCATCCGTGCTACTTGTTGGGCGAGCAAGGCTGGCGCAGGAGCGGCGCCAGCGGCCACGGCTGTTGCGAGCGAGGGCAAGGTGGACCTTGGTGCGCTGTCGTCGATGCTGAAGTCGAAGTGGAAGGGGAATGCGCCGGCGGCAGATGCTAAGCCGGAAGCGGTGGCAGCGGGGCAGGTGCGCAGCTTCAAGATTGTGAAGCTGGATGAGGAGAAGAAGAGGATCGAAGTGGAGCTGGCGTGAGAATGAATCTTTTCCTGGCGTGCGGTCGCGTTCGCGGGTCTGTCGAACTACGCGGATTCGACTTGAACGTCGTCAGGGAAGAGCCGCGGATCGAAATCAAACGGCTCGATGCTCTCGAGGGATACGTGATCCCAGAAGCCAGTTCCTTCCGGATAGAGGATCACATTCCACGCAGGTACGATGACTGAAGGAACTGCTATTGCGAAGGGATTCATGGTAGCAGCAAAACTCTGCGGACCGTCGGTGAAAGCATCTCTGGCTTCACGAATGCTCTTGTAAAAGACAATGCAGCCGCCCTCGTAGAACACAATAGAGCCGCCCGTTTGGTAGTCTAGTCCGTGCTCCCCGGCGCCCGCGACTCGCATTCTCATCAAGGCGAGATTTGATGGGATTATATCTTTGGGAGTGTGGACAAGCCGTTCGAGAACAGGCACGCCTACCTCTATGGATGTGTATATCGCCTCCTGGCCCGCCCGATTCCAACGTCCTGGAAACGCGGCGGCACCGGCACCCGAAAGATTGGCGTACCTCTTCCTTGCAAGCCGGTCCAGGGTGAGAGGCTGCTGGGTGAGTAAAATCGCGGGATCGAGCTGAAGGTCGTCCGGAGTCAAAAATAGATTCCGTGCTCGATGCGGGCGAGAATGGGCTCAATCGAATCGATGCTATATCCGCTGGACTGGGCGAGCTGAAGAGGAGTCAAACCCTCCAAATCCTTGTTCGGCAACGAAAGCCATTTGGACGCCTTGATCTCGTCGCCGAAAGCCTCCACTGTACGGGCTACCAGGGCGCGGTAGTTGGCGAGAGCCCGGGCAGAAGCCACAGGATCAACCTGCGGAGCATGGGGCGCAGGGGACTTGACGCGGGGCTTTGGTGCGGTTGCCATACCAAATGATACCAAAATGCTGTTTGTCAGGCTGCTTAGATGTAGGCGTCGTCGATGTAGCACCACTTCCAGTTTTCGCCGCGTTCGGCGGACTGGATGAGGGGGTGCTGGGTCTCGTGGAAGTGGGCGCGGGCGTGGCGGTTGGGGGATGAGTCGCAACAGCCGACCTTGCCGCACTCGAGGCACATGCGCAGGTGAACCCATTGGCCGCCGATTTTCAGGCACTCCTCGCAGCCCTTGGTGTGGGGCTTCACTTTCTTGAGATGATCGGCGATGTGCGTACAGGTTGCGGGCATGGGGGGCCTCCGGAGGGTGGGTAGGTGCTATCAGGAAGATGATCGCAGCGGGGATGGGGATGCAGAACCAGCGAATCTCTCCTGAAGCGATAGCGAACAACGTCCCTCAGGGGCTAAAGCCCAAACTGGTTTTGCTGAGCTTACGGCTCGACTAAAGTCGAGCCCTGACTCATGGCTTCAACTCAGCGGAGTTCTTCAGCAAGTGGTAAGGTTCTGCCCTGACTCATGGCTTCAACTCAGCGGAGTTCTTCAGCAAGTGGTAAGGTTCTGCCCTG
>Ga0181520_10008718_pt1 | contig 14288 bp, 13 predicted proteins | sample PEATcosm2014_Bin_29_FD_132451 | JGI IMG/M metagenome (GOLD analysis project Ga0181520, IMG submission 132451) | Peatland microbial communities from MTU Mesocosm Facility, Houghton, MI, USA - PEATcosm2014_Bin02_30_metaG | ecosystem: Environmental > Terrestrial > Soil > Wetlands > Peat | place... | reverse complement strand
GGGGTACAGCGACGAACAGCATGGTGAGCACGAGGACGGCCATCAGCGGCACCGCGACCACCAGGAGCAGCGAGCGGGTGGCGTGCTCGTGGATCGCCAGGATCACGCCGCCGACCATCATGATCGGGGCCGCCACCATGAGCGTGAGGGCCATCTGCAGGAAGATCTGGATCTGCTGGACGTCGTTGGTGTTGCGGGTGATCAGCGACGCGGTGCCGAAGCTGTTCATCTCGCGCGCCGAGAAGTGCATGACCCGCGAGAAGACGCTGGCGCGCAGGTCGCGGCCCACGCCCATCGAGGTGCGGGAGGCGAAGTAGGTGGCGATGACGGCGGCCACCCCGCTCAGCAGGGTGAGCCCGAGCATCCACGCGCCGGTGTGCCAGATGTAACCGACATTGCCCACCGCGATGCCGTTGTTGATGATGTCGGCGGTCAGGTTGGGCAGGTAGAGGCCCAGGACGGTCTGGATGACGATCAGCCCGAGGACGATGGAGACCTGCAGCCGGTAGGGGCGAAGGCGGGTCAGCATCATGCGGACCAGGGTCACGGGCGGAGCCTCCGCGTGCGCCCGATCGCGGTCGCGACCGATCGGAGCGGGGGGGAAGGATCAGGGGAGGTGGCGGCCGAGGTCATATCCTACATGTACTGTACCATTCTTGCCCAGCAAGATTGCGGTCATGTAGGGGATTTGTAACCCTCGGTCGGAGCTCTGCGGCGCGACCAGAGGACGAGCGCCAGGCCGGCCAGGACGGTCACCCCCAGGCCCAGGGCGATGGTGATCAGCCACTTGCCGGTGAGGCTCCCGCCCGAGTAGTTGGGGATGCCCGGCTCCGCCTGGAGCCGGTGGACATAGAGTCCCTGGCTGGTACCCGCCCAGATCGCCGGTGCGTCGCCCGATGCGTCCGGGACCAGGCTGAGCACGTCATCGGGGAGCCCTGGATCGGCTCGCACCCAGTCGTCGCCGCCGTCCGAGGTCAGCAGGGTTCCGTACCCGGCGGTCCCGATGTACACGACCCCACTCACCGCGTCGGTGTTGAAGCCGGCAATCGAGGTGACGGCCGGCGTGCCGGTGAGGAGGGTCGAGGGCAGCAGGGCCAGCGAGACGGCCCAGCCGCCACTCGGATCCCGCCGCCACACCGTCCCGCCGGTGCTCACGGCCACCACGAAGCCCGGCACGGCGAGCGGGGCGGCGATCAGGTGGGCACCCGGCCCCAGCTCGGGGCTCCCGGGGTCCCGCTGGGGTGCCCCACCCCGGGAGCTGACCATGACCTCACCGGATGGGCTGATCGACCAGGTGCGGGAGCCGCTGGTGACCTTGGCCGGGGCCGGCGGCGGTGGGGCGGCGGCGGCCACGAATCCAGCGGCCGTCTGGACCATTGCCTCGCCCCCCACCAGGGCGGTGATCCGCCCCTGGACGACGGCCACGCGCGACACGCTCTGTCCCGAGAAGGCCACCAGCTGCCACCACGGACCTGCCGCCTGTGCGGGCAGGGCTGCGGCCGCGGCCAGGGCCACGACGGCGACGGGCGCCGCGACCAGCAGTCGCGCCCGGCGTGCCACGTGACGGCGGGTGGGCACGACGCCTGCCCTCACCGTGGGCTCAGGGCAGCCTCGACGAGCGGATCAGCAGGGTCACCCCCCGGAACAGCCAGAGCGCCCCGATGATGATCAGACCGAAGGGAACGAAGTAGACACCCCCGGTGGTGGAGACGGCGCCGTAGCTGGCCACCGTGATGACGATGCCGACGATCAGGAAGAGGACGCCCCCGGTGATGCTGCTGACGGCGCGCCGGCGGAGATAAGCACCGCTCATCGGCCGCATGCGACCCCTCATCCCCATGTAGCCCATGCCGGGGTAGCCGGGGCCCGGTCCGTAGGGGCCCTGCCCGTAGGGGCCCTGCCCATAGGGGCCCTGCCCATAGGGTGCCGGACCGTAGGGTGCCGGACCGAAGCCCGGTTGACCCGGGGCGCCGGCGGCAGCCGGAGGCAGGCCGAAGGGCGACGGCGGAGGGCCGGCGGCGGCGGGTGGCGCCCCGTACGGCGCCGGCTCCGGGGCCGCGCCCGCGCCGGGCGTGCCCCAGGAGGTTGCGGGATCGGGTGGAGGATAGCCGGCGGGCTCGCTCCCCGGCGGCGGTGCGAGCGGCGGGGTGCTGCTGGGATCGGGCGTCCATGGCTGGTACCAGGTGGACTGATCACCGAGCGGCGACGGCGAACTGGGATCGGGATTCCCGGAGGCTCCGGGATCCGTGGGGGGGTAGCCTGACTGGGTCATCCGGCCGTCTCCGCATGTCGGGGGTGCAGAGCCCGAGCATACCGGTTCACGCGCAACAGCACCGCAGGGGCACCTGAAGGCGCGACGAAACCACTGCCGGACCCGGCGCGACGCCGGACCCGGCGCGACGCCGACACCGACACCGGGTCAGGGATGCCGGTCCGACCTCTCGAAGAGGATCAGCCCGCGAATCACCGCCAGACCGCCGACGGCGATGAGTCCCCAGGTGACGAAGAGAACCCCACCCGTGCCACCGCTGGAGGCCGTGGTGTAGACGCCCGCGGTGGCCATGACCCCGAGCATGAGGAGGAAGCCGCCGACCGCCGTGCTGCCGATGCCCGGGCGGCGGAGATACCCCACCCTCATCCGCCGCCAGCCGCGCGGCCTGCCCATCAGGGAATCGCCACCGTCAGGGTCTCCGGGCCCCGACCCGTAGAGGGCCTGCTCGTAGGGAGCCGGGCCCAAGCCGGCCGCCGGATCTTGGGAGGAGTCGGAATCCGGGGACGGGTGGCCTGATCCGGTCATCCGTCCGTCTCTGCGCAGGAGGGGTGCACCGGACCGAGGGTACCGGTTCGCGCGCAGCGTGCCAGACTTTCTCGCCATGGACCGGATCGGCGTCGCGGTGATCGGGTACGGACTGGCGGGGTCGGTCTTCCACGCGCCGCTGGTGGCCGCGGACCCGGGCCTCGAGGTGCGGGCGATCGTCACCGGCAACCCCGCGCGGCGTGAGAGGGCGCAGCGTGACTTCCCGGACGCCCGATTGCTCGCCACCCCCGACCAGCTCTGGAACAGCACCGACGGGATCGGGCTCGTGGTGGTGGCGACGCCCAACCACCTGCACGCGCCCCAGGCGATCACCGCCCTCGACCTCCGGCTGGCGGTGGTGGTGGACAAGCCGATGGCGCTGAGCACCGTCGAGGCCGGGACCATGCTGGCCGCGGCCGCTCGCACCGGAGGTCTGCTGGCGGTCTTCCAGAACCGGCGGTGGGACAGCGACTTCCTGCTGCTGCGCGAGCTGCTGGCGAGCGATCGGCTCGGCGGCCTGCTGCGCATCGAGAGCCGCTTCGAGCGTTTCCGTCCGGAGGTGAACACCGACTCCTGGCGGGAGGAGACCTCCCCCGAAGCCGGGGGCGGGCTGCTCCTCGACCTCGGCGCCCACCTCATCGACCAGGCCCTGGTGCTGCTCGGACCGCCCGGGGGCGTGTACGCGGAGATCGCGCTGGCACGGCCGGGTGCCGTCGCCGACGACGACTGCTTCCTCGCCCTGGAATTCCCGGGCGGGGTCCGCGCTCACCTCTGGATGAGCACCCTCGCCCCGTCGATCGGGCCCCGCTGGCGAGTGTGGGGCCGCCGCCAGGCGCTGGAGGTGTGGGGGCTCGACCCGCAGGAGGCGTACATACGCGACGGTGGCCGGCCGGGCGATCCCGGCTACGGCCAGCCGACGGGCGGCCAGCGGGCCGTGCTCACCGAGGGTGGCGAGGCGGGAACGGCGCACGAGATCCCGCTACCAGCCGGGCGCTACGGCGACTATTACGCGGGGGTGGCGGCGGCGATCCGCGGCGAGGCACCGGTGCCCGTCCCCGCCCAGGCCGGCTGGGACGTGCTCTCGGTGGTCGAGGCGGCCCGCAGGAGCGTGGCCACGGCCACCGTGGTCCGCCCCGAGGCCGGACCCGCGCGCGCCTGAGGTCGAATCAGGCCCCTGGCGAGCAGCTGCTCACCGGCTCAGGTCAGAGACCGTAGAGGCCGGGGAGGACCGCCAGGGTCACCACGACGTCGGCCACCCCGTGGACGATGATCGCGGGCCAGAGCGAGCCGGTCTTCTGGGTGACCCAGCCGAGCACGAAGCCCAGCAGCATGGTGAGCGGGACGAAGGGGGCGATCGGACCCTGGTAGACGATGGCCAGGTGGGCGAGCCCGAAGACCACCGCCGCAGCGGCGTTGGCCACGACCGGCGAGGTGAGCCGCTCCAGGCTGCCGAGCAGGAGACCGCGGAACTGGAGCTCCTGGGCCGCGCCCTGGAGGAGGTTGGCCGGGACCAGCCAGGGGGCATCCCGCAGCACCGCGATGAGCGGCAATCCCTCACGCCCGAGCAGAGATGCCGGGATCAGCAGGAAGACGAGGAAGAAGAGGAGGGTGCCACCGACCGCCCAGGCGACGGCGGGCCAGCCGAGATGGAGCAGCCGGATCCGCGGGTGATCCCGGCGCAGGACCAGCCACACCACGCCGATGACCACGAGCGACACTCCGCACCAGGCCACCGAGGCGTTGAAGTTGGCCTGGTCACCGCTCTGCGCGACCCCCGCACGGCCCAGCAGGGCGGGTGCCCCGAGGAACGCCGACCAGCCGAGGGTGATCGCGACCAGGCTGACCAGGACCAGGCGCGCACGGGCCAGCCCGGGCACGACCAGGGAGATGGCGAGCAGCCCCAGCGCCACCGCGCTGGTCCGGAGGGTGTAGGGGTCGAGGCCGTTGGGGTCGCTGTAGAGATTGGGTGCCAGCACCACGATCCCCAGCGCGACGGCGGCAATCAGAAGGGGGACGAGCGGCCCCCACGTCTCCCGCCCGGATGCGGGCATCGCCGGCGCGGAGGGACCGGCTCCGCTGTCAGCCGGCGCTGCTGTGGACATCTCGCCAGCGTTCGATGACGTCGGCGACCCGCAGGCCCGGGCTGCCGGCGGCTTCGGCCAGCGAGGTGTTGGCCGCGGGTACGACCTCGACGCCGATGAGGCGGTGGCAGGCGATGAGGAGATCCATGTCGTCCTCGGCGATGGGCGCGACGGCCATCATCCCGCGCATCACCACCCAGTCGCGGGTGACCTTGTACCCGAGGCCGATGAGCTTGCGGCCGTCCACGGCCACGTCGCTGAATCCCGGGCACCAGCCACCCTCGACGCGGCCGCCGGCGGGGTGCAGACCGAAGCCGCCCAGGGCGGTCCGGAACCAGGCGCTCAGCGAATCATTCATCCAGTCGAGCGGCATCCCCCGCTCAGACGGCGGCACCCCGACCGCGCAGAGGCCCATCCATCCCGGGCCACCGATGACGAAGGTGCCCCCGGCCGGGCTGGTGGCCAGCCCGGGCAGCCCGGGAAGGGCTCGGACGGCCTCCAGAAGATCGGTCTTGCGGGCGAGCCCGGCGCCGACGGACAACCTGCGCACCGTGGTGCGGAGCTGGATGGCGACGCTCCCCGGCTCGCCGGCGAGGTGGAGGGGCAGCTCCGGAAGCTCGTCGACGCCGGTCTCGGCCGTGACCTCGGCGACCCTCGCCGCCCCGGCCTCGGGGCGGGCGGCCGCACGTTGGGCCACGGCGTCGAGCTGCTCCGGACTCACGAGGGGGACGGTAGCGCAGCCCGGCGCGCCGGCAGGCACTGGAAATGACAGGATTGCGAGCCGTGCCCGATCCCACGCCGGTGCCCGACCGCCACCTCCACACCGAGTGGTCGTGGGACGCGGCCCACGGGGCGATGCTGGCCACCTGCGCACGCGCCGTCGAGCTGGGCCTCCCCGCGCTCGCCTTCACCGAGCACGCCGACTTCAACGCCTGGGTGCCGTGCCCGACCGGCGAGGGGGCATCCGAGGCGGCGGGCTCCCGGAAAGACCCCGGCTCGGCGGGGAGGCCGGCCGCCCCTGACCGCTGGGACTGGTCGCAGGGCCACATCCCGGGGCATCGGTGGCCGGTCCGGACCCCCGTCAGCCCCACGCGGAGCGGCTACCTGGACATCGCCGGCTACTGGGAGGCGATCGACCGGTGCCGGGCGGCGTACCCTGACCTCCGCATCGAATCCGGTGCCGAGCTGGGCGAGCCCAACCTCTTCCCCGACCAGGTCGCGCGGCTGCTCAGCCACCGCCCGCTCGACCGCATCCTCGGGTCGATGCACTGCATCGACCTGGAAGGCGAGCTGGTCGACATGAGTGTTCCCGAGCTGCTCCTGCCGGAGCACGCGGCCTCCCGATTCCGCCGCTACCTGGTCGCCACCCGCGAGCTGGCGGAAAGCTCCGCCCCCTTCGCCATCCTTGCCCACATCGACTACCCCAAGCGGTACTGGCCGCACGCGACGCTCCGGTTCGACGAGCGGGACTACGAGGAGGAGTACCGCGCCGTCCTGGTGGCGCTGGCCCGCAGCGGTCGCGCGCTGGAGATCAACAGCAGCCGGGCGATGGGGCCGCCCCGTGGCCCCTGCCCGGGCCCCCTCCCGCTCCGCTGGTGGCACGAGGCAGGCGGCGAGGCGATCAGCTTCGGCAGCGACGCCCACCGTCCCGAGGATCTGGCCGCGGGGCTTGGCGACGCCGCGGCGATGGCGGAGGCGGCGGGCTTCCGGCCCGGCGACGATCCCACCGCCCTCTGGCTCCGCGACTGAGGCGGTCGGAGCCGCGCTGAGCCTGCGGGGGCGAGGACGCGCGGGTCCGGCGTGGGGGTCGGCGGCCCGACGGGTGGCGGATCAGAGGCTCTGCAGGTAGCGGTCGCGCTCCCAGTCGGAGACCCGGGTGTGGAACTCGTCCCACTCCCGCGCCTTGGCGGCGACCCAGTCCCGGTGGAGCTCCTCGCCGAGAACCTCCCGGGCCAGCGGGTCAGCCTCCAGCGCCTCGGTTGCTTCAGAGCGGGGGCGTCCTGCGCCTGGTGGCGATGCGGGGGGAGGACGTCCTCTTCGACGAGCGGATGCGGCTGGACGGCGACCGGGGCCGCCCCTGGCGCATGGGCGGCTCCAGCCACCTCGGGACCGTGGTTGCCGTGGGCAACCCGGCCCGCCTGCGCGAGGCGAGGTGGCGCTCGCGGCTTCCCGCTTCCGCGGGGATGGCCAACCCCCGCCCCGGATGCCTGCTGATACGCGCCCTCGGGCGCTCCATCGAGGAGCTGGATTCGCTCCTCGGACCCCTGACGGAGGAGATGACCCAATGACCGACGGTGAGCGGACCGACATCGCCACGGAGACCGAGGGGGCCTGGGCGCAGCGCGCCGAGGCCCGCCTCTCCACCCGCCGTCTCGAGGAAGAGGTCGAGCGCGGGCTCGCGCTCGGGCTGGAGGCCGCACCGTCCATCCGCGACCGCACCATCTCGACCTTCGTGCGGGGGGAGCTCCCCCACTTCGCAGGCGAGCGGGGGACCTTCCTCAAGTGCCCGTTCCTCGACGACGTCACCCAGGTCTCCGATGCCGAGGTCGCCGTTCTCGGAGCGCCCCTCGACGCGGGAACCACCTACCGCCCGGGCACCCGCTTCGGGCCCCAGGGCATACGTCGCGCCACCAATCTCTTCGGAACCTACTCGTACGAGCTGGGCGTGGACCTGCGCGAGCAGCTCAACCTCGTCGACATCGGCGACGTCTTCACCATCCCGGCCAACATCGAGAAGTCCTTTGACCAGATCTCACGGGCCATGGCGCACGTGGTCGAGAGCGGAGCCTTCCCGGTGGTCCTGGGCGGCGACCACTCGATCGGCTACCCGACGGTCCGGGGGCTCGCGCCACTGATCTCGGGCAACGTGGGGATCATCCACTTCGACCGTCACGTCGACACCCAGGAGTACGACCTCGACGAGCGGATGCACACCACCCCCTGGTTCCACGCCACCAACATCCCCAACGCGCCGGCGGTCAACCTGGTGCAGATCGGCATCGGCGGCTGGCAGGCCCCCAGGGCCGGGGTGAAGGTGGGCCGGGAGCGCGGCACGACCATCCTCACCGTCGGCGACGTGGAGCGGGTCGGGATCGAGAAGATCGCCGAGATCGCGCTGGAGCTGGCCTGGAAGGGCGCATCGGCGGTCTACGTCTCCTTCGACGTCGACGTCATCGACGCCGGCTTCGTCCCCGGAACCGGCTGGCCGGAGCCCGGCGGGTTGCTGCCGCGAGAGGCACTCGGATTGGTCCGATTGGTCTCGGAGCCGGGGCTGGCCGGGCTCGAGGTGGTGGAGTGCTCGCCCCCTTACGACTGGGCGGAGCAGACCGCCCTGGTGGCCGGGCGCGTGGTCCTCGACTGCCTCGCGACGCTGGTGCGGAACGGCAGGCTGGGACGGCGGGCGGCGAGCCTGAAGCGGGTCGCCTGGGGACCTCACCCCGAGGACGTCGCGTCCACCCCGGGGTGAGGCGGCCCCCGGCTGCCCTGGTGGACCCCAGCCGTCCGAGTCTCTCCAGTCCGAAAGCCGGTCAGCTCCATGGCGTCCGGCTCTGTCCAACCATCGGCAAAGGGACATCATGGAGGGGGGGACACCCACGACTCTCAGGAGGGCCTGGTCATGGTCACTGCCGACACCGACTTCGAGATGGGAATCCCGGCCGACCAGCGCCTGGCGGTCGCGCAGGGTCTCTCCCGGCTGCTCGCGGACACCTACACCCTCTACCTGAAGACCCACAACTACCACTGGAACGTGACCGGGCCCATGTTCTCGTCCCTGCACCTCATGTTCGAGACCGAGTACATGGAGCTGGCCCTGGCCGTGGACGAGATCGCGGAGAGGATCCGCGCGCTGGGCGTGCGCACCCCCGCTTCCTACCGGGAGTTCTCGAGCCTGGCCAGCATCACCGAGGACACCGACACCCCGGACGCCACCGCCATGATCCGGCGGCTCGAACAGGACCAGGAGGCGGTGGTGCGCAGCGTCAGGGAGGTCTTCCCCGTGGCCGAGGCGGCCCGTGACCAGTCCACCCTGGACCTGCTGACGCGACGGATGCAGATCCACGAGAAGACCGCCTGGATGCTGCGCAGCCTTCTCCAGTAACTGCGGGCGGCGCTCGCCCCGAGGCTCCGCGGAGACCGGGGACCCGGGGAGGTTGCCGCTGTAAACCCCGGAAGGGCGCGACCGGATACGCTGCGCGTGCTCGATCCCCGTTCCAGGAGGCCCGGTCATCAGCGTCACCATCCTCATCGGCGGCCAGTGGGGCGACGAGGGCAAGGGGAAGATCATCGACCTGCTCGCCGGCTCTGTGGACATGGTCGTGCGCTCCCAGGGCGGCGACAACGCCGGTCACACCGTGGTGGTGGACGGCCAGACCTTCAAGTTCCGGCTGATCCCGAGCGGCATCCTCTCGCCGACCACCACCTGCGTCATCGGCCACGGGATGGTGGTCAACCCCAAGTCCTTCCTCGCCGAGCTGGACGAGCTGCACGCGCACGGGGTCAACACCGACCGGCTGGTGATCAGCGACCGGGCCCACATGGTGATGCCGTACCACCCCGTCTTTGACCGTCTGGGCGAGCAGCAGCGCGGTGACGACCGCCTCGGCACCACCCACCGCGGCATCGGGCCCGCCTACGAGGACAAGGTGCGCCGGGTGGGATTCCGGGTCGGAGACCTCACCAAGCCGGTCTTCCTCGAGAAGAAGCTGCGCTTCGTCCTCCGGCTCAAGAACGAATCGCTGACCCGCCTCTACGACCACGAGCCCTTCGACGAGGGCGCGATCCTCGACGAGTACCTGGAGTACGCCGAGCGCCTGGGGCCGCGCATCCGCGACATCTACCCCATCATCCAGGAGGCGCTGCGCGAGGACCGGCGCATCCTCTGCGAGGGCGCCCAGGGGGCGATGCTCGACCTGGACCTCGGCACCTATCCCTACGTCACCTCCTCGGCGCCGACGGCGGGAGGGGCGCTCACGGGGAGCGGCATCCCGCCCAACAAGGTCAGCCGGACCATCGGCGTCTTCAAGGCCTACACCACCCGGGTCGGCTACGGCCCCTTCCCCACCGAGCTGGAGGGGACCCTGGGCGAGCTCATCCGTGAGGTGGGGAGCGAGTTCGGCACCGTGACCGGAAGGGCCCGCCGGGTGGGCTGGTTCGACGCCGCGGTCGCCCGCTACTCGGTCGCGACCAACGGCATCGACTCGATGGCGATCACCAAGGTCGACGTCCTCGACCAGATCGAGACCCTCCAGATCGCGACCGGCTACATGAGCAAGGGAGAGCACTGGGACCACCCGATGTCCAACATCTCCCATCTCAAGCACGCCGAGCCCGTGTACGAGGAGATGCCGGGCTGGATGACCTCGACCAAGGACTGCCGGCGGTTCGCGGACCTGCCCACGGCATGCCAGGCGTACGTCGAGCGGCTCGGCGAGCTGGCCGGCGCCCCGGTGGACGTGGTCTCCGTCGGTCCGGACCGTGAGCACACCCTGGTCCGACGCTCCATGGTCTGAGTTATCCTGGCCCGGCTCGCCGGCCGTAGCCGCCGGCCCGGGCGGGGATGCTCCCTGCACCAGTCCTGGATTCACCCCCCTGGGAACCATTCGGATCTCCACCGCCATCAGGAACCTGAACTCCCCACGCCACCGGCTGCGGCCGAGACGGCTCGCGGCACCGCTGGCGGCCGGGGCCGCCGTCGCGCTCCTCGTCACCGGCCTGCTCCCCCGGGCCGCCGGCGCGGCCGGCTGGGTGCCCGCCGGGAGCCTCCCCGGGCTCGGCAGCGGGGAGATCTGGCAGGTCGCCTACGCGCCGCAGAACCCGCTGGTGGCCGCCGCCGCGACCGACAATGGCGTCTACGTCAGCGCGGACGGAGGCAACACGTGGACATCCTCCGGCCTTCGCGGCTCTCGAGCCTGGAGCGTGGCCTTCTCTGACGTATCGGGCCAGGGGATGGCCATCTACGCCGGCCTCGCCGACTCCGGCATCCGTGTGTCGCTCGACAACGGCACCTCCTGGTCCAACGACTCCGCCGGCCTGCCGAACCTGGACGTGAGGGACATCGCGGTGACCTCCGACGGGCTGGCCGCCGGCACCGACGACGGGGTGGCACTCTCCGCCGCCGGCGTGACCTGGTACTCGGGCGGGCTCACCGGTGACAGCATCAGCGCCCTGGCGGGCATCGCCGGACCCTCGGGCCCCGTGTTCTTCGCCGGGGTCGACTACCCGAGCTCCGGGTCGACCTTCCTCTACCGTCGCAACCCCACCGACGGGCAGTGGGAGCCGATCAGCTCCGGGCTTCCGTCCGGGGACGTCGTGAACTCGATCAGCATGGGCCCGACATCCCTGACGGTCACGACCAACCCCGTGCTGGTCACCACCGTCAAGGGAACGTATCGCTCCGGGAACGGGGGCACATCCTGGACCGCCAGCACGGGCATCCCCCAGAACACCTACCTCACCGACGCCACCTTCAGCCCGCTCGATCCCAACCTCGTCTATGCCGGGGCCGACGCGGGTGGGAGCAGCGGAGGCGGACTCTTCCGCTCCACCGACGCCGGCCAGAGCTTCACCGCGGCCAACCAGGGGCTGCCGACCGATCACAGCGCCGGCGAGCCGGCACGCCAGGAGGTGGAGAGCATCGCGGTCGCTCCCGGTCAGCCGTATGCGACTGTGATCGCAGCCCTCGACCCGTACCAGGGCGATGCGTCCATCTACCGCGAGGTCGACGCCACCGCACCGTCGCCGCCGGTGCTCACCACCGCGTCCGCCGGCGTCGCCACCCTCCCCGCCTCGGGGACGGGCACGCCGACCCCGGCCGGCCAGGCCGCCGGGACCACCCCGACCCCCACCCCGGCTTCCAAGCCGTCCGGGATCGGTCAGGTGCTCGGCTCGGCCTTCCACTTCCCGACACCGCTCGTCTTCGAGCTGGCTCTGGTCCTGCTCGCGGTGGGCCTCGTAATCCGGTGGAGACGCCACTACTACGTCGACGGCCCCCCGTAACCGAGCCATCCGTCCGGGCACCGGAACCACCTCGAATCACGCTGTAGACTGCCGTCACCGTGGCTTCGAGACGCGCCCCTCCTCCTGGAGATGCGGCCGCTCGGACGGAGCGAGTGGCTGCAGAGGACGCCGGGGTGCGCCGCTGGTTGCAGGGGATGATCGCCAACGGGATCGTCCGGCCGGTCGTCCTCACCCTCTTGCGGATCGTCTTCAAGGTGCGCATCGTGGGCCGGGTCCCGGGCGAGGCCTGCGTGATCGCGGCGCATCACAGTTCGTACTTCGACGGCCCGCTGCTCGGTCTCGTGGACCGGCGGGTGCAGCCGATCTTCAACCGGCGCTTCGGTGAATCCCGCAGCTTCGGCTGGTTCTTCCGGGCGGTGGGCGGCATCCCCACCCGCACCGACACGCTGACACGTGCCGTCGCGGTGATCCGGGCGGGCGGGGTGGTGTGGATCGCCACCGCCGGCTTCACCCCGGGCACGGTGCAGAAGCGTCCCCGGCGCGGCGCCGCGCGCATCGTCCAGGAGACCGGTGCCCCGCTGGTGCCGATGATCGTCCGGGGCCTCGAGGACATCGTGCACATCGGCGACATCCGGCCCCGGCACTTCCGCCGGCTGGTACGGATCGTGCTCGGCGAGCCGCTGACGTTTCCCGCGGGTGCGACGGTGGCGGAGATCACCGACGCGTGGCTGGCCAGCATCGCCGGTCTGATGGAGGCGTACCCGGCCACGGGGTCCGCCCGTTCGCGCCGGGCTCCACAGGACGGACAGTGAAGCCAATCGCCTCAATCGGGTGTCCGCGGGCCACCCCCTGGTCTCGCGGGGAGTTATGGAGAAGAATGTCCTTAACTCGGGTTTTTAGGCCAGTGCGCGCGCCGCGGCCCCTGCGAGACCCTCACCGCCTGCACCGGCAATCCCCCGCGACCTGAACCACCGGTCGCGCCCTCAAGGACGGACGCCACTGGAGCGCGGTGAGGAAGCCCCTTGCTGACTGCCACCCCGCGCCAGCGGCAGCCAGAAGGTCACCGTCGTCCCCCTCCCCTCGGCGCTGGTGATGGCGACGTCGCCGCCCTGCGCGCGAACCAGTCCCTGCACGATCGAGAGCCCGAGCCCGCTGCCCCCCTCCTCGCGGGTCCGCGTCTTCTCCCCCCGGTAGAAGCGCTCGAAGACGTGGGGGAGGTCGGCGGCCGGGATGCCCGGCCCGTCGTCGTGGGCGTCGACCCGCGCGCGGGCGCCATCCGGCCGGATCGACCACACCTGGCGAGCCCCGGGCGCGTACTTGCAGGCGTTGGTCAGGAGGTTGCGCACGATGGTGGCGAGCGCCCCGCGGTCGCAGTGCACCGGAAGCGGAGCACCGGGCAGGTCGCGCTCCACCTGCGGCGGCATCCCGGGCACGCCCTCGTCGAGCAGCCGGCCCAATGCCGCCACCAGGTCGAAGTCCTCCGGCCGCTGCGCACTGCGTGCATCCACCCGGGCGAGGGCGAGGAGGTCCAGGACCAGCACCCGGAGCCGGTCCGACTCCCGGGCCATCATGCCGAGCGCGGCATCCATGGCCTGCGGGCTCTGGGCGGCGCCGCGGCGCAGCACGTCGATGTAGCCGCCCAGCGCGGTGACCGGCGTGCGCAGCTCGTGCGAGGCGTCGGCGATGAAGCGCCGGACGCGCGTCTCCGACTCGCGCTGGGCCGCGAACGCCTCCTCGATCCGATCCGCCATGTGGTCGAAGGCGCTGGCCAGCTGGCCGACCTCGTCACCGCGCGGGACGAGCCGGCTCCGGGCGCGCAGGTCGCCCGCCGCGAGCTGTCCGGCGGTGTCGGTGAGCCGGCGGAGCGGGCGCAGGGCCCGGCTGGTCAGGAGCAGGCCGAGCAGCAGCACCAGGAGGAGGAGCACGCCGCCTCCGATGGCCAGCCCCTGGACGTCACCGGAGAGCACGTTGTCGATCGGGGTCATCGGTTCGGAGACCTCGACCACCGCGGTGGTGCGAACCAGCGTGGGGTCCTTCACCGCCACCGGGAAGCCGGCGACCAGGTCCGAGCCGATGATCTCGTGCTGCTCGACCCCCTGGGAGAGCAGCGTGTCGAAGGGCCCCGGGTCGAGCTGCGGGGGGTTTGCACCGGCCGGGATCACGGTGCGCCGGACACCCGCGGGACCGAAGAGGGCGACGGTCACCGACTGTCCCGACGCCGAGCGGATCAGGGTGGCCAGGGTGCGCACCTTGTCGGCCGCCGTGGTGGACGACAGATCGCCGCTCGAATACAGCTTCTGAGCCGCCAGCAGATCACCGCCCAGGGCCTCGACGCGGCCGTCGATGAGGCTGCTCCGGAGGCTGAGATACTGGAAGGTGCCGAGCCCCGCCAGCAGGACCGCGATGAGCACCAGGTAGGTGAGGGTGAGCCGCCAGCGGAGGCTGCGCAGCGC
>Ga0181520_10008717_pt1 | contig 14289 bp, 15 predicted proteins | sample PEATcosm2014_Bin_29_FD_132451 | JGI IMG/M metagenome (GOLD analysis project Ga0181520, IMG submission 132451) | Peatland microbial communities from MTU Mesocosm Facility, Houghton, MI, USA - PEATcosm2014_Bin02_30_metaG | ecosystem: Environmental > Terrestrial > Soil > Wetlands > Peat | place... | reverse complement strand
GCCGCCGCACTCCACATCACCACTCGGGTGCGGCATCGTATTCATCGCTCACCTGAAGCGTATCGGTCTTGAGGCTGTAAATCGTCTTCACCTGAGCGGGGTCGCTGTGCGTTCGAACCACGCGGCGGAACACCAAGGGTATTGGCTGGCGACGAGCACCAGCTTGTGCTTGACCGGGTTCCGATGAACGTAGTTGAGCCTCGCCAGATAGCTCTTTTCATACGTCAGCCGGGTTTCGCGGAAGTTATGCCAGACTTTGCGGCCGGGTGCGTTGTCCAATCGGTTGATCCATTTGGCGGTCTTCTCGTGAAGCAGTCCTAGCATCCGGGAGAGGCTCCGCGCGCCTTCCGGCCCAGGGGGCGAATGCGCCACAAAATGGTAGTGGTTGGAGAAAACTGACCATGCTTCAAGACGCCACCCAAAGTCCCGCGCCACGGTCAACAGCCCGCGATGGAGCACGCGCACCCGGTCTCTGCCACGGAAATGGTGCTGTTTGAGATAGGTGCCCACGGTGAGAAAGTAGGTGCCGCTCTGGCACTGTTCGCGTTCATAGGAAAAGCCAAAGCGGCGTCCGCGCCTCCATATCACCGGCGACGCCACCAGTCAATACCTTGGAGTGCGGCGGCAAGCGGAGCGCGACGCCGCTTTAGCTTCGGATGAACAAGGCGACAGCGAAAACGAAAGCGGCGTCGCGCTCCGCTTGCCGCCGCACTCCAGGGGCGGCGCCAGTTCGAGGGCCGGGGCCGTGTCGCGCACCGCTCCGAGCCTCTATGGCTTGGCCGCCTCCTTAACAAGGATGCTGACGACCCTCTCCTTGATGTTGGTCTCCTTCACGACATCGCACACCCTGACGAACCGGCCCATGGGCGCCACCGTGTCCGCGCTGATGGTCACCTTAAGATTCGGGTTGCGCGCCACGGCCGCGACCAACTCGGCCTTGAGCTGGGCCACGGTCACAGGTTTGCTCTCGGTGCCCAGGAGAACGTTGCCCTTGGCATCGATCGTCACGATCATCGGCGGCGACTCCGTGGCGCCGGCCTTCTTGGCCGTGGTGGATTCCGGGAGGGACAGCCTCACTGCCGGCATTCGGGTGAAACTGGTCGTCACCATCAGAAAGATGAGGAGCACGATGAGGATGTCGATCAACGCGACGATGATCACCGCCGGGGGCTGACGCCGCTTTTTGAGATAGAAACGCATGGCTGTCCGCTCACTTCCTCGCCGCTTCGCGGGCCGCGTGGACCTTGTGCTCCCGGGGCGCCTCACGATATTGGCGGCGGATGAATTCGTCGCAGAGGGTTTCCATCTCGATGGCGATGGTCTCGACCTTCTTGCTGTAGTAGCTCCAGAAGACGAGCGAAGGGATGGCGATGAGAAGGCCCATGAGCGTGGTGTTGAGAATGAGGGCGATGCCTTGGGCCAGCGGGGCGGCCTCGTTGAGACCCTGCTGGCCAATGTTGCGGAAGAGGCCCATCATGCCGATGATTGTCCCCACCAGGCCCAGCAGCGGCGCGATGCCGACGATGATCTCCAGCACCACCAGGCCGCGCTCAAGACGCGTAACCTCATGCCGAGCCCGGGCCTGCATGGCGTCCATCGTGTCGGCTTTGGCCCAATCCAGGTGCTCGGCCGCCAGCAAGAGCAGTTGGCTCATCGGGCTGGGATACTGATGACACACCCGCCCGAGCATCGCGAGGTCCTCGGAGGTTTGGCAGGATCGGACGGCGGCCTCGATTTCAGGCGGCACGACCTTGCGCCAGCGCAGGGCCAGGCCGCGCTCGACGATGAACGTGAGGCCGACAATCGAGGTGAGAATCAGGAGTGTGTAAATGATCGGTTCCATGCGGGGTGTAATGGGGGCAAATTAGCGATAGTAAAAAGCGAACGTCACTTCCCGGTAGTTGGCGCCGATCTCTTTGCGCATGTCGCTTGGCCACGGAGCGAACGGAGCCGGGTCCCGAATCGCGCTCTGGCAAATCAGGGCCAGCGTCAAATCAACGGTGTTCTCCACCAGCTTCATTTGCGTGACCGAGCCGTCGGCGTTCAGGTGAAATCGAAGCATTACCTTGCCCGTCCGGGCCCCGGCGTAGCTTCGTTCGTCCAGCAGCGCGTACCACCGTTCCTGCACCGCGGAGATAATCGCCTCGTCATAAGAGCCGAAGGGGCTGGCAGTGACATCCAGCGAGGAGACCAACTGGTGCTGCCGCACGCCCCCGTCCTGCTTCATCTTTTCCCCGGCAAGCTTCGCCATCCGAACCTCGGGAGGCACTTCGCTCAACCGCCGCGGCTTCCTCGGCCGGTCGGCCTTGGCCTCGCCTTTGGGCGAGGACTCGTCCGCCTGGGCCACGGCGGCCCTGGGCTTTACCTCCTCCGTTGCATCCGGCTTAAGTTCGGTTTTAGCCGCGGCTTCCTCCGGCCGGCCCATAGCCAAATCCCCCGGCGCCATGGCCACCTTGGGCTTCGCTTCGCGGGCAGGCTCGGGCTTCACCTCGCGGGCGGGCTCGGTCTTGGGCTGAGCCGGGGCCGCGGGAGCCGCTGGAGGCGAGGGCGCGGGCGCGGGCGCCGGCCGCAAGGGAAACGCCTGCGTCCGGGGAATATCCTCGGTCTTGGGCACCAGGTTCTGCTTGCCGTCGATTTTTGGAACCGAAGACTGAATGCTCGTGTCCGGGTTGGCGGCCAGCGAATTCTTGTCGGAGTAGTAGTCGGACTTTTTGGGAGGCTCGGGGGTAGCCTGCGCGGGGCTGACATCCACGAATACAAGAGGCATCTGTTCGCGGCGCTGTTCTTCCTGGCGCTGCTTCTCCAGCAACTCGCGCTCCCGGGCGGTCTGCGGCTTGACGAACAACTCGGTCAGCATCCTCGGCGCCACCATCCACGCGGGCCATTGCACGCGCTGCCAAACGTGCAGCCGCCGCCCCGCCTCGTAGCCGCTGAAAGCCATGAGGTGGAAGACCAGAGACAACACGAAAGCCCAGGCCAGTCGCCTCGACTCGGCCCGTTCCAAGCGCAGTGATGACTCCGGCATTACAATGGCAGACATCCCTTCGCATTGTGCAGCACCCGGAGGGCAGGAGCAAACAAATCCCAGGGGCTAGATCGCAAAATCCAGGCCATCCGATGGCTGCTCCTGCAGCTTCCGCCAACGGTCGCACAGCTCGGCAACCGTGACGCGCTCCGCGATTTGCACCACCGCATCCCGAATTTCCTTCATCACACTGCGGATGGCGCACCGCGACTCGTCCGGACACGAACACTTCTGGTAAAAGCCCGCGCTCACGCAACGCACCGGCGCCAGCGCCCCCTCGATGTGCCGCACTACCGCGGCCAGGGTTATTTCCTCCGGCTTTCGCGCCAGCCGGTAGCCGCCCGTCACCCCGCGCTTGCTCTGAACGAACCCCCCGGACTTCAGGTCGTTTAAAATCTGTTCCAGAAATCGCTTCGGAATATTCTGATGTTCGGAGATCGCCTGGATTCGCACGACCGGCTGGTCGTAGTTCAACCCCAACACCACCAGCGCCCTCAAGGCATACTCTCCACGCAACGACAGTCTCATGGAAGGGCCAGACGAAGCCCACCCTCGGGCAATGCGCCAATGGCCGTCTTTTCCTTTCGGGCAAGGCGTTCCGCTCGCTCAGCGAGGCTGTTCGCAATCTCCGCGGTCGTCTTCATGAGCCGGTGTACCCATAGTTCCATAGCTGGCTGCCCATATCAAGCCCTGTCCGGGCTTGGCGAAAATAATATATACATCTCTATTGACATAGTATAGATTGATGATAATCTCGATGCAAGATGAAAATCGCGAGCTGGCTGCTTTTCCTGGCGCTAATCGCGCCGCCTGGCGCCCTGGCAAAGGACATCACGCTCCTCAACGCGTCCTATGACCCCACTCGCGAGTTCTCTCAGGACTTCAACGCCGCCTTTGCCCAAGACTGGCTGGCCAGGACGGGCGACAGGGTCATCGTACACCAGTCCCATGGCGGGTCGGCCAAACAGGCGCAGGCCGTGATGGCCGGCCTGGATGCGGATGTGGTCACGCTGGCGCTGGCCTATGACATCGACGCCATTGCCCGGAGAGGCAAACTTCTGCCCCTGGATTGGCAAAAGCGCCTCCCTCACAACAGTTCCCCCTACACCTCGACGGTGCTGTTCCTGGTTCGCAAGGGGAACCCTAAAGGAATCAAAGACTGGGAGGACCTGGTAAAGCCCGGCGTGTCGGTTATCACCCCCAACCCCAAGGCATCCGGCGGGGCGCGATGGAATTACCTGGCGGCCTGGGGTTACGCGTTGAAGCATTACGGCCAGGACGACGCCAAGGCCCGCGATTTCGTGGCCCGCCTTTTCAGGAATGTGCCGATACTGGAATCGGGCGCTCGCAGCGCCACGACCACCTTCACCCAGCGCCGCATTGGCGACGTCCTCATCACCTGGGAAAACGAGGCATTGCTCTCGCTCCAGGAGTCCGGCAAAGGGCAATTCGAAATCGTCATCCCTTCGGTGAGCATTCTGGCCGAGCCCCCGGTCGCCTGGGTGGACAAGACGGTCAACAAACGCGGCACCCGGGCTGTCGCCCAGGCCTATCTGGAGTACCTCTATACTCCCGAGGGCCAGGAGATCGCCGCAAATCACTTCTTCCGCCCCCGCCTTGATTCCGTCGCCCAAAGGCACGCCGGCACTTTCCCGAAGGTCAATCTCTTCACCATCGATGAGGTGTTCGGGGGGTGGGAAAAGGCCCAGACAATCCATTTCAACGAAGACGGCGTGTTCGACCAAATCATGAACGCTCGCCGGTGATCGGAAGACCCGAATCCTGCAACGCGACAATCCCACAAGGAGAAAACAAACATGCGCATCTATAACGACATCACGGAAACCATCGGCAACACTCCCCTGGTCCGGTTGAACCGGACGGCCCAAAAGCACGGCGCCATCGCGGATGTGCTTCTCAAGCTCGAATTCTTCAACCCGCTCTCCAGCGTCAAAGACCGCATCGGGGCCGCCATGATCGAGGACGCCGTCAAGGCGGGACGGATCGGCCCGGACACGGTGCTGATCGAGCCCACCAGCGGCAACACGGGCATCGCGCTGGCCTTTGTGGCGGCGGCCCGCGGGATGAAGCTGATCCTGACGATGCCGGAGACGATGACGATCGAGCGACGCAAGCTCCTGAAGATTCTTGGCGCGAAACTGGTCTTGACCGAAGGCGCCAAAGGGATGAAGGGGGCCATCGCCAAGGCCGAGGAGCTCAACCGGCAGATTCCCGGCAGCCTCATCCTCCAGCAGTTCTCCAACCCCTCGAACCCGGCCGTCCATCGCCGCACGACGGCGGAGGAAATCTGGCGCGATACGGACGGCAAAGTAGATGCGGTCGTGGCGGGCGTGGGCACCGGCGGCACCATCACCGGCATCGCCGAGGTCATCAAGCAGCGTAAACCGGGCTTCAAAGCCATCGCGGTCGAACCCGCCAAGTCCGCCGTGATAGCCGGAGGCAAGCCCGGCCCTCATAAACTGCAAGGGCTGGGCGCCGGGTTCATTCCGGACAACCTGAATCGCGCCGTCATCGATGAGGTGATCGGCGTCAACGAGGAAGACTCCGGCCCGATTTCCAAGGAGATCAACCAACTCGACGGCATCCCGGTCGGCATCTCCAGCGGGGCGGCCGCCTGGGCGGCGATCCAGGTGGCCAAGCGTCCCGAATGGCGCGGCAAAACCATCGTCGCCATCATGCCCTCTTGCTGCGAGCGCTATCTCTCCTCGTGGCTCTTCGCCGACCTCGGCATCGAATCGGATGAACTTGGAGAATTGATTCCGGCCCATGCTTAGGGTAAAAATGTTGCCGCCTTATGGCGGACAAGAAGTTCAACGCACTGCCCGGTTTTGGTCTGACGATGGGCTTCACGCTCTTTTACCTGAGCGCCATCGTCCTCATTCCGCTGGCCGCGCTGGTCTGCCGGGCGTTCGGAGTTTCCTGGGCTGAGTTCTGGCGGCTGGCGACGACCCCCCGCGCGCTGGCGGCCTACCGCCTGAGCCTGGAAACGTCCTTGCTGGCGGCCGTGGCCAACGCGCTTTTTGGCTCGCTCCTGGCCTGGGTCCTGGTTCGCTACCGGTTCCCCGGACGGCGGCTTATCGCCGCGATAGTGGACTTCCCCTTCGCGCTGCCGACGGCGGTGGCGGGGCTGACGCTCGCCAGTCTCTTCGCCGCCGACGGTTGGCTGGGCCGTTTCCTCACCCCCCTCGGCATCAAGGGCGCCTTCACCCCTCTGGGCGTCGTCATCGCCCTCACTTTTGTCGGCCTGCCCTTCGCGGTGCGGACGCTCGAACCGGTTCTGCTGAACCTCGAACGCGAGGTTGAAGAAGTGGCTGCGACGCTTGGGGCCGGACGGCTGCGGACATTCGTGAGCATCGTTGCGCCTGCCCTCTTCCCAGCGGTGCTGACGGGGTTTGCCCTCGCCTTTGCCCGCGCCATCGGAGAATACGGCTCCATCGTCTTCATCTCGGGAAACCTCCCGTTCAAGACCGAAATCGCCCCTTTTTTGATTGTGACACGCCTCGAGGAATACGATTACGCGGGGGCAATCGCATTAGCCGTGGTCCTGCTGGTGTTTTCGTTTCTGCTATTGGCAGGGATTAACCTGCTCGAACAATGGGCCAGCCGCCTCCAGCGGTAGAAGAATCAGGCGTCGTGACAAATCATAAATCGGCCAAACAACCGTCCCAGCGAGGCACGGAAGAACCGCCGCTTGTCAAGTGGCTCCTCATCCTGGTCGCCCTCGGCTTCTGCTTCGTGTTCCTCCTCCTTCCGCTGGCCAACGTCTTTGTCCAGGCCCTTTCCAAGGGGTGGGCCTATTACGCCGCCGCGCTATCGAGCCCCGATTCCCTGGCCGCGATCGGCCTCACCTTGCTGGTAGCCGCAATCAGCGTGCCCCTCAATGTCCTGTTCGGCCTGGCCGCCGCCTGGGCGATCGCCAAATTCGAGTTCACCGGCAAATCGATGCTGATCACTCTCATCGACCTCCCCTTCTCCATTTCGCCGGTCGTCGCCGGTCTTATGTTTGTCGTCCTCTTCGGGCTCCAGGGCCTCCTGGGCCCCTGGCTCGACGCCCGCGACCTTAAGGTCATTTTCGCCGTGCCCGGCATTGTTCTTGTCACCGTGTTCGTCACGTTCCCCTTTGTGGCGCGCGAACTCATCCCCGTCATGCAGGCCACCGGTTCCGAGCAGGAACAAGCCGCCCTGACCCTTGGCGCCAACGGCTGGCAGACCTTTTGGCACGTCACCCTTCCCTCGGTCAAGTGGGGCCTCCTCTACGGCATCATCCTCTGCAACGCGCGGGCCATGGGCGAGTTTGGCGCCGTCTCCGTTGTCTCAGGCCACATCACCGGAAAGACGGATACCATGCCGCTGCGCGTGGAAAAGCTATACAACGAATACGACGCCCCGGCCGCCTTTGCCGTCGCCAGCCTGCTCGTCGTGCTGGCTCTGTTGACCCTCGCCATCAAGATATTCATGGAACGCCGCCAGGCACGGAAAGAACTCTCCTAGATGAGCATCGAACTGAGAAACGTCATCAAGAGGTTCGGCGATGTTGCCGCCGTTAACGACGTGTCCATTTCCGTCAAGGAGGGGGAGTTGATGGCCTTGCTGGGCCCCAGCGGCTGCGGCAAGACGACCGTCCTGCGCATGATAGCGGGTCTGGAAATGCCCACCAGTGGTGACATTTTCATCCGGGGCAATCGGGTCAACGATGTCTCCGTTCAGCGCCGCAACATCGGGTTCGTGTTCCAGAACTACGCGCTGTTCAAGAACATGACCGTCTCCAGCAACATCGCCTTCGGCCTGAAGATAAAAAAATGGAACCGCGCGGACATCCGCGGGCGCGTCGCGGAGTTGCTGGGCCTCTTCGGGCTGGAGGGCCTGGACCGCCGCTACCCTCACCAACTCTCCGGCGGCCAGCGCCAACGCGTGGCCATCGCCCGCGCCCTTGCCTCCCAACCCAGCGTGCTGCTGCTCGATGAACCTTTTGGCGCCGTGGACGCCAAGATCCGCGAGGAACTCCGCGAATGGCTCGTCACGCTGCACCACGACCTCAACGTCACCACCCTGTTCGTCACCCACGACCAGGAGGAGGCCCTCGAAGTCTCCAATCGCATCGTCATCTTCTCTCGCGGCGTCCTTGAACAGGTGGGGACCCCGCGCGAGGTCTATGAGCAGCCCGCCAATGAGTTCGTCGCCCGCTTCGTCGGGGCGATGAATGTCCTCGAACTCCAGGTGACCAACGGCGTCGCCCGCGCCGGCGAACTGGAGTTTCCAGCCTCCGGCCTGGCCGACGGGCAGAAACTCCGCATCGGGTTCCGCCCCTACGCCGTGCAAATCTCCTCCGACCTCACTCAGTACCGCTACCATGCCATCCTGCGGCACACCTTCTTCCTGGGAGTCCTCCTTCGCGTCGAACTCGAACTGCCCAGCGGCCTGAGCGTCCGCGCGCGCATGACCAAGGAGGAATATGCCCACCAGGCACTCGAACAAGGCAGAGAAGTCTCCTTCCAAATCCGCCAATACCGCGTCCTGGCCAAAGAAACCGCCCCCCTCCCCCCGGAGCGCGATCTGTCCTACCAGCCGTCCCCAGCGATTGGGGAGAATATCTGACTGATTTGGGGTTCTCGGGCCTATTGAGCCAAAGTCTCCCGGATCGTCGCCGCCGGCAGGAATAGCTCCAGTTCGTTCGACGGCAGGGACACGAACCCAAAACGCTCATAAAAAGTCTTCACCGCCTGGTCTTTGGCATCCACGAAGAGTCCGATCCCACCCGCCGTTTTGAAGATTTCCATAAACTTCTCCATCGCGGCGACCAGCAGGATTCTTCCAAGGCCTTCTCCATGGAGATTCCTGGCAATGGCCAACCTCCCGAGACGGACCCCCGAGACATCACGCGGCAATCTCCTCGCCTCCTCTGCGGAAAGTGACTCCGACCTTATCTGACAAAGGTTCAGCGAGAAAAAACCGAGGATGGGTTTGGGCTCGGAAGCAGATTCATCAACCAGAACGAACGTGCGGGAAATGCCCCGCATCGCGTGCTGCCGCGCCGTTTGCTTGAGAAACAGGTTCAGCGGCTCGCTTCCACAATCGAAGGCATTCCTGTCATGGAACTTCGCCAGCGGCTCTATTCTACGCACGTACGGAGCCTTTGAACGCCTTTACGGCATCTTTGAGGGCCTTACAGGGTTTCGGCGGAGAGTCGAGCAGAGAAAGCACCCTGCGGGCGTCCTTTTGGGAAAGCCGAATAACGGACTCGCGCTCCAGGAGACGCTGGGCTTCCTGATATGCTGTTTGTACAACGAACTGGTTGACGGTTGCCCCCAAAAGCTCCGCTGCCTGCTCCAACGTTGCCCGGACGTTTTCTGAAACCCGCGCAGTAATCCGCTTGCGAGGTTCTTCCATTACATGCTCCATGCGCATACGGTGCCGTTTTGGCACCGCGATGTCAACCCCGGTTTCGGAGGGGAGGCTTGCTGAATCGCGAGTCAACCAGTGCGATCGACAGGGCATGGCTGACATCGCCGCCGGCCATGTGGTGGATTTGGACACCGCGCTGAACGAGCCGTATCCGGGCGGCCGATGAACTATCGCGATCGGGCCGCAAAGTTCTTTGACGATCACCTTCCCTCCAGCCCCATCAGGTAGCCCAGGACCAACTCCGGCAACTCGTCACTATACCCCCCTTCCAGCAGGCTGAACACGGGAACACCGGGCCGCCTCAACGATTGGCCCAACCAGTAATAGTCTTCCAGCTCCAGGTTCATCTGCCCCATCGGGTCCCGGGCGCAGGCATCGAACCCCGCCGACACCGCGATGATCTCGGGTCTGAAGCCTCCCATCTGTTCCAGCGCGGAACTCAGCACCTCGCGGTATGCCGCGCGGGGCGTCCGCGGCGGGAGCGGGTAATTGAAGCAGTTGTTGCCCACGTTCCGCAGCCCGGGCCACGGGTAACAGGGACACTGGTGGACCGAGAATACGGCGGCCCCCGGCTTGTTGACCAGGATGGCCTCGGTCCCGTTTCCGTGATGCACGTCGAAATCAAACACCGCGACCCTTTGTGTGCCCGTGGCCAGGGCCTCCAGCACCGCCACGGCAATGTTGTTCAGATAGCAAAACCCCATTGCGCGGTGACGCGAAGCGTGATGACCCGGCGGCCGCATGAGGCTAAACGCCATCCCGCCCGCCCGGGCCTCTCTCAGCGCCTCCAAAGCCGCCCCCGCCGATGCCAACGCGTGTTCGGCGATCTCCGGCGCGTATGGCGTGTCCTCGTCGAAATCCTCCCCGTCCTTCAGCCGCGCTATGTGCCCCGCCCCATGGGCGCGCAGGAGTGCCGCCTCCTCGAAAGGCCCGGGCCTGCCCCAGGCGATCGGCAGGGCGCTCTGTCCGCGCAGCCGTCGGGCGATCCCGGTAATGCGCTCCGGCCTCTCCGGGTGGCCCGGGTGCGAGTAACCGGTGCAATGTTCATCCGTGATGACCTTCATCCCATCCTCTTTAAACAGATTCCCCAAGTCTTAAGCAAGTCAAATGTAAAACATCAGTTAGCCAGGCTAAGAAAACGATCACATCGCCCGGCGTTAGAGCCAAAGCGATGAAGCGCCTTTAAGTGACCTACGACAACGGCCGCTTCACGGAGGAGAAAAACCGTCACGTTCACGAACTTCGCCGACCGGTTCGCACTCCTCCTGTGGCAGACGGGCCACGGAGACTTCCAGCCCGGGGACCAGGCCATCGTGTTACGGAATGCCCGTTGTTGGGCGGTTTAAAGAAAAAACGGGTTGTGTTCTTTCTCCTCGGCGACGGTGGTGAGGGGTCCGTGCCCGGGGCAGAGCAAAGTTTCCGCGGGAAGGGTGAAGATTTGCTCGCGGATTTTGCGGCGGGCAAGTTCCCACGATTGGTTGCCGCGGCCGATCGAACCCGCAAACATGGCATCGCCTACGAAGGCGACGTGCGGCGCGTCCTCGGGCCAGGTGCCAACGATGTAGGTGACGCCATCCGGGGCATGGCCCGGGGTGTCGCGGTGGGTGATGCGGAGGCTGCCAAGGTGAATGAAATCGTTGGGGCGGTTGCGCTGGTCCACCGGGCATAAGGGCGCGCTGGTGTGGAGGCGGGCTTTGGGAAAGCGGTCGCGCACCGCGCCGAGAGCGGCGATGTGATCCTGATGTGAGTGGGTGATGAAGATGTGGCGGAGCTGGAGCTGGTTTTCGGCAATCAACCGGAAGATAGGCTCCCCTTCCCACCCGGTGTCGAAGAGGGCCGCGTCGCGCGAGACCTCATCCCATGCCAGGTAACAGTTGACGGGCATATCGCCGGCGGTTGTGGTGACGCACCGCAGCTCTCGCCACTGGCCCAGGTCCTTGCTCGACGGCGTCCAGCCCTTAGCGATGCCTTCCAATTTCAGCGCATCCAAATCCAGCAGTTTCGCCAGCGCGTTGAAATCCAGCGTCCTCGCCGCCGGGACACGACCCGACTTCTCGAGTTCCGCCATCTCCGCCAAGCTCAGGCCGGCGGCTTGCGCCGCCGCTTCGGCCGGGACTGTCGACATAGCGCGCGCTTTGGCGAGGATGTCGCCCAAATGGTCTTCAAGATTCATGAGGAGCAACTTAATCGGCTGGAGGAAGAAATGCCAGTCGATGAACTCCCGTTGGTGTTCGGGCGCAATCCACTATGGCGTCTCGTCCTATGAAAGGGCGACTTCGCGGGCGACGCATTGGGCCAGGCGTTCAAGCCAGCGGCCGGGTTGGGCTTTGGCCTTTTCGAGCGAGGCCAACTCGGTCAACGCGCGGAGTTGGGTGAAGCCATCCGAGAGTTGGGCGCCGAGGCGGTCGTGGACGACGCCGGCCAGGCCGATGCACGGGATGTTGAGCTCCCGGCATTGGCGGGCGATTTGGCCGACACCTTTGCCCATGAGGGTTGAGGCATCGATGCTGCCCTCGCCAGTGATGACCAGAGCGGCTCGGCGCAGGTGACGAACCAGCCCGGCCCGGCGGGCAAACAACTCGAATCCCGGTTCTAAACGGGCGCCCAGGAAGGCCAGCAAACCGAATCCGAGTCCCCCGGCGGCCCCTGAGCCCGGCTCCCGCGCGAAATCGTGGTCGAACTGGCGGCGGACCACTCGCGCCAGCCGCCCCAGGCAACGTTCGGCTTGGGCAAAGTCGTCCGGCCGCAAGCCCTTTTGTGGCCCGTAAACCCGCGTCGCCCCTTGGGGACCGAGCAACGGGTTTTGGACGTCCACAGCCACCCGGAGCTCCTTGAACCACCGGCGCCGACGCGGGGCGCGCAGGCGCGCCAGCTTGTCCAGGGCCGTCCATTGCTCGACCGAATTGCCGGCGCGGTCCAGGAATTCCCAGCCTAAGGCGCGCGCCAGGCCGAAGCCGCCGTCATTGGTCGCGCTGCCCCCGATGCCAGCCAGGCAGCGATCCGCGCCGGCCGCCGCCAGCCCGGCAACGAGCGCCCCCAAGCCGGCTGTATCGAGGGCGAAGGGATGGAACTCCTTGGGCGGTAGCATCGCCAGGCCGATGACCTTCGCCGATTCGACGATGGCGGTCCGGCTCCGCGGCTCCCACCACCATTGCGCGGCGCAGGGGCGATGCGCGGCATCGATGACAGAGAGGGTTTGAAGTTCAGCGTTGAGCAAGCCGCTGATGACCTCGCCAAAACCGTCGCCGCCGTCGCTCATTGGCAGCAGGATGAGAGAATCCCGGGGACGCGCCTTCCCCCAACCCCGCGCGATAGCTTGCGCTGCCGCGCCGGCGCTGAGCGTGCCTTTGAATTTGTCGGGGACGATGAGGATCAAACTCACGGAAATGCCTGCGATTGATACGTCGCGCCAAGGATGCCGCGTTGCGTTGGGGCAGACAAGCGGAAAGCCTCCGTTCTGGAGATCGTTCCAAGAATGGCGGCGCCGAGACGCCGCTCCGGAGAGATGGTTCCTGGACAGAAAGAGAGCGCCTGACAGAGGGATTAGGCAATGCCCTACAAGAGAATTGTATTTCGCCTAATAGACAAGGGATCGCCCGGGGCTATCGTGCAGGCTGGCAGACGAGTCCTGATGAAACGCTTTGGTTTGTGATCAAGAATCCATTACCGCTTGACCGCAGAGGAGCCGCGATGGTTGCGGCCGTTGCGATGATTATATGCGCGGGCCTCCTGATGAGGTCCGGGTCGGGCGAGCCTGCGACTGCGAAGCCGCCGCAGACCCCGGCTTTGGCGAGCAACTCCCCCCAGCCGGAGGCCGCGGTGGACTTGGCGCCAGGTCAACTCAATGCCATTAAAATCGAACCGGTGGGAACCTACCTTTTCCCCCTTGAGAGAGAGGCTGTCGGCAACATCGCTTTCGTTGACGATCTGTCGGTGCAGGTCTTCCCCCCGTACCAGGGGAAGCTCATCAAGACCTTCGTCGATTTGGGTGACGAGGTGCAACAGGGACAGCCGCTCTACACGGTTGACAGCCCGGACCTGATCCAGGCCGAATCAGCTTTGATCGGGGCCGCGGCAACCCTGGAACTGACCAGCAAGGAGCTGGCTCGCGCGAGGGACCTCTACGGGACCAACGGCGTGTCGCAACGCGAGACGGAGCAGGCGGCTTCGGATCAGCAAACGGCGGAGGGTGCGCTCAAGGCCGCGCGCGATGCGGTGCGCGTTTTCGGAAAGACGGAGGCCGAAATCCAGCAAATCGTGGACACACGCAAGATTGACCCGGCGCTCGTCGTGCGTAGTCCGTTGACCGGCGAGGTAACGGCATACAACGCGCCGCCGGGCCTGCTCGTGCAGCCAGGGACCGGCCCGGCCCCGTTCTCGGTTGCCGACACTTCGGTGAAGTGGATGCTGGGGAATGTCACTGAAAGCGACAGCCCGCTCTTCAAGGTCGGGCAAGCGGTCGAGGCCAGGGTGATGGCGTATCCAGGTCGCGTATTTCGAGGCAAGGTCGCCAAGATATATGCGACGGTGGACGCGAACAGCCATCGAGTCACAATCCGCTCCGAGATAGCGGACCCCAAACATGAGTTGCGTCCCGGAATGCTCGCCACCTTCGTGATTCGAGTCCAGGACCCGATCGAGTCGGCCGCCATACCCATGAATGGCGTCGTGCGGGAAGGCGACGGGACGATGACAGCATGGGTCACCCCCGATCACCGCCATTTCTTGCAAAGAATCGTCAAGGTTGGTCTGCAACGAGACGGCCAATATCAGGTCCTCGATGGGTTGCGGCGCGGAGAGTTGGTCGTGGCCGATGGGGCCGTATTCCTGAGCAGCATGCT
>Ga0181520_10008715_pt1 | contig 14290 bp, 11 predicted proteins | sample PEATcosm2014_Bin_29_FD_132451 | JGI IMG/M metagenome (GOLD analysis project Ga0181520, IMG submission 132451) | Peatland microbial communities from MTU Mesocosm Facility, Houghton, MI, USA - PEATcosm2014_Bin02_30_metaG | ecosystem: Environmental > Terrestrial > Soil > Wetlands > Peat | place... | reverse complement strand
CTCACGCCTCTCAGGATGAAGGGACTGCGCTGGCGAAGGTCCTGTTCGGCGACTACACGCCGGGCGGCCATCTCGTCGAAACCTGGCCCAAGTCTGTCGATCAGTTGCCGGCTATGATGGACTACAACATCCGCGACGGCCGCACCTACATGTACTTTAAGGACGAGCCTCTTTACGCGTTCGGCTTCGGCCTCAGTTACACGACCTTCAAGTTCTCCAATCTGAGGACGAGTTCCCGGCAAGTCGCGAAAGACGGAACGGTGAATATCGGCGTAGACGTGACCAACACCGGCAGCCGCGCGGGCGACGAAGTCGTCCAACTCTACGTAAAGCACCTGGGCTCGAAAGTCGAGCGCCCGCACCAACAACTCGCAGGATCCCAGCGCGTGACCTTGCAGCCCAATGAGACAAAGGCGGTTGCGATGGCCCTCCCGGTTTCGCGGCTGGCGTCCTGGGATGCAAAACTCCAGGCCTTCCGCGTCGAGACCGAACCGGTCAGCCTCATGATCGGCGATTCGTCGGCCAACGTTGCGCTCAACGCCACAGTGCAAGTGCAGTAGGCAACCGGCGCGAGCCTAGGCCACTCCACGGATGATTTAATAGGGCGGGCCAGCAAGATCCGGCGGGAAGCCAGGATTCAGCCAAGCGCGATCCGGGGCCGATTTCGGCTCGAAGTAGGATTGGAGCGGGTACGGCGAGCCGGTGTATTCTTCCGGGATGGCGGCGACGTAGGCCGGCCTTTACGGTCCATGACGGCGGACTGCCAACGCTCGGCATGGTTAACGTGGCGGTAGTGGAGTCGCACCGAGGCGACCACCGGACTCGTGAGTGCGAGCGCCAGCGGCTGCATGCGCTGGAAGCGGTGGGGCGCACGATGGCGCGTCGCGGCCGAAGGGCGTTGCGAGCGGCCAATGGCTTCGGCGATGGCGGCCTTCACTGCAGATCGTCGGTGGGCCTGGAACAGTGGAGACGCATTTCAAGAAGGGCGATATTCTCAGGAACCGTCCGCGTGAGTGTGCGCGCCGGGCAGTTCGGCATGGCAACGCGCAAGAAAAGTGGAAGGCGCGGCGGGAGTTGAACCCGCATTCTCTCGTTAGAAGCGAGCAGCCCTGTCCGTTGGACGACGCGCCCATTGGTATTCCCCCGGCGAATCGAACGCCGATCCCAGGCTTAGGAGTCCCGTATCTTGTCCCTTAGACGAGGGGAATGTTGGTGAGAGCGGCGGGAATCGAACCCGCCCGGTCCTGAGTAAAAGTCAGGAGCCTCTCCTATTCGGCATCGCTCTCAAAATTGGTACCGGGCCGGAGAATCGAACTCCACTGTGCCTCTTTGTAAGAGAGGTCTCCGCGACCAGCGGAGTTGCCCGGCATGGTCCCTCCCCTTGGTGTCGATCCAAGATCCAGGCGCTAATCTGGCGCGACCGCTTATAAGGCGGCTTGAGGCACCGGCCTCCCGAGAGGGATGCGAAATGGCTCCGGGGGCAGGAGTCGAACCTGCGCGTAGGCACGTTAACAGCGTGCTGCCTTCCCAGCTTGGCTACCCCGGAATGAAATTGGTGCGCCGGGTGGGACTTGAACCCACACATCGTCCGATTAAGAGTCGGAAGCTTTAATCCGGTTTAGCTACCGGCGCATTGGCACGGGCGAGGAGAATCGAACTCCCATCGAGAGATTGAAAGCCTCCCATCCTGACCTTTAGACGACACCCGCAAAACTTGGCAGGGCCGGGGAGAATCGAACTCCCGTCGAAACCGCGAGAAGGTTCCATCCTTGCCGCTAGAAGACGGCCCCGTGGCGCGATAGGAGGGAGTCGAACCCTCCTGGAGTCCCGATAGACAGTCGGGTACCTTTGCCGCTCGGCCACCACCGCGAAATGTTTCCATGGGCGTCCGTGAATCCGCGCACCGGCTGCTCCATCACCCCGCGTTACCGCTCGGGGCACCCATGAAACTTGGTCCAGCCTCCCGGAATCTAACCGGGATTTCAGCGTTCGGAGCGCTGGGTCCTGTACGATTGGACGAAGGCCGGATAATCTGGTACGCCCGGTAGGATTTGAACCTACAAGTCTCTCGGTTCGTAGCCGAGTGTCCTAGTCCGTTGAACGACGGGCGCGTGAAACCTTGGTTGACGGTAGTGGACTCGAACCACTGTTAGCGGAGTCAGAGTCCGCCGTCCTGGCCGCTGAACGAACCGCCAATGGCAGGGGGTGAGCGAGTCGAACGCCCGAAGCCAGCTTCAAAGACTGGCGGCTTGCCGCTAACCGAACCCCCTGTGAAACTTTGCGGCAGTTCGCGGACCCAATTACTCCGCTGCGATTGCTTGCCATCCCCGCCGCAGTAGCAAGATGGTCCGGTGGATGGGAGTTGAACCCATATCTGCGGAGCCACAATCCGCCGTCCTTTCCTTTGGACGACCTCCGGCATAAAACTCTGGCGCCGTCGCTACGAATCGAACGTAGGTTACGGGCTTTTCAGGCCCGCGCCTGACCTCTCGGCCACAACGGCTTGGTGGAAAAGGTGGGAATCGAACCCACATCTACTGGGTGCAGGCCAGTGATCCTCCCGTTGAACGACTTCCCCATGGTAGCGGGTATCGGAGTTGAACCGATCTATGCAGCTTATGAGACTGCCGACTGAGCCGCTAGTCTAACCCGCAACAAACACTTGGTGCGCCCGCACTGACTCGAACAGTGGTTCCTCGCTAATCGGGCGAGTGTCCTTGCCGCTAGACGAAGGGCGCATGGAGCCGATGCCGGGAATCGAACCCAGGCCGGTCGCTTACCAAGCGCCTGCTCTGCCACTGAGCTACAACGACTGGAGCCGATCCCCGGACTTGAGCCGGGCTATCGCGGGTACGAGCCGCGCGCATCGCCACCTATGCTTGATCGACTGGAGCCGAGTGTCAGAATCGAACTGACTTCACCGGTTTACAGGACCGGCGCATCGCCAGCAATGCTTACTCGACATGAAACTCTGGTGCGGGGTACGGGACTCGAACCCGTGTCGATGCCATGGCAAGGCAACATCCTGGCCGCTAGACGAACCCAGCATTGGAGCGAGATACGGGAGTCCAACCCGTCTGTTCTGTTTGGAAGACAGATGCCTAATGGCGCTCGGCCAATCCCGCTTATCCTGAAGACCAGAATTTTCAATTGTCAAAGAACATGGTTTGGGCACTGTGAATCGAACACAGATCGCCGGTCCCCAAGACCGATGCTAGACCTTCCACCTATGTCCAGAAAAAACAAAAGCGGCGAACCGTTTCCGATCCGCCGCTGGTCCTTCTCAAGAAATCTATGAGTCCAGAACAGCCCTACGGATCGACGCACGTGGCGCGATTGAGTTCCGCGCCTTGTGGCCTTATTCCGAAATGGGTTGTCTGTTTCACCGCAATTAAATCGTACACTAATAACCTAACTGCTGTCAAGAGGAAAATTGGACTGACGAGAATTGGAGTGACTTCAAGGCTCCGACGACAAGTCCAGGCACGTTGGCTGGAGGCTGGGCATTCAACGAGCGCGAGCGTTAGTGAGGTACACAACCACTACCGGAACGAATCTACGTGCCGCCACGAGGCCTCTTGCGAACCGCTCAGGCTATCATTTTGGGATAAGCTGGTCTTCACAGGAAGAACATGATCTCGACGCTCGCGCGATCGTTCGCCCTGCCTCTGCTGGCCGCCGCGGCCATCGCGCAGGTCCCGCCTATCGCCCAGCCCATCGTCATCAGCACCACGACGCTGTTTGACGGTCGCGGCCATGTGCTCCGCAACCAACAGATTACCGTCGAAAACGGCCGCATCACGCGCATCGCTCCCGGCAACGGCAAGCCCGCCATCGACCTCAGCGGCCTCACGGTCATGCCGGGCTGGATCGACACGCATGTCCACCCCACCTGGTTTTTCAACCAGGATGACCGTTTGGAGCAGGAGGGTCCCGGCGCTAAATCGACGCCGCAACAGGCCGCACTGCACGCGGAGGCGAATCTGTATGCCACTCTGATGGGCGGCTTCACGACTGTGCAGAGCGTTGGGGCGGCCCTGGACGGGGACCTCCGCTACGTGATCGCGCGGGACAGCCTGCCGGGGCCGCGCCTGCTCACGTCACTGGCTCAGGTCACCCAGAAGAGTGGCGATCCGGAGCAGATCCGCGCGTTGGTTGACAAGCTGAATGCAGACGGCGCGGACGTGATCAAACTGTTCGCTACGGCGAGCATCCGGGACGGCGGCAAGATGACCATGACCGCGGATCAGATCGACGCCGCCTGCGGCGAGGCGCGCAAGGTGGGCCTGCGCGCGATGGTCCATGCGCATGCCTCGGAAGGGGCGCGGGCGGCCATTATGGCAGGCTGCACCACGATCGAACACGGCACCTTCCTGGATGATGCCACCCTGGAACTGATGGCGGCGCGCGGCGTGTACTTCGATCCGAATTTCCTGGTGCTGCACAACTACCTGGACAACAAGGCGAAGTTTCTGGGTATTGGCAATTACAACGAGCAAGGGTTCGCCTACATGGAAAGGGCGCTGCCGCTGGTGGCCGACGTGCTGCGCCGCGCCAGGAAGGCGCATGTGAAGGTGGTGCTGGGCACCGACGCGGTGGCCGGCGCGCATGGCCGCAACGCCGAAGAGTTCATCTATCGCGTGCGGGACGGGGGCGATAGTCCCATGGATGCGTTGCTGAGTGGAACGTCAGTGGCGGCGGAATCGCTGGGGATGGCGGACCGGATCGGTTCGCTGGAGATCGGGAAGGAGGCGGATATTGTGGCGGTGGACGGCAACCCGTTCGACGATATCACCGCAGTCCGTCGAGTGGTGTTCGTGATGAAGCATGGAAGGGTGTACAAGGACGCACCGCGGGCGCGTTAGCGGGGGTGCGAAAGCGCTGGGCACTATTGCGCTGGCCGTTATGATATAAGCTTCCGCTGTTGCGGCCCGTTTGCAGTTGCCATGTCTCTAGTCCGGCCCAATTTCTTTTTGGTGGGCGCCCCCAAGGCCGGGACCACCTCGCTCTACCACTACTTGCGCCAACATCCTCAGATCTGCATGAGTCCAATCAAGGAGCCGAACTACTTCGCCTCGGAAATTCGCATCGGGAACGTCTGTGAAGGGATGCGCGACCGTGCCAGGCGCGACTTGGAAGCGCTTCACGAGTATTTGAGGGGCCCCATGTCCGAACTGCGTTTCGGCGGGACGGTCTCGGAATGGGACGACTACTTGAAGCTGTTTCAGCACGCGCGAAGCGCACGGGCGGTTGGGGAGGCCAGCGTCTGTTACTTGTGGTCGCGGACGGCTGCCGTCAACATCTTTGCCAAGGCTCCGGACGCCAGGATTATCGCGGTTTTGCGCAATCCTGCGGATCGGGCCTTCTCCGAATACTGGCACGCCGTAAATGCGGGAGTAACCCGGATGTCTTTTCGCCAGGCCATCGAAACCAGCCTGCACCGCGAGAGCGACCAGTTCGACGTCTTTTGTCCGTTTCTGGACTTCGGGCTCTACTACGAACAGGTCCGGCGTTATCTGGACGTGTTCGGTCGAGACCGGGTCCGCGTCTATCTCTTCGAGGACGAATACCGGAAAAGGCCGCAACAAATGCTGGCGGAGATCTTCGACTTTCTCGGTCTGGACCGGCGCTTCACGCCGGATATGGCCGAGAGACGCCTGGAATCGCAGGTCCCACAATCGCTCGCGCTGAACTATCTCCTGAAGAGACATGGCCTGTGGGAACGCTTGAAGTCGCTTTGCCCCGAGTTTCTCCGCCCGCCGCTGAAGGCTCTCTTGTTCCAGCGCGGCGGATCCGCGACCATGGACACCGGCGACCGGGAGTATCTGGTCGCCTATTATCGGGAGGACATCGGAAAGCTGGCGGAGTTGCTGGGGCGAGACCTGTCTTGCTGGCTTCGTTAGCGCCGGCCCACAGGGGGTGCTTAAATGTTGTCGGGAGGGCCGCCGCTTGCTCACGCGCGCGGCTAAGTAAGTCTTCCGAAATCAACGTGCTAGTTTCTGAGCCGTGACCGTGAGCGAGCGGTTTTCGACACGAATCCCGAAAGCGTTTAAGCGCCGGCCCACAGGTGCGGCATCCCACACCATGGTCGTCGGGGCGCAGAGTGGAGGTAGCGCCGGTACTCCCAGCGCTTAGGTGACCACAATGATCGACTCGGTCCTCAACCTGCTCTTCCGCTGTCCGCACAAACGCCTCACCCGCCCAGTCACGCCAATCCGCATGGACGGCAAGCCGCTCGGGGATAGCTACGTTTTCTGCCTGGCCAGCGGCAAGCAGTTCGCATACGACTTGAAGGAGATGCGCATCGGCAAACCGCCGCCAAGTTCGGCGGACTTCGGTGTGCTGCCACCCGGAATGCCTGGTCCGCGCAAATCGAAGGTCAAGCTGGCGTTGGGCATAGGTGTGCCACTCGGCATTGTGATCGCACGGTTTCATCACCTTGCGGCGCGAGCCGTGGCCTGGTTTTCGCAGCATCGTAACGCCGCAAGCCGATGAAACCTATATCGGTAGCAGTGCGGATCGGTAACAGTACGGATCGGTAACAGTGGCATTGATTTCGCAACTGAGGAGCGAGCGGCCACGGCCGCTGGAAATGTGGGATCATGAGTTGCAACATGCCCGATCTGAGTTCGGTTACCGCTCCCATGTCCGAAGCCTTCACCCACGACATTCGCGTGGAGGTTCTGTCGAGATACTCGGCTGAGAATTCGCGGCCGCTGCAGGATGAATGGGTGTTCCAGTACACGGTGCGCATTACCAATCAGGGGAAAGAGACGGTGCAGCTTCTCAGCCGCCACTGGCTCATTACCGATGCGCTGGACCACATCGAAGAAGTTACAGGTCCGGGGGTGATCGGCGAGCAGCCCGTGCTAGCGCCGGGCGAGTCGTTCAAGTACTCGTCATGGTGCCCGCTGAAGACTCCCATCGGGATGATGCATGGCACGTACCAGATGGTGCGCACGGATGGAAGCCAGTTTGATATCGAGATCGCGCCTTTTGCGCTGAAGGCGCGATACACGGTGAATTGAGCGGGCGGGCTTTGCGCGCCCAGAGCGGGACTGAGAGTCCCGCGCAGGCCGGGGGCCTGCCCCACAAACATGCAGATGGCAAAACCGATTGAACTGTCGGTTCGCGACGTGAGAAGAGTGTGCGACCCGAATAGCCTGGATTTCGAGACCACGGCCGACCTGCCGATGCTCAGCGAAGTCCTGGGACAGCCGCGCGCCGTCGCCGCTTTCGCCTTCGGCACCGGCATCGCCAGCCCGGGTTTCAACCTGTTCGCGCTGGGCCAGCCGGGTTCCGGCAAAACGACTTTGATACGCGACTACCTGGAACGGCGCGCCGCCGCGCAGCGGGTGCCCGACGACCTGTGCTACGTCAACAACTTCGCCGATCCGCGTTGTCCCAAGGCGTTGCGGCTGCCCGCCGGGCGCGGCGCCGGGCTCAAACGCGACATGGATGCCCTGGTGGACGAACTCTCGACGGCCATTCCCAAGGCGTTCGATAGCGAGGATTACACGCGCCATCGCGACAAGGCGATGGAGGACCTGGAGGGCAAGCGCGGCGAAGAACTCGGGCGCCTGAACCAGCATGTTACCGGCGCCGGCTTTCAGCTTTTGAAAGGACCGGGCGGGCTGCTGCTGGTTCCGGCCAGCGGTGGCAAGCCGCTCGGCGAACACGAACTGGAGCGGCTGACGCCGGCAGAGCGCGAGAAACTGGCGCATACGCGGGAGCGGCTGCAGCACGAGATCGAAGAGCGCCTGCGCGCCATCCGCGAGATGGAAAAAGGCGCTCGCGACGCGCTGCGGGCGCTGGATACCGACACGGCCGCCTATGCCACGCGCCATCTGATGGACGATCTGCGCGCCCGCTATCGCGATCTGCCGGCCGTGCTCCAGTACCTGGAAGCCATGCAGGCGGATGTCACCGCGCACCTGGACGATTTCCGCAAGGCCAAGGAGGGCGAGACACCCGCGTCCGGGCCTGTCCCGATAGCCGGGGCTGAGAGGCCGCTGCCGCGCTACCAGGTGAACGTGCTGGTGGACAACGGTCATCTGAAGGGCGCGCCGGTGGTGGTCGAAAGCAATCCTACCTACCACAACCTGACCGGGCGCATCGAGCATCAGGCCAGTTGGGGCGGAGCCGTAGTCACCGACTACACCATGATCAAGCCCGGCGCGCTGCATCGCGCCAACGGCGGCTATCTGATCGTCCCGGCGCGCGAGTGCCTGCTGAATCCATTCGCCTGGGAAGGTTTGAAACGCGCGCTCAAGGATCGCTCATTGCAGATCGAAGAGCTGGGCGCGCAAGTGAGCATGGTCAGCACCGTGACGCTCGATCCGCAGCCCATCCCGCTGGATGTCAAGGTGGTACTGATCGGGAGTCCCGCCATCTATTACATGCTGCACACCGCCGACGAGGATTTCCAGAAACTGTTCAAGGTCAAAGCCGATTTCACCACGCGCATGCGCCGCGACAGGGAATCGGAACAGGCCTACGCGCTGTTCGTCAATCACATCACGCAGCAGGACAACAGCTTGCCGTTCGACCGCGCGGCGGTGGCGCGCATCATCGAGTACGGGTCGCGCGCCGCCGACGATCAGGATCATCTCAGCACCCAATTCGGCGACATCGCCGACCTGATTCGCGAGGCCACCCATCACGGCAGCCAGAATGCGCACGCCACCATTACCGCGGCCGACGTGCGCGCGGCGGAAGAGGCCCGGCGCTACCGCCTGAACCTGGTGGAGGAGCGCATGCAAGAGTCGCTGACGGATGGCACGGTGCTGCTGGATATCGCCGGCAGCGCGGTGGGGCGCATCAACGGGCTCTCGGTAATGGACATGGGGGATTACGCTTTTGGGCATCCGGTGCGCCTGACCGCTTCGGTGGGCCCCGGGCGGCGCGGCGTGGTCTCGATCGAGCGCGAGGTGGAGATGAGCGGCCCGATCCACGGCAAAGGCGTGCTGATCCTGGGCGGCTACCTGACCCGTGTGTGCGGACAGACCGGTCCGCTGAGCCTAACCGCCACGCTGGTTTTCGAGCAACAGTACGGGATGGTGGAAGGCGACAGCGCTTCGCTGGCCGAGTTGTGCGTGTTGCTGTCGGCGGTGGCCAGCGCGCCGCTGCGGCAGGATGTTGCCGTAACGGGTTCGGTGAATCAGCACGGGCAGGTGCAGCCGGTGGGCGGGGTCACCGAAAAGATCGAGGGCTTCTTCGATTTCTGCCGCGCCAAGGGCTTCACCGGTACGCAAGGCGTCTTCATCCCGGCATCCAACCGGCGCCACCTGATGCTGCGGGACGACGTGGTGGAAGCCGTCGCGAATGGCCAGTTCCATGTCTGGCTGGGCGAGGAAGTGGACGACGCGCTGCAGTTGCTCAGCGGCATGGGGGCAGATGACGTGCATCGCGCCGTGGCTGGGCGCATGGCGGAATACGCGGAGAGTTTGAAGGCGGCGGCGGGCGACGGCGAGCAGCGCCCGGCCGAAGGAGCGAAAAGCCCCGCGCGGCCTTAGGCCCAACCACATCACCGCACCTCCCCATTTCGAAACCGCTTGGGATATGCTGGCAAGAATGCAATGAGGATGCGGTTCGCCATCTGGAAGATCGAGGCGAAGTTGACCGGCATGGTGCTGATGGAGGCGCTGCCTCTAACGCTCGCGCTGACATTCCTGGCCGCCGAGTTAGGCGCAATCTGCGTGTTCCTGTTCGTCGTGCCCCTCGCCATCGTCTTCAAGCTCTGGTGCACGGCGACGGCGATCGCCTTCGCCTTGGTGTTGTATCGCAACCTGTGGTCCGTGCTGGAAGACTCTGGCGACGAACCGCTGCGCGAATCACTGGACGGCTGGCCCGAACTGGGAAGTACGGTTCGGGATTTGGCGCGGGAGTTGCGGCGGCCCGTGCCGGAGTCGGCGGCTTTTGTGCTCAGTCCGGTGGTGTGGCGGCGTTTCGGCTGCGTGCCTGCTCGTTTGCAATCTCGTGGGGAGATCTCGATTCCGATCGGTTGCCTGGGAGTATGGCCCGTCCTGAGCCTGCGCTGTCACATCGGTCATGCGCTGGTTCGCCGCAAGCCGAGAGGATGGCTATTCTACGTCATCCGGAAATCGCTGACGCGCCTGGCGCTGGAAAGCCGCGAAGCGGCGGCCCGCAGACTGCGGCCAATCAAGCCGCGACGGTTGATCCTCGCATACCTAAACCTTCTCATGCACTGGGATATCCTGGCCGACACGGAAGCCGACGCGCGCATCGCCCCGTTGCTTGAGGCTTCCGCCGTGGCAACCTGGATTTGCCAGACGCAACTGGCCGGCCAAGTGGCGACGCAGTGTTTGCGGCGAATCATTCAGCCAGCGGCCGAGCGGGGCGTGCTCCTTCCGATTGCGGCGTCCTGCGCCGCGTTCTACTCGCTGATGGAGCCCGGATGGCTGGCGGCGGTGGAGGCCGAAAGAGTGAAGGCGCAGCGCGCCAAGGCGGCCAACCCTTTCCTGGGAACGCTGATGATTCGCCTGAGGGTGCTGCCCGGGGGCCCGGCCAGAGTGCATGACCCGCGGCCGGCTGTTTCGCTGCTGCCTGCCTTGGATTCGCTCGAAGAAAAGCTGCTGCGCCACGAGGCTGCGCTGGGCCGCCTGGAATTGCGTCGCGCCGCGATGGACGAGATTGCCGAGGCCGTGCTGCTACCCATGATGCGGGAGGAGGTGGAGCGCAACGCGGCGGCCCTCAAAGGCCGCACCGCCGCCGATGTGCCCGATCTGCTCCGGGACGTGCCGGCGTTGGCCGCGGCGTATCGCCCCGATCCTCGCTACCTGCTGGGTCCTCAGCAGCGGAAGACGCTCGTTCCGGGGTTGCTGTCCGCTTTTCTGACACTCGAACTGGAGCGGCGCGGCTGGCGCGCCGGCTACACTGTCACACCCGGGCTGATCGTGGAAAAAGAGGGCCGGACGGTCTGTCCGAACCAATTGATGGCCGCGCTGAGCAAGGGCGGGATGTCGCGCGAGGCGTTCCTGAAGCTGCTGGACCTGGATCCTTCGTGATTCGGAACGGCCGGCAAACAAGCCTTTTATAGATCGATGTTGCGGCCAAAGCGCCATATCCGCGCTGGTTGACAAGTCAGCATGGCGTTGGCGAAAGCAAGAGCCGCCTGAAAGGCGGCTGCGGCCGAGATTGGCCGCCCACGGTGCAACCGAACTGCCAGTACGATGTACTAGACTTCCACTGCTTCCCATTCCGGAGCAGGCTGGAGACTTTCATCTTCGGTCTCGCTGGTCCCGGTCAGGGCATCGGCGGGGTGGCAGAGTTCGGCCGCGCAAAATGCGAGTACGGCTATGCCCGCGAGCGCCCACGAGAGCGGGAAACGCGTATGCTCAAAGCGGTAAAGCAACTCGGTGTTGCCTGCCAGGATCAGAGCCAGACTCGCCAGAGTCATCGCTATGCCGAGCCAATAAAAGCCGGCGTAGAAGCCGACAGTCCCATCCCTCTTCGTTGTAGACATTTGGGTCCCCCCTACGGCTCATTATACATGAAGTTTTTACGATTTCCACATGATTGTTTTATGTATCGTAAAGAAGTGCGGGGCATACATATCGTGATACGATATATCTAGGAGAGGGGCATCACGCACGATTTGAGCGCGGCCGATTACCAGGCTTTGGCCGAATTCCGTTATCAGATCCGCCGCTTTCTGCGCTTCAGTGAGCAGGCGGCGCGGCGGGCCGGCCTGGAACCTGCACAGCATCAACTGCTATTGGCTGTCAAAGCGTTTGCCGGCGAGCCTAGCGTGGGCGAGTTGGCCGAGCGGCTGCAACTCCGCCATCACAGCGTGGTGGGATTGATCGACCGGCTGGCGGAGTCCGGGCTGGTCGGGCGCAGCCGCGCGGAAGGCGACCGGCGGCAGGTCCGCATTGGTCTGACGCCGAAGGGCGAAGCGGTGCTGCGCGAGCTTTCGCTCGAGCACCGCGCCGAACTCGGCGGCGCAGGCAGCGCGCTGACCGCGGCCTTGCGGGCGATTCTGGCCCGCCAGCGGAAGGCCTCCCCATCAAAGACAGTTGAACCGACATGCACAACAAGCTAGGCGATTTCACTTCCACACCGCGCATGATTACGATTTCGGGGATGGCCATCTTCATCGGCCTGGTGAGCGCGTTCGTGGCGTTGGCCCTACTCAAGCTGATCGGCTTCTTCACCAACCTCTTCTTCTTCGGACGCTGGAGCTCCGCGCTGGTCTCCCCGGCGGGGAACCATCTGGGCTGGTGGGAAATCCTGGTGCCGGTGGCGGGCGCGCTGATCATCGGCGTGATGGCGCGCTACGGCTCGGAGCGCATTCGCGGCCACGGGATTCCGGAGGCCATCGAAGCCATCCTGATCGGCGGCAGCCGTATCGAGCCGAAGGTGGCGATCCTGAAGCCGCTGTCTTCGGCGCTTTCGATCGGCACGGGCGGCCCGTTTGGCGCGGAAGGCCCCATCATCATGACCGGCGGTGCGTTCGGCTCCATGATCGCCCAGTTGTTCAAGCTGACCAGCAACGAGCGCAAGACGCTGCTGGTGGCCGGAGCGGCGGGCGGCATGGCGGCGACTTTTGCCGCGCCGGTGGCGTCGGTCCTGCTGGCGGTGGAGCTGTTGCTGTTCGAATGGAAGCCGCGCAGCCTGGTGCCGGTAGCGCTGGCCAGCGTCACCGCGGCCGCGGCCCGGCGCTATATCATTGGCATCGGTCCTCTATTTCCGGTGCCGGCGCATCCGGTATTCATCGGCCCGGCGGGGCTGCTTTCGTGTGTGCTGGTAGGCCTCGCGGCGGGCGGATTATCGGCGCTGCTGACGCTGGCGGTCTATGCGGCGGAGGATGCCTTCCGCCTGCTGCCGATTCACTGGATGTGGTGGCCGGCCATCGGCGGCCTGGCGATCGGACTGGGTGGATTGATCTTCCCGCAAGCGCTGGGCGTGGGGTATGAAACCATCGGGGCGCTGTTGCAGGGGGACATGCCGCTGAAATTGATTGTGGGCATTTTGTTGGTGAAGTCGGCGATCTGGGCGATTTCGCTGGGATCGGGGACGTCGGGCGGTGTGCTGGCGCCCTTGTTGATGATGGGCGGTGCGCTGGGCGGCATCGAGGCGATGTTCCTGCCGTATGAAGGCGCCGGGTTCTGGCCGCTGGTCAGCATGGGCGCGATTCTGGGCGGCACGATGCGGTCGCCGTTCACCGGCATCATCTTTGCGCTGGAATTGACACACGATGTGAACATGCTGCTGCCGCTGCTGCTGGCGGTCACCATCGCGCACGCTTTCACGGTGCTCACGCTGCGCCGCTCGATCCTGACCGAGAAGGTGGCGCGGCGCGGCTATCATTTGAGCCGCGAATACGCGGTGGATCCGCTGGAAATCCTATTTGTGCGGGAGGTGATGCGCACCAACGTGGCGGCTATTCCGGCACGGCTGACGGCGCGGGAGTTGGCGCACTCGCTGCATACCGATCACACGGTGCGTCACGGGCAGCATCTGTATCCGGTGGTGGACAACGGGCGGCGCCTGGTGGGGGTGGCCACGCGCAGGGATCTGGAGCGCTTGGCGAAGGACGGCACGGAGCTGAGGCACAGGGACGCGGTGGTTGCCTATCCGGACGAGCCGCTGCGGGTGGTGGCGCATCGCATGTCGGACACGGGGCTGACGCGCTTTCCGGTGGTGAACAACGAGCGCGAGCGCAAGCTGATCGGCATGGTGGCGCTGAGCGATCTGTTGCGGGCGCGCACGCGGAATTTGGAAGAGGAGCGGCATCGCGAGCGGGTGCTGCGCATGCATTTGCCGTTCAGCGTCAAGAAGCCGGTGGGGTGATGCCGAAGATTGGGCATCGCCCGCGCTTCTGCACGCGTGCAGGCGTCGAATGCGTCCAGAGCGAGGGATTGAGCATCGAACGCCGGAATTCGCCGCGGCACTCGACCGGCTCATCGAGATTTCCCGCGTCCGCTGCACGGCCATCATGTGTTCGGAGGCGGTGCCCTGGATTTGCCACCGCTCGCTCATCGCCGATGCGCTTAGCGTGCGCGGCATTGCGGTGGAGCACATCATCCGTTCGCCCATCTTGACCATGCCGATGGCGATAAGATTACTTATACGCTGCCGTGAGGAAAGAGAGGGGCGGCCTGAGAGGCCGCCGCAGGCCGAGGGCCTGCCCCACAAATGACTAACGAGAACATCGGATTGATGATCCATGCCCGGGCGGGCTTGGGGGTTCTGCACGAATTGACGGGCGTGATCGCTGGGCATCGCGGCGATATTACGTCGGTGGAGATCATCGAACAGGGGTCCT
>Ga0181520_10008714_pt1 | contig 14293 bp, 16 predicted proteins | sample PEATcosm2014_Bin_29_FD_132451 | JGI IMG/M metagenome (GOLD analysis project Ga0181520, IMG submission 132451) | Peatland microbial communities from MTU Mesocosm Facility, Houghton, MI, USA - PEATcosm2014_Bin02_30_metaG | ecosystem: Environmental > Terrestrial > Soil > Wetlands > Peat | place... | reverse complement strand
GCCCTTCGCGACGGTAGTCGCGTTCGCGACAATAGTCGCGTCGACGGTAGTCGCGTCGACGAGCCTCTCATGGTGCCCGCCTTCAGGCCCGACAAGGCCCTCGCGGTCGAAGATCCCAAGGCGTGGCGGGAATATCTCCCGCGGCTGGCCGCCGCGGCGATGATGGAGATAAGGAGTTATGCCGACCTCGTCGAGGCCCTCGATAAACGGCACGCCTTCTTCGACGAGAAGGGCTGCAGGCTCTCCGACCACGCATTAGTCCAGGTTCCGGCCAAGCCTATCTCCGACGGACGCGCCGAAGAGCTTTTCCTCCGCGCGATATCGCCCCCCGCCGCGAACTCTCGCGGCGGGAATGCTCTCTCGCCCGAAGAGTCGGAGGAGCTCAAGACCGCCCTCCTCCTCGAGGTAGGCCGGATGAACGCGAGACGCGGCTGGACGATGCAGCTTCACCTCGCGTCGATGCGCAACCTCAACTCGCGTATGCTCGCCGCCCTCGGCCCCGACGCAGGCTATGATTCCGCCAACGATTCGGTGCGCGCGGCGCCGCTCGCGGTCTTCCTCGATGCGCTTGAAAAAGAGGGTCTCCTGCCGAAGATGATCCTCTATTCCCTGAACCCCAACGACTACGAGATCCTGGCAAGCGTCATGGGCTGCTTTCAGGGAGGCTCGGTGGCCGGCAAGATGCAGCTCGGCTCGGCCTGGTGGTTCAACGATCATATCGACGGCATGGGACTCCAGCTCCGCGCGCTCGCCAACCTCGGCCTCCTCCCGCGCTTCGTAGGCATGCTTACCGATTCCCGAAGCTTCCTCTCCTTCCCGAGGCACGAGTACTTCAGGCGCGTGCTTTGCCGCCTCCTCGGCGGCTGGATCGAGAGCGGCGAGGCGCCGCCGGACTTCGAGTCGATGGGCGACATGACGAAGGACATCGCCTACCGAAACGCGAAGGCCTTCTTCCGCTTGCCGGGCCTCGCCGATTGATGGACAATGGCGGCGATGATCGCCGCCGCATTTTGGGACCAGGCCCTCCGCTTCCTCAACATTACGCTCATCGATATCGCTTTGAGCGGGGATAATGCCATCGTCATAGGGATGGCGGCGGCCGGCCTGCCGCGCGAGCGCCGAAGGCTTGCGATCCTCATCGGCGGCGGCCTCGCCGTCATTCTTCGGATCGCTTTGACGTCGGTCGCGACCCTCCTCATGCTCGTGCCCTTCCTTTCCGCCGCCGGCGGCCTCGTGCTCGTTTGGATCGCCTACCGGCTCTTGAAGCCGGAGGGCGAGGCGGAACGGGGACCGAAGGAGGCCGCGAGCCTCGGGCAGGCCATCGCGCTGATCGTGACGGCCGATTTCATGATGAGCCTCGACAACGTCATCGCCGTGGCAGGCTCGGCCCACGGCTCGATCTTCCTCCTCGTGGCCGGCCTCCTGATCAGCATGCCCCTCCTCATGACCGCGGGCGGCCTCGTCTCGACCCTCATCGACAAGGCGCGCTGGCTCCTGTACGCAGGCGCCGCGGCCATTTCATTCACGGCGTCGCGCATGATCTTCGAGGACGAGGCCCTGGCCCGGCGGATCCATGCCGGCCGAGGCACCGCTCTCGCCATCTCGCTGGCCGCGGCCATCCTTATCCCGGCGGCCTTCCTCCTGACGGGAAGGCATCGGTCAAAATGAACTTCTTTTTGGAACTCATCGCTACGGGGAAAATTCGAACGAAGGAGGAGCTTCGTACCGTCTATAGGCGGTTCATAAAGAAGTATCATCCCGACAGCAGGCCCGAGCGCGGCAATACTGTCGACTTCGACGAACTCAAGCGGAGCTATCTCGCGGCCGTCGATCGCCTGGCCGAGCTCGCGGCGGCGCCGGAGCGATCCTCCGTTCCGTTCCGCTACGAAGCTGAGGCCTTCATGAGCGAGCTCCGCGACCTTGTCGCCCGAGGCTTGCCCGTCGGCCAAAAAGCCGCGAGGAAGAACAAGGCCTACGTCGCTTCGATCGATTACGTATCTAGATGCCTCGAGCGACTCTATGGAGGGTCCTACGGCTTCGCCCGGCTCGACGAGGAGCTCAAGTTCCTCAAGCGAAGGATCCCCAGGGTATACTATTATGCCCTTCAGGTTCTCTGGTCTTCCTTCGATTGCGCCAACGGCTATGCATACGCCAAGACCATCGCAAGGCGGCACCTCGCCTGCATATCGCTCCTTCTGAAGGAAATGGGCTTCTCATCCCTCGAGAGCTTCCTCGCCGACACCATCGAAATCGCCGGAAAGCTTTCCGCGTCGGCCGGAACGGAGCATCGGGACGCGCGTTCCGACGCGAGGGCTCACGTCCCGCTCCGCCCATTCATGAAATACTTCAGGAAGGCGCCGTAGCCCTCGCGCGCCATATCGGCGACCGGGACGAAACGCAGCGCCGCCGAGTCCATGCAATACCGCAGGCCCGTGGGCGCGGGCCCGTCGTCGAAGACGTGGCCAAGATGCGATTCGGCGTAGCGGCTGCGCACCTCGTCGCGCACCATGCCGAGACTCGTATCGGTATTCACCGTCACGTTCGAGGGTACGAGGGGCCTCGTGAAGCTCGGCCAACCGGTACCCGACTCGAACTTATCGCGGGAGCTGAACAAAGGCTCGCCCGAAACGACGTCGACATAGATGCCTTCGTCATGATTGTTCCAGTACTCGTTCTGGAAGGGCGGCTCGGTGCCCTCGTTCTGGGTGATCTCGAATTGAACCGCCGTCAGTCGCTTCCGGAGCTCGCCTTTGGAAGGCTTCATATACGAGCCGTTGCCGATAGACGGAGGAGCCCCCGGATCCGCGAGGACAGACGCCCCCCAGACCCGCGCGAAAAACTGGTCTCGACCGGAATTGACGCGATAAAACTCGTAGCGCGTCGGATTCTTCATCGCGTAGTGCTGATGGTACTCTTCGGCCGGCCAGAATTTCCCGGCCGGGCTTACCGGCGCGACGATCGGCTTCCCGAAGACCCTGGATTTCTCCAAAGCCGCCTTGGAGGCCAGGGCGGCTTCTCTTTGAGGCTCGTCCCGGTAGAACACGATGGGCCTGTACTGAGGGCCGCGGTCGACGAAGGCGCCGCTCGGATCGGTCGGATCGGTGTGATGCCAGTAGACGTCGAGGATCTGATCATAGCTGATCCTGGTAGTATCGAAGGCGACGAGGACCGCTTCGACATGACCCCCGAGCTCGTAGTTGTCGTAGGTCGGGTTCGAGCTCGTCCCGCCGGTATAGCCCGAGGTAGCCTCGATGACCCCATAAGTCTTGTCGAATGCCGATTCTAGGCTCCAGAAGCAGCCTCCCGCGAAAAGCGCCGTTTCGACGCCGACCTGGGCGTCTTTCGTCGCTTCCGCCGTTCCCGAGAAGACGGCCGCGGTCAATACCGCCGCCATCGCGATACGCAGCAACATGCTTTCATCCTCCGGCGTCCTCGACGCCGATCATCCGAACGTGAAGGAAAAGAGCCTGACCTTTCTCCTCACGTCGAGCCTGAGTACGTGAGTGCCGCCCTCAGGAAGGGCGACAACGTGATAGAGCCTGCTGGAATCGGGTTTCACGATCCCGCCGCGCAGGTCCTGGGTATCGACGGCGGGAGCGCCGTCCACGAAGGCGGCGATGCTTCCCCCCTGCCCGGAAGGCTGGGCGACCAGGTAGACGTCCTTCGCGTCGAAGCCGAGCCACAGACTTCCGGATCCTTCCGGAGCGACGTACTGACCAGTGATGGTCCACGACCCCTTCAAATTCCATTCGCCCGAGGCCGGGACCCTGGCGGGGCGATATTCGACCGCCTTGTCGGCGATCGGGTCGACCGCCGACGCGAAGCCTTTCCCCCGCTCGTAGCCGAGATACGTCTCCGGGGTTTCCGCCTCCAGTCCCTGGGGCGCGGGCGATACGAGGGCCGCGTTGACCGGTCGTCCGGCCTCGGCGAGGAGCTTCCGGATTATGTTCTCGCTTTCCGCGTAAGCGCCTTCGCCGAAATGCCAATAGCGAATACGGCCCTTCGCGTCTATGAAATAGTGGGCCGGCCAGTATTCGTTGCCATAGGCCTTCCATTGAGCGTAGTCGTTGTCCTGGACCACCGGCCAATCCACTCCGAGATCGCGCATCGCGTGGGCGACATTCGCCGAAACCTTCTCGAAGGCGAACTCGGGCGAGTGTACGCCGACGATGACGAATCCCTTGTCCTTGTAGGCTTCATACCAAGATTTCAGGTAAGGGATCGTTCGTATGCAATTGATGCAGCTGTAGGTCCAGAAATCGACCAGGACCACCTTGCCGCGCAGCGACGCGAGATCGAAGGCCGGCGACGGAGCGGGTATCCCTCCCGAGTCCGGGCCAGTATTGAACCAAGGCCCCATGGCGACGAAAGGAGGCGCGGCGCCATAATCCCCCAGGGGATCCGTGTCGGGCGTAAGGTCGGGCGCGCCGGAAAATACGCCGTTCGCGACAGCCGGAAGGCTTCGTCCTCCGGCGAGGCTCGCTCCTCGGGAGCCGCTCCTCGCCGCGAGGGCCTTCTTGACGGGAGCGACGTTTTCCACGGCTGTCAGTCCAGATCCATAGGACGGGAAGGCCCTCAAGATCGCGGTCTGGATCTGGCGGTCCCATTGGAAGGCGAGGACGACTCCCATCAGTATCATCACGACCCCGAACGCTCTTTGAACGGTTCCGGCGTGTTTCGCCAAGCCGGGCGCCCTGGCGATCAAGGCGCGGCCGCCGAGCATGATCGCGAGCATGGGAATGGCCGTCCCCAAGGTATAGGCGAGGGTAACGAAGACCGAGCCTCCGTCCACTTTTTGCGTCAGGGCGAGGCTGATGACGGAAGCCATGATCGGCCCGACGCAGGGCGTCCATACGAGACCGAGGCTGAGGCCCACGGGAAGGCCGCCCCAGAAGCCCGCGCGGGGCGCCGAAGGCCGCGGACCGCCGCCGCCGCCCGATCGCGACGCTACGCGCGAGACCGCGACGTCGAAGAGCTCGCGCATTCGCGGCACCAGCATGACGATGCCGAAGAGGACGATGAGGGCGATGGCGACGTAGCGCATGGTATCGGCGGGTATGCCCAGGGCTTGGACTATCGCGGAAAGCGCGAGCGTGAAGAAGCTGAAGCTGAGCACGAAGCCGGCGATCACTCCGAAGGGACGCGCCTTCCCGCCCGAGCTTCCGCCGGCGAGCACGATCGGAAGGACCGGAAGGATGCATGGCGACAGGATCGTGATCAGCCCCGAGACGAAGGCGAAGGCGAGAAGGACTGCCATAGTCTCCTCCTACATCGGCTTGACTAGGTTTTTGAGGATTCCGTCCACGCCGCCGCCCGACCAGATCGCGAGCTTGGCGCCCATCGGATCGATCTGGACGTAGGTATCCTGGACGGTTATTCCGTACTTGGCCTTGAGCTCGGCGCTCTTGTCGTAGTCCACGACGACGACATTCACCTTGCCCAGCCGCGAGCCGTTGGCGTTTATGTCCTTAAGATCGGCCTGGCAGTAGGGGCACCAATCGGCCGCGAAGAAAAGCACCGTAGGATCGCTCGCCGCGAGGGCCTCGGCCGACATGAGGTCCTTATACTGGACCTTCATGCCCGTGCTCATGGCCATGCGAAGCTCGTGACCCATCATCGGATCGGCCTTCATATTCGTGCCCGCCGGCGCCGCCATCATGCCGCTGGCGTCGGGCGGCGAGCTCGAGTCGACGCTCGATCCCGACATCGTAGTCGAGCCCGTCATTGCCTGGGCCATGGCCGAGGCCGCGAAGATAGCGAAAATGCCCGTAATGAACGCGAGACGTTTCATCGTCCGCCTCCCAAATTTAGCTGTCGGGTCGCCGCGTGCGCAGCGGCCTAGTTACGTATGCGAGACCAAGTCAGGATCGCGAGCTTGACGATCACCATCCCCCCCAGGATGTAGAAGAGCCAGGGATCGGCTCCCCCCCGGAACGACTGGACGGCTATCGCGAGGACGAGGAGAGCCACGCCGGCTACGTATGCGAAGCGGCTCGCCCGGTAGAGGTGAAGCGCCTCGCGCTCGTCCCGCGCCTTCTGGCGGAAGAGGATCCCCGCATATAATCCGGCCGCCGCCACCAGGAGCGCGAGTATGCTCATTTGCACCTTGTTGGGCATGAGGAGATCGAGGGGATCGAGTTTCAGGACCAGCAAGACGATGAATGCCAGAGAGACGAGGACTTCAGCGAGGCTCGATAACATAGAAGAGCTCCTCAACGGTGCGGCCGAAAAGCCTCGCGCTCATGAGCGCGAGGAGGACTGAGGGCGCGTAATTGCCCTTCTCCATGGCGATCACGGTCTGGCGCGTGACTCCGATCGCGCGAGCCACATCCTCTTGAGTGAGGCCAGCCTCGAGGCGATAGTTGCGCAAGTTGTTGCCGACCGTCTTATATTCCACAATTTTAATGTATAGATTGCTTTACACTCGAGTCAAGTTAATTTGACAATTTACCGAGGATCCGGGCGGATCCCGTTTTTATGGAGCCTCATGCCGAAAGGAGGACCGCTTTTCATTTTCCCCGGTTTGGGTGAGAATGCATTAGGGGTGAACATGGCCAACGCGAGAGTGCGCTTCGAGACCAGCATGGGCGGGATAACGATCGAGCTATTCGAGACGGACTGTCCGATAACTACGAAGAATTTCATCGAATACGTAAACTCGGGGCATTACGATGGAACGATATTCCATCGCGTGATTCCGGGTTTCGTCGTCCAAGGCGGCGGAATGCTACCGGGTCTCGAGCAGAGGGAGACGCGCGGTCCGATCGTCAACGAGGCCGCCAAGGCCCCCGCCAACTCGAGGGGCACGCTCGCCATGGCCAGGACCTCCGATCCCGATAGCGCGACCAGCCAATTCTATATAAACCTCTCGGACAATCGAAGCCTCGATTACTCGGGCAGGGGGCCGAGCGGGGCGGGATACTGCGCATTCGGGAAAGTGGTGGAAGGAATGGATACGGTGGACAAGATGGCCGCGGCGCCGACCGGGCGAAGGCCGCCTCATTCGGACGTCCCCCGCGAGGACATCCTCCTCAAGAATGCTTCGCTTCTTTAGGAGACGATTTGCCCGGGTATCGCCGTCGGGGTCGCCCTCCGGGGGGTTCTGCGACGGGCGATCGTAGCGGGAATTTCGATTCCCGCGAGGACGAGCATGCGTTTGAAGGCCGAGGATTCCTTCTTCAGCTCGCGCGAGCCCCTCGTGATCTTGCAGAGCGAGAGCCCGAGGTCCTTGGCGATCTCCCTCTGGGGCCTGCCGTCCGCGATCTGCTTCACGAGCGCCCAGCGCTTGGCGATTTCGTCGGCCTCCGAGGACGTGAAGAGGCTATAGAGGAATTCCTCGACGAGGGTCGGATCGGCGCCCGAGAGGGCGCGGGACATCTCCGAGATGTTAGCGGCCACGAGTTCAGGATCCTTGATCATGATAGCAAATATACAATATTAGGTAGCTCCTGACGAGTACCAGGCTTGGCAAAATCCAGGCGTGTAAATTAGATTTGATCATGCAGCAATAGTCGTGCCGGCAGTATGGTCGTTTTGGATATTTCGTTTACTTATGGTCCCTTATCCGGCCGGCGTCTCGGGGTTCATTTTCGAAATGCGGCATGGGCATAGAGGAGCGCTTTCTTGGGCGTCGATCCACTCGCGAAGATCCTCATAGTCGCAGGAGACGTCGCCATCGCCGAGACCGCGAGCAGGTATCTCAAAAGCCAAGGCTTCGCCGTCATCGCCGCGCCGAGCGGCGAAGCGGCGATCGAGGCCGTCGAAAGCGACTCCGGCGTTGGCCTCGTACTCATGGATAGTCGCCTCGGTTCCCGAGAGGAAGGGGCGCGAGCTGCAGGAATAATGCGCAGGAAGCATGCCATACCCGTCATCGTCCTGCCTTTCTCCGCGGATCGAGAAGCGTGGGAAACATCGTCGGACATAACCGATCGCAAAGGGACCGATGATTCGCTTCGCGAGAGCAATGCCTTGATGGGAGCGATTACCGCGGCGGCGCAGGATGCCATCATCCTCATGGGGGATAAGGGCGAGATTACCTTTTGGAACCTCGCCGCCGAGCGGATATTCGGATACCGAGCAGAAGAGGTCTTGGGCAGGAACCTCCATAATCTCATCGCCCCCGAGCGCTATTTCCCCAGGTACCGCGAGGCCGTAGAGCGATTCCATTCGACGGGTAAGGGCGACGCCATCGGAACGGTCAGCGAGGTCGAGGCGCTGGTTAAGGACGGAAGCGAGATTATCGTCGAGATGTCCCTCGCGGCAGTGAGGATTCATGACCGGTGGCATGCCCTCGGAGTCCTGCGCGACGTAACGGAGCGGAAAAAAACGGACGAGAGCCTCAAGAAGATGCTTGTCGAAAAAGAGATATTGCTTAAGGAAGTCCATCACCGCATCAAGAACAATATGACGACCATTTCGAGCCTCCTTTCGCTCCAGGCGGGCAACTCCAAGGAGCCGGCGGTGGCGCGCGCGCTCGAGGACGCCAATATCCGCTTGGGAAGCATGGTCGTGCTCTACGATAAATTGTATAAGTCCACGAATTTCGGCGAGCTTTCCATCAAGGAGTATCTGGATCAGCTGGTCGACGAGATAATAGTCAACTTCCCCAATCATGGCACGGTCGCCGTCGAGAAAAGAATCGCGGATCTCGCCGTAGACGCGAAGAAGCTGCAAACCCTGGGAATCATCGTCAATGAGCTGTTGACCAATATCATGAAGCACGCATTCGCGGGCAGGGAACGCGGATCGATTTCCATTTCGGCCGATTCGATCGACGGGCGCATCGCCCTCGTCGTCAGCGATGACGGCAACGGAATCCCGAAATCGATCGATTTCGAGAACTCTGCCGGATTCGGGCTTACTCTCGTCGGGCTGCTTACGAAGCAGCTGCAAGGAACGATACGGATTGAGCGCGGAAGGGGGACGAAAATTGTTCTTGTCTTTAACGGAAACTGACCCTCGGGGAATAGCTGCTTGTCCCTCCCGATAACCCTCCCCGCGCCATCCCGGCCGGAGGCCTCGTAGATATGCGCCTCAAGCTGGTCTGCGATCCCGCCCGTCGAGCCATCATGGGCGAGCTCCTCGCTTCCCGCGACCTCGGCCCCGACGAGGATGCGGATATGATCCTGGTCGAGCGGGGTCTCGAATCGAGCGAGCCAGCCGCCCTCGTCTTCGATCCCGCTCGGCTCGAGGCCTTACTCCCCGTCCTCGATTCGCTCTCTCGATGCCGCCCTGAGGCCTCGCTCAGCATCGCCCTCCGCCGAGGGGAGCGCATCGAGCTCGCGCCTCTCAAATCCATCCTCTATTTCGAGGCCGACGGGCCGATCGTGCGGGGCTTCACCGCCTCCGCCTCGGGAGAATTGCGCGAAAGGCTTTATGCGCTGGAGGAAAGGCTTCCGGCGAGCCGCTTCTCGCGCGTCAGCAAGTCGGCGATCGTCAACTTGGGAATGGTGCGCGAAGTCCATCCATGGTTCGGCCGCAGTCTCCTCCTTCGCTTCGGCGTTGAGGGACGTCAAGTCGAGGTCTCGAGGAATTACGTACGATCGCTCAAGGATAGGTTGGGGCTATGAAAAGAGGATTGGCGGTCTTCGCGGACTATCTCTCGAACGCCGCGAAGTCGGCGGCCCTCGGCGCCCTCGTGGCCGCCGCGGTCGCATTTATCCAAGGCGAATCGGTCGTTAACCTAGGCGTCGCAGGGACCTACGCCCTCCTCGGAGTGGCCTGCGGGACATGCTCGAAGGCCTTAATAGAGGGGGCTCTGGCGTTGCTGGGCGCCGGGCGACGCTTGGCCTACGCACTTAATGCGCTCATAATCGCCGGAATCGTAATCGCGTTCATTTTCCTGTTCCGGGACGGCTTCAGGGGAATGAGGATCGAAACGATCATCCTCGTCATCGCGATGCCCGAGGTCGGAAGCGCCCTGCTCGTCCGATCCGGCCTGGAGGAGGCGAATCGGCTCAAGCAGGCCCTGGACAAGCGCCGCGACGAACTGGATGAGGCCGAGCCCCGCTAGCCTAAGGCTGGCGCTTCGACCCCGCGTCGGCGCCTAAATCTTGTCGATGAGCATCGAGCACTTCCCGGAAGGAATGGGCAGGGTCTTCTTCTTCTTCCCGAGCACGTTGATCGTGAAGTAGTAGAGCTTTTCGCTCTCCATATGGATCTCCCAGCCGCGGCCGGATTTGTTGGAGAGGATGGTGACGAGATTGCGCTTGAGGGAAAGGTTCTCTATGCCCATGATCTCGAGGTTGGGAATGATCCAATCCACCGTCTTTCGCGGCAGGGAGATATATAGCCCGACTATGTTCTCGATCATGAGGGCGATCGTGGATAGTCCCGTAAAGGCGAGGAATTGGGGGCGCGGCCAGTCAGGGCGCTCCGGCCAGATCGCCTTGCCCTCGTTTTGAGGTTGATAGGCCTCCCATACTGTCGGCTTCGGCTCCTTCGATTCCTTCTCCCGGCGTTTCTCGACTTCCTCGTCGCGATCCTCGCCTCCCTGATGCATCGAATCCAGCACGAAGTAGAGGTGACGGATCGCGCAGTCCCGCGCCAGCTCGTACTGGTTGTACTTCTCTAGGCCCTTGATAACCATGTAGGTGAAGGGCGGGACCACGGAACCCCTATAGCCCATGCCCCGCTTATCGTAGTCTTTTTGATCCGCGGCGAGCGTGGGGAAGGGATGCTCGGTGCCGAAGATCGCAGGATCCTTGAGATGAGCGATGAGGCGCTCGGAGCGGTCCTCGTTGGGGATCTCGGCGAGGAGGGGCCAGTAGCCTCCAATCGTCTTGGTCGGAACCTGTTTTTCGCTCTTGTCGAGGTCGTAATAGAAGCCGTCGGCGACGTTCCACATGAGCGAGTTGATACGAGTTTTGAGCGAGAAATAGGCCCGCTTGAACTGGAAAGAGGCTTCCTTATCGTTGAGGATGTCGCCCAGGGCCGAAAGATAAAGCGCGTTCATCGCCATCGCGGAATTGAAGTCCGAGAGATAGAAAGCGCCGGCACGAGGCGAGTTCTCCATTCCGGTGGCGGAGACGGGAACGCCATAGAGACCGTTCTCGAGCTTGAATGTCGCCTCCATCCAAGCCCAATGGCGCTGAAGGGTCGGCATCACTTCCTTTACGCGTTTCTTGTTGGCGGTTTTATGGTAGAGGTTGTATTCAGCCCATGCGAAGAGAGGAAGGCCAAGACCCTCCGGATTGTCTTTTGGGAAAATGGGACTACCGGTCACGGCATTATAGCGCGAACGTATGGCTCCGCTAGCCTCTTGAAGCGCATAGAGCGTATCGAGACCGCTCGATGCGGCGAAAATCCTATTGGAATATACGAGGAAAAACGATGAAAAGACCTGATCCATCAGATCAATCACCGCCTCGCCGCCATATTGAAAGTACCTGGCTTTCTCTATCAGGGTTCCTTCCCCGCCCGATGCCCAGCAATCGGCGATCCAAGCCCACGTACGATCATACACCTCGACGAAGTCTTGGTCATAGAAATGAACCCGCGGAAAATCCCTTTTATTCAAGGACAAACCCCTTATACTCTACTGCAGCCTCGGCTCGAGGTACGCGAGAGACCGCAGGCTTTTCTATGCTTTTCAGAGAAACGACAATTTACGGTTAAAGAATCAATATAGTGTCCTTTCTGAGCTTTGTCAAATTGATTGGATAATAAATGAGCATCATTCATGCCCGTAGTAACATCGAGAAGACAGAAAAACATGAAAAAGTTAAGCCGCTTGCTATTGCATTACGCACCAAGGGAAGTAACTTTAGTTATCGAAGGATCTTGGAATGCCAAGAGCAGTTCAAAAACCTTCATAGGGTCCGACCGGTCAAAATGGCGATCGGACATAGCTTCGATTCGGAGAGGAGGGCCGTCATGGATTCTCCGCCCGAGGATTTCGAGCCGGCCTCGAGCCGCGGATAAGCGCATCGAGGGTACCGGCCGGCATTGGTGCGCGACATTGTCGGGCTTAGTCTTTCCGAGTATCTACGACTATTAAATGCTTTTTTCAAAGCATTTGCTCGCTATGGCGGAATGGGGTGGATTTAGGCCCTCGCCGTAGCCCGAGCTTCGTTAGGGGGTCCGCCGACAAGCGATGACCCCCTTTTTCGCGTTCAATGCCCGGTCCCGCCGGGCCGATAAGCTAAAGTGATGATAATAACCCTGTACAAGGCAGGCAAGGACGGTAAGACCCATTATTATACCGTGCATGATCGCCAGCCCGTTCTCGACGCGCCCTACGCCCTATGCGCTTCCTGGCGCATAGGCATCGGCAAGGAGCGCGAGCGGCTGCATCGCTTTCGAACCCTCCTCGAGCGGGACAGGATGATCCGACGCCTCATAAGCATGCGTGTACGAGATGGTTATAAAATCCTTTATACTTTCACGAGGGGGGGAGTCTCGACGGGCGCCGAACGCATCGTCGGTATCGATCCGGCCCTCGGCATTCCGCTTTCCGATCCGAACCTCGAGGGCGCGTCTCTGCCGTAATGAGACGCTCCGGGACCGTACGAGGCTTAAGCGCTTCGGTCCATCGGAGATCGATCGGGTTCTCGCGGAACCGCCGATCCGGCGCCCCGGCCCGAATTCTTTCCTCTCGATCGAGCAGCCTCGTCTTCGCTATCGACGGCTTTTCGACCGTAAGGGGTCCCCCGATGCAGCCGGCAGGGCAGGCCAAGGCCTCGATATAAGGGAGATCGGGGATTTCGCCGTTCTCGAGGGCCTCGAGGACGGCGATGACGTTCCCGATGCCGTCGACGGAGATGGAGCCGCGCTCGCCCACCGCCTCGCGCGCGCCATCGAGCCTCGCCGGCTCGAGCCCTTCCCGTCCCGCGCGGGCGAGATGGCGCGTCGGCGCCGACGCGATGGCCGACAGCAAGGACAGATGGATGTCGCTCAGGCCGATCACGCCATCGATGGCCGATTTCGCGTAGCCCAGGGGCGCGAGAGTGACGGTGACCTTCCCCGCGCATGGCGTAATAAAAAAGACGCCGACCCCGTCCTCGCCGGGATGCAGCCTTTCCTTGACGATGCGCGCGGCGGCTTCCATCGGGGGGATGAGGGGAATCAGATGCGGGATGAGACCGGGGAAGCGGAGCTGAATGAGTCTTACGACCGCCGGGCACGCGCTCGAGATCAGCGGACGCATCGGCATCGACGCGGTATCGGCTCGCGACAGCAGTTCCGCGGTTGCCTTATCCACGATCGCGGCCGCCTCGGCGACGTCGAATACCTCGTCGAAGCCCAGCTCAAGGAGGCCCGAGAGCAGGCGATCGACGCTCGATCCCTCGCCGTATTGGCCGTAGAGCGCGGGCGCGGGAATCGCCACCCTGAGCCGATAGGACGCGATCTTGGCGAGAGGATCGGAACCTGCCCTCTTCGCGCCATGGGGGCACGCGCGTATGCACTCGCCGCAATCGATGCAGAGCTCGCTACGGACGCTCGCGCGTCCATCCAGAACTCGTATGGCCCCGGTCGGGCAATTCTTTACGCAAGCCTCGCAACCGACGCACTTCTCGGGATCGAGCAGAACGGAATGGGGGATGGGGAAAGGATCTCTCATCATGTACTTATGCGATTTCCCTGACCCCGCCGCCGCGAAGCCCCGCTTCGTAGAGCCTGCCGCAAGCGAGGAACATCGAATACTTGGTCGAGAGCAGCACCATTCCCTTCTCTTTGGACATCGTCACGATATCCTCGGTCGGGTGCTTTCCGCGCACGAGCACTACGACCCTGATGTCCAATAGATCGGCGGTACGGATGGCCTGCGGGTTCGCGAGGCCGGTCAAGAGGACCACTTTCTCCTTGACGAAGGCCATCACATCGCTCATGAGATCCGCGCCGCAGGCAGAGCTTACCTCCAGGTCGAATTGATCCTGGCCCGTGACGACCCTGGCCTCGAGTATCTCCGATATCCTTCGTACTGTCATCTCTGCGACCTCGGGCAAGGCTATCACATCAGGGGCCTGCGGGCCAATACGATGGCCGCGAACGACTTTCCCTCCTTTTCCCCTCAAGGAGGACTTTCCGATTCCGATACTCGGAACGTAGGGAAGCCCGCGTGAGGCGCTCGTAGCGCGTCTTCGGGTTTTCTTCAGCGTCGACGCCGCGGATGGATTCGCGGAGGACGCGAGCGAAACCGGCGCGCTGCAAGCCGGCATGGACGCCGAGGCGGCCCCTGGAAGGCCGCCGTATAGCCACTAAAGGAGTAAGGCATGATCATCAATCACAATCTCAGCGCTATGTTCGCCGACCGTTCCCTCCGAACCGTCAACGACGAAGTCTCAAAGGGGAT
>Ga0181520_10008711_pt1 | contig 14294 bp, 12 predicted proteins | sample PEATcosm2014_Bin_29_FD_132451 | JGI IMG/M metagenome (GOLD analysis project Ga0181520, IMG submission 132451) | Peatland microbial communities from MTU Mesocosm Facility, Houghton, MI, USA - PEATcosm2014_Bin02_30_metaG | ecosystem: Environmental > Terrestrial > Soil > Wetlands > Peat | place... | reverse complement strand
GAGAAGCGCCTGCCGGTGCAGGGCGGCATCGGGGCTGGATCGGCGAACGCCGTGGCAGCGCTGATTGGGCTGGAACTGGAGCTGGAGCGGGCCGGGGTGGCGCCGCTGCCGTGCCCTGGCCCCTGATCCCTGCCGTCCCTGCCGTCCCTGCCGTCCCTGCCGTCCCTGCCGTCCTCCTACTTCTTGTCTTCCGGGAACAGCGGCAGCGCCTCGTTGCCCTTGAGGCCTATCTTCTTGTTCGCGGCCGTCACGCGCATGTTGATCTGGCGCTCCTTCTCGGTGAGGGTCGCGCCGAGGGTGTCGAACTTCTTGCCCATCTTGGCGCTCCAGGCCGTGAAGGCGGTCTCGATGCGCTTCGCCGCCTGGTCTGCGGTAGACTGCGCGCCGCTTACGAGAGATGCCGCCCGGCTGTAGTTGCGGCTGCGCAGGGCCGAGGATAGGTCCATCAGCAAGCTCGACAGGTCCTCCAACGACTTGAGCATCGTCTTGTGCAGGTCCTCGAAGCCGGAAGGCGCCTGCTTGACCATCAGCGTATCGTGCGTCTTCTTGAGCTTGGATCGCACATCCGCCAGAACTCCGGCGATCTTGTCCGGGTCGGATGAAGTGGCGCCCTTCGCCTCGCTCAGGCCCTGGATGCTACTGTTCCATGCGCCGAGGACGAGCGCCATGTAGTCAAATTGCGGCTCGATCTCCGCCAGCGACGACGTGACCGCGCCGTAGTAGTCGGTCAGCGCGGCATGAAGGTCTTTGAGGTTCTCGGGGGCGGAAACATCCTGCAGCTTCTGGTTCACCGCGTCCACAGAGTGCCTGGCATCGGTGCACGCGTCGACCAAGTCGAGCATCATCTTGGTCGTGGAGGCGAGATTGCTTTCGTTGACTGTGATGTTGCTAAACTTCTTGATGGCCGGGTCGTTCTCGAGCGCGCCTATCTTCGCTATGGCGTCTGCGTGCAGGGGCCGGACCTCGGCGACGTATTCCCTCCCCAGAATCTTCGGCCATACGATGAAATAGGCCGCGACCGCCGCCGCAATCGTCACCAGCACTCCCACGACCGCCCCCGCGCAGCAAGCCGCGAAGCATCCGCTCTTCCTTTTCGGCGGCGGTGGCGCGGCAGGCGGCACTGCGACTGTGGTAGACGCCTTCTCCTTGCTACCGCAGTTCTCGCATACGACCTCCTGTTCCGGCTCGTCCGCTTGCAGTGCGCCGCCACAATGAGAGCAGCAGAAACTCACAGGCATGACATAAGGGTCCTTTCATGTCTGCATCCATCGTACAATCGCGGGTTCCCGCCACAGGTGATGATTCCTCTATTATGGCAACGCTGCCGATACTGCAGGAAAGCCCGCCGCCGGGGTCGAAGCAGGCAGCGGTCACTGCCATGCGCATTGCGATCATCATCGAACACGTCAACAGGCAGGGCGGACAGGAGCGCGTCGCCGCGGAGCTGGTCGAACGGCTTGGCGCGGGGCATGAGGTTCACCTGTTCTGCTTCAGCGCGCGGGGAATTGATGAGAGCCGCGTTCGGGTTCACCGGCTCAGATGCCCCTTCCGGTCGGGCACCGCCCAGAGCCTTTGGATACTGGCCGCGTCAGCCCTCGCCTGCGATCCCCGCCGGTTCGACGTGGTGCTCTCTCAGGGAGGCAACGCCCTCCGGCAGGACGCCGTGCTCGTGCACACGTGCCACGCCCTACGCACGCGCCTGGTCCGCGAGGTGCAGTGGCGCTATTCGCCCCCGAACGCTCTCGGCGCGCTGGTTCACAACCTCAGAGGCCGGGCCTTCACCTACCTCGAAGGCCGCGCCGTCAAGCGCTGCCGGGGGCGGGTCCTGACGGTCTCGCAGATGCTCAAGGACTACGTCGTCGCCCAGCACGGCCTGCGCCCTGATGAGATCCGTGTCGCCGAGAACGGTGTCGATCACTCGGTCTTCCACCCCGGCCTCCGCGACCAATACCGGAAAGCCGTCCGCGACGAGCTTTGGCTGACGGATGACGACTTCGTGGCCCTGTTCGTCGGCGGCCGCTGGTTCGACAAGGGCGTGCCGTTCGCCATCGAGGCCCTCGGGATGATGCGCGCCCGATCCGCCCGGCTGATGGTCGTCGGACACGGCGATATGTCCTTCTTCTTGAGGATGAACCAGCGCAACAACGTCCCGGAGCGCGTGATCTTCGTCCCGCCGACCCCCGACACTCACCGCTACTACGGAGCCGCGGATTGCTTCGTGTTCCCTTCCGAGGCCGAGGGCTTCCCCCTCGTCATCGGTGAGGCAACTGCCTCCGGACTGCCGCTTGTGGCCACCCCCGTTGGCGGAACGGAGCGTCTGATCATCGACGGCGAAAGCGGCTTCTTCGTCAAGCACGACGCGCGGGAGATCGCCGAGTGCCTCGACTTCCTCGCCGAGCATCCTGACGTGTGCAGACAGATGGGCGCGCGCGCACACGAGGCGTCGCTGGCGCTGTCGTGGGACCGACAGGCTGCGGAGATCGAGGCTGCCTTGCAGGCAAGGCCAGATTTGCAGGTCGGAGGGGCCTGCGCATGAGGGTCGCCGCGATCAGCCACTCTTGCGTCGTTGATGTCAACCAGGCGATCTTCGCCGAGCTCGAGCGGGCCGAGGACATCGAGCTACTGCTCATCGCACCGCAGAAGTGGCGCTCGGCCCTGGAGGGCGAGACCGCCTTCACCCGCCTCGCCAGCCTGCAATCCCCGGTCGCGGCCTTGCCCGTGCGCCGGTCGGGCAGCCTGATCTTGCACTCCTACGCCGGCCTCGAACCCACCCTCCGTGACTTCGGCCCGGATGTCATCTATGCGGACGAGGAGCCGCACAGCGCGGTCGCATTCCTCGCCGCACGCTGTGCCCGCAAACTCTCGGCCCGCTTCGTCTTCTCAACCAAGCAGAACGTCTTCCGGCGCTATCCGTGGCCGATCAGCCGGCTCGAACGCCTCGCATATCAGTGTTCCGCCGCCGCCGTCGTAGTGAACCAGGAAGTCGCCAACGTGCTGCGGGCGAAGGGCTATCGCGGCCAGGTCTCCATCATCCCGCACGGGATCGACCCGAGCGTCTTCCGGTCCGGCTCCCGCGACGAAGCCCGACCTCCTTTACCGACCGGCGCGCCGCTGGTCGGGTACGTGGGCCGGCTGGCGGCGGAGAAAGGCCTGCTCGACCTGCTGGCAGCCGCGCGATTGGCCTGGGCCAGGGGGCTTGAGTTCCGGCTCGTCTTCATCGGGGAGGGCCCCCTCGCAAAGCCCCTGAGTGAGGCTGCGGCTCGTCTGCCGGCAGGCCGCTGCCAGGTCATCCGGTCCGTCCCGCACCGCCGCGTGGCCGAGTACATCGGCGCGCTGGAGTTGCTCGTGCTCCCGTCGCGCACGACGCCCACCTGGAAGGAGCAGTTCGGGAGGGTGATCGTAGAGGCGCTGGCGTGCGAGGTGGCGGTGCTAGGGTCCGACGCGGGGCACATTCCCTATCTCATCGAGACAACCGGGGGCGGGATGGTCTTTCATGAGGGTGATGTCGGGGATCTGGCCGCCAAGCTGGAGATGCTGCTGATAGACGGTGAACTCAGGCGCGATCTGGCACGGCGCGGACGAGAGGTGGTGCTCCGGCGCTACACCTACGCAGCCATCGGCGAGGCCCTGGGGCGTGCTCTGCGGTCTGCGATGGGCCGCTGATTCCTGCGCGCGGGCGAACGGCAGGGCCGGATACTTGTACCGCTGGCAAGAGCCAGCGGTCCCGTAGTCCGGCTCCTCCACGGACGGCATTCGGCCCCAAGTTGGCGCGTATGCCCCTCTACCCTCGCACCGGCTCCCTCCGCCTGAAGAGCTTCCGGCGCGCGAATCGGCCCACGCGGATGTGCAGCAGCTTCCTCACCTTATGGATCGTCCACGGCAGCGGCATCAGCGCCAGGTATAAGACGACGGCAATCACCGTTTCACCATACCGGCGCGCAAGATCGCCTGCCCTCCGCTCCCAAAGCCAAACCCGGTCCGCACCGGCCTGGCCGAGAAGCTCATAGGCATCCGCGCGCTCGTTGATGGTCCTGGCGGCGCTGAGAGCCACCGTGCCCCGCTCGTAAGCCTTCCGCCGCTCCCCCATTCGCACATAGTGCAAGCCCAGCGCCAGGTTCGCCCGGTAGTGATCCGCTTGCCGGTTGATGGCGTGTGCGAGGTATTGCGCGCCCTCGTCCTCCTCGCCCTGCGCAACGAAGGAAGCGCCGATCAGATACGATGCCTCGGCTTCATCGGTATCCAATACCGCCTCGAACAAGTCCTTGCGGGCCTCTTCGTCGCGCTTCTGGGCGATCTGGACCTCGTATGCGAAAAAGCGCACGTCTTCACGCCACGGAGCCATCCCCTTCAGCTTCCGCTCCAGCGCTTGCGCTCCGGCAACGTCGCCCTGTGCCAGTAGCAGCCGGGCCGCCCGAAGCTCCCGCTCGCCGGCCAAGTCCAGGCGCTGTTTGCGGATGGGATCGGCCATACGCTGCGCGCCGGCCTCCGTCGCCGCAGCCGAAGCGCGCATAAGGGCGACTTCGAAGCCCGGCAGGCCGTATGCGCCAGCCGATTCGGACACTAACTCAAGAAAGGCGCCACGGTCGAAACCTGCCGACACGGCGAGGCGAACGAGCGCCAAGACGATGAACAAGAGCCCGACGCTGAGCGCGGGCACCGGCCTCAGCAAAGCACATTCCTCCCGGTCAGCGGGCCGCGTGTTCTCGCACCGGGAAAATCACGCCATGCCGCAAACTGGGCGGCTATTTCTCACACTATTGCCATGCACCTTCCCAGAAGCTCTTCCTCAATGTGTATGGGTAGCTTGACGGGGTCTGAATAGACCATTTGGCATATCAGGCTGTGCCCTTTTCTCTCGCAACGTCTCGGGCATGCGGCCGTTGCGTCCGCCAGGACGCCCGGCCCCGCCGCAGGCGGGGACCCTCAGCCGGATGCTTCAGCGTCCGGGATTCCCGCCGCATAAACACCTCCCCGTCCGCCAGGACGGGTGGCGCGAAGCGCCCGACAGAAGGCCCAGCCTGCTGGCGTCCCGACGACTTGGGCGGCTGTGCCGCCACCCGTCCTGCGGACGGAAACGGCCCTAACTGCCGGCCTTGAACCGGACGCTGAAGCATCCGGCTGAGGGGCGCTTCGCGCCAAGCGTCCTGCGGACGCGACGACAACGGCCTTGCCCACAGCGGTCGACTACCGCCCTCGCCAGGACCAGTTCATGGCATCTACCCACACACGTCGAGGAAGAGCCCCTTCCCCAGGGCAACCGCTAGAAATCCGGCTTCGATCCCGTCTGCTTCAGGTAGTCATCCCACCATTTCTCCGCTGGCTGCAAAGGTTCCGTCCGCGGGACGATCTTGCCGCGGGTGGTGATCGCATTCAGCCAGGCGGCGTGCGGGTCGCTGAGCACCAACGACAGGCACACCACATCGAGGGGGGCGATGGTCAGGTAGACCGCCCGTTGCCGGCGGGCCACGGCGTCTTCGGAGTATTGGAACATCGGCTCACTCTTGCGCTGGATGAGGTCGCCCGTGTATGACAGCCGCAGCAAGGTGCCGGCCAGGGGTTCGGAGCGGACCTCGACGGCCACGTCCTGGGGGACGCCGGTGTTGTTCCACAACACCACGATCCCCTCGCGCCCCCGCAGGAACGGCTTGTAGATGATCGGCGCATCGACGGTCGAGCTGAAGCCCGGCACATCCGCCAATGAGGCTACCGGCGCGGCTGAGGACAACTCGACGGCAAGCTGTCGCGCCGCTTGCAGGAAAGGCCCGTTCGCCGTGGCCGCGCCCGCATCCAGCAGCCCCAGCCCGCCCTCCGGCGCTTGTCCGGACAGCGTCACTCCGGTTGCGCCACGGTAGAATGCCGAGGCGACCCGGCGGGCGAGGAGGATCGTGTCCGCCCGCGCATCGCCGGTGCCCTCGCCACCCACCCCGCACAGCAACATCGGCAGCCCGGCGCCCTTGTCCACGAGCGCCCCCCGCACGGCGCCGAGGTCGTTCGCCCGGTCGAGGTCCCGCCAGCCCAGATTCGGGACGCTTGCGCGCCTGCGGTCGATCTCCTCGAGCAGCACCGCCGCCGAGGGCTGAGGCCGTCCGTGCACCGCGATGGCCGCGACCTGGGCCCCTAGCCCGGCGTCGAGGGCCGAGAGCAGCGCAGGCGATGCAGCGTCCTCTCCGCCGGAATCCACCAGGTCATAGACCGGCGAGATGACGAATCCGCCGCCGCCTGCGGCCTTGCGCGCGGCCACAACCGCCTGGACGACAGCGACATCAGTCTTTGCATCCCCCGTTGGCGAAGGGATATAGAACCGCACCTTAGGGTTCGCTTTAGCCGCTGCGGCCGCCAAAGCGCCGGCGGCTGCGGCATCGGCTCGGGGAATCGCCACCGCAATCTCCGCCCCCGCGTCGGCGAAGGGCTTCATACGCGCGGGAATCGCCCCGGCGTCCGCCGGTAGCGCGACCTCGTGAAGCTGGACCGGCAGGCCGCCAAGCGCCGCGAGCGCCTCAACCGAAGGCGTCCGGGAGGGGTCGGGCCACGACGCCCCGAAGGCGGGATACGAGGCAGTGCAGTGCACCTTCAGCGGCACCGAGCGCGTCTCGTCGCCCGACTTCAGCTCTAACTTCACCCACTGGTCGCCTGCCGTCAGGCACTGGACAAGGGCGTGAAACTGGGTCGTCTTCTTGGCCGGGATGTCGACGTCGCGCGTCTCGCACGGAATCTGCGGGCCGCCGATGGCCGTCACGGTGAGCTTCTTCGCATTGTCTCCCCGGTTGACGACGAAGGTGAGGAGCGAGGTGCGCTGTCCGCGCAGGGCATCGACTTCCGCGGGGAACCCGACCTCCATCCCGTCGATGTCGACCACGGTTTCCTTATCCCCGACAAGATCGCGCACGTGCCCGTCCAGTGTCCCGACCGGAGTCCAGTCGGCCAGTAGCGCAGCGATCTTCGGCACATCCTCACCGAAAGGCGTCGTATCGGCGCGGGCCGGCAGTTTGATCTCCGTCTGCTCCACCGCCGCCCGGCTGACGGTGACTGCGCCCTTCCCGGTGTTCCCGAATGCGATCCGCGGGGACTTCGCGCCCTGGACAAACACCAGGTGGATGTCGTGCCGGTCATTGCCGCCGGGAAGGACCCAGCGCCAGATGCTCCGGGGGCGCTTCGTCGCGTCTGTCACCACCGCGACTGCGATCTCCGCGCCCGCGTCGCCCTGCACGGTCATGTCCACGGCGAAGGGCTTCCCGCGCTGGATATCGGCGGCAGCGGGCGCGATGGCCCAGGCCTGCCCGTCCGGCGTCTCCGATCCGCCCAGCTTCAGTTCGCCATTGAGCGTTGCCGGCCCGGTGCAGACCCAGTCGTCAGCCGAGTTGAGCGGCAGCGCGGCTCCCCACGCATTCGCCGCCACCATCAGTAGTGCGAGCAGGAACAGCCCCGCGCCGATTGTTGCTGTCGTCCGTTTCATATCTGCCATTATGTTCCATCCATGTTGCCGAACTTGTCGATAATGATCTCGTAGTAGTGCTTCCAGCCCATGATCGTGGCGACCGCGACGATCACGACGATGGTGACGGCCATGAACCCGAAGGAGCCCATCCGCAGCCAGAACATCCACTGTTTGCGTCGCCGGTTTGCGATGTCGCTCAGGCCCGTCAGCGTCTCGTCGAAGCGCCCGGTCTGCTCGGCGGTGATCAACTGCGAGCGCATGTCAACCGGGAGCGCCGAACACCCGACGAGGGCGTCAGTGGCGGGGATTCCCAAACGGACTCTCTCCGCCGCCCGCTGTATCTGCCGGGCCATGACGACATTGCCGGTCGCCGTGGCTGCGGTGTCCAGCGCTCGCGGGAACTCGATGCCCGCGCCGATCAGAATCTTCAATGCCCAGACGAATCGCGAGCACGCCGCGTTCCGGATGAATATGTTGGCTGCCGGGATGAAGTACATTACCGTGTCCCTGAAGGTGCGCACCGGGCCGAGGTTCAGAACCGTGCGCAACACTTCATAGACGATGAAGACGATCAAAATGCCTCGGACGATCTTCGGTACGGTGTTGTGGAAGTACCAGGCGAGGCACTGGTGCAGATACCCGTACTGGCCGACGGACTGAGCTGGATCGCCCCCGTGCTGCAGCATTTCCGGCATCGTTACCGAGAACAGAGCAACGATGACCATGCCGACATACAGCAGCTTCGGGATAATCATCCCGGCCCAGGTGAGGGTCTCCAACTCGTACCCGCGCGCGATCTCCGAACAGACCTCGTCCAGCTTGCCCGCGGCCTCGCCGCCGCGAATCATGCCCACAATGTGTGCCGGGAAGAACTGCGGGTAGCGTTCCAGTCCGGCGCTGAGCGTCCCGCCCGCCGAGATGATCGGGGCGATCTCCCGCAGGACCCGCTGCAGTCGCCGATTTCCCACCCGCGACTGCAGGCTGAGCACCGCATCGTGCATGTTCACGCCGGACCCCACCAGTTGCCCCAGTTGCCGGAAGAAGCCCGTGTAGGCGACGCTGGAGATGGGCCGGAAGGCGTGCCAGGGGTTCTTCGCCCAGCCCGCCTGATGGACCGACGATGCCACGCCGGCAGTCCCGACCTCCTGCAGCTCGGTGATCCACATGCCCTGTTGCCGAAGCTGGTTGATGGCCAGCACCCGCGACGGGGCCTCGACCTCGCCCTGCGTGTCGGGACCGCTCTCTTGCCGGGCCTTGTAGCGGAACCTTGCCATGGTCGGATGACCCTCTATCTGTCGCGATGCGCCACGATTCCGTGGTCTCCGCTTCGCCGCCGCTCCATATTGCCCCTATGCCTTCGCCCCGGCTGCAGGAGGAACCTGCAGAGCGGCGTCGAAATGGCCTTCCTGAATCTCTTTGAGAGGCTTCGTGAACATGTCCGAACGCAATGTGAACATCGACACCTGGCTTCAGCACCTGTACGACTCGCGCACTCCCCGGCTGCAGTTCACCTCCGACCGGGCCGCGTGCTTCGACACCTGGCGGCATGAGTTCCTCAGCGCCCTCGCGGACGGCATGGGCGGCATCCCCACGTTCAGCCTGCCACTGGACCCCGAGATCACCGAGTCTCACCAGGAGGACGGCTACACCCGCCATCGGCTGGTCCTGCGAACCGAGCCGCGCATGAACGTTCCGTGCTGGCTGCTCGTCCCCGACGGCATCGCGGTCGGCGAGAAGCGTCGCGGCATCCTCGCCCTCCACGGCCACGGGAACGGCAAGGACGATGTGTGCGGGCTGCACTACGACGACGAAGCCCGCATGGAGAACATCCGCGTTCACAATTACGACTACGCGCGCCAGTTCGCGCAGCGCGGCTACGTGGTCATCGCGCCCGACCACCGGGGCTTTGGCGAGCGCGCGATGTCGAAGAACACACTGTGGTCGCGCGACCCGTGCAATGTGCTGCTCATCAAGACGCTCCTGTTCGGCAAGAACATGCTTATGCTTAACGTCTGGGACGCGATGAAGTGCCTCGACTACCTGCAATCGCGCCCCGACGTTGACGGCGGTCGCCTCGGCGCGGTTGGGCTGTCCTACGGCGGCACGATGACTCTGTTCACCACCGCCTTCGACCCCCGAGTCAAGGCCGCCGATATCGTGTGCTATATGAACAGCTTCGAGCAGTACGGTCTCAAGCAAAGCAACTTCTGCGGGAACCAGACTCCCTCGACCCTGCTCAATCTGGGTGAAATGTGGGATGTCGCGATCACCATTGCCCCGCGACCGCTGCTCGTGGAAAGCGGCATCCAAGACAGCGGCTTCTTCATCGAGCAGTCCCGGCTCGCCAACAGCAAGGTCCGGGAGGCCTACGAACTTCTCGGCGTCGCAGACCGTTTTGACATTGACGAGTTCGATGGCGGCCACCGCTTCAACGGCGCCAAAGCCTTCGACTGGTTCGATCGGTGGCTGTGAGGCCGCCGGCAGCAACTATCGCCAAAAGCGAGGTGGTAGTCCAATGGATTGGCTTACCAACCTGGACGAGGGACTGGCCGTCGCACGCGAGCGCGGCGTGCCGGTGTTCGCCCTGCTGACGGTCGACTGGTGTCCGTGGTGTCACCGGCTTGAGGACGAGACGCTGGCTGCGCCGGAGGTGGCGAGCGTCCTCGAAGGCTTGGTGACCGTGCGCCTCGACGGTGACGCGAACCCGGACATCGTGGACGCCTTCGACTTCGAAGTGTACCCTACAACGCTGATCTTCCGGGCCAACGGCGAGTTCGTGGATTTGATCGAGGGGTTCATCGAGCCGGACGACTACCTCGTGGCCTTCAAAACCCTTCTGGGGAGGGCGGCGTGATGACAGGCAAGATCGGCATCATCGCCGACACGCATGGCAATCTGCGGGCGTGGGAGCGGGCCTGGAACCTGGTTCTCAAGGACTCGGACCTCATCTGCCACTGCGGTGACATGCTCTATCATGGGCCGAAGTTCAAGCCTGCGGACGGATACGACCCGAAGGCCCTCGCCGACGCCCTCAACTCGTGCCCGATCCCGCTGGTGGTGACCCGGGGGAACGCCGACGCCGAGGTGGATCAGCTCGTCTTGACTTTCCCGGTGCAACAGCCCTACACCGTCGCCTTGTTGAACGAGACGCGGCTGTTGGTGACCCACGGTCATCTCCTGCCGCTGGAGACGACGATCGAGCAGTGCCGCACCTGGAGCCTGACCTACCTGATGACCGGCCACACGCACGTCCCGGTCTGCCAGCGCTATGAGGGCCTCACGCACATCAACCCCGGCACGCCGACATACCCGCTAAGCCCGGACGAGAGCCTCAAGCGCCCGACCTGCGCGGCGATCATCAACGGTGAAGTGATCCACTACGACCTGGGCACCGGCGAACCCTTGCACGTAAGCTGACATCGTTCCCGCCGTCCCTGCCGTCCCTGCCGTTCCCAAAACCTGCCGTTCCTGCCGTCCCTGCCGTCCCTAAAACCTGCCTCCCATGACAACCATACCCGCCCCAATAACCCAAGCCCGCCCGCCCGTCGAGCCCTTCGTGGTATCGAGGCTCACCGACGTGGTTCCTCTGCCCGTCCTGCAGACCTTCCAGGCCGGATTTTCGGTCCAGCAGGGAGTGCCCCTTGCGATCCTCGAGCCGGTCGAGGACGGCTTCCGGTACATCACGCCTTTCGATGCCACTCTCAACCGCTCCGCCTTCTGCCGGTATCTGCGGACTTTGCCGGACGGGAACCGCCTCTGCCAGTTGAACGACCTGCAGGCCGCCGAGGAGATCATGGCCGAGGGCCCCGGCGCGCAGGCGCGCTTCTACAAGTGCCACGCCGGCCTCGCCAGTGTCGCCATCCCTATCAGGGTCGCGGGGAAGGTCGTCGCCATCTTTTTCAGCGGCCAGAAGCTGCTTCCCGGCACCCTCGACGACGTGCAGCAGTGGGCGCGCACAGCCGGCGCGACCGTCCCCGGCGCCGACGCGGAGTTCCTCTGCGAACAGCTTGGGTCTGTCGAGGAGCGCACGCCTGCTGAGATGATGGCGCTGGTGGCGACCCTCGAGGAGCAGGCCCGGCTGATCGCCTCTCTCGGGCAGGACCGCTACGACGCCGAGCGCCGCCTGCGCCACGAGATGCTCCTCGGCGAACTCAGCCACGTGCTGGCGCATACTTGCGAAAGCGACGACGACCTCGCGGCCCGCCTGTGCGAGATTCTGGAGAAGCTGCGGCAGTTCTTCAGCCTGTCGTACTGCATCATGTTCACGCGCAACAATCCCGAGGCCGAGCAGATTCTGCCTGTCGCCTGGGCGTCCGTCACCGGCAAGATCGCGCGCGATTGCAAGCTGCCGATTCTCGAGCGCCCGGCAGGCGCAAGACTCGATGAGCATCTGGTCATCTACGGCAGAGACGATGTGGCCCGCTTCCTGCAGGACAACCACGTCACCACCCGGTGCGTCGAGGGCGCACAGGCGCTCATCTGCGATTTCGGCGGGCCGGGCGAGCGCATCACCGTCACCGTCATCGGCCCTCCGGCGGACGGCGAAGGCAGAGACCACATTGCGGAGGCCGGACCGGACTTCCTCAGCCGCTTCCAGGCGGAGATCGGCCTGCGCGCCAGGGCCGCCCGCCTCCTTCTCGACCTGCAACGATCCAACGACGAGCGCGTGCGCTTCATGGCCCAACTCACCCACGAGATCAACGCCGGCCTGCAAACGATCGTCGAGGAGACCGAGTGGGTCGAGTATTACGCCACCGAGATGGCCCACATCGACGACCCGGACATCGTCGAGCCGCTGAAAAAGACCGTGCGTGAGGTCATCCGCCTGAAGAACCGGGCGCGCGCGTCGTTATTCCACCTGCGCGGCGGGATGCCCAGGCGCGAATACGAGGTCAACGTCGTGCACCCGATCTCCCGGCTGGTGGCCGATTGCGTCGATCCGTTCCGGGGCGTGGCCGCGGCGCGCAACATCTCCATCGACATCGATAGCTCGATCCGGTCGCTGCCGGCCATCCCGTTTGACTGGGAGATGACGCAGATCGCGCTCATCAACCTGATTGACAACGCGGTCAAATACTCGCATTATAATCGCCGTATCCGCATCCACGGGTCCGTGGACGGCGGCGCGGTGGTGATCTCCATCGAGGATTTCGGGCTGGGGATCCCGCCGGAGGACTACAAGCGCATCTTCCAGCCTTATGTGAGGGGCGAGCAGCGCGACCCGCGCCGCTTCATCTGGGGTAGCGGGCTGGGACTCGCAGTCGCGAAAGAGATCATCGAAACGCAGGCGGGCAGCATCGCCGTTGAGAGCCGCCCCACGTCCCCAAGCGACCCGGCAGACCCGCAGAGGGCGTGGGAGAACTTCATCACGACATTCACGGTGCGACTGCCCTTGACACAGGAGGTCGACGGCGATGGGTGAGCAGCCTACGATACTGTTCGTCGAGGACGAGCAGTACTTGAATGAGAAACTCCTGCGCTACATTGTCGCACACGGAATCCAGGCCATAGCTGCGACCACCCTTCAAGAAGCCACCGAGAAGCTTCAGTCCGGCGGCTTCTCCGGCATCCTGCTGGACGTCATGCTCCCGGTGGGCGAAACCCAAAAGGGCGGCCTCAGCCCTCTCACCGGCGGCATCGAACTCCTGCGGCGGCTGCGGGGCGGCGAGATACCCGGCGCGAATGTGGCGCTGCCGGCGGTCTGCCTGACCGGGCGCACCGAGGCGGCGGTCGAGCAACAGGTCAAGGGCCTCGGGGTTAGCGCTTTCCTCAACAAGCCGGAGACGATGAAGACGGTCCTCAACGCTTTGCGAGACGCGTTGGGCCTGCCGGGGGACAACGACTAACCTCCCCTCGCGGGACACGACGAGCCGACAGCCCCCCTGAAGCGGGCAAACAGGATGCTAAGGAGACAGGGGAATGCCGCTGGTTGACGATAAGGTGTTCAATAACACAGTTCTCGACCTGATGACCTATCAGGCTTTCATAGCCGGACTGACCCACATTGACGACTACATGAGCGGGGAGTACCTCACGATCGACGAGGCGCTTCTGAAGGTGCTCGTGGAGATGTGCGATTCCGAGTTCGCATTCGCGGCCATCCATGAGGTAGATCGTGACGAGTTTCGCATCTTCGCGTCATACCCCAGCCCCCTGCAGGTCGGGATAGGCCAACGCATCCGCAGCGCCTTCCTGGACCGCGTGGTCGCCAACGCCCGGTACGATATTATCAACTCCGAGACGCAGGGCTCTTTGGAGCTGTTCCGTGGCGTACGCAGCGCGCTGGCGGTGCCCTATGACAACCGCGGGGCCAAGTGCGTGCTGTGCATCTGCAACCGCGACGTGGCCTCCTTCGCCCGCCCGGACATGGGCCTGCCCTTTGTGAGCCACGAGATCAAAATGGTCCAGGCGCTGCTGAAGCTGAGGCCAATATAGAGTCAAGTTATAGGTTTCAGGGGACAGGTTACAGGGGGAACGGCGAACAGCACATACGACGAACGGCGGAGGAGCCCAGTCAGCTTCTCCGCCGCTTTTTGTGTGGGTCGGGAGGATGGGTGTCGGCAGGGGTGGCTACCCCTCCGCCGGCTTCACTCCCAGCTCCTCAATCGTGAACAGCGCGGCGAATTGGTACCCCGCCGCCTCGATATTCTGCCGCGCTCCCTGAAGCCGGTCCACGACCGCCACCACCCTCACGATCTTCGCCTCGCACTCGCGCTCCACGGCCTCGATGGCCTTGAGCGTCATCCCGCCGGTGGTTACGACATCCTCGAGCATGACCACCGTCGCGCCCTTCGGCAGCGGCCCGGCGACCTGGTCGCCCATGCCGTGATCCTTGCGCTCCTTGCGTACGACAAACCCT
>Ga0181520_10008710_pt1 | contig 14295 bp, 13 predicted proteins | sample PEATcosm2014_Bin_29_FD_132451 | JGI IMG/M metagenome (GOLD analysis project Ga0181520, IMG submission 132451) | Peatland microbial communities from MTU Mesocosm Facility, Houghton, MI, USA - PEATcosm2014_Bin02_30_metaG | ecosystem: Environmental > Terrestrial > Soil > Wetlands > Peat | place... | reverse complement strand
TCGACCCGGGCTCGATGGTGAAGGAGACGTCCTTGAGAATCCACTCAATGCCGTCAATCGAGGCCAGGCCGGCCGAAGACTTGCCGGATTCAGGAAGATGCGCATCGGAGGGCACGCCTGCCGAAATCCGATCGACAGCCGCCTGCTGCTCCGGCGTCAGCTTCTGATAGGTGAACCACACATGGCGGAACTCGATGCGATTGCTTCCATCTCCCTCGACGGGCTGCGCGGGGCCGACAATCTCAGGCTCCGTGTCGAGGAGTTTGAAGATGCGTTCACACGCCGCCATCGCCGCCTGCAGGATGTTGTACTTGTCGCTCAGGTCCTGAATGGGCCGCCAGAATCGCTGCGAATACTGAATGAACATGGCCAGCACGCCGATGGTGACCACGCCGTGGAGCACGCCAACGCCGCCCCGCCAGATGACCAGCGCGATGGCCAGCGAGGAGAGAATCTCGACCGCCGGATAGTAGAGCGCATAGGCGTAGATGGTGTCTTTGAACGCGATCATGTGCTGCTCGTTCACGGCCTCAAAATCATCAAAGGCCCGCTGCTCGCGGTTGAACAACTGCACTACGGCCATGCCGGAGATGTGTTCCTGGGTGAAGCTGTTGATGCGCGCAATCGCCGTCCGCACGCGGCGATAGCTCTCGCGCACGCTGTTGCGGAAGATGCGGGTGACGATAATGATCACCGGCAACACGGCAAACGTAACCAGCGCCAGCCGCCAGTTGATGGTGAGCATCACGGCGGCCATGAAAACGAGATTGAAGAAGTCGTCGACAATGGCCAGGATGCCGGCCGTGAACATTTCGTTGATCGCGTCCACGTCCGACGTGAGCCTTGTGACCAGCCGCCCCACGGCATGCGTGTCGAAGAACCCGATGTGCATCCGCTGCATGTGGCGGAAGATGTCGCGGCGCAGATCGAACATCATCTTCTGCCCCAGCCACTGCATCAGGTACGTCTCGGTGAACTGGAAGCCATAAGAAAGCACCAGCGCGCCGATGTAGATGGTCGCGAGCGCTGTGATGCCCATCCAAGGATCGGTTGGCAGGCGGCGCGTGAGCCAGTTGGTGGCCGAACTTGGAACCCCAGTCAGGTAGCGATCGATGGCCACCTTCACCAGGTACGGTCCGGTCACGTCCGACATCGACTTGAGACTGACCGCGAGCGTAGAGATCGTCGCCTGAATCCAATAGGGCCGCACATAGTGGCCCAGTCGCTGCATCAGCCGCGAGTCGTAGACCTTGCCGACCGGGTCCTCGTCGCGCTTTTGCGGCACAAGTTTCGCCGGCTTTTTTTCCTGGTTTTGGTCTGGCATTGTTCAGCGGCAAACGGGGCTTGCTTCTTTATTGTACGGGGCGCCGCGTAATTACGGTTTGCGGAAGAGCAGCGAACCGGCGCAACCTTCCCCGCATTGATCCGGCGCAAGGATTTGACGTCGCATCCCACCCATTCCGCATTTTTTCTTCGAAAAGCCGCGGAAAGGATGGGGTACCCGGAGACTCGCTCCAGCCGCCTCACTCCTCCATCAGTCCTGCGTCCTCGTCCCCTGCTGCAAGCAGGCGCGCCGGAATCAGGTCGAACGGAGTTGGCTGCGGATCCTCGAACCAGTGAATTGCCTCCGGCCCGGCCGTCCGCGCACATGCCACCGCCTGTTCTGCTTCGCGCAGTACAACTACCGGCGATCGCCCAAGGCTGATGGCAATTCCGAAGCAGGCAGAAAGCCGAATCGCCTTGCCGCAAACGTCAAAGGGTGTGCTGAAGATTCCGCGCAGCCGTTCGGCCATCCCCGCGGCCTGCGCCTGCGTGCACCCGGGCAGGGCGACAAGAAACTCATCCTTGCCCGGCCGTCCAAAGACGTCGTAGCTGCGCAACATGCGGCTGGTCCGCGCCACCACCTGGCGAAGCAGATCGTCGCAGACTTCCGCTCCCAGCCGCGAGTTCCAGTGGCCAAAGTCGTCGATGTCAAAAAGGATCAACGCCAGCGAACTCCTCATCCGCTGTACGCGATCGGTCTCGCGAAACAGCACCGCCATCAGCGTTTCGCGGTTGTAGATGCCGGTCAGGTGGTCCATCTGCAGGTTGCGCCGCGAGGCCTCGCGCAGAGCCTCCAGCTCCTGCGACTGCCTTCGCACCCGCAGCGACCTTTCGATCCATAGGGGCCACCACGCGGCGTCCATTGCCCGCGGCAAAATATCCTCAACCAGCCCGGAGTCGAGGAACCCGGCCTCGCGCTCGCCCGCCTCATTGGAAATCAGCACCATCGACAGGCGCTGCCGGCCAACCTGCGTGCGGACGGCAACCAGCAGATCGCAAATATCGGAGGGGGGCTCCTGGTCGGCCAGCCGCGCATCCACGAGCGCCATCGCCGGTGGATCGTGCCTGGTCAGCGCGCGCAGCGCTGCCTCCGGCGTGAGGGCAATCTGGACCCGTGACCCGACAGCACGAAGCACGGGATCGAGAACCGTCAAAAGCGCCGCGTCCGGAGACGCAAGAAGGAAGTCAGGGGGTGGCTCAGTCAGCATGCGGGAAATCTCCGTGCAAGGTGCATCGGCGGAGATTAGGAAATGTTTAGGGACGGATCGAGCGATCTCAGAACATTTGAGTGACGAGCGCGCGACGCAACGACGCCAAGGTAAGACTTGCACCAACGTAATCAGGGCCTGTTCATGCTGCCCGCAAGGGAAGTGTAAACAGGCCCTGATTTAGCCCAGTCTGGCGTTTTCGGCTGCTAGTCCACAAAATCAACCAGCGGCGCAATCGGAATGATTCCCCGCTCGTGGCCCAGATCAAGCAGCTTGCGAATTGCCTGCCGCCCGTCCGCTCCGTAGTCCAGCGTCCGCTCGTTCACATACATGCTCACGAAGCGGTTTGCCAGCCGCGGGTCCAGGTCCCGCGCGAACTGCATCGCATATTCCAGCGCGGCCTCGCGGTTGTCGAGCGCGTGCTGAATGCTGTCGCGTACCGCCTTGGTCACCAACTGCAGCGTTTCCTTGCCCAGCGACCGCCGCACCGCATTGCCGCCCAGCGGCAGCACCAGTCCCGTTGCCTCGCGCCACCACACGCCCAGGTCCACCACCTTTTGCAGTCCGCTGGCGGAGTAGGTCAGTTGCCCTTCGTGAATGATCAGCCCAGCTTCGAAGTTCCCCGCCTGAATCTCAGGAATGATCTTGTCGAACGGCACAGTCACCGTCTCCAGCTCCGGGTTGAAAATCTTCAGCGCCAGGTAGGCCGTCGTCATCGTTCCCGGAACCGCGATCTTCACGCGTTTCAGGTCCTCCGGCGCCAGCTCCCGCGACGAGACCACCATCGGCCCGTAGCCCTCGCCCACGCTCCCGCCGCATCCCATCAGCGTGTAGCTGTGCTGCACGTAGGGATAGGCGTGAAAGCTGATCGCCGTCACGTCGTAAAACGCTTCGTCCCGCGCCTTCTGATTCAGCGTCTCAATGTCGCACAGCGTGTGATTGAACCGAAAGCCCGGCACGCGCACTTTGTTCGTCGCCAGGCCGTAAAACATGAACGCATCGTCGGAGTCGGGACTATGGGCAATCGAGATATCGATAATCTTTTCAGCTTGCTTCGCGGTCACTTTCGGAGAGTCCTTTCAGGTCGATGGGGCAGGGAAGCGCTTAGCGGACGCGGCGCAGGCGCTCGCACCCGCGAGCCACCGCTGCGGCTGCTGCAATGTTCAGTCCTGCGCCCGGAAGAAACGGCAACACCGCCTGCGCGAGGACGGTCTGGACCGAACCGTGAGTCCATACGGCCAGCCACGCTGCGCCGCAAGCGAAGACCAGGGCCAGCGCGGCGCCGGCGCTCAGCAAGCCCGAGCCAAACCCGCGGCCCGTGCGCCGATACAGCCAGGACGCAAGTGCCGCGGCTGCCGGATAGGCCATGAGATAACCGCCTGTCGGACCCAGCAGGTGTACCAGCCCCGCCGTGGCCGGCAGGCCCGGCGCAAACACCGGAAGCCCCAGCGCTCCCTCTGCCAGATAGAGCGCCAGCGTAGCCGCTGCGAGCTCCGGCGCAAGCAGCAGCCCCAGAACCAACACGGCCAACGGTTGCAGCGTCATCGGCACCGGCGTAAAGCTCAGCGGCAGCGCCACGTGCGCGCACAAGGCCACGACCGCGCTGCCGGCCACCGCAATGCCGGCGGAGCGAAGACCGAATGTCACGCGAGTGCCTGACTCGTAGTCCTGGGCCACGCGACTTGCTGACCCAGCGTCCGTAGATGCAATCTCCGGGGAGAAGTCTGCTGAGAATTCTTTGTTCAAAGTGTCCCCTTGTCCCGCTTACAGTTCAACTTCCGACTCGGCTTCTTCAGCCATTTCAGCTTCCTGTTCAGTCTGCGCGCCGAGATCGCGGCGTTTCTGTGAGCGCCGTACCCAAATGTGACGTGCCATTCCAAGGGCTGCTGCCAGCAGTCCAACCAAAGACACGAGAAGTGCGATCATTAACCAGCGCACGAGGGCCTCTATGCGGCCGGTTCCCTGGGGGTGCAACCCTGCCTGCGCGTTGCAAGGAATGCAAGAATCGGTAATCCGCCAAGGGTCAGAATATCAGACGGGGCGCCCTTCATCCCGCGCCGTCCTTCGCCTTTGTCAGCTCACTTCTGGCGAACTCCCAACCGAAGATTGCAGCCACGCAAGATACTCGGCGCTGCCGCCGTCGACCTTGAGCACCAGGAACTCTGGCGTCTCATAGCTGTGCAGCTCCTTGAGGCGTTTCTCCAGCGCGCCCACCTGTTCTTCGGTCGTCTTCAGCAGCAGCATAACCTCATCCGCCGTCTCGATCTGGCCCTTCCAGCGATAGATCGACGTCGCTCCGGGCAGAAGAGTCGCGCACGCAGCAAGCCGCTCCTCGACCAGCGTGCGTGCCAGGCGGCTGGCTGCGCCGGGACTCGATGCAGTGGTAAGAACGAGGCGGAATGGAGTGGGCGAGTCGGTCATGGGCACTCTCCGGCGAAAATGTCACGGCCAGTGTACAGCGAAGGCCGCGGCTCTGCGCCCATCAATCAGAGTGCCGCTTTGATGACCTTGCGGTAGTTGTCGAGCACCTCTTTGCCGCGCTCGGTCAGGCGGCAGAGAGTGAGCGGATACTTGCCCCGAAATGTCTTCTCGATGGCGATGTAACCCGCCTCGTCAAGTTTGGTGAGGTGCGCGCTGAGATTGCCCTGGGTGAGGCCTGTGGTCTGGCGCAGGTACTGGAAGTCGGCTTCTTCGACGGCGGCCAGCAGGGCGACGATCATCAAGCGCCCCGGCTCGTGGATGACGCGGTCGATCTCGGCGAGTCGCTGAATCTTCGCGCTCATCTCACTCTCCCGGCTCAGCCGGCAGGCGCATGAAGTGCAGGAAGTGCAGGAAGACCACGCAGCCTGAGAGCAGCGACAAGGCGCCCATCAGGCCGTAGAGGATGGCGAAGCCCGTCGCCAGTGAGACCGCGCTGAACGCGAGAACAAGGCCCGTCACCGCCATTACTGCGCCGCCGGTGATGAATCGTGGCAGCTTTCCAGCAATCGCGGCCAGCACACCGCCGCCGATCCCGGTTGCCCCGAGCACCCAACTCGCCGGCGGGAACGATCCGCGGAACGCCGCAAAAACTCCAGCGATGCCAAACGCAATCGCAATGGCGATAACGATCGCGACGTACTTGCGATTGGCCGGTCTTGATTCGACGTAGCCCTCCCTCTCGATCAGGAACTTCCTGCGCACCGTTTTGATGGCCCATGGCAATCGGAGGCAGAGAATTGGAATCAGCAGCGCCTGGCCGCAGATGGCTGCTACATAGGCTGGAGATCGTGGCTGGACTGCGGTCGGGAGCCAACACACCACGGCGAGAGCCAGGAAAACAACTCCGATGGCGATCTCAGGCAATCCATCCTGGTTATGCGCCTTCTGCATGAGACGGCCGGCGATTCTTTCCGAACTTTCTTCAAAAAGGCGGGACGATGTTTCGTTCATGTCGTTCTCCGTTCGCAGACTAGTTTGTGATGCAAACTAGAATGGGTCAATCATGCGCCTGCCCTTTTGGCTTGTCAAGTCGGAATGCGAGGATTTTTTCGTCCGTCCTCTCGCCGGAACGAACCGGACTGATGCGAACGGAACTGGAACGAACGGGGTTGGAACGAGGAAGAAACAATGGCCCAAGGGTTTCTTTCTTGCAGTGAATCCGGCATTGCAGGCCTATTTCTAAGGCCTGAACTTGCCGACTCCATTCAGGTAAGGCAGTATGGACTTTGGCGGTGAAACATTGCTTCCAGACGGGTCGGCGGAAGGGCGCTTCCGGAGAGAAGGCATCATGAGCACAACCATTAAATTTGGCACCTCCGGGTGGAGGTCGATTGTTGCCGGAGACTTTACCATCGCCAATATCCGGCTGGCGGTGGCCGGCATCGCCGCATATGTCAAAACCCAACCCGCGCCCCATCGCGTGCTCGTCGGCCGCGACCCGCGATTTCTCGGCGAACGCTTTGTCGAAGTCGCTGCCCAGGTGCTCGACGCCGCCGGCGTAACGCCCATCGTCATTCCTCACGTCGCGCCCACGCCCGCCATCGCTTATGCCGTTCAGACCCTCAAGACCTCCGGCGCCATCAACTTCACGGCCTCGCACAATCCGCCCGAATACAACGGCATCAAGTTCTCGACGCATGACGGCGCGCCGGCCCTGCCTGCAGTGACGAAGCAGATTGAGGCTGCCATCGCATCCCTGGTCGCCGCGGGCGGCAGCGTCGCCTCATCGACCAAATCGGCCGCCGACTTCGAGCAAGTCGACGTGAAGCCGGCCTTCCTTGCCCGCCTCGCCGAGCTGGTCGACCTGAATGCCGTCGCCAAATCGGGAATCAAGGTGGTCTTCGATCCCTTCTGGGGCGCAGGCCGAGGGTACAGTTGCCACGCCCTTCGCCAGGCAGGGGTCACAGTCGAAACCGTCCACGACTATCGCGATGTCCTCTTCGGCGGGCATGCCCCCGAGCCCGACGACCATCTTCTCGGCGATGCCAGGGCCAAAATGAAAGAGATCGGCGCGGCTCTCGGCATCGCAACCGATGGCGACGCCGACCGCTTTGGCATCGTCGATGGGGACGGCACGTTTATCCAGCCAAACTACGTCATTGCCCTTCTCTTCGACTACCTCGTCGAGACCCGTGGCTGGAAGAACGGCGTGGCCAAGAGCGTGGCCACCACCAACCTCATCAACGCCGTTGCCGAATATCACAAGGTGCATCTCTACGAGACGCCCGTGGGCTTCAAGTACATCGGCGAGCTCATCATTGCGGACAAGATCGCGATCGGCGGCGAAGAGTCCGCCGGCCTCACCATTCGCGGCCACGTCCCGGAGAAAGACGGTGTGATTGCCGGGCTGCTGGTGGCGGAGATGGTGGCCACCCGCGGCAAGAGCCTGGGCACGCAGCTCAAGGAGCTGTTTGCCAAGGTTGGTTCCTTTTATCCCGTTCGCGAGAACTTCCGCTTGACCCGCGAGGGGAAAGCCGCGTTCACTCAGAAGTTGAAGGCCGATCCTACGGAGCTCGGCGGGCGCAAGGTCACCAGCGTGGTTCGCAAGGACGGCCTCAAGGTCATCCTCGAGGACGGCTCCTGGGTTTGCTACCGGATCTCCGGAACCGAGCCCGTTGTGCGCGCCTATGTGGAAGCGCGCAGCGAGCACGACATGGAATCCTTGAGCGCGGCCGCAAAGAGTTTTGTTCTCTCCTGAGTGAGGCAACCATGCACGAGCAAAACGCCAACGTCGCCGCGAAGAACGGCAAACGCGCAAAGGAGCCAGTCTCAGAGCGCGCCCTCGAGCTGGGCCGCCGTGTCTGGCGTCCTGCCGGCACACTGGTCGCCTTCGCTCTCGCTCTGCTGCTGACCTGGCACGTCATCAACGGCAAGCACGGCCTAAACGTCTGGCTGGAAAAGCGCGCGGAAGACAAGCAGCTGCAGCGCGAGATCCAGGACCTGAACCAGGAGAACTCCCGCCTGCGCGATCGCATCGAGCATCTCCGGTCCGACCCCGACACCATCATGATCGCGGCTCGTCAGACGCTGCACTACGCCAAACCCGACGAAGTGATCGTGGCGCTGCCGGCGGAGAAATCGGACAAGACGCAGACTGCGCCCGCTATCGACCCGAAGAAATAGGAGCCGTTCACCACTCGATCAAGAATCGAGCGGCCCTTATTTCAAAGCTGATCGGCCGGGAGTGGCTTATTCAGATACCCGGTCGTGATCCCCCAGCGGGCGAAATGCTTCGGCTCCCAGTCCAGCAACAACGGAGCGTCAAACCAATCCACCTCCGTTTCCGTTCCGTCGGGCGCGATGTACGAGTCGATGTAGTCCCATTCGCCGCAGTCATTGAAGACGAGCAGCCCGAAGCCGTTGGCAAACCGGAATTGCATGTTCCCGGAATAAGCCTCGTCCCAGGTCTGACCGCCCAGCAACTCCACCGACAGTGTTCCGGCGTCGACCGCCTCGCACATCGCGACAATATCCTGTTCCGTCACGCTGCCTCCAGGCAGAAGCACTGCTGCAACGATTATCGGCAATGCCAGCCTGTTCGGCGAATGGTCGAATTCTGTTGAACCGTCAGGCTTCCGAGACCGCTGGCAGTTTGGCCGCATCCCATGCGGCCAGCCCGCCCGCCATCTCAATCAGGTTCGTAATCCCGTGCTGGTGCAGAATGCTCGCCGCAATCGAAGAGCGGTAGCCGCCTGCGCAGTGGACGGCGATGCGGCGTCCGCGAGGGACCTCCGCGATGCGTTCCTGGATTTGGTTCAGGGGAATATTCAGGCTCTCGGGTATATGCCTGGTCTGCCATTCGCCGGGATTCCGGATATCGAGCACCAGCGGCGGATCGGTGCCCGCCAACTCCTCGGCAACCATTGCCGCGCTTACGCGTTCGGTGGGCCACACAAGATCGGGCCTCGCCGCCAGGGCAGCCATGCCTCCGTCGAGATAACCCATGACATGATCGAATCCGATGCGGCCCAGGCGTAATGCAGCCTCGTACTCCCGACCTGGCTCGGCAACGATCACAATCGGCTTAGCGCGATCGAGCAGTGTGCCGGCCCACGTAGCATATTGGCCGCCGAGTCCGATGTTGACGCTGCCCGCCAAGTGCCCTTTGGCAAACTCTGCCGGTTCCCGTACATCCAGCACCTGCGCGCCAGCGTCTCCCAGGCGGATCACTTCGTCCAGCGCAACAGGTTGCAGAACCTTTTCGAGGGTTCTGTCGAGCGTTGCGCGCTCACGTGTGTTGAGAATGGCATCGAAGGTAAAGTACTGCGGAGCATCCGGCTGGTCGGCCGTGACCAGGCGAATGAACTCTTCCTTTGACATTGGTTGCAGCGCGTAATTCATACGCCGCTGCTCTCCGAGCGAAGAAACCGTGTCGGAGGAGAGCTTCTTGCCGCAAAGCGACCCTGCGCCATGCGCCGGATAGACCAGCGTCTCGTCGGGCAGCGCCAGCAGCTTCAAGTGCAGGGAATCGTAGAGATGCCCGCCGAGTTCGTTGGCGGTCCATCCCAGCGAAGCGCGCAGATCAGGGCGACCCACGTCGCCAATGAACAGCGTATCTCCGGTGAGCACCGCGTGCGGCTCAGCCTGGCTCTTCTCCAGATCGAACACGAGAATCGAGATTGACTCGATGGTGTGCCCCGGCGTTTCCAACACCTGCAAGCGCATGCCAGGAAACTCGAGCGTGTCGCCATCCGCCATCGGCACAAAGGCATATTCTGCTTCAGCGCGGCTGCCCAGGTGAATCTGAGCGCCGCAGCGATCGCGCAGTTCGAGATGTCCGGCGAGGAAGTCTGCATGGAAGTGCGTCAAGAAAACGTGGCGGATCTTGAGTCCGAATCCTTCCGCGTCGGCCAGGTACTTTTCGATATCGCGCTGAGGATCGACCACGATCGCAGTCGAGCTGGCTTCGTCTCCAAGCAGGTAGGAGGCATGCGCCAGGCAACCCAGATAGTACTGTTTGAGAATCATGGAGACCCTCCCAGCCACCTTCCAGTCGATTTCAGGTTAACCGGCTTTTCGATGCCTTTCCATAAGTTTCACCTAAGCGCACAGGTGCATCCTCCCGGATTCGTCCGGGGAGGATGCAGTTGAAGGGGCCTGGGCGGGCTTCGATCCCGTCCAGACGCATGTGAGGGGCATTTTTGGATTGCCCGCAGGCGCCCATTTGCAGGTCAGAAAAACAGGATTCTGGACCAGGTAGAGAGTGTTCTTCATGATTCCTCCTCGTGCAGTCGTGCGTGGTCGTTCGATCGGAACGCGTCAGAACGCAGTTCGGCCGGACTTGGCGCAACGGACTGTTGGTTCGGGAGGGTGAGTCAGGCTTTCAACCGGCGGCTCACACGCTCAATTCACGGGTCGTACATCGTGAAGAGCGGTTTGGGAATCGTCGCTAGCCAGGCTAAAGGCGGTTTCCAGAGCGCACATCACGACACAGGAAAGAACTCCAGATACTCGGGGGTTCTTGTGCGGATTCGATGCTCATAATTCTCCTGCAAGGCGGAGAACCGCCTGCATTGTGTTTGTACCATACCCCCATAGGGTATTGTCAATTGAGAAATGCCAGATTCTGACAAAAATGTCCGGTCAAACGACCTTGAGTGATGGCAGTCACGCGAGGGTCGGCTTCATCGATTGACTTCTGGCGGCACGCGCTCATGCGGCTTGCCGTGGCGAGTCAAAAGTCTGTATGGAATCGGACAGCTGAGATGGCCACGGGTCCGCGCGCCTGGTTATAGCCGGGATTGACGGCGTACTGGAAGTCGTAAGAGCCATAGAAACCGCGCCAAAGGTGCGCAGTGTAGAAGGTCTCAACGATCTTCTCGTGGCCGTAGGTGAGGCCACCATCGCCAAGAATAAAGCCAAGGCCGCCGAGGGCAAGATACTGCTGGTGCGCGGCCACAATTCCATTGCCAACGGCTGCAACTCCGACCCTGTCATTGCGGCGATGCCATAACTTGCCCTGGAACATTGCACCCAGCTCCACAGTGCGGTCGTCTTCAGTGTAGGCGAACGACTCGTTGCGGCCATCGCTCCAGCCCACACGGCCGAAGACGCCCACCTCGGGAGTGATTGTCTGCTCGAAGTTCAGGCCGAAGCCATATTTGTGGCGTCCCTGTACCCGCGTTGCGATGATATCCGGCGTGGCAGTTTCATGATTGAGAAACGCTCGAATTGCATCTTCGTAATTCCCCATGTTGGCGTGGTTGAGATAGGTGAGAAGACGGATGGTGCCGGCCCGATGCGCGATGAGGTTGCCGCGAGCTTCAAGTTCGAGGTTCTCAGCACGCGCACGGGCGATGTCGGCGTCCAGGAATCGTCCATTCGCTGTTTTGGGCATCATGGCTTCGGCAAAACGTACTGTCCACCAACGATCGTCGAATTCAAGCGTAGCGCCGTCGGTATACCCGCGCGTGTTGGCGGCGTAATCGTACGCGCCGTTGTCGTCGACAGTCCAATTGAGGAACTGGAGGTGACTGTCGCTGCCCCAGGTATTCACATCGAAGAAATCGACCAGGTCGAACTTGCCCATGCGGAATTCGAGCCGGCGCGCGGGTAACCGGGTCGCGAGATGGAACTCGTCACGGTCCGCTTCGACGGTATCGTGCGAAAGCGGGATGATCTGTCGCAGCATAAAGCGGGCAAGGTAAGGCGCCCTGGACAGCGCAACGCCATCGGCGATTCGCACGGAGTCCAAGTTGGCGTAGCCGGCCATGCCGTTCGCGTTTCCGATGCCGCTTCCGGTGGCATCCTCGAGGTCGGCGAAGACTTCAGTTGTGTGCGTGAGCTGGTAGCCCGTATAAAGCGTGAGGACATGGGTGGTTGCGCTCTGCGCCCAGTTGGTCAGGCTGTTCGGCCCACTGTAGAGCGCCCGGAACGCCCCATGCCACTGTAAAATGACGTTTCCTTGCCCTGAGATCCACCAGCGCCTGGTGTTTGAGTGGGGAAAGACGGTTACGACGCCGGTGGGTTCGGGAGCGTCGTCACTCGACTGGGCAGCACTGTTCACCGAGTCGGTATTCGTGGCCGGCGGGGCATTCGTCCCCAAATCCGCCAAATTTGGTGCGGGGACGGGCTTGGTCTGCGGCTCCGGCGCGTTCACCAACTGAGCCGGATCCGGCGGCGCTGGCGTCTGGCTCAGCCCGCAGGCCGGCACGAGCGCCAGCGCAAAGGCGACGCCCAACCCAAGCGTGCGGATTCGATTCAACATGCCGGTGTCGCGGAGCATTCTTTGTCCTTGATGCGGGCTGGGCTATATAGGTTGGGGGCGGCGGGGGATAGAATGGAGGCGCAACAATACCCCCATTGGGTATGCTGGGGTTTTTGTACCATACCCCCCATGGGTATTGTCAACCGGAGAATCCCTATGTCCCACCTCGATCGAGAGAAGGTCAAACTCCTGCAGCGCGTGCGCAAGCTCCGCGGCCAACTCGACGCCGTCGAACGTTCGCTCAACGCCAATGAGGAATGCGGCGGCCAGCTTATGCTCCTCGCCGCCGTACGCGGTGGCGTCAACGGACTGATGGGCGAGATCCTCGAAACCCACATCCGTTTTCACCTCACCGACGGCGCCAAAGAGCAGATCGCCCCCGAGCTTGGCGAGGACCTTATCGACCTGGTGCGTGCCTATTTGAAGTGAGCCCATCGACTCAGGACCGTCTGAAGGCCAGTGGGCCGCACCGTCTCTCCCTATCCTAGCCATCCCTGCGCCTTCAGTTTGTTAACGTACGGTTGAGATTGCCGGTCGCGCCGCGGGTGGCTCCCGTCCGCCCCATTGCAAATGGTGTTTCTTCTTCTCTAAACACCGCAAAAACACTTGCGTTTAATTTCGTCAAGATCAGGTATGATTCGGACTCATCCAGCTCAAGGCTCTCAGCGCAACGCTGAATCCTGGCGCATGAAAGAGGAAACGCAAATGGCAAAATCCCCCAAGTCCAATACACCCAAAAAGGCCGCCGCACCGCGCATCGCAGTCCCTCGCATCTCTGACGAGCCGCGCCTGGTGCTCCCTGGCAGCGAAAAAGCTCCCGCCGTCGAAGCCGTTCACGTCAAACCTACAAACGCACGCACCAAGATCACAGTCTCGGTCATCGTTCCCCGCAAGGAGCCGCTCAAGATCAACCGCCGCGGCGGACGCGCTGCCGGCCCTGTGCGCATGAGCCGCGCCGAGTATAGCCGCCACCACAACGCCAACCCGGATTCCCTGAAAGCCGTGAAGGCTTTCGCCCGCGAGTTCCACCTCAAGGTCGAGCCCGACCCTACCGCCGCCGCGCGCCGAACCGTCAAGCTCACGGGCGTGGCATCCGACATGCAGAAGGCCTTCAGCGTGACGCTTGATCAGAAAAAGATCGGCGGCGTCGAGTATCGCGTTCGCGAAGGAGCCATTCACCTTCCCAAGTCGCTCCTCGCCCATGTTCTGGCCGTTCTCGGTCTCGACAATCGTCCCCAGGCCAAGCCTCACTTCCGCGTGTTGAACGGCGTCCGACCACTGGCTGCCGGCGCCGCGCCCTCCAGCTATACGCCTCCGCAGGTGGCGCAGGCCTACCAGTTTCCCCCCAACGCCAGCGCTGCCGGTCAGACCATCGGCATCATCGAGCTCGGCGGCGGCTACCAAACCGCAGACATCACCGCCTACTTCAAGACCCTCGGCGTTGCCGCCCCCAGCATGACGGCGGTCCTCGTCGACGGGGGCAAGAACGCTCCCTCCAACGCGCAAAGCGCCGACGGCGAGGTGATGCTCGACATTGAAGTGGCCGCCTCGGTCGCCCCAGGCGCGAAGATCGCCGTCTACTTCACCCCCAACACGGACCAGGGCTTCATCGACGCCATCACCACCGCAGTCCACGACACGACCAACAAGCCCAGCGTGATCTCCATCAGCTGGGGTGGTCCCGAGTCCAGTTGGACCGGGCAATCGATGACCGCGCTCGACGCTGCCTGCCAGTCCGCCGCCGCCCTCGGCGTCAGCATCACCGTAGCCGCCGGCGACAACGGCTCTACCGACAACACCTCCGCCTACGCGGTCGACTTCCCCGGCTCCAGTCCCCATGTCCTCTGCTGCGGCGGCACCAAGCTCGACGCCTCCGGCTCCACGATCAACTCCGAGGTCGTCTGGAACGAGACCGCCTCGAACGATGGCGCCACCGGCGGCGGCGTGAGCAACCAGTTCCCGTTGCCCACTTGGCAGGCAAGCTCCAATGTTCCCGCATCAAGCACCGCTACCGGTGGCCGCGGCGTTCCCGACGTTGCGGGCGACGCCGACCCGAACACCGGATACACCATTCGC
>Ga0181520_10008709_pt1 | contig 14295 bp, 17 predicted proteins | sample PEATcosm2014_Bin_29_FD_132451 | JGI IMG/M metagenome (GOLD analysis project Ga0181520, IMG submission 132451) | Peatland microbial communities from MTU Mesocosm Facility, Houghton, MI, USA - PEATcosm2014_Bin02_30_metaG | ecosystem: Environmental > Terrestrial > Soil > Wetlands > Peat | place... | reverse complement strand
GGCCAGGAAGGCCCCGGCGGGCGCTCCGTGGCCGGCCGCGAGGCGGCGGTAGGAGTTGGTGCTCGGGCAGGACCAGGCGAGAAGGGAGCCGGACAGCGAGTGCTCGAGCAAGCCCGCGGAATAGGACAGGCCGAGCGGCGACAGACCGCAGCGTCCATCGCCCGGAAAGAGGGAGGAGCCGCCCGCGGACAGGTACTGGTGGACGTGGAGCCCCGAGCCGGGCAGGCCTTGGATCGGCTTGGGCATGAAGGTGGCGTGGAGGCCGAGTTCGTCGGCGCAGCCCTTGATGATCCACTTCGCGAGGACTATCGAATCGGCGGCGCCCCGCAAGGACGCGAAATCGAGCTCTATCTCGAGCTGAGCCGCGGCGGTCTCGTGATGGTGGTACTTGACCGATATTCCCGCCGACTCGAGGGCGGCGACCGCCTTCGACCGCAGGACGTCGAGTCGGTCCTCCGGGCCGGACGCCAGGCTGCCTTCGGAGATGCCGAACCGAGGCAGATCGTCGCGGCCCTCGCCGATCCCCTCGGAGCTCTCCACGAAATAATACGAGCGGCCGATCCCCGTCGCGTAGCGCGCCTCGTCGAAGGCGAAGAACTCGAGCTCGGCGTGCATCATGGCGTCGTCGGCCAGGCCCGACGACCGAAGCTCCGCGAGGGAAGCCCGGGCCACCGCTCGCGGATACTGCCCGAAATCCCGACCTTCCTCGTCGCGGAGGTCGCAGAGCACTCGGAGGATCCTGTAACCTTCCTTTTCCTCGACGAAGGCGGTCGACGGATCGGGGACGGCGGCCAGACGCGCTCCCGACGGATCGGAGAAGCCGAAGCTCGCGGCGTCGACCCCGATGCCGCTCTCCATGCGCGCCTCCGCCATGTAGGCCCGCGGAAGCGAGATCGAGCGGATGGAGCCGCTCAGGTCCAGTATGAGGAGATCGATGTAATCGACCGTCGATAGGTCGCCCGAATACCGGGTCAGCCTCATGAAAGCTCCTTCGCGCCGGAGTCGGATGGTCGCGAGCTTCGTCCGATACTAATCCGGCATCGCACGGGTACGCAAGGAGGCTTGAGCGGGCGGAAGCGCTAGAACCTGTCGATGACCGTTACGCCCCTTCCGCTGAAGCTGTCCATCTCGGCCAGGGCGGCCGGAGACTCCTCGAGCGCGATGGTCCTTCCGACGAGGCGACCGGGTCGCAGCCTGCCCGCCCGTATCATCTCGAAGATGCGCTCGTATTGGTAGGCCTGGATGCCGTGGCTGCCGATGATCTCGAGCTCGCGCGCGATGACCTTGTCCATCGGGACGGCGGGCCGGCTGTCGTCTCCTAGCAGGAGTCCGACTTGGACGTGCTTGCACCTCTTTCGCAGACAGGAAATCGAGTTGAAGCAGGTGCCGGGGCTTCCGAGGGCGTCGATCGACAGGTGCGCGCCGCCGCCCGTGATCCCGATGATCCTCTCGACTACGTCTTCCGATTCTCCGGCGTTCACGACGGCCGCCGCCCCGACGGAGCGGGCAAAATCGAGCTTGTCCTCCGCGACGTCCACCGCCACGACGTCGGCGCCAGCCGCGCTCGCGATCATTATCGCCGAGAGACCGACGCCGCCGCAGCCATGCACTGCTACCCATTGTCCGGGAGCGACTTTCCCCTGATCGACGATGGCCCTGAAGGAAGTCGCGAAGCGGCAGCCGAGGCTGGCCGCGGTAACGGAATCGATCTCCTCGGGAAGCCGCACGACGTTGACGTCGGCGTAATCCACCGCGACGTATTCGGCGAAGGAGCCCCAGTGCGTAAACCCGGGCTGGAACTGATGATCGCAGACCTGGTGATTGCCCGAGACGCACTGCGGGCAGACCCCGCAGCCGCAGACGAAGGGCAGGGTCACGCGATCGCCCGCCTTCCAGCGCCGGACCTCCCTGCCTGCGGCCTCGACCGTGCCGGCGAACTCGTGACCGGGTACGTGCGGAAGCTTGATATCCGGATCGTGGCCCATCCAGCCGTGCCAGTCGCTTCGGCAGAGTCCGGTCGCCTCGACGCGGATGACCAGGCCCTTCTCCCCCGGCATCGGGTCGGGTACGTTCCTTATCGTGAGAGGCTTGGCGAATTCATCATATACGACGGCTTTCATGTCGCTCCCCCCGGGGTATCGCATTCGGATGACGAGTTCGGCCCACATTGTAGTGTCGCTCGCGCGGCTCGAGTCAAGCTCGGCCTTGACCTCGTGAGCCGCGTCGGGCTAGGATGTCGCTCTCGGAGCCCGGATGGTGGAATTGGCAGACACGCTAGATTCAGGTTCTAGTGCCGTCACTGGCTTGGGGGTTCAAGTCCCCCTCCGGGCAGCTTTACTAGACAAAGAATTATAGGACGACCGGAAAACCGGAATCCTAGTCTATTCCAAACTTGTGACTCGTTTGTGACCCAAACGAGATCGAGGAGGGAGTATGGCTCGGAAGCCGGTTTCCGTTTTTAAGCGCCCCATGACCCGGAAGGGGCAGTCCCGGTACTATGTCAAGCTATGGGATGCAGCTGGCGGGCGGTATATGACAGCCCATTCAGCGGCAGCCGTCGCCTTAGAACTCGGACTAAACCCAATGGAATTTCCTTCTGGAACGAGGACGGGCGCCTATTTAATTGGCGAGGAGCTCCGCAAGCGGGGAGGTTCCCGGCGCAGTGTCTCGCCGTTGCTGCTTGTGGATTACTGCGCAACTTTCTGGACATGGGAGACTTCGGCCTACGTTCAAGGCAAGCTCGCCCGGGGACAACGCATTGGCAAGGAATATGTCCGCAATAATTCCCTTTTTGTCGAAAAGTACATTCGACCTGCCTTTACCGTACTCCAACTCTCGGCCATGCGACCATATATGATTGAGGATTTCACTATGCGCTTGAAGAGCGGAACCGGCCTCTCGCACAGCGCGATCAACGGCATAACCTCGGCGCTAGTCGTTCCACTTCACGAAGCGGCGCGGCTCGGTCTCATCGACAGCGACCCCGCGGCAGGCGTTCGTAAGCTCGGTAATAATGCACACGAGAAGGGCATCCCTTCGGCGAATGAGGTTCGGGCCCTCGTCGCCCTGCCCAGCCTAGACCCACGTGTTCGGGGTGCGATCTTTCTCGGTGCCGCTTGCGCGATGCGCCTCGGCGAGGTCCTCGCCCTAAGGGCAGACGCGATCCGAGACGAAACTCTGACGATCGCCCAATCGTGGTCGAAGGTCGAAGGACTCAAAGGCACGAAGACGGGGCGTATCCGCGTCGTGCCGCTGCCCCAGATGGTTCGCGAAGCCCTCCTTTCGCTCGACGCATCCAACCCTCATGGCCGTGGATTGTTTTTATTTTATGGACTAAAACCCAATGTACCTATGGACTCTCGCGCCGTGGAAAACCTCTTCTATAGCGCCCTCGAGCAGATTGGTATCGACGAAGACACACGAAAAGAGCGCAATCTCACTTTCCATTCGCTCAGGCATTGGTCGAATGCAACGCTGCGAGGCGCCGTGGCTGACAAGACGCTTCGCCTTCTTACTGGTCACTCTTCCAGCGCAATGACCGATCGGTATGACCACGCGACGGCCGCAGACCTTGCTGATCTACGAGACGCGCAAGAAGCAAAAATACTTCCTTTCCTGCAGGTATCTGGGCAATAAGAAATTTGGGCAGCCCACCATGCTCAATCACCGCGAAGCCAACCGAAAAGTCGCCCGACAATAGATCAAGAGTGACGGCAATACGGATGGTGAATACTTAGCGCTGCCGCTCCCGTGGTCATTACTAAGCCTTGCCTAATTAGCATAACATGGACAACGCCATTTGCCCTTATTTTGCTCCGATTATTGGCTGTCAATGTCGTCTTACTAAGGTAAAAATTTGCAATTGCTTCAACGTAATCCTACCTGCTCAGTGTTAATCATTGTTAAGAAAAAATAAAATAGGCAGTTATTTCTCAGGCTCTTTCTCATGCTAGAAAGATAAAATAACTGTGATCTTGGTAGCCCATTCATTGTCTCATCCTGAGACACTACTCTGAGATAAAATGGCCCAAAGAGGCCTCATGCTTTTTTCGTCGGCGAGCATGCCCCATAAACATCGTTGAAAGCATCAAAACTTCAAAAGTTGAAAGTGAGCTGCCACTTCCTGCTGGCTTCGACGACCTACCGGCACTCATCACCCCAAAAGGTCCAACCCCTCCTCTTGTCCTTCGCCCGCGAAAACAGTTCGAGGTATCTCCGACCCGGATAAGCCTTTTCGATCAGGTCGTAGTACTCGGAAGGCTTGGCGCTGTGCGCGGTCTTTTTGATGCTTTGGACGGAGCGGATGGACTGAAGGACCTTGGGATCGCAGGTCGGCGTTGCTCTTCCCCTGCCCCCGATGATGAGGATCTCGTGCTGGATCGAACCATAGAAACCGAAGTTGTGGGCGAGCTTGTTCCATACCCAGGTCGTACAGAAGCGAAAGCCCCATGCCTCCAGCACGGCGGGGAACTTGTCGAGCTGCGGGGATGGTACCCACAGGAACAGGGTGCAGTCTTCAGCAGCGAGATGGGTGACCTTTTCACCGAAGGCGCAAAGTTCCTCAATACTCATCGTCGGGTAGATAAGTTTTACATTCTTTATTCTTGTATGGTCCGATTGGTAGGCCCACGGCGGATCGGCGTAGATCACGTTGAACTTGCCCTTGGGTAGCGAGGGCATCTTGCGACCCGCGAAGCGCAGTGCTGCCTCAAGCCTCAGAAGCCCTGCGGTCGTGAGCTCTTCGGAGTTTGCCTTGATGTCATCGATATGCTCCTCGAAATCGGCCGCCGGAATGCTGGCGATGCGCTGCAAGATCGAACTCTCGGTTCTCGTGACACCATACTCCGCTAAGGTGTGGGGATGCGACCTAAGCTCCTTTCTCACATGCTGGTTTGAGCCGTTCCCCGAGCGGAAGACGTTATTCGATAACCACTCGCCGCGCTTTCGGTCAATCCGTAGTCGGTACTCGGCGATCTTGTTTTGGCTCTTGAGACTCAGTTTGCTCTGTTTTGAGAGCACCCGGATGGCCTCGACCTTCGCCCTGAGCATGTTGAGCTCATCAAACGAGGAATTCTTGGCTAGCGAGGAGCCGATATCATCCAGGGCGATAAGTTCGTTCTTCTTCTTCATCATCATCATCAAAACTCCCGGAGGAGAGGCTACATATTAATGGCATAGCGTAGTACAAAATACCGGAGTCTACGAGCCCCGCGGGGAGCACGATTTGTAGCCCTTTATAGAGTCCGAGAGTATCGCGTAGCAATAAATATGGAAGATGTATCCTTCATCCAACAAGCACCCCGGAATTGAATCGTTTATTGTGATTTTGCAAGCGCAAAAGCATTGCAATTAATAATCTCATCAACAGGAGTGACATAGGCCACATGTTCCACGAAAAAACGTTCAACCGACTATTCCTCCGGAGTTCTACCTGGATTATTTTTTGCCGGTTTAAAAAGTAAAAATAAAAAGGTGCCGATGTCGGGCGCTGACTAATCTTTAAATAGAAAGGGCTGAGGAGGGCCTGGAGCGGCGTGAAAGATGATGAAGGTGGGTGAGCAATACTGGGGGCTAGGAGATTAGTAAAAAGTCGAAGAGAGCGCTGAAAATATAGAAAACTTATTTGCTTGTCGAACGGAGTTCAGTGTGAGATATTTTTTTGCGAGGAGATGCAGTGCACGCATCGGTATGTGTTACGCATAACGTTAGAGAGGTATCGTAGAAGGAGGATCAAGGGTATGCGGGGGATGGAGGTAGAGAACGGTCAAGTGACCGAGCAGACGGCATCAAGCTCAGGAGCAGGGCCGCAGGTAGCATCCGAGCAGGTTGAACCAACGAGCGAGAGACTACAAAAACTCTTGAGCGTCGACGAAGCCGCGGACATCTGCCGGGTATCAGCGGTCACGATCAGGCGCGCAATAAAGGCCGGCAGGATATCGCATATCCGGATCGGATCACGCCTGCTCATCAGCAGATGGGGGGTCGCCGAATTTCTTGAGGCAAGCAAAGTGCCTGCGGGAGGCTTGGCCCCTACCTCAGGAGGGAAGAGTCTCAGGGGGAAGAAATGACGCCCGGGGGCGCGGAACCGCTCGCGGGGGATACATCCTCGATCGTAGCGGAGGAGCTCCGGGCTGTCCTAGAGACGGCCCCCTCGTACGGCACGGCTGGTCTCGTTCTGGTGTTCCACGACGGTTGCATCGTGCGGATCGAAAGGAGCCGCAGCGAGATGCGAAAGCGCTACTAGGACCTTCACCAGGAGGTCCCCAGGCGGGACACTGTCGTCTTCGAAGCATTCGGTAAAGGAACAGCGGACTCGATGCCCTTTACTCCACGCCGAGAGCGAAGGCTCGAGCCACGTATCCTAGGCGATATCTCCTCGGCCTAGCCCAGCCGACATCGCGGAGCGAGGCTTACAGGTGAGGCGTGAACAACTGCGCTTGCTCGGCGGCCCATTGGTTGGTCGTCTGTTTGGTGGGGAAGACGGAGAGCGATATATGTTTCGAATTCAAGATAAGTAAGCCAGTCCGGCGCGGGAAAGGGCCCGACTTTCGCCAAAAAATAAACTGACAGGACATAGGAGAACGTCCTTCATCAAACAGGGGCGGGCGCCAAGCTACAACAGGGGAGGCTATCTATGGTGATCGATATTGACGATTTAGTCGCCATGAGGATCGGGGACAGGGTTATTTGCCTGAAGTGCGCTCCGAACGAGTATGGGGCAGGTGACGCGCAATACGAATTGGATAACATGGTGCTCAGAGACGAAGTCTGGGGATACGACAACCTCTGGTTCTGCGACCGCTGCCGCCGTCGAATAGTCTAAGGCCTGAGGGGCCTCCGCGCGGGCCCCTCGCTTTTATTGTAGATTATCTTTCTAAATGTCTGTTTGAAGGAGAGGATTATGGGACAGCGGAAAAAAGCACAACCAATTCAAGAGAATATTGACCCCGATTGGATTCTTGAAGAATCGTACCGGATTGAGCGGGAGGAATTCGCTGAAAAAATAGACAAGGCTTGGCGAGAGAGGGAAAGTATCAAACTGTGGGATAAGGTGCCTACGCTTGAGGATGTAATCGCCAACGAAACTTGGGAGATAACCTGGACAGGGTACGGCCAATATGCGGGCGAGCCAAAAAATTTTCCTGAAGGTGCCCCCCATGATATACGCGCTATGATCCTCAAGGCGGACATCGGGGGTGGTCATTATTCATATGACTACCCGTTCCATATGCTCAAGTCCGAGATATATCCCGACAAGGTTTTTTTCGTTTCAAGGGAATACAACGAGGTTATGACCAAGTCTGAAGCCGACAAGGCGAGGAGATTCTCTCAGAGAAGTTATTATATCGAAAACATCGGAGAGTTCGCGCGACTCAGAGCCTATCAGCAGTTTCCCCCGGCAATTGAACTTATAGAGAAAACCCGATTCGATTTGAAATCAGGGGAGGCCCGTGAAGTTCAGTATAGTGATTATTCTCGAGCTTGCTCGTTGGACGATTATAAAAAACCAGATTTTTTCTTGAGATCGATTGTCTATGCTAATGCGGCCATCGTAGAAAAAGAAATTTCCCTCGATAGGTACGACGTATTCGGCCACAATGGAGTCATTGTGATGTCGAGAGAAGAATATGAGAAGTATGTGACTGAAATTCAACGACCCAAGGATGCCAGAACCTTCGAGTTGCAGGAATACAAGCACTTCGGATTTTCATCAACCTGGAGTCGCGAGCTTAAATCCTCAAGCGAATATACCCGCGCTTTTTGGCTCCGACATAGCTGGCGCTAGATGTTTTGTGTCGGACTGGTCCATCACTAGAGGACTCGCGAGCCTTACCATCGTGGCGTACTACTCTTCCGTATTCTGAAGCGCGGCGGTAATGGGTGTTGCTTTATCGATCATTATTTATATTGCTTTGGGGAGGAGGGACAATGCCCGGAATAATTAATAAAGCAATTCTAACAGTAGGCCAAGTAGATGATCCGGTTAATAAATATAGCGGATCTTTTTTACACGCACCCACTCGTCCTCCTCTCCTTTCACGCGTTGATCGCGTGATGCTGGTCGATCGGCATTTAGCCATCGTTTCTATAGATAGGATGAAGTATGTCTTCCCTTCGTCCTCGGCGGCTCGTCCTGATGGTGTTTGTGCGCCGCAATTTTCAAGCCGCTTCCCGAAGGGTACCACCTTCAGGCGAGATGCCGGAAGTTATTTCTTTAGCCTCGTCCTGCAGGACGAGGAGACGGAGGAGATACTCTTTTCCCCCTTGCATAGGGTCCACCTATCAGCCTCCTCCTCGCCGGAACAGATCGTCGCGAAGAAGGCTGAGCTGCTAGGCCGGTTCCCAGCGACGATGGAGCTAAACGGCAGAGCGTACCGGCTCCTCGACGTGCGCTGCCAGAGGGGGCGTTCCCTCTATTTCTTGGTCGGCCAGCCGCAACGGTACCGAGCCTACCTGAACCATAAGAACGACCTGATCGTCGAGATCAACGACTGTCTTCAAGCGGATCCTGCGATCCCTCCCGTCGTCAGGCTCGAGCACGTTCTATACCGCCTCTTCGAACTCGGTATCCTGGTGCTGCCCGACGATGAGCGCTCTCGGACGCGAGCCTTCGAGGTCGTGGCACGGGAGCTCATCGACCGCTACGTTCCGCTATTTCATCTTTCCGAGATCGAGATGGCCGTCGACGTGTCGAGCCGTTGCTTCTTCTCGGGCTTCGTCGATTTCCGTAGGCGGTACCTCAGGGCCGAGAAGAAGGGCGGCAGGGCGTTTAGGAGCTGCAGGAGGAGCACGATCTATGAGTGCAAGGGCTCGGACGCGGCGATCCGCGGCAAGCTGTACGATAGGACCATCAAGGACCGCAAGGATGCCGGTGATCCTGTGCCTGACGAGACGCTCGACCGGTACCTTTCTGGGGCGGCGCTCAGGTGGGATGACGATGCCGCGGATGCGTCCGCCCACGTCTACCGATTCGAGCTGACCGTCGGGCGGCGTGTACTTCGACTCTTACCGGGTGACCTGGGCAAAAGGACGCACTCCGAGATCGTTGCTCAGGTCATAAGGGCGACCGAAGCCGCGTTCAAGAAGCTTCTGGAGCCCATGGGGCGCATGGAGCGCATCTCCTTATTTTCCCTCGTGTGCGGCAGGCCTATGCCCAAGAACATCGGCAGGATGACGGGTCGATCGAAGGCTATGGTCGAGCTCTACCGGGCCTTCTTCGAAGAATTACTCGCGCATCATGTGATCGACCAGATAGCTGCTGCGCCGTCCGACAGGGATAGCTCATCGGGAGCGGACGATCGAGGGGTACTTTGACTTGTATCCCGGTTTCGTTCGGCGTGCGATCGGTCCCTCGGCCTCTGCGGCTCTGCGTTGTTGGTATTCGGGACGGCAAGGTCGGCGGCGCGCGGTCTCGGGGGCCGTCGTATCCTTCGTCTTCGGCAACATTAAAAAGGTCCCGGTCCGTTCCCGCACGCTAATCTCTAGGTATAGGGAGGAGGTAATAACGTCGTCTGCGACGGCTCGAGATGGGATCCCCGCTACCCGCCTAGCGAGGAGATCCGCTTTGATGGTGGTGGAGGGGAATAGCGACACGACGGGGGCATCCATGGTTCAAGGGACGACCCAGAGGCCCCGCGGCTACCCGTACCCTTCTCGCATTTTGACGACGGTACAAGCGAGGTCGGCTCGCTCTTGCATGTCCAAGATTTCACACAAGGAGAGGTGATGGTATGCAGATTCGGCATTACGGGCATTCTATCTGGGCGACCGATGATGACTTTCGAAATTTCAATGGGTTTTTATATCGGTTTTTAGCTAGAGCCAATTCCCACGATAGTAACGTGCCGGGCAGGGTCAGGCATCGGGCGTGCGACCTGCGAGGAGGCAATCCGCTTCCCTCCCAAGCGGAGGGCATCCGACCGCTCGTTTATCCGTACCCCGAGTACCGCTACGATCCGGCGCGGGACTTTGATCATCAACTTCAGGAGGTTTCCCTGGAGTCGGTCGATCTCCGCAGGTTCTTCGGAGAGAACCAACGCGAGGCCGAGGTCATCCGTCAGGATATAGTCGCGAAGGTTATAGATACTTATAAGGACTTTGTCAGGGGTAATCAGGAGAAAGCTTTCCTGCTAGAGCGGCTCCAGAAGTTGGTCCGATTTCCCTTGGCGGGTTTTTGGCTCGAGGCACCCAGCCACCAACGCGGTCGCTTCCTTGGTCAACTTATAGGCTTAACGTACGATCTCGATGAGGATCGAGCCTATGAGCTCGCATGGCTTTGCGACCGGCATGAAGCCATCACCTCGCCTGACCTCGATCCTCTGGCTGAGATGCCGGCGTTGACCGGTGCGGATTGCGAGGAGGAGCATATGGCAGCGGATGAGGCGAGGCGCATCGTGTATCAGCATACGGCGCAGGCGCTGGAGGTAAGGCTGACCTACGTCGACTCCTCTGTAACGGAGGAGAATATGTTCGCCAAGGCCAAGCGCCTGCTCAGGGAGACCGACGCAAAGGTTTGGCTGCGTTGGGAAGGGTTGCAAGTTCTTGACCTTGAAGAAACGTCGCAGAGATTATTCGATATTGCGGAGGCAAAGATTCGTGCTCAGATGGCAAGATAGATAAGGACGTAAAGTAGCTTCGGGCAAAGAGGTCCGCCCTGGATGCTCGTTCCCCGCTATCTGCTCGCCCAGGGCGCAGATGGCCTCGAGGCGCATCGTAGCGCAGCGTGCTTCGGAGCTCTCGATCGCCGGATGATCGACATGGTACGATCACGGCGGACTCGCGTAGGTCACACCGAACCTCCGCGGGCGATGGTGGGGTCTTCGTGTTCGCGAAGCGCAGCGCCGCCTCGACTCGCAGGCGTTCTGCGGCGGGCAGCTCGGCCATGGGTTGCTTCGCTTTTTCGAGGTGCTGTCCGAACACCCTCTCGGAGATCTTAGCGATCCGCCGGAGGACGGAGTTCTCCATCCTCGTGATCCCGACCTTAGCTGAGGATTAAGGGCGATACCGCTGCTCCTTCTCCGTACGCTGGTTAAACCTGTTCACATGCTGGACGATGTTCGGCTTGCCTGGGCGATGGCATCGCTGACCTCGTCCTACCTGATCATGTTCCGGGTGCTCCTCATTCTACCATCCCCCCATCATCGGCGGGGCCAGGAAGGTCGATACTCCTTCCGGACCGTCGGTATACCCTCGAGGATCCTCACGTTACCTGTATCTCGACTGGATCCCTTGACCCTCTTCGAGTTATGCCTCGAGGCTTATCGGCTATAATTTCGATTATTTTGGCGACCGTCTCGCCCGATTTCCATAATCTCTGATCGTGAGGCAACCAACCGACCACGGCCAAAGTACGAGATGCGCGTCCCCTGCCCCCGATCCGACTGCTCGAAAAGGCGAACAGGGAGCCGACCAGCATGCTCTAGGCTCCGAGCATCCTCCCCAGGTGACTAGGCTTATGGACGTCCTCGAGATAGCGAGAGCCTGCCATGTCTCCCCTCCTACGATCCGGCGTGCGGTGAAGGCGGGAACGCTCGGACATCTCCGTATCGGCGATAGAATCTTGTTCCGCCCGGAAGATATGGAAGAATTCCTCAAGAAGTGCAGCGTGTCCGCGCGACGGGAACCTGGTCAAAATAGATCGTCTTGTAGCGAGGGGGCGTGATCATGCCGAACGCGATATCGATAAAACCGACGATCGATCCGGCTCAGATCGAGAAGGAGATCACCTACCTTCTCGAGCAGGCTCCCGCATTCGGAAGCATCGGCATTCAGCTCTTTTTCCACGATGCACGGCTGGTCCGCATCGAGCGGAGCCGCAGCGAGATGCTCAAACCATAGATGAGAATATGACTTATTTTGTTCGATCTGCCGGGGCCAAGCAAGGCATTCGCGGTCGGTGGTCTCGTTGGCAAGACGATTGCAAGTCCTCGAGCGGCAACTGCGACGGGGAGAAGGATAATCTCTCGTTGTGCCCATACAGATCGTTTATGGAGAAGTGCGTATGTCATTAACCCGCTCCCCAAACGTCCGTATTATCAGATCTGTATATCCGCTTAATACATATAACGGACCTTTTTTACACGCAACCACCCGTCCTCCCTTCCTTTTGCGCGTCAATTGCGTGAGCTTGTTCGATCAGCACCTCGCCCTCGAATCCATCGATAAGGCTAAGTTCGTCCTGCCTTCTGCTTCCACGCCCGCCGCTGACGGTACGGCCACCCTTAGATTTTCTGGGCACTTCTCCAAAGGTAGTACCTACAGGCAGAATGCCGCGAGCTACTATTTCAGCCTGGTTATCATGGACGAGGAGACGGAGGAGTTACAGTTTTCCCCCTGCAGAAGGAACATCGGCCAACCATTGCTTCGCCGGAGCAGGTCGAAGCGAAGAAGGCCGAGTTGCTAAACAGGTTCCTTGCGACGAAGCGCCTGCTCAAGGAAACCGACGCAAAGGTTTGGCTTCGTTGGGAAGGCTTGCCATTACTTGATCTATTAAGGAGACTTTCAGCTGAAAGAATCCTTATTAAGTACGTGATATTTACAAGGAGGCACTAGATGAAGGTCAAACCTACAAAGATCGTTGCATTTAAAACCGATAGTGGGGTCGTTTGCAAAGCTTGCGCGTCTTTTAAAGACAGGTGGAAAGCAACCCAAATTATCCGCGAACGCGATCTTAAGAACGATCTCGAAATCTGGTATTGCGGCATATGCGGTAGGAGGGTAGTGGACTACCCTCCGTTTGAAGACACCAAGTCCACGCTTGAACATCAAAGGTTGCATTCACCCAGGTGGCCCCCTCTTGATTTTGTCGTGGATAAATAAGGAACGATCGGAGGCACGCTCCTTCGATCTTCCCTATTGACCTCCTACAGATCATCTCGACGTGCCCGGTCAAAATCGGTGCTAGGCCTGAAAGTCGTAGTCGACCTGCGGGGGGCGCCCGCCAATCCCTAAATCCCTGAAGTCTACGGATACGTGGTCAACAAGCGGATTCATGGGTTTCAGGGGCCACTTTTTTTCAGTTTGGGGCGATATCTCATTCTCATCCTTCTAAAGTCATTCGGGTGTTTTTGAAGCGGTCGACCACCTGCTTCAATATGCCCGTACCCACCGTGAGGGCGTCAAGAAGGTCAAACCCGTCTTCGTCATTGTCCCCATTTGCAAGGTGCGCGAGGAGCCCCGCCACCAGTTGGCACGCGCACCGGTCCGCTCGGAGATCACCTATAGAGAAAACCTGTATTATATGCCCGGTTGTATTCCACCTTTGCTTCTCCGCTGAACCATACAGACCTTTCCTGATAGAATGAAGCCATGGTGGTGCCATATGCATGAAAATGAGCTAGAGTCCTTCCCGCCCGGCGTCGCGGCGAAGCTGGGAACGTACGTCTACAGGCTCATCGATCCAAGGAACGGAGAGACTTTCTATGTCGGTAAGGGTAAAGGTAATCGAGTCTTCGATCATATAAGAGAGCGGATAAAGCAAGAGGAGCCCAGCGATAAGCTGAGACGCATCCGGGAGATTCACCTCGCTGGCTTCGAGGTGGCCCACGTTATCCATCGTCACGGGATGGACGAACGAATTGCGCGCGAAGTTGAAGCTGCGCTCATCGACGCTTACCCTGGATTGACGAATATGGTTGGCGGTGCAGGCAGCAGCGACTATGGAGCGATGCATGCCCAGGAGATCATCCAGCGCTACTCCGCCGAGCCGGCGATCTTCAAGCATAAAGCCTTGCTTATCAGCGTCAACAGAAGCGCCACCGAAACCTCCCTGTACGACGCAACGCGCTATGCCTGGAAGATCAGCAAGTCTAAAGCCAAGCGGGCGGAGGTCATTTTAGCGACGCGGCAAGGCATGATCGTAGGCGCATTCATCGCCCGAGAGTGGTTGGAGGCGACGCCGACCAACTTCCCTGGCCGCGAGGCCGCGCCCGGTCGTTACGGGTTCGTTGGCGAAGAGGCACCGGTTGGCATCTGTAGGCTGTATGTCGGAAGACGAGTCCCCGATGAATTCCGAAAGCATGGCGCTGCGAACCCCCTCAAGTACACTTGGAGAAGATAATCAGAATAACGGTCTAACTATGAGTGCTATTGGACAAAAGATAATTCGGACTTATCAACATGTTATTTCCCCTAAGGTCATTTCAGGTCGACAAGCTCAAGTTCGAAGGCCAAGAAGCTGTCGGGAGCGATGGGGCCGCCGGGGGTGCCGCGCGAGCCGTAGGCCAGCTCCGGCGGGATGACGATCATCCGCTTCTCGCCCTTTTTCATCTGCATGATCACCTTGTCCCAACCGGG